>Ga0193751_1000048_pt1 | contig 105056 bp, 104 predicted proteins | sample L1c2metaG_FD_143050 | JGI IMG/M metagenome (GOLD analysis project Ga0193751, IMG submission 143050) | Soil microbial communities from a riparian zone of the East river system, Colorado, United States - L1c2 | ecosystem: Environmental > Terrestrial > Soil > Riparian zone | place: USA: East... | reverse complement strand
GACATAAGACCGCCCTCCGCGAATCCGACACCCACCAGGGAATCAGTCTCCGCCAATCTCTGCAACAAAGATGTGTGCATTCGATAGCCGGTCACCGGGCTTTCTTGCCACCGTCGCGTCGCGAAATTGCTTCCGCGAAACTTGACGCCAGCGTCGGGGCGTCAGGACCACACGACTTTGCCGTCCGCCGGCGACATCACTCGTCAGTTGATGTCGCCCGCGTCCATTGCATCCCGCATCCAACGTTCGTGACGATCGCGAAGCGCCCCTCTTATCGGGCACGGGATGGCGTCAATGTGAGATGTGTCGGGGCTGCGTCGCAAGGCATGCTGCCTGCGACAGATTAACACGACGGGCAATTTGCGCATGGCGGACATGCGCGATTTGCCTGTCGGGCAGGGTCGCGCGAATGCGCGCCCGATGACAGGCTCCGCGACGACCGCGTCATGGCCGGGCTCGTCCCGGCCTTCCACGTCTTGTTTTGCTGTGTTTAACAAAGACGTAGATGCCCAGCACAAGGCCGGGCATGACGAGCTAAGCGGAGCCTAATTTCGCTGTTCACGCCGCCTTCAACAGGCCTTCCTTGGTGAGCGCCTCCTGCACCTTCGGACGCGCCGCAACGCGGGCCTTATAGGCCAACAAATTTGGCATCGCGGACAGGTCGAACTTCATCCGTTCCGCCCACGACAGCATCGTGAACAGGTAGCCGTCGGCAACCGTGAACTGCTTGCCCAACAGGTAATCTCGGCCGGCGAGCTGGCTGTCGACATATTTGAACTTGCCCATCAGCCGATCCTTGAAGAAGGCCTTGGCGTCGTCGGCCAGTGCCGGGGAGAACATCGGGCCGAAGTTCTTGTGCAATTCGGCGCCGACGAAGTTAAGCCACTCCTGCAGCTTGTAACGCTCAGCGCTGTCGCGGGCGGGCGCGAGGTTCTTGGCCGCAGCCCTGTCGGCAATCATCTGCACGATGACCGGGCCTTCGGTCACGGTTTCGCCATTGTCCAGGACGAGCGCCGGAACCTGGCCCTTGGGATTGACCTTCAGGTAGTCATCGCCGTTCTCGAGCTTCTTGGCCCGCAAATCGACCTTGACCAGGTCGTAGGGAAGTCCCGCTTCCAGAAGCGCGATGTGGGGTGAAAGCGAACAGGCTCCGGGCGAATAATAGAGCTTCATCGGAACTTCCTTCCCTCGGATTATTGGCAATGGGCAATGGAACGACTAAATGCATCTGCATGCAATAGTCAAGATTGATGCAGCTGCATTTAGTGCGCTAGAGTGCTCCCCAATCATATTGTAGGCCGAGCCATGAAACGCAAACCCTCAACCGAGGCGACCGCCGCCTGGATTCGCCTGATGCGGGTCCAGAGCCGGGTGCTTGACGCCGTCGAGCAGGATTTGAAGAAGGCCGGGTTCCCGCCGCTGGCCTGGTACGATGCGTTGCTCGAATTGTCGCGCGCGCCATCGGGTGAAATGCGCCCGGTGGAGCTGGAAAAGCAGATGCTGATCCCGCAATACTCGACCTCGCGGCTGATCGACCGGCTGGTCGATGAGGGCCTGGCGGCGCGGCGTGAATGCAAGATCGACAAACGCGGTCAGTTCGTCGAGATCACCGAGGCCGGACGCGAGCTGCAGAAGAAGATGTGGGGCGCATATTCCGCCGCAATCGAAAAACACGTCGGCTCGAAACTGTCCGACGCCGATGCCGTAAAGCTCTGCGGGCTGCTTGACCGGCTGGGTTGCTCGTGCGGCGAGGCTCCATCGCTTGCCGCAAGAGAGGGCGCGCCCGCCCGATGATATCGTCTTCGCCCCTCGCGTCCGCGTACCGCTGGGTTCGCGGATACCCCCGACACCGCGCGCGTTCGGTCGAAACGCTCCACATCCGGAATCTGCATGGCGCGTGACCAGATCGATATGACGCCGCTGCAATCGCGCGAGGAATTGGTCGCGTGGCTGGAAGCCGGCGCAAAGCCGCCTTCGGAATTCCGGATCGGCACCGAGCACGAAAAGACGCCTTTCACGCTGGGCGGCCATCGTCCGGTGCCGTACGAGGGCGCGCGCGGCATCGGCGCGCTGCTGGAAGGCATGAAGCTCCTGCTCGGTTGGGAGCCGATCATGGAGCGCGGCAACATCATCGGGCTCTATGACGTCACCGGCGGCGGCGCGATTTCGCTCGAGCCCGGCGGACAATTCGAATTGTCGGGCGCCCCGGTCGAGACCGTGCATCAGACCCAGTCCGAATTAATGGCGCACTTAGCGCAGGTGCGCGAGATCGCGACGCCGTTGGGGATCGGTTTTCTCGGGCTCGGCATGACGCCGTCTTGGTCGCGGGCGCAAATCCCGATGATGCCCAAGGGGCGCTACAAGATCATGACCAACTACATGCCGAAGGTCGGCCGTTACGGCCTCGACATGATGTACCGGACCTGCACGGTGCAGACCAATCTCGACTTCTCCTCCGAAGCCGACATGGTCAAGAAGCTCCGGGTATCGCTGGCGTTGCAGCCGGTCGCGACCGCGCTGTTCGCCAATTCGCCGTTCACGGAAGGCACACCCAACGGCTTCCTGTCGTTCCGCTCCGAGATCTGGCGTGACACCGACAATGCGCGCGCCGGGATGATCCCATGGGTTTTCGAGGACGGCATGGGGTTCGAACGCTGGGTGGATTACGCGCTGGACGTTCCGATGTATTTCGTCAAGCGCGGCGAAGAATATATCGACGTCGCCGGCTCGTCGTTCCGCGCATTCTTCGAGGGCAGGAATAACTCGCTTCCCGGCGAGCGGCCGACGCTGTCGGATTGGGCCAACCATCTTTCGACGATTTTCCCCGAGGTGCGGCTGAAGCGCTATCTGGAAATGCGCGGCGCCGATGGCGTGCCCTGGGGGCGGCTGCCGGCGCTGCCGGCGTTTTGGGTCGGTCTGCTCTACGACGGCGCCAGTCTCGATGCCGCATGGGACATCGTCAAATCCTGGACTGCGACCGAACGTCAGGCGCTGCGCGACGAGGTGCCACGCGTCGGCTTCAAGGCCAGGATCGGCGATCGCTATTTGTTCGAAATCGCCAAGGAATGTCTGGCATTGTCGCATGCGGGGCTGCGCCGGCGCGGCCACGTCGATCATTTTGGACGCGATGAGACCCGCCATCTCGAGCCGTTGGATCGGATCATCGATTGCGGACAAACCCCCGCTGAGGAGATGCTGGCGAGATTTCGCGGGCCCTGGCAGGGTTCGGTGGAAAGCGCCTACGACGAATATGCGTTCTAGGCCTGGCTTGGGCGCGCGCCAGAAAAGGCGGCGCTTGCGCGGCGGGATAAGGGCGCAAGTGATTGGGTTTGGTAGATTTTCCCGCCGCCAGGCGGAACCTCCTCGCTCGACGAATGCGCACGCCGTTCATCGGCGGTACAGGTTCATGGCGATCAAATGGCCAGCTGCGACACGCGGCTAAGTCCAATGAATTGAAAGCGATCGCGAATGTTGGGAGGCTGCCTGCACCGGGCGTGTTTGGTAACGCTCGCTCTCCTTGCGGCCGCCACAGCCACGCGAACGGCTTTTGCCCAGGCCAACTTCGATCGTCCGGGCGGCGATTATATGAGTTCGGTGGTCATCTCCGGCGATCCGGTGGATTGCGCGCTGGTGTGCGAACGGGACCGGCGGTGCCGGGCGTGGAGTTTCAACTATCCGAGCGATACCGCCCGCAGCGCGGTCTGCTGGCTGAAGAACAGCGTGCCGGCACGGATCCGCGATGATTGCTGCGTCTCGGGCGTGCGCGGTGCCGGCGTGGTCGAGCCGCGCAATGGCGCGATCGAGACCTCGATTGATCGGTTCGGCGGCGATTACCGCAGTTTCGACCTCAAGAGGAGCGACGGCGAGGAAGCCTGCAAGGCGGCTTGCGCCGGCGATAACAAATGCCGGGCCTGGACCTATGCGCGGCCCGGATATATTGGAAGAGACGCCCACTGCTTTTTGAAGAAGGACATCAAGCCGCCGCGGCGCAAGCCGGGGTTTACCTCGGGCGTGGTGAGGTAACATTGGCGGCGTCTGCACCGTAGGTGAGGTGGGTGCCAAAGCCGCCACGATTGGTCGGCGTTTGGAAGCGCATCTCAAACACGGAGCTCACGATGACGTTATCGCGCAGGATTTTTAACGGGGCAATTGTCGCAGGCGCATTGTTGGTCGCCGGACAATTTGCCGCCGCAGCCGCCAACATTGCGGTTCCGTTTTCGGCGGACGCGTTCAAGGCGGCGCAGGCGTCGGGCAGCCCAATCCTGGTTGAAATCCACGCCGACTGGTGCCCAACCTGCAAGGCGCAAGGCCCCATTCTCGATAAGTTGACCGCCGATCCGAAATTCAAGGATCTGAAGATCTTTCGCGTCGATTTCGACGCCATGAAGCCGGTGGTCAAGCAGTTCGGCGCTCAAATGCAGTCGACGCTGATCGTCTTCAAGGGCGCCGCCGAGCAAGGCCGCTCCGTCGGCGACACCAAGGAAGCCTCGATCGCCGCGCTGCTCGACAAGAGCCTTTAGAGCTTCCGTGACCGGTTTGACGCTCGCCTTCGCCGCAGGATTGCTCTCGCTGCTGTCGCCTTGCGTGCTGCCGCTGGTGCCGATCGTGCTGGGCACCGCGGTTACCGCCCATCCTCTCGGGGCGCTGGCTTTGGCCGCTGGCCTTGCGCTGTCGTTCACCGGGCTCGGCCTGTTGCTTGCCGTGGTGGGCTTCGCGCTTGACATCGATGCCGGCATGTTTCGCGTTGCCGCGGCTGTGATCATGGTCGTGCTTGGCGTAATCCTGCTGGCTCCGTCATGGCAGGCGCGGTTGGCTGCGGCCGGCGGCCCTGTGTCGGCGTGGGCGGATCGCCGTTTTGGCGGCAGCTTGGCCTCGTCGGGTTTGGCTGGCCAGTTTGCGATCGGCCTCCTGCTCGGCGCGGTATGGTCGCCCTGCGTCGGCCCGACGCTTGGCGCGGCATCGCTTCTGGCCTCGCAAGGCCACGATCTGCCGCGGGTGACACTGACCATGGCGATGTTCGGCATCGGCGCGGCGCTGCCGCTGGTCCTGCTTGGACTGCTGTCGCGGGCGACGCTGATGCGCGTTCGTGCCAACCTGATGTCGGCGGGAAAATTCGGCAAGGGCCTGCTCGGCGCCTCCTTCATTGTGATAGGGTTTTTGATCGTCAGCGGCGCCGACAAGCGGGTCGAGGCGGTGCTGGTCGATGCTTCGCCGCAGTGGCTGACCGATCTGACGACGTCTTTTTAGCGGACTGAGCAGGAGAGCGGCATGCAGCTTGAATCGACCCTGACTTGCCCAAGGTGCAGCTTTCAAGCCACCGAAAAAATGCCTACCGATGCTTGCCAGTACTTCTATGTCTGCAAGGGCTGCGGTGAAAAGCTCAAACCCCAGCCCGGCGATTGTTGCGTGTTCTGTTCTTACGGTTCGGTGCCGTGCCCACCGGTCCAACAGAATGGCAAGGACGCCTGCTGCAGCTAACCGTTACGTTCGTCAGTGCACCGAGGTGAAAAACCGCGCCAGGCGGAAGCCGGACAGCCAGGTCCACACCGGCTGGCTGCGGATGCCGAGGTCCCACGATCCGATCACGGCGTCGGCGCGGCCGACCAGATTGTCCATCGGCAACAATCCAACGCCTCCTTCGCGGACGGGGACGCGGCTGTCGGCGGAATTGTCGCGGTTGTCGCCCATCACAAACAGGTGGTCCGCCGGCACCGTCACTTCAGGCGTGTTGTCGAGCCGGCCGTTGTCGCGAAGCTTGAAGATCGCGTGGCTGACGCCGCCGGGCAAGGTCTCGATGTAACGATACGCAGCTTCAGATCCGCCATTGTCGTCTTCCGCTTGGCCAATGCCGTCGGGCTTCAGCGCGGCCGCATGGTCGTTGATGAAGAGCTGACCCTGCCGCATCTGGATACGATCCCCGGGCAGGCCAACGACGCGCTTGACCCAGGCCTGGGAGTGGTCGCCCGGCCAGCGGAACACCACGACATCGCCGCGCATCGGCGTCCCGCCGAATACCCGCCCGGTCTCGGGCAGGCTGATCTGGATTGGCAGCGAGGCGGTGCCATAGCCGTAGGGATATTTCGACGCCAGCAATGCGTCGCCGATCAGAAGCGTCGGCTCCATCGACCCCGACGGCACGTAGAAAGGTTCGGCGAGCGCTCCCTTGGCAAGGAAGACGATCAGCAACGCCGCCGTGAACTGGACGATTTGAGCCCCCCAGCCTCGCACCTTGGCGGCCACAGCTTCCCGTTCGATGGTCATGCGCCGGTTCCTCCGACCGTAATGCGCTCCATCCGCAGCGTCGGCTGGCCGACGCCGACCGGCACGCCCTGACCGTTCTTGCCGCAGGTGCCGATGCCGGTGTCGAGCGCGAGATCGTTGCCGATCATGGTGATCCGGTGCAGGTCGGTCGGTCCGTTGCCGATCAGCATCGCGCCCTTCAAGGGCGGGCCGATCTTGCCGTTCTCAATTTTGTAGGCCTCGGTGCACTGGAACACATATTTGCCCGAGGTGATGTCGACCTGGCCACCGCCGAAATTGGCGGCAAAGATGCCGTTCTTGACGGAGGCGAGGATTTCGGCGGGGTCGCGGCCACCGGCCAGCATGTAGGTGTTGGTCATGCGCGGCATCGGCACATGGGCATAACCCTGACGGCGGCCGTTGCCGGTCGGCTTCATGCTCATCAGCCGGGCATTCTGGCGGTCCTGCATATAGCCGACGAGGATGCCATCCTCGATCAGCACCGTGCGGTTGGTCGGCGTGCCCTCATCGTCGATCGACAGCGAGCCTCGTCTTGACGCCATCGTGCCGTCATCGACCACGGTGACGCCTTTGGCAGCGACCTGCTGGCCCATCAGGCCTGCGAAGGCCGAAGTCCGCTTGCGGTTGAAATCACCCTCGAGCCCGTGACCGACGGCTTCGTGCAGCATTACGCCGGGCCACCCCGCCCCGAGCACGACGTCCATTTCGCCGGCGGGAGCCGGAACCGATTCGAGATTGACCAGTGCTTCGCGGATCGCGCCGTCGGCGGCCTCGCGCCATGCCTTGGTGTCGATGAAGCGGGCATAGCCCTCGCGGCCGCCATACCCCTTGCTGCCGCTCTCCTGGCGGTCACCTTGGCCGGCGACCACCGAAACATTGACGCGCACCAGCGGACGGATGTCGCGGTAGCTCTCGCCGTCCGGCCGCAGAATCTCCACCACCTGCCAGGTGGCGCCGAGGCTGACCGTGACCTGGCGCACCCGCGGGTCCTTGTCGCGGACATAGGCGTCAATTTCGGCGAGCAGTTTGACCTTTGACTCAAAGCCGGGCGCCTCCAGCGGATTTTCGTCGCCATAGAGCCGCACATTGGTATGCGCCGGCGCTGCCGCAAGCGTTCCGCTGTAGCCTCCGCGCACCGCTGCGACCGCATCGGCGGCGCGAATCAACGCCGGCAGCGAGACATCGGAAGAGTGCGCATAACCGACCGCGTCATCCTTCACCGCGCGCAAACCGAAACCCTGCGAGGTGTCATAGGTCGCCTGTTTCAAGCGGCCATTGTCGAACATCAGCGCTTCGGTCTGAGCGTATTCCAGGAACAGTTCGCCATCGTCGGCGCCCGCAAGACCCCGTGCAACCTGATGGCGCACGGAATCACGGTCGAGATTGGCGCGGTCCAGTAGGGAGGTTGTGGCTGGGTTGGTCATGAGCACTCCAAATTTTTTCGGTCGTCCCAGCGAACGCGGGGACCCATAACCACAGGGTTTGGTGAGTTAAGCAAAGACTCGCCGAAAGCTCATCTTACAACACGGTAACCTGTGGTTATGGGTGCCTGCGTTCGCATTGCGTTCGCAGGGACGACAAGGCGGAAGATAGTCACAATCGCGACAAAAGGGAGGGTCTGCCCAGCGATCCCTGGGGCGAGGCACATTGCCTCACGGCAACTTGTCATATCCCTCGCCAATCCCGTTCAAACTGAGCGGGAAGCCGATACCCTCTTCGGGGGTCTCGAAGATGATAAAGGTCGCGGTCTTGGCGGTGCGCAGCTGACCCAACAGCTTGTCGTCCATCACCACCTCGGCCACGCAGCCGTTTGGCAGGCATCTGACGAAGCCGGCCCGGCCGACATCGACATTGTCGAGCTTGAGGCCGAGCCCCGAGGGCAACAGCACGCCGAGCGGCGCCACCACCCGCATCAGCCTGCTCTTCTGGTCGGCGGTTTTGAGCACGATCACGGTGAGGCCGGCATTGGAGCGGTCTTCCGCTACCACGCTCTGGATCAGGGCGCATTGCTCGCCCTGCGCGCCGGGCGGGGTGTCGCAGCGGATTTGCCAATCGCCATGGACCGACCGCACCGCGCCCTGGGCGCTGGCCGCCGCCGTCAGGCCGAGCCAGAAAAGAATGGCCAGAGCAGCGCCCAACCGGCCCGCGGCAAATGGATGACGACGGGTTGCGCTACTCCTCGCCGGGTGTCTCGAAGGCCCCATCAGGGTCGATCCCTTGATATTTCCTTGGCAAACTCAGTCCGGTAGTGGACTGATATGGCAATGACGGCGCCTTGAAGGCGATTTCGCGCACGCCTGGGCCGCTTGTTTGGTCGCGAATCGGGCCCCCTTGGGAGCCGTTCGTCTGTGCGTACATCGCGCAATCCGCCTGTCAAGCCGCGCCGGACCGCAAAGCCGGCGTTGTTGCCTGATTTTCGAGGAAAATGTGACATCCGCAGTACAGCCGGTAATGCCCCGCCGACGCCGTACTACTGCATTGCGAGCGCGCGCGAATTATGGTTTGAGAGGCTGGATTTCGACGCGTTCTAACGATCTGGCCGATGTGCCTCTAGGTACATCCCAAGGCCGTTTGTCAGGGGGCGGATCGTGCAGCATTGTTCGCCGGCCGGCGGAATGCTTTGGGAATTTATCAAGGGAGCGCGAGCGGCATGAAGATGTCGAAGGGCCAATTGGGACGGCGGTTGCTGGGGTTGGCGGTGGTGGGCGTTGCGTGGGCGGCCAGCGGGACGGCGTTTGCCGAATTGGGGCAGCCGGCGCCATGGGAGTACACGCTGCAGGGAGCGGCCTCTCCGGTTATGGACAGCATCACCTGGTTTCACAATTTCCTGTTGGTGTTGATCACCGCCATCACCCTTTTCGTGCTCGTGCTGTTGGTCATCGTCGCCGTGAAATTCAACGCCAAGGCCAACCCGGTTCCCTCCAGGACCACCCATAACACCCTGATCGAAGTGGCATGGACGCTTCTTCCCGTGCTGATCCTGGTCGGCATCGCGGTGCCGTCGTTCCGGCTGCTGTTCGAGGAGCTCGACATTCCCAAAGCCGATCTGACCGTCAAGGCGACCGGCAAGCAGTGGTACTGGAGCTACGCGTATCCCGACAACGGCAAGTTCGAGTTCGATTCGCTGATGGCCCAGGACAAGCCGCCGCGTCTGCTCGGTGTCGATAACGAGATGGTCGTGCCGGTCAACAAGGTGATCCGGGTCCAGACCACCGGTGCCGACGTCATCCATTCCTTCGCGGTGCCGGCGTTCGGCATCAAGATTGACGCCATTCCGGGTCGCCTCAATGAGACCTGGTTCAAGGCCACCAAGACCGGCATGTTCTATGGCCAGTGCTCGGAATTGTGCGGCAAGGATCACGCCTTCATGCCGATCGCGGTGCGGGTCGTGAGCGATCAGGATTTCGCGGCCTGGGTCGAGACCGCGAAGAAGAAATTTGCCGCTAGTCCATCGAACTCGCTCGCTTCGGTGGGCGCGGTGGCCCAGTGAGCGCCGAACGGATCTGACCAGGGCTTAGGGGCGCCGACCGGACCAGGGCGACAGGACCGCTAAGGTCTTCAGAAGGATTGCAAGGCAGGATTTGAAAATGGCAACCGCAGCAACACCGGCTCATATCGATCACGCCCACCAAAGCGGACACGACGATCACGCGCACGACCATCCCACCGGCTGGCGGCGCTTCGTCTATTCGACCAATCACAAGGACATCGGCACGATGTACCTGGTGTTCGCCGTCATCGCCGGGATCATCGGCGCCGCGATGTCGATCATGATCCGGATCGAATTGATGTATCCGGGTGTGCAGATCTTCCACGAGACCCACATCTACAACGTTTTCGTGACCTCGCACGGCCTGATCATGATCTTCTTCATGGTGATGCCGGCGATGATCGGCGGCTTCGGTAACTGGTTCGTGCCGCTGATGATCGGCGCGCCGGACATGGCGTTCCCGCGCATGAACAACATCTCGTTCTGGCTGTTGCCGGCCTCCTTCGCGCTTTTGATCATCTCGACCTTCGTCGAGGGTGAGCCGGGCGCCAACGGCGTCGGCGCGGGCTGGACGCTGTACGCACCGCTGTCGACCTCGGGCCATCCGGGACCGGCGGTCGATTTCGCGATTTTGTCGATTCACCTGGCCGGCGCCTCGTCGATCCTGGGCGCCATCAATTTCATCACCACGATCTTCAACATGCGCGCGCCGGGCATGACCCTGCACAAGATGCCGCTGTTCGTGTGGTCGATCCTGGTCACGGTGTTCCTGCTGCTGCTGTCGCTGCCGGTGCTCGCCGGCGCCATCACCATGCTGCTGACCGACCGCAATTTCGGCACCACCTTCTTCTCGGCCGAAGGCGGCGGCGATCCGGTGCTGTTCCAGCATCTGTTCTGGTTCTTCGGCCATCCCGAAGTTTACATCCTGATCCTTCCCGGCTTCGGCATGGTCAGCCAGATCGTCTCGACCTTCTCGAAGAAGCCGGTGTTCGGCTATCTCGGCATGGCCTATGCGATGGTGGCGATCGGGGCCATCGGTTTCGTGGTGTGGGCCCACCACATGTACACGGTCGGCATGTCCAGCGCGACGCAGGCCTACTTTGTCGCCGCCACCATGGTGATCGCGGTGCCGACCGGGGTGAAGATCTTCTCCTGGATCGCCACGATGTGGGGCGGCTCGATCGAGTTCAAGACCCCGATGCTGTGGGCGATCGGCTTCATCTTCCTGTTCACGGTGGGCGGCGTCACCGGCGTGGTGCTGGCCAATGCCGGCGTCGACCGCGTGCTGCAGGACACCTACTACGTGGTCGCGCACTTCCACTACGTGCTGTCGCTCGGCGCGGTGTTTGCGATCTTCGCCGGCTGGTACTACTGGTTCCCGAAGATGTCGGGCTACATGTACAACGAGGCGATCGGCAAGGCGCATTTCTGGTTCACCTTCATCGGCGTCAACCTGGTGTTCTTCCCGCAGCACTTCCTCGGGCTCTCCGGCATGCCGCGCCGCTATGTCGACTATCCCGACGCGTTTGCCGGCTGGAACCTGGTGTCCTCGATCGGCTCCTATATTTCGGGGTTCGGCGTGCTGATCTTCATCTACGGCGTGATCGACGCGTTCGTTCGCAAGCAACAGGCCGCCGACAATCCGTGGGGAGCCGGCGCTACCACGCTGGAGTGGACGCTGCCCTCGCCGCCGCCGTTCCATCAGTTCGAAGTGCTGCCGCGCGTGCAATAATGCGGTTGCGTGGGGCCTCGACGGCGCCACGCCCTTAAGAAGCGAGACCTGTCTTGTCGGTTGTCGACCACAACGCCATCGAGCTGCCGCCCCGGATTTCGGAGGCCGCCGTCGCCGATTACATCACGCTGCTAAAGCCGCGGGTGATGTCGCTGGTGATCTTCACCGCGCTGGTGGGATTGGTGATCGCACCGGGTCACGTCCATCCGGTGCTGGCGTTCACCTCGATACTCTGCATCGCGGTCGGCGCCGGCGCGTCGGGCGCGCTCAACATGTGGTACGAGAGCGACATCGACGCCCTGATGTCGCGCACCGCCAACCGGCCGATCCCGCGTGGCCGGGTCACGCGCGAGGAAGCGCTGACGTTCGGGATGACGCTCGCCTTCTTCTCGGTGATGACGCTCGGCATCCTCATCAACTGGATCGCCGGCGCGTTATTGGCCTTTACGATCTTCTTCTACGTCGTGATCTACACCATGGCGCTGAAGCGCCGGACCGCGCAGAACATCGTGATCGGCGGCGCCGCCGGCGCCTTGCCGCCAGTGGTGGCGTGGGCGGCGGCGACCGGCTCGCTGTCGGTCGAGCCGCTGTTGTTGTTCCTGATCATCTTCTTCTGGACGCCGCCGCATTTCTGGGCGCTGGCGCTGTTCCGCAGCGACGATTATGCCCGCGCCGGCGTACCGATGCTGCCGGTCGTCGCCGGTCCCGATGCGACCCGGTTGCAGATACTGCTCTATACGGTCGTGCTGGTCGCGGTCGCGGTCGCGCCGTGGCCGCTCGGTTATTTCGACGCGGCCTATGGCGTGGCCTCGCTCATTCTCGGCGGCGGCATGCTGCTGTTCGCAACCAACGTCTACCGCCATCGCCAGGGCAGCGAGGCGTTGCGCGCCACGCGAAAACTGTTTGCATTCTCCATCCTTTATCTGTTCGCGCTGTTTGCCACCTTGCTGGTCGAGGTGGTCGCCCGCGCCATCGCGCCGTCGATCTGGTAGGGGGCGCATGGCAGGGCAATGGCCGACAAGCAGGAGCGAAATGGAATTGTCCTCACCGAGGCGCAGAAGAAGAGCCGCCGTGAGCGATCGATCGCCATCGCGCTGGCGCTCGGCGTCCTCGTCGTGCTGTTCTTCGCGGTCACCATCGTCAAGGGGCCGGCCGTCCTGATGCGGCCGATGTAATGGACATGGCAAACCAACCCGCACACAAAGCGCCTGCCGCAAGCCAGAGAACGGCGTCCCGCCATAGCCTGACGCGCGATGCGGTGGTGGCTGCGATCTGCGGTTTCGTGGTGGTGCTGATGGTCGGCGCCTCCTATGCGGCGGTGCCTTTCTATAACTGGTTTTGCCGGGCCACCGGCTTCAACGGCACGACGCAGGTCGCAACCTCGGCGCCATCAGGCGCGCCGCTGGCGCGCCGGATCGCGGTGCGTTTCGATTCCAATGTCGCGCCCGGGTTGCCGTGGAGGTTCGAGCCGGAGCAGACCGAAATCGAGGTCAAGATCGGCGAAGTGGTCACCGTGTTCTACACCGTCACCAATCAATCGGCGCGAACCACGACCGGACAGGCCGCCTACAATGTGGCGCCGCTCACGGTCGGAGCGTATTTCCAGAAAATCAACTGCTTCTGCTTCACCGAGCAGACCATGGCGCCCGGGGAAAAACGCGAAATGCCCGTGGTGTTCTACGTCGATCCGTCGATCGCCAACGACAGCGACAATGGCGGACTGAACACCATCACGCTTTCCTATACGTTCTATCCCGTGCGTGACCCGGCGCCGAAGCCGCTGGCGGCGGGCGAACCGGACAAACCCAAAGGAAGCCTCTAAGAAGGGAATCTTCCGAGCGGAAGCCCCTGATTATCGACCTCTGTATTTGAATTTTGAGACGAATAAGTGCCGAATAGGCACGGCTAACGGAGAGACCGCAAATGGCTACGGCGCAAGTCAAGCACCACGACTATCACCTCGTCGATCCGAGCCCGTGGCCGATCGTCGGCGCCGTTTCGGCCTTCATCATGGCGGTCGGCGCGATCATGTGGATGCACCATATGTTCGGCGCGGCGGCGCCGATCACCTTCTTCATCGGCGTCACCGGCGTGCTTTACACCATGGCGAGCTGGTGGACGGATGTGATCCGCGAGGCGCAGTACAAGGGCGATCACACCCGCGTGGTGCAGATCAGCCACCGCTATGGCATGATCCTGTTCATCGCATCCGAGGTGATGTTCTTCGTTGCCTGGTTCTGGGCCTTCTTCAACTCGGCGCTGTTCCCCGGCGATCCCGTTCACGCCACCCGCGAGGCGCTGTTCGGCGGCGTGTGGCCGCCCAAGGGCATCGAGACCTTCGATCCCTGGCATCTGCCGCTGTTGAATACGCTGTTATTACTGACCTCGGGCACCACCGTGACCTGGGCGCATCACGCGCTATTGGAGAATGATCGTCAGGGCCTGAAATACGGCCTGATGCTGACGGTCCTGCTGGGCGCGACCTTTACCTGCGTACAGGCTTACGAATACGCCCATGCCGCGTTCTCTTTTGCCGGCAATATCTATGGCGCGACTTTCTTCATGGCGACCGGCTTCCATGGCTTCCACGTGCTGGTCGGCACCATCTTCCTGATCGTGTGCCTGGCGCGCGCCTATGCCGGACATTTCACCCCGACGCAGCATCTCGGCTTCGAATTCGCCGCCTGGTACTGGCATTTCGTCGATGTGGTGTGGTTGTTCCTTTTCATCTGCATCTATGTCTGGGGACACGGCGCGGAAACCATGGCGCACGGGGCGCATTGATCTGGCTCTATTGTGGTACAAGGGGCGGCCGCCACAGGCCGCTTTTTTGCTTGAATGTCGTGCCCCTGATGCAGGGCAGCGCGCCGCGCTTGCGGCGTGGTGCGCTGCTGATCCGGGCTCTATGGCTGCACCATGAAGTGTGGATCCCGGCTCTGCGAAGCAGCGTAAAGAACGCTGCACCGCGTCCGGGACACGAGTGCTTTGTTACCCCTTCCACGATGGCAAGAGGGAAGGAAACACGTGAACCAGACCCGACCAACCCTGACCCAGTGCGCGCTGCGCGGGCTCGCCTGCAAATGTCCGCGCTGCGGCAAGGGCAAGCTCTACGCAGGCTTCCTCACGCTGCGGCCGAGATGTGAAGCTTGCGGGCTCGATTATGCCTTTATCGATACCGGCGACGGGCCCGCCGTCTTCATCATCATGCTCGCCGGTGCCATCGTCGTTGCCGCCGCGCTGATCGTGGAGGTCAAGTATCAGCCGCCATTCTGGCTGCACGCGGTACTTTGGCTGCCGCTGATTGTCGCGACCACACTGTTGCCACTGCGCGCGATGAAGGCGCTTCTGATTGCGCTCCAGTTCCATCACAAGGCAGCGCCTGGCCGGCTGATTGATCGCGAACCAAAATGACCGCGACAACGGCACGGCGGCGCGGCGTCGCGGGATTCGGCGTCGTCACCCTGGCGATGATGACCGTGTTCGTCGGCCTCGGCGTGTGGCAGTTGCAGCGCCGGGTCGAGAAGCACGCCTTGATCGCGGCTCTGACCGAACGGTTTGCGGCGGCGCCTGAAATACTGCCGTCGCCAGCGCGGTGGAGCGGGCTGACACCGGCCGGCGACGAATTCCGCCGCGTCAGTTTTGTTGCGACCTATGCGTCTGGTCCGGACGCGATGGCCTATAGTTCTGGCTCGGCGGTGCGCGAGGATATTTCCGGTCCCGGCACCTGGGCCTTGATGCCGGCGCGGCTTGCGAGCGGCGAAACCGTCGTGATCAATACCGGCTTCGTGCAGAACACGATGCAGGATCGCAGCCTACAGGATCGCGCCGTGGCGCGGCTCGTCACCGGCGAGCCGGTGATGCTGACCGGCTACATCCGCTTTCCCGAAACGGCGGGCATGCTGACGCCGGCGGAAAACATCGGCAAACGACTTTGGTTCACCCGCGATCATCTCGCCATGGCGCGCCTGCTCGGCTGGGGTGAGGTCGCGCCGTTCTATGTCGACCTGGAGCGGCCGGTGCCGCCAAATGGCATCCCGAAACCCGGCCCGCTCGAGGTCCCTCTCAAGGACGATCACCTGCAATACGCCATCACCTGGTTTGTGCTGGCGGCGGCGGTCGCCATCGCGTTCGGGGTTTGGGTGCGAGGGCAGCGTCGGCCAACTGCAACCGGGAAACGCAATTAAGCCTCTACCGAAGGCGCGCTCACCTTCCGACGGAATCGACCCTGGTGCGCGATCCAGTCCGAATCCGAAATCCGAATCTTCAAATCTCGTCGTCAGTGTCGCTCGTCGTCAGTGCCGCCCGTCGCTTCCAGGCGGGGCAAGCCTCACACTGTCCGCTTGAACGGCTTCCAGACGCGCCATCATCAGGATATCGGCAACAAAAGCCAATCCAAGCTTCTCGGCTTGCTCAATGGCGTGGTCAATTGCTTCAACCAGTGCCCTGGTTTCATTCTCGCGGAACATAAGATGCCCTAATTCGCGCCGATCGAAAGCGGCCGGCGCCATCGACTGTCCCACAGGGGTCCCGAACAGAGATTGCAACCCCACCGTGCTTTCGTCAAACAGATAGCACGCGCCGGCATTTTGGCGGCCGTGCGATTGACGGGATGGGTGCGGGAGGGCGGACGGCACGGGCATGTCGTGCGCGGGACGGCCACGACGCGCCTCCCAAGCAGGAGCGATTGACGGTTCCCTCCCGCGGCATCTCCAAAAAAAAGCGCCGCAAATCACCGATCCCTGGGGGCGATTTTTTTCAGATTTGGCGCAACCCGGGCGGTATCGGCGAAACGGGGAAGAAGAACCGGTTTCCACTTCCATAGAAAACGCTTTATGGTGCCGCGCGACTTTGCTGTCGGCAAAGTTATATTGTCTATCAGAATCAAAGGCTTGTCTGGGTGTCGGGACCTTCGGAGGGCGGTTTGACGCGATACATCTCGACGCGGGGCGAGGCCCCCGTCCTGGGTTTCTGCGACGTGATGCTGACGGGGCTCGCCCGCGACGGCGGGCTTTACATGCCTGAAACATGGCCGCAGCTGTCGTCCCAAACCATCTCGGGATTTTTTGGCCGGCCCTATTGGGAAGTCGCGGTCGACGTCATCCGCCCGTTTGTCGGCGGCGAGATTTCCGACGCCGATCTCGGCCGCATGGCCAATGAGGCCTATGCCACGTTCCGCCACCCGGCGGTGGTTCCGCTCGACCAGATCGGTCCCAATCAATTCCTGCTCGAATTGTTTCACGGCCCGACGCTCGCGTTCAAGGACGTCGCGATGCAGCTGATCTCGCGGCTGATGGATCACGTCCTCGCAAAACGGGCGCAGCGCACCACCATCGTGGTTGCCACTTCGGGCGATACCGGCGGTGCCGCGGTCGACGCGTTTGCCGGGCTCGACAACGTCGATCTGGTCGTGCTGTTTCCGCACGGCCGCATCTCCGACGTGCAGCGCAGAATGATGACCACAACCGGCGCGGCCAACGTTCGTGCGCTCGCGCTCGAAGGCACCTTCGACGATTGCCAGGCGATCGTGAAGGGGCTGTTCAACGATCACCAGTTTCGCGACGCGGTCGCGTTGTCGGGGGTCAATTCCATCAACTGGGCGCGGATCGTGGCGCAGGTGGTGTATTATTTCACCGCCGCGGCGGCCCTCGGCGCGCCCGCGCGGCTCATGGATTTCACCGTGCCGACCGGGAATTTCGGCGACATCTTCGCAGGCCTCGTCGCCAAGCGCATGGGCTTGCCGGTCCGCTGGCTGCGGATCGCCGCCAACGTCAACGATATCCTGCCCCGCACGCTCAAGACCGGCATCTATGAGGTCCGCGAGGTTCACGCCTCCACGTCACCGTCGATGGATATTCAGGTCTCGTCGAATTTCGAGCGGCTGTTGTTCGAGGCGAGCGGCCGCGACGCGGCCGTGGTGCGCAGGTTGATGGCGTCGCTGAAGCAATCCGGGCGCTTCGTGCTGCCCGACGCGGTGCTGGCGGCGATCCGCGAGGAATTCGACGCCGGACGCGCGGATGAGACCGAGACCTCAGCCGCCATCCGTGCCACCTGGCGCGAGGCCGGCGATCTCGTCGATCCGCATACCGCGGTGGCGCTCGCCGTGGCGGACCGCGATACGCCGGATTCGAAAATTCCCAACATCGTGCTGTCGACCGCGCATGCCGCGAAATTTCCCGACGCGGTGGAGGCGGCCTGCGGCGTGCGGCCGGAACTGCCGCCCTGGCTTGAGGGTTTGATGATCAAGCCCGAGCACATCGAAGTCATCAAGAACGATCAGGTCGAGGTCGCGCGGTTCGTGTTGTCGGTCAGCCGTGCCGCGAAGCAAGGAGTTGCCGGATGAGTGTCGATGTTACCAAGCTTCCCTCCGGCCTTACCGTCATCACCGATACCATGCCGCATCTGGAGACCGCGGCGCTCGGCGTGTGGGCCGGCGTCGGCGGCCGTGACGAGAAACCCAACGAGCATGGCATCTCCCACTTGCTCGAACACATGGCCTTCAAGGGCACCACGCGGCGCACCTCGCGCGAAATCGTCGAGGAAATCGAGGCGGTCGGCGGCGATCTCAACGCCGGCACCTCGACGGAGACCACCGCATATTATGCGCGCGTCATGAAGGCCGATGTTCCGCTGGCGCTCGACGTGCTGTCGGACATTCTCGCCAACCCGTCCTTCGTGCCGGATGAACTGGAACGCGAGAAGAGCGTGATCGTGCAGGAGATCGGCGCGGCGCAGGATACGCCCGATGACGTCGTGTTCGAACATCTCAACGAGCTGTGTTACCCGGGTCAGCCGATGGGTCGTTCGCTTTTGGGAACGGCAAAGACCTTGAAATCCTTCAACCGCGATATGCTGCGGGCCTATCTTTCGACGCATTATCGCGGTCCCGATATGGTGGTTGCCGCGGCCGGCGCCATCGACCACAGGCGGGTGGTCGAGGAAGCCGCGGAGCGATTTTCGAGTTTCGACGGCGCGCCCGCGCCAAAGCCGCAAGCCGCGATGTTCGGCAAGGGCGGCTCCCGCGTGGTGCATCGCGAGCTCGAACAGGCGCATCTGACACTGGCGCTCGAGGGCGTGCCGCAAACCGATCTGTCGCTGTTCTCGATGCAGGTTTTTACCAATACGCTCGGCGGCGGGATGTCATCGCGGCTGTTCCAGGAAGTGCGCGAAAAGCGCGGGCTGTGCTATTCGATCTACACCTTTCACGCGCCCTATACCGATACCGGTTTCTTCGGGCTTTACACCGGCACCGACCCGGGCGATGCGCCCGAGATGATGGAAGTGATCGTCGACGTCATCAACGAGGCCGTCGAGACATTGACCGAGGCCGAGATCGCGCGCGCCAAGGCGCAGATGAAGGCCGGCCTGCTGATGGCGCTGGAGAGCTGCAGCTCCCGTGCCGAACAGCTGGCGCGCCATGTGCTGGCCTATGGGCGTCCTCTGACGGTGGAAGAATTGGTGGCCAGGATCGACGCCGTAAGCGTGGAATCGACCCGCAACGCCGCGCGGGCCCTGTTGTCGCGCAGCTGCCCGGCGGTGGTCGCCCTTGGTAGTGGAAGGGGGCTGGACACGGCGGTTGCTTTTGCGGAAGGATTGACTAGGTCGAGGGCGAAGGCGCGGCTTCATTGAAGGCGGCTGCGGGGTAACTGGATCTTGATCCGATCAGATTAAATCGGATCAGGACTCATATCTTTGTTTGAGCATGATGTTTTCGAAAAACCGGGTCCCACTTTTCCGGATCATGCTGTAGGTTCGAGCATCGGGGGAGTTTCACGCATGGCCCTGTTTCGATTGCCGTCGAGCGGACCGGCCGCGCTTGCTCCGCGCGGCTATGGCCTCTCGCTGCGCACCCCCCAGATGTCCGACTTTCTGCAATGGGTGCATTTGCGCGAAACCAGCCGGAACTATCTCACCCCATGGGAGCCGATCTGGCCGTCCGATGATCTGACGCGCGCGGGTTTCCGCCGGCGCTTGCGCCGCTATGCGGAAGACATCGCGGCCGACCGGTCTTACCCGTTCCTGGTATTCCGGGAATCCGATGGAGCGATGATTGGCGGGATCACGTTGGCGAATGTCCGCCGCGGCATCGTGCAGGCCGGCACCATCGGTTACTGGGTCGGTCAGCCTCACGCCCATCGCGGCCACATGACGTCGGCGCTGCGCGTGCTGCTGCCGTCGCTGTTCGGCGAGCTCAATCTGCATCGCATTGAGGCCGCCTGCATTCCCTCCAATATCCCTTCGATCCGGGTGCTGGAGAAGTGCGGCTTCAGTCGGGAGGGTCTGGCGCGGCGCTATCTATGCATCAACGGGGTCTGGCAGGACCACCTGCTGTTTGGCCTGCTGCATGAAGATTTCCGGGGTTAACCCTCGGTTTCAAGATTATGACAGGCGCCTTGGGTTTGCCGCCATTGCGCTGCTATAACGCACCGGCGCGCGCCCCCTTCATCGGCGCGCCAAATCGGCGGCTGGCTTCTCTCGGGGACCATCGGATAATGCGTCATAGGCGGATCAGGCAGGCGTTGGTTGCTGGCCGCGCGGGCCATTTGAGGATCGCATTGGGGCTTGCTGCCGCGGTTGCCCTGCTGTCGGGGTGCGGCGGGGCCAGCAATTTTTCCAGCGTTCCGTCCAGTGATGATTCCATCCCCACGATCAAGGACAGGTTCAACCAGCTGTTCGGCTCGAAATCGCAAGCCGTAGGCGAGGCGGCGCCGGCATCCGATGGTGCCGAGTTGGATTGTCCCGTCGTGAAGATTCGCGCCGGCGCCTCAACCTATGCGGTGGGGGTGCCCGGCAAGCAGCCGGTTGGAAGCGATCTGCGCTATCAGGCGACCATCACCCGAACCGCGCGCGACTGCACAAGATCCAGTGGCCAGATTATCGCCCGCATCGGCATTCAGGGCCGCGTCATCGCGGGCCCCGCGGGAACGCCGGCGAACGTCGAAATCCCGCTTCGTGTCGCCGTGGTGCAAGTCGGCGTCCATGAAAAGGTCATGGCCACCAAGGTATACCGGACCACGGTGTCGATGACGGAGGACGGCAGCGTTCCGTTCAGCCTGGTCGGCGAGGATCTCGCCTATTCGACGCCGCCTGGCGCAACCAGCGAATCCTACGTCTTCTATATTGGCTTCGATCCGCAGGCGGTGACGCCGGAGCCCAAACCGGCGCGGCGGAAATAGCAACCAGCGCGCCCGTGCGATCCAAAGGCCGTTGTCATCATCCGCCACCGGGTCGGCGCAACGCGCCGCTCCGGTGGCGGATGATCCAGTAAAAACAGGCGTGGGCGATTGATCGAGGAGCCGCGGCATACTGGATGCCCCGCTTTCGCGGAGCATGACCGGGTCAGTTCAGCTTTTCGCGCACTTCCGTGATGCCCTTGGCCAACAGGTCTTCGGCGACCTGGCCCTTCACGGTTTGCGACAGGATGGTGGAAGCCGCCGCTACCGCCGCATTGGCCGCGGCCGCCCGCACATCGGCCACTGCCTGCGCTTCGGCGAGCGCGATCTTGCTCTCGGCGGTCTTGGTGCGCCGTGCGACAAAATCCTCCATCTTGATCTTGGCTTCGGACGCGATGCGCTCGGCTTCGGCCTTGGCGGAAGCGATGATGTCCTGGGCCTCGTGTTCCGCAGCCGCGTGGCGCGCTTTATAGTCCGCCAGCAGTTTGGCGGCCTCCTCCTTGAGACGGCGGGCATCGTCGAGTTCGGCCTTGATGCGCTCGCCGCGATGATCGAGCGCTTTCAGCACCGTGCGGTGGATGCCAAAATAGGCGAACACGCCCATCAGCATGACGAAGGCAATGGCGACCCAGAATTCCGGTTCGGCGAACATCGAGCTTACCCCTTCAAGGACGCATCGACAGCGCGTTCCACCGACTTGCCGTCGGGTACCACGCCGGTGAGCCGCTGCACGATGGCGGCGGCGGCGTCCGCGGCGATGCCACGGACGTTGCTCATGGCCTTTTCGCGCGTCGATGCGATGGTCTTTTCGGCGTCGGCAAGCTTGCGTGACAGCCGTTCCTCCAGCGATTTGCGTTCGGCCTCGGACGCCGCGTTCAGCTTTTCGCGGGTCTCGGCGCTGATCGCCTGCGCGCGGGAACGCGCCGCCGCGAGCTCGCTTTCATAGGCTTTCAGCGCGCGGTCGGAGTCGTCCTTGAGCTCCTGCGCCCTCGCCAGATCGCCCTCGATGGCGTTCTGACGCGCCTCGAGCAGGCTGCCGACCCGCGGCAGCGCGATCCGCGAGACGATCAGATAAAGTGCGGCGAACGCGATCAGCAGCGACACCATTTGCGAAGCAAAGGTCGACGAATCGAACGGAGGAAATCCGCCGCTGTGGCCGCCATCGGCTTCGGTGTGGGCGCCGGCCGGCTGGCCTTTTGCGGCGCCGTGACTCTCAGCCATCGAGTTCTCCTGTTGCCGTCATGCGCCGTCCGAAGGCGGCACGATGGGGTGCAGCTCAGAGCGGAACGAACAGCAAGAGCAGCGCGATCAGCAGCGAGAAGATGCCGAGCGCTTCGGTCACGGCGAAGCCGAAAATCAGGTTGGCGAACTGGCCCTGGGCCGCCGAAGGATTGCGCACCGCCGCGGCAAGATAGTTGCCGAAGATGACGCCCACGCCGACGCCCGCACCGCCCATGCCGATGCACGCGATGCCCGCGCCGATAAGTTTTGCTGCTGCCGGTTCCATTTTTAGCTCCTTGGAGAGAAAGACCAGTGTGGTGAAATTCCCCGGACCGTTTAGTGTCCAGGATGAATGGCGTCGTTGAGGTAGATGCAGGTGAGGATCGCGAACACATAGGCCTGCAGGAACGCGACCAGAAGCTCAAGCGCGGTGAGCCCAACCGTGAGCGCCAGCGGCAGCACGCCGCCGGCCCAGCCGATGGCGCCGAGCGAGGTGCCGAGCATCGCGACGAATCCGGCAAACACCTTCAGCGAGATGTGGCCGGCCAGCATGTTGGCGAACAGACGCACGCTGTGCGAGATCGGCCGCAAGAAGAACGAGAAGATTTCGATGAAGACGACCAGCGGCAGGATGTAGATCGGAATGCCTGAGGGCACGAAAATCTTGAAGAATTTCAGGCCGTTCTTGTAGAAGCCGTAGATCAAGACCGTGAAGAATACCAACAGCGCCAGCGCCGCGGTGACGATAAGGTGGGTCGAAATCGTGAACGTGTAGGGGATGATGCCCACAAGGTTCGAAACGCAGATGAACATGAACAGTGAGAAGATCAGCGGGAAGAACTTCATGCCTTCCGCGCCGGCGGTGCTGCGGATTGTGCTGGCAACGAACTCGTAGCTGATTTCGGCGATCGACTGGAACCGCCCGGGCACCAGCTGCCGCCCGGCGACGCCGCCGATCATCAGGATCGAGATCAGCGCTACCGCCCCGAACATGTAGGCCGAGGAATTGGTAAAGGCGATCGTCTGATTGCCGATATGGCCGATCGTGAAGAGAGGTTCGATGTTGAACTGATGGATCGGGTCGATTTTCATCCGCGCGGCTCTAGGTCCTCCGGCTTTCTTGCCGGCAATCGAATTTCAAGTGTCATGACTTCCGCTCAGCGCTTGGCTGAAGTCACGCCCGCCGACTTCACCACGTTGACCACGCCGGCGACGAAGCCGAGCAGGAAGAACACGATGAGCCCGAAAGGTGATGTCGACAGCAAGCGGTCGAAGCCCCAGCCAATCAGCGCGCCGACGACAACGCCGGCGATCAACTCCGAAGAAAGCCGGAAACCGCGTGCCATCGCCGAAGCTCTGGCGGCGCCGTCTCCGCCTCCAGCCCGGGGTTGGTCAGTCCGGATATTTCGGCTGTCGCGAATTTCGGACAACCGGTGATCCAGACTTCCGAGCCTTGCGGAAAGCGCGGCCTCGTCGGAGGACGATTTGTTGCCACTTCCATCTTCGCCGTCCTTCGTGCCTTGCGCCATGCTGCGGAGACCCGAAACGATGCTGCGGTGGATGAAAACGACGCCCCGTCACCCTCAAAAGCCGCGCGGACCATACTGACCGCACCTAATCAAGTCAAGATTGCGTCACAACCATATACTTCGTTGATTTGGCTGGCTTTATTCGAATTGCCGCAAGTCGGCTGGGAAGCCATCGCCGCACTGCAACAGCTGGGCGCACGCGCGGCGAAATTTCGCCGCCGGTTGCCGGTGTGGTGCGGCGTGAGCCATTGCCTTGAAGATCGGCGCAACAGGAGGGTGATGAACCGCGCCGAGCCGGCGATCATCATCGAACGAGGTGCCGCATCGGCCGGAGCATTTCCGGGGCGCGCTCCGACCAGATCCGCCAGTCCAGGCGTGGCTGATACTGAAATGACCACGGGCCTTTGGTGGGTCGCCGTGTCAGCCGTGTCAGTGTCCGCAGCACACAAAAACGTGCCGACGATCGATCTTGCGTCATCCTGGCGGGTCTGTTGGGATGGCATTCGATTGCCAGATTTTTTCGGGAGACCGCATGCCGCGTCGGATCGACTATTATTTTTCGCTTCAATCGCCGTGGGCCTATATCGGGCACAAAACGTTCCGCGAAGTCGCCAGTACCTACGATCTGGACGTCAACCATAAGCCGGTGGTGCTGGTGGATCTGTTTTCGGAAACCGGCGGACTGCCGTTGATGAAGCGTCACCCGGTGCGGCAGCGCTATCGCATGATCGAGCTGCAGCGCTGGCGCGACAAGCGTGGTCTGACGTTCCACCTTCAGCCAGCCAATTGGCCCTTCAACGCGCGGCTGGCCGATGGCCTCGTGGTGGCGGCGGTCGAGGCCGGCCACGACCCCGATCGATTCCTGCGCCGGGCCTTTGCGGGCGTCTGGGAAGACCAGCTCAATCTCGCGGATGCCGCGACCCTGGTCAAACTGGCCGACGAATCCGGGCTTCCCGGGAAGCAATTGGTCGAGCGTTCGGGCACCGACGAGATCGGCCAGATCTACGAGCAAAACCGCCAGGATGCGCTGGCCGCCGACGTCTTCGGCTCGCCCGCTTATGTGCTGGACGGTGAGGTATTCTGGGGACAGGATCGGATCGAATTGCTCGTCGATGCGTTGAAGTCAGGTCGCGCGCCGTATCGTTCGCAAGTTTAGGATCGAGGGCAGGATCGGGATCAGAACAGGGAAGACCCAATCGGCCCGGAGGTGGGAGTACCCCATGAGCACAGCGACATCGCCCGTGAACTTCACCGTCGCCGTCGTGGCGCTGTTCCTTGGTGGAATCGGCGGCGTTGCCGCACAATCGCTGCCCGACGGCGAGAACGGGCGTTATGCGCTGTCGCCCGTTGCCGACGGCGTGATCAGACTGGATCGGCGCACCGGCGCGGTTTCGACCTGCAGCAATACGGGTGCGGGCTGGGCCTGCTACGCGGTGCCCGACGAACGCGCGGCGCTCGATGCGGAAATTGGCCGGTTGCAGGCCGACAATGAGAGATTCAAGGCCGAACTGGAAAAACTCAAGGCCGAGTTGGCGGCGCGCGAGCCCACCGTCACCGGCAAGATCGACGAAGCGCTGCCGAAGACCGATTCGCTCAAAAAGGCCGAGCCGAAAGTGGCCGAGGGCGGCCGTAAAATCGAAATTCCATTGCCGAGTGACCGCGACATGGATCGCGCGATGTCGTTTCTCGAGCAGGCTTGGCGGCGGCTGGTCGAGATGGCCAATCGGATGCAGAAGGACTTCGGCGGCAAGATTTGAGCAGCCGTTGTTCGAGACTTCCGTTGGTCGTCCCTGCGAAAGCAGGGACCCATACTCCGCGGCCTATCGATTTCAGATGCTGAGGGTTGGATACCTTCTCAACAACCGACGTTTGTGGTTATGGATTCCCTGCTTTCGCAGGGACGACGTGGCGAGAGATCACTCATGACTTCACCAACATCGATATCTCGCACGGCGCCGTCGACACTCAGCGCAAACACCATCGTGAGTTCGCTCCTCACCGTTCAAACGTCGGGACGCGGCTTCGTCGATTTGACCGGCGAGACCGCGAAATTTGTGAGGGACGCGGCCGCTATCGAGGGCATGGTCACGCTTTTCATCCGTCATACCTCGGCGTCTCTGACGATACAGGAAAACGCCGATCCGTCGGTGCTGACGGATTTGACGATGGCGCTCGACCGGCTCGCGCCCGAGGACGCCGGATGGCGCCACGATACCGAAGGTGCCGATGACATGCCGGCTCATGTCAAGACCATGCTGACGACGACCTCGCTGCAGATTCCAATCGTGGGGGGTGAACTGATGCTGGGAACCTGGCAGGCGATTTATCTGATCGAGCACCGTCGGCGCCCGCATCGCCGCGAGATCGTCCTGCAGTTTGTCGGTGCCACCAGCTAAAGCAAACCGGCCGCGGAGCGATCCGCGGCCGCTGTGTGGTTCGTCTTCGCGGGGCGGCTCGCGCCGCCGGCGAAACGCTCAGTTGGTCTTGATGTCGACGTCCTTGGTCTCCGGCAGCAACAGGAAGCCGATGACCAGGCTCATGACGGCAACGCCGACCGGATACCAGAGACCGGAATAGATGTTGCCGGTCGCGGCGACGATCGCAAACACCGTCGCCGGCAGGAAGCCACCAAACCAGCCATTGCCGATATGGTAGGGCAACGACAGGCCGCTATAGCGGATCCGGCTCGGGAACAGCTCGACCAGCCATGCCGCGATGGGGGCATAGACCAGCGTCACGTAGATCACCAATATCCAGAGCAACAACACCGTCATGCCCTGGTTGATGTCGGCCGGATCAGCCGAGGCGGGATAGCCGTGGGATTTGATGGCCGCCGGCAATGCCTTGGCGAAATCCGGTGACGTCGATGTCAATGTCTGTTCGCCGATCTTCACCTGGGCCGGAGTGCCCTTCGGCGCCTCCTGGTTGGTGTAATTCACCGACAGACCGACCAGCGCCGATTTGGCGATGTCGCAACCGGTTGTATATTTCTCGGTTCCCGTTGCCTTGAACTGGAACGAGCATTCGCTGGGATCGGAAATGACCGTGACCGGTGATGCGGAAAGCGCCGTTTCAAGCTTCGGATTGGCGAAGTGGGTAATGCCCTTGAAGATCGGGAAATAGGTGAGCGCCGCCAGCAGGAAGCCGGCAAGAATGATCGGCTTGCGGCCGATCTTGTCCGACAACCAGCCAAAGATGATAAAGCCCGGCGTACCCAGCGCCAGCGCCACCACGATCATGATCTGCGCGGTCACGGCCGGGACCTTGATGGTTTGAGTCAGGAAGAACAGCGCATAGAACTGTCCGCCGTACCACACCACGGCTTCGCCGGCGGTCGCGCCCAGCAAGGCCAGGATCGCGATCTTGGCGTTCGACCATTCGCCGAAGGCTTCGCCCAGCGGACGCTTCGAGGTTTTGCCTTCTTCCTTCATCTTCGCGAAGATCGGCGACTCATTCAGGCTCAACCGGATCCAGATCGAGACGCCGAGCAGGATTCCCGATAGCAGGAACGGAATGCGCCAGCCCCAGTCGCCGAAGGATTCTTCGCCCATCCAGGTGCGAATGCCCAGTATGAGCAGCAACGCCATGAACAGGCCCAGCGTCGCAGTGGTCTGAATCCACGAGGTGTAGTAGCCGCGCTTGTTCGCCGGCGCATGCTCGGCGACGTAAATCGCAGCACCGCCATATTCGCCGCCGAGCGCCAGACCCTGGACCAGCCGAAGCCCGATCAGGACGATCGGCGCAACGATTCCCCAGGTTGCATAGCCCGGCAGAAGGCCGATGAAGAACGTGCCGATGCCCATCAGGGTCATCGTGATCAGGAAGGTATATTTGCGGCCGATCATGTCGCCGAGACGGCCGAAGATCAGCGCGCCGAACGGGCGGACAGCAAAACCTGCAGCAAACGCCAGCAGTGCGAAGATGAAGCCCACATTTGGCGGCACGTTGGAGAAGAAGTATTTTGCAAGGAATGCTCCAAGCGTTCCGTAGATGTAGAAGTCATACCATTCGAAAACGGTGCCCAACGAGGAAGCGAAAATGACCTTTCGCTCTTCAGCCGTCATTCCTCCGGTGCGGGGAGCGTCGCTGCCCACAGTTGCTGCCATTGCCATTTATTCACTCCCCGAAAATCGTCGATGCAGAACTCGTCCCCATGCGCCAGACCTGGCCAGTCCGGGCAACGAGGTTGCGCTCACGGTAACATCGCCGTGAAACCACCCCCAATAAGACTTTTGGCCCGCCGCGCCTGAGGGTCCGCATGTTCCGCGCGGTCTGCGGGTACCGCATCACCTGCGCGCCTTTGCCCTATTGCGGCGCAAAAACCGGATACGAATTAACCGGTATTCCGCGTGGCGATATTGCGCGCTTGCATGCGGTCGTCCGCCGGGGGACAATTCGATCGACAAAACGGCTTCAAGGCTTCCGGGAGGCGCTCGCGGACTTTGCCGTAACCCGCTTGGCCCAAGAAATAGATGACTGCCACTGCCAGCACCCACCTCGTGATCGCCGATGACCATCCGCTGTTCCGCGACGCCTTGCGGCAGGCGGTGGCGAGCGTCGTGACATCGGCGAGGATCGACGAGGCGGGATCGTTTGACGAACTGACCGCGCTGCTCGAGCAGGACAGCGACGTCGATCTGGTCCTGCTCGACCTGACGATGCCCGGAATCTCCGGCTTCTCCGGTCTGATCTATCTGCGCGCGCAATATCCCGCCATTCCCGTGGTTATCGTTTCCGCCAGCGACGATGGTGGAACCATCCGCAGGTCGCTGGATTTCGGCGCTTCCGGTTTCATTCCGAAGCGCTTCGGCGTCGATACGCTGCGCGACGCCATCATGAAGGTCATGGATGGCGACGTCTGGGTGCCGCCGGACACCGACCTGTCATCCGCCGCGGATCCGGATATGGCACGTCTGCGCGACCGGCTGGTGACGCTGACACCGCAACAGGTCCGCGTCCTGATGATGCTGTCGGAAGGCCTGCTCAACAAGCAGATCGCCTACGAGCTCGGCGTGTCGGAGGCAACGATCAAGGCGCATGTGTCGGCGATCCTGCAAAAGCTCGGTGTCGAGAGCCGCACCCAGGCCGTGATCGCCGCGGCGAAGATCGCCGGCGGCCAGTGGCGGCAAGGCACACCGTCGGCTTAATTCGTCATTGCTGCGCAAACGCTTCGCGTTTGTCGCAGGCAATGACGAGCCTACTCCGCCGCGACCATCTGCTGGGTGCGCCACTGCCCCAGCAAGGCCCGCAGCGATGCCGGCTTGACCGGCTTGTTGAGCACCGCGACGTTTTCCTCCCGTGCCGCGGCCCGCACATGCGGGCTGCGATCGGCGGTGATCAGGATCGCCGGAATGCCTTCGCCGAACCGGCGGCGAATATCGCGGATGGCGGCGATGCCATTGCCGCGATCGAGATGATAGTCGACGAGCAGGCCGGTCACCCGTTTGCCTCCGACCTCGATCGCCTCGATGGCGGCCTCCGGATCGGCCACCGCGATCACCTCGGCATCCCAGCCGGTCAGCAGCGTTTTCATGCCGTCCAGGATCGCGGCATCGTTTTCGATGCACACGATCAGGGAGCCGCTCATCGGCGTTCTGGAAAGCGGCGTCGCGCTGGTGACGGCCGCGGTGTGATTGATGGCCTTCGCGGTCGGCACCGTCACCGAGAAGAATGATCCGCCGCCGGCGGTAGCGTCGAGCGCAATCCCGTGGTTGAGCACGCGGGCGAGCCGCTCGACGATCGACAGCCCCAGTCCGAGGCCGCGCGCGATCCGCGCGCCCTGCTCGAGCCGGTGAAACTCCTTGAAGATCTCGCCGCGTTTTTGAACCGGAATGCCGACGCCGGTATCGTAGATGCCGATCTGCAGCGATTGACCGTGGCGCCGGCAGCCGACCAGCACCCGCCCGCGCGGGGTATATTTGATGGCGTTGGAGATCAGGTTCTGCAATAGCCGTCGCAGCAGCAGACGATCGGATTGCACCGGCAGCGAGCACGGCACGAATGTCAGCTCCAACCCCTTGGCCCGCGCGATCGGCGCAAATTCGATCTCCAGCGAACGCATCAGATCGCCGACCTTGAAGCTCGTGATCGACGTCGTCATGGCGCCGGCGTCGAGCCGGGAAATATCCAAAAGCGCGCCAAGGATATCTTCGATGGCTTCGAGGGAATCGTCGATATTTTCGACCAGCCGGGAATTCTCCCCGCCGTTCTGGCGCTCGACGAGGCTGGTCACATAAAGCCGCGCCGCATTCAGCGGCTGCAGGATGTCGTGGCTCGCCGCGGCAAGGAAGCGCGTCTTCGAGATGTTGGCGTCCTCGGCGGTGCTCTTGGCCAGCGCCAGTTCCGAATTCAGGCGGGTCAATTCCTCGGTGCGATCCCGCACGCGCTTTTCCAGCGTCGCGTTGGCGCGTTCCAGCGCTTCGGCGGCCTCGAAGGAAGGCGTCACGTCGGAAAAGGTGATGACGAGCCCGCCGCCGGGCATCCGGTTGGAGCGTACCTCGATCACCATATGCCGATCCGGCAGGCGCTCCAGGTAGGGCTCGCCTTCGGTGGTATAGGCGGCTAGCCGCTTCGCCATCAGGGTATCATTGTCGCCGAGGCCGGAGGGACTGATGGCCGACATGAATTCGAGAATTTCCGGCAAGGGAATTCCGATCTGGACGAGGTGAGGCGGCAGTCCGAAAATTTCGCCGAACTGCCGGTTGGAGCAGATCAGCTGCAGATCGGCGTCGAACACGGCGATGCCCTGCCGGACATGGTTCAGCGCGGTCTGCAATATCTCGCGGTTGAAATGAAGCGCGGCGTTGGAATCGTCGAGCAGTTTCAGCGCCGCCTCGGCGGAGACGGTGCGCTTGCGCAGCAGCAGCGACATCACCAGGCGCGAAGACGCCGCCCCGATCGAGGAGGCGATCAGATGTTCGGCGTGCCGCAGCAATTCGAAGTCGGCAGGCGCGGCGGGGTCGAGATGGGTGTTGTGGGTGACGGCAAACGCTTCGAACGAATGGCCGGCGCGGTCGGGGCCGAGATATTGCGCGACCGTGCTCTGAATATCCTGCACCGTCACCGTGGTGCGCCAGCGCCGGAACGTCGGCGTCATCGGCGTCAGCGCGTTGGGCGCAAACAAGTCTGCCTGCAACCGTTCGATCGAAGACGGCTGTCGCGCCAGCGACAGCATGATGTAGGTCAACAGGTTGAGCGCGAGCGACCAGACCACGCCATGCAGCAGCGGTGGCAGATCGGCGCCGAACAGTCGTTGCGGACGCAGCGTTTCCATCCCGAACAGGCCGTGCTGCAGCAATTCAAGCCCGGCGGCCGTGCCGTCGAGAAAGCTCGGCAGAAACAGCGTGTAGACCCACACGGCAAAGCCGACCAGCATGCCCCCCATGGCGCCTCGCGCGGTCGCGCGCTGCCAGAACAGGCCGCCGAAGAACGCCGGCGCAAGCTGTGCGATGGCTGCGAAGGACAACAGGCCGATCGCCGCCAACTGGGCGTTACCGAGCGCCCGATAGTAGAAATACGCCATCGCCATAATCGCGAAAATCGCGAAGCGGCGAACGGTGAGCAGGAAGTGGCCAAAATCCTTCTGACCGGCGCGGGATTCGCGTCCGCGCTGCAGTACCAGCGGCATGACGATATCGTTGGAGACCATGACCGAGAGCGCGACGCATTCCACGATCACCATCGCGGTCGCGGCCGACAGGCCTCCGACGAAGACGCCGACGCTGAGCAACGGCGCATTTCCCTCCATCGGCAGCGCCAGCACATACATGTCGCTGTCCACGGCGCCGAACGGAAAAGTCACGAGCCCGGCGAGCGCGATCGGAATCACGAACAGGTTGATCGCCACCAGGTACATCGGGAACAGCCAGCGCGCGCGGCCCACTTCGGCGTCGCTGGAGTTCTCGACCACGCTGACGTGGAACTGGCGCGGCAGCAGCATGATCGCGCAAAACGACAACAGCACCATGGTGAGGAAATTGCCGATCGACGGCGTGTAGTCGATGGCGCGCACCGCTTCCGGGGTTTTCATCGCGCGCTCGACCAATTCGACGGGCGTAAACATCCAGAACGTGACGAAGGCGCCGGCGGCGATAAAGGCGACCAGCTTGACGATGGACTCGGTGGCGATCGCCAGCATCAATCCATGCTGATGCTCGGTCGCATCGGTGTGGCGGGTTCCGAACAGCACCGCGAACGCCCCCATCGCCAGCGTGACGATCAGCGCGATGTCGCCGATGATGGGAATCGAGGAAAAGGCCTGGTCTTCGCTCAGGATCGTCTCAAGCGATGAGGCCACGGCTTTGAGCTGGAGGGCGATGTAGGGAACCGATCCGATGATTGCGATCAGGGCGACGGTTGCGGCCACCGCCTGGCTCTTGCCGTAGCGCGCGGCGATGAAATCGGCGATCGAGGTGATGTTCTGCGATTTTGCCAATTGGATCACGCGGCGCAGCAGTGGCGTGCAGAGCGCGATCATCAGGATCGGGCCGATATAGATCGCAAGAAAGTCGACGCTGGTGCGGGTCGCGAACCCGACCGAGCCGAAGAACGTCCAGGAGGTGCAATAGATCGCGAGCGACAAGGGATAGATCAGCGCGCTGGCGCGGCCGCGCTGGGTCGGCGACAGGCGGTCGCCGTAGCTGGCAACGAAAAACAGCAACCCGATATAGCCGAAGGCGGCTGCGATCACGCCCCAGTCATGCAGCATCGCGGGCTTACTCCCTTAACATCCGGTGGCTTCATCCTTCGAGACGGCGCTTCGCGCCTCCTCAGGATGAGGTCTTAAACCCTCATGGTGAGGAGCGCGGCAACGCCGCGCGTCTCGAACCACGAGGCCGTGGGGAGTATAGCCGGATTGGAGCCGCAAAGCACGGTGAGGCACCGGCCGGAAGCCAGGATTTAGCCGCGGCTTGGCGGGTTAACTCTATTCGGCGGCCAGCGACTTCTCCTGGAGCGGCAGACCAAGACGCTCCCAGACCTGCACCAGCGCCTCGGCGAGCTGATCGATCAGGCCGTCGTCGTGATAGGGCGAGGGCGTGATCCTCAGCCGCTCGGTGCCTTTGGCGACCGTCGGATAGTTGATCGGCTGGATGTAGATGTTGTGCTGTTCCAGGAGAATATCGCAGGCCCGCTTGCACCTTTCGGGATCACCGACGAACAGCGGTACAATATGGGTGTCGCTCGACATCACCGGCAGCCCTGCGGCGGTCAGGATGGCCTTGACGCGGGCGGCGCGATCCTGGTGGCGCTCGCGCTCCCAGTTCGAGGTCTTGAGGTGCCGGATCGCGGCGGTCGCCGCCGAACAGATCGCGGGCGGCAGCGCGGTGGTGAAGATGAAGCCGGGCGCGTAGGAGCGGACGGCGTCGATCATCTCGGACGTTCCGGCGATATAGCCGCCGAGACAGCCGAAGGCCTTGGCAAGCGTGCCTTCGAGAATATCGATGCGGTGCATGACGCCGTCGCGCTCGGCAATGCCGCCGCCGCGCGGGCCGTACATGCCCACCGCATGAACTTCGTCGACATAGGTCATCGCGCCGTAGCGTTCGGCGAGATCGCAAATCTTCGCAAGCGGCGCGATATCGCCGTCCATCGAATATAGGCTCTCGCATGCGATCAGTTTCGGCCGGTCGGGTCCCGCGGCGCGCAGCAATTCCTCGAGATGCGCCATGTCGCTGTGGCGGAACACCTGGCGTTCGCAGCCGGCCTGGCGAATGCCCTCGATCATCGAATTGTGGTTGAGCGCGTCCGACAGGATCAGGCAATTCGGAATGAGCTTGGCGATGGTCGCAATGCCGGTCTGGTTGGAGACATAGCCCGAGGTGAACAGCAGCGCGGCTTCCTTGCGATGCAGGTCGGCCAGTTCCTGCTCGAGCTGCACCAGGGGGTGATGGGTGCCGGCGATATTGCGGGTACCGCCTGCGCCGGTGCCTACGCGGGTGGCGGTCTCGACCATCGCGCCCACGACTTTCGGATGTTGTCCCATCCCGAGATAGTCGTTGGAGCACCAGATCACGACGTTGCGCGGGCCCTTCGGGGAATGCCACACCGCGTGCGGAAAGCGGCCGGCGATGCGCTCAAGGTCGGCAAAAACCCGGTAACGCCGTTCCTCATGCAGGCGGTTGAGGGCGGCAATAAAGAATTGGCTGTAATCCATCGCGAAACCTGGAATGGGGCCTGACGCCGGAGTGGCTTGAGCCTTTTTAGAGCGTTTCCACAATTAATGTCGAGCGAGAATCGGGGAGTTGATCCGGATCAAGTTTTAGTGCGCTTCCCAGGAAACCGGGCCGCCCGCCCGCCCGGCCACCGGTGCGATCCAATTGGATTAATCTATAATTTATTGAAACAATTGTTGCAAGACTGAAACAGAAGGGGCTAGGATTGGGGATGGACCGCGGCCCCCTGACCGAACAGATCATCAAGGCGTTCGACGACATGCCCGCCCAATTGCAGGCCGGCGCACGCTACGTGCTCGACCGGCCGCGCGACGTGGCGCTGCTGTCGATGCGTGAACAGGCGCGTCAGGCAGGCGTTCAACCCGCGACCATGACCCGGCTGGCAAAGCGTCTTGGCATGGATGGCTATGACGATGTGCGCGAACTTTACGCGGCCGCGGTGCGCGAGGGCGGACTCGGATTTGCCGGCAAGGCCGGCGTCCAGCTCGTCAGTCAGAAACTGAAGGGCGACAAGGCGCTGGCCGCCGAAATGCTGAGGTCGATCGGCAAGCAGATTGATCGGCTCGCCGCTCCCTCAAGCCTCGAACGCCTTGTGACGGCCGCCAGGACATTGGCGTCGGCGCGCCGGATCTACTGCCTCGGATTGCGTTCCAGCCACTCGGTCGCATGGCATCTTCATTATGTCCTGACGTTGGTTGGCGACCGCTCGATCCACCTTGACGGGATTGCCTCGACCGGCGCTGACGCGCTCGCGAGGGCGACCGACCGGGATGTTCTGCTTGTCGCCAGTGTAATGCCGTACACGCGCCTGACCATCGAGCTCGCGGAATATGCCGCGGCGCAGGGCATCGCGGTCGTTGCGATCACCGACAGCGAGGTCGCGCCTTTGGCCCAGATGGCGCAACACGTCGTGATCGTCCCGACCGAAAGCCCGTCGTTTTTTCACGCCATGTCGCCGGCCTTTGCCGCTGCCGAAGTTTTGGGTGCCATCATTGCCGGACGCGGTGGCGACGACGCGCTCGCCTCGCTTCGGCATTCCGACGGGCACCTGGCGGCCTTGAATACCCATCTCAAGCCAAGGGGCAGCAAAAAATCGCCATGACCCATATACTTCACCGCGGCGCCAATGCCGAGATGCCCGTCGCTGTGGGGGGCAAAGGCATCGAACTGTTCGACCGCAACGGCGCGAGTTACATCGACGCATCCGGCGGCGCGGCGGTGTCCTGTCTTGGTCACAGTCATCCGGACGTTCTTGCAGCCCTGCACAAGCAGCTCGATACGATCGCCTACGCCCATACCGCATTTTTCACGACCGAGATTGCCGAGAAACTGGCCGATCGCCTGATCGAGACCGCGCCGGCCGGGATAGACCACGTCTATCTGGTGAGCGGGGGATCGGAGGCGATCGAGGCGGCACTCAAGATGGCGCGCCAGTATTTCGTCGAGAAGGGTGAGCCGCAGCGCCGGCACATTATCGCGCGGCGTCAGAGCTATCATGGCAATACGCTGGGGGCGCTGGCAACCGGCGGCAACGAATGGCGCCGCGCGCAATTCCGTCCGCTGTTGATCGAAACCCATCATATCGATCCCTGTTATGCTTACCGCCTGCAGGACGCGGGCGAGAGCGACATTGCCTATGCGGCGCGCGCCGCAAGTGCGCTCGAGGACAAGATCCTCGAACTCGGACCCGATCAGGTCATCGCTTTCGTGGCGGAGACGGTGGTCGGCGCGACCGCGGGCGCCGTGCCGCCGGTTGCGGATTATTTCAAGCGGATCCGCGCCATCTGCGACGGCTACGGCGTGCTACTGATACTCGATGAGGTGATGTGCGGCATGGGCCGCACCGGGACGCTGCATGCTTGCGAGCAGGATGGTATCGCGCCGGATTTGATGGCGATCGCCAAAGGCCTCGGCGGCGGCTATCAACCGGTCGGAGCGGTCCTGCTCGGCAAGCGGATTTTCGAGGCCTTCTCAAAAGGATCAGGCTTCTTCCAGCACGGTCACACCTATATGGGCCATCCGATGGCCGCTGCCGCCGGGCTCGCCGTGCAGGAGGTCATTCACCGCGACGGCCTGTTGGCCAACGTCGTCGCCATGGGCGACCATTTGCAAGCACGCCTGGAAGCGCGGTTTGCCAACCATCATCACGTCGGGGACATCCGCGGCCGCGGGCTGTTCCGGGGAGTAGAACTGGTGTCCGACTGCGACTCCAAACAGCCCTTTGCTCCCGGATTGAAAGTCAACGCGCGGATCAAGCGCGAAGCGATGGCGCGCGGCCTGATCGTCTACCCGATGGGTGGCACCATCGACGGCGTCAGGGGAGACCATGTTCTGCTCGCGCCGCCGTTCATCGTGAACAAGGAGCAGATCGATGTGATCGTCGAACGTCTCGGCGATGCGGTCGATGCGGCGGTCGCATCGGTCAAATGAGATTGCCGTCCGGCGTGTGGTCGGAGGGGCGGATTTTTGGGAGAGGGAGTAACACCATGACGAAACTCGCCGGCAGCCTCGCTATCTTGTGTCTTGTGTATGCGTTCGTACCCTCGATCGCCTCGGCCGAGGGCCCCAGTCCTACGCTGCAGAAAATCAAGGAATCCGGCGCGATCACGATCGGCAACCGCGACTCTTCTGTGCCCTTCTCCTACCTGGATGCGGGCCAGAAGCCGATCGGCTTTTCGCTCGATCTGTGCAGCCTCGTCGTTGATAAAATCAAAGCCAAGCTCGGCCAGCCCGCTCTCAAGGTGAACTATCAGGCGGTGAACTCATCGAACCGCATCCCCCTGGTCAAGAATGGCACGGTCGATATCGAATGCGGCTCGACCGCCAATACCATCGCTCGCCAGCAGGAAGTCGCCTATTCCGTGATTTTCTACGCGCCGCAATTCAAATGGCTTGCTCTCAAATCCTCGGGCCTGAAGACGACGGACGACCTGAAAGGCAAGACGGTCGCGGTGACCCAAGGCACCAACACCGCGCAGTTCGTCGCCAAACTCAACACCGAAAAGGCGCTCGGGATAAAGATCCTGCAGGGCAAGGATCACGCCGAATCCTTCCTTCTGGTCGAGACGGGCCGGGCCTCTGCTTTCATGGAGGATGATATTCTTCTCGCCGGCCTCAAGGCGACCGCCGGTTCGCCGGAAAATTTCGCCTTCCTGACCGATGCGTTCCCGAGCGATCCCTACGGCGTCATGATGGCCAAAGGCGATGGCGAGTTCAAGCGGCTGGTCGATGACGCGCTGACGGAGGCGATGAAGTCGGGCCTCTATGACAAGCTCTACACCAAGTGGTTCGAGAGCCCGATACCTCCCAAGAACATCAACCTGAATTTCCCGCAATCGGACAAGCTCAAGGAGCTGGTCAAGACCCCGAGCGACAAGGCCAACGGCCAGTGACGCACAAAATGCGGAGTGCCGATCGGTCTCTTCTCCCTCTCCTCGCTCTTCGCGGGGAGAGGGTTGGGGTGAGGGGCTCTCTCGAAGCACTCGGTGGCGCGGAGAGTCCCCCTCACCCGGGTTGCTTCGCAACCCGACCTCTCCCCGCAAGCGGGGCGAGGTGGATCAGAGCCCTGTGCCGGCTCAACGCCATTATACGGTAGGTGCGTCTTAGGAGCGGTCGCCGATGTCCTTGTTGTTCGAGGCGACCCCCGATGGCGCAGGACGATATCTCGACTGGATTGTGAGTGGCCTCGGCTGGACCCTTTCGCTGGCGCTCGGCGCCTGGACCATCGCGCTGGTCGTCGGCACGCTCATTGGCGTCGCGCGCACCTTGCCGAACGGAATCCTCCCCAGGTTTGGCCGGGTCTATGTCGAGACCTTCCGCAACATCCCGCTCTTGGTGCAGATGTTCTTTTGGTATTTCGTGCTGCCCGAGCTTTTGCCCGTTCGCGTCGGCATGGCGATCAAGCAGATGGATCCGCCGTGGGGCAGTTTCGTCCCGGCGCTGATCTGCCTTGGTCTCTTCACCGCCGCGCGGATCGCCGAGCAGGTGCGCGCCGGGGTCCAGGCCTTGCCGCGGGGACAAATCCAGGCCGCGTCTGCGCTCGGCTTTGGCTGGGCCGGCATGTACCGCATGATCCTGTTGCCGCAGGCGTTTCGGATCATCCTGCCGACGCTGACCAACGAGTTCATGACCATCTTCAAGAATACCTCGGTGGCCTTGACGATCGGGCTCGTTGAGCTGACGGCGACGGCGCGCGAAATCAATGAGAACACGTTCCGCACCTTCGAGGCGTTCGGCGTGGTGACGATCGTCTATCTGGTGATCGCGCTGATCGCCTGGCAAATCATGTATCGGATCGAACGGGCCGTGCAATTGCCCGCCCTTGCCGGCGGAGGGGCGCGGCCATGATGGTCGATGTTTCCGCCATCGCGGCCGCCATGCCCTATCTGCTGGAAGGCCTTTGGTTCACGGTGCAGATCACTCTGGTCGGTGTCACCGGCGGCATTGTGTTCGGAAGCCTGCTGGCGGTGGCGCGGTTGTCGAAGAACCCGATGGTTTCGGCGTTGGCGACCGCCTACGTGAATTTGATGCGGTCGATACCGCTTATCCTGGTGATCTTCTGGGTGTTCTTTCTGGTTCCCTGGGCGATCGGATGGCTGACGCAGAGCGGCCGTCCGATCGCGGTCGGCGCGTCGCTGACGATTTTCGTCACCTTCGTCCTGTTCGAGGCCGCCTATTACGCCGAGATCGTGCGCGCCGGCTTCCGCTCAATCTCTCCTGGACAATATTCGGCGTGCGAAGCGCTCGGGCTCTCCAAGTTTCATGCCTACATTTATATTCTGTTTCCGCAGGCGATCCGCAACGTGCTGCCGATCCTGCTGACCCAGACCATCGTGCTGTTCCAGGACACTTCGCTGGTCTACGTCATATCCGCAACCGACCTGCTTGGCGCGGCAACCAAGGTCGCTCAGCGCGACGGCCGGCTGGTCGAAATGTACCTGACCGTCGGCGTGATCTATTTCGTGCTCTGCTACGCCGCCTCCCAATTCGTCAAGCAGCTGCAGGGTCGTCTTGCGCACGGAGCCCGCTAATGATCGAAATCAGCCATGTTTCGAAATCGTATGGTTCGTTCCAGGTTCTTAAAGGTTGCTCCGCCAGCATCGCCCGCGGCGAGGTCGTGGTGATTTGCGGGCCCTCCGGCTCGGGAAAAAGCACCCTGATCAAGACCGTGAACGGGCTTGAGACCATCGATTCCGGCGAGATCAATGTTGGCGGCTTCCGGCTGGCGCCCGGTGTTACCAATGTCGCGGCCTTGCGCCGGTCGGTCGGCATGGTGTTTCAGAGTTTCGAATTGTTTCCCCATCTGACGGTCCTGAGCAACGTCACGATCGCGCAGACCAAGGTGCTGAAGCGATCCAGGGCCGCCGCCGAGGAGAAGGCCCGCTCGTTGCTGACGCGGGTCGGATTGTCAGCCCATATCACCAAGCACCCCGCGCAATTGTCCGGCGGACAGCAACAGCGTGTGGCGATCGCGCGCGCATTGGCACTCGACCCGGAGGTCATGCTGTTCGACGAACCTACCTCCGCGCTTGACCCCGAAATGGTCAACGAGGTTCTCGACGTGATGACCGGATTGGCGCGGCAGGGCATGACCATGATCTGCGTCACCCACGAGATGGGATTTGCCCGGAACGTCGCCAATCGAGTGCTGTTCATGGACGGCGGCGAAATCGTCGAGACCGCCGAGGCGGCGAAGTTCTTCGATGTGCCCAAGTCAGACCGCGCCAAAGCCTTCCTTGCCAAGATTCTGAAGCATTGACCGCCGAACGACGCGCCGCCGCTTGAGCGGCGGGGCAAGCTCGATCCCGGATCGCGTTTTGTGAGGCTGGTTGTCTTGCTGGTGGCCCGTGGCCTGTCTTACGATCTTCCTCGATCTGGCCGTTCGCCCACCGTGGCCGAGTCCGGTTCAGAAACAAGCACGGCGTGGCAGTGGCAAACCGCGCCGGCACACAACAGCCATGGAGGAAAATTCTCATGACCACGCGCCGCAACTTCCTGAAGGCCGCCAGCGCTGCCGCAGCCACCGGCATCGTGTTTTGCGGCTGCGGCCTCCCGCGTCGCGCGCACGCCCAGCCGCCGCACCAGAAACTGCCGGTCATGGTTGGTGGAACGCGCATCAAGACGATCGACGTGCACGCGCATTGTTATTTCCGCGAAACACTTGCGCTTGTTGGCGAAGAGGGCGCCAAAATCGAGCGTTCGCCGGTCAATGGCGCGGCCGAAACCTTTGTTGATATCAATCAGCGGCTCGCCGCCATGGACGCGCAAGCCGTCGACATGGAGATATTGTCGATCAATCCGTTCTGGTATGGCCGCGACCGCGATCTCGCCGCGCAGATCGTGAAGATCCACAACGACAAGCTCGCCCAGCTCTGTGCCTCGAAACCCGACCGCTTCGCGGCCTTCGCTTCGCTCACCCTGCAGGCGCCCGATCTCGCCGTGAAGGAACTAGAGACCGCGGTGAAGAAGCAGGGCTTGAAGGGGGCCGCAATCGGCTGTTTGGTGAACGGCGTCGATTTCTTCGACCCGAAATTCCACCCCGTCTGGGCCAAGGCGGAGGAACTCGGCGCGCCCCTGTTCATCCATCCGCAGGTCAATCCGCAGAGCGTTCCTGAACTCGCCAAGCGGTTGGCGGGCAATGGCTGGCTCAGCAACACCATCGGCAATCCGCTCGACACCACGATCGCGCTGTCGCACCTTATCTTCGAGGGTACGCTGGATCGTTTTCCCGGGCTGAAATTGATCGCGGCCCATGGCGGCGGCTATCTCGCGTCCTACGCCGATCGTTCGGACCATGCCTGCATGGTTGGGCCCAAGGGTTGCAATCCCGACATCAAGCTGAAGAAGGCGCCGAGCGAATACCTCAAGCAGATCTATTTTGATTCCCTGGTCTTCACGCCCGAGGCGATCCGCCATCTGGCGGCGCTGGTCGGCGCCGGCCAGATCGTGCTGGGCAGCGACTACCCCTATCCCTGGCAGCTCAGTCCAGTCGACCACATCTTCGCCTCGTCATCGCTCAGCGACGATCAGAAAGCCGACATCCTTGGACGTACCGCAGCGAAGCTTTTCAATTTCGAGACCTAGGCCCTGTTTACAAAGTTGAATAGCGTAGGCATCTGCGGATAGCGGCGACACTCAGGACTGGAACGGCGTCTCATTTAGGGGAATACGAGCGATTACAACGGCCAGACCGTCTACAGCCTCTTGCTGCCGGCGTCTCATTTAATAATGTAGTCGCTACATCACTATTGTGGTCGCATGAACCAGAATTCGAGGCATAAAGATCCAATGAATCCATCGCAACGGATTGACCAGCTGATCGCAGAACTCAAGGACTGGCGTGGCAAAACGTTCGCCGGTATCCGCAAGAGCATCCTTGAGGCCGACCGGGGGATCATCGAGGAATGGAAGTGGATGGGAAGTCCGGTGTGGTCTCACGGCGGAATAATCGCGGTCGCCAACGCCCACAAAGGGAAGGTGAAGCTTACCTTTGCCCACGGGGCGAGACTCCCAGATGCTGACAAGCTCTTCAACGCTGGCCTTGAGGGCAACGCGAGACGCGCGATCGATTTTTTCGAGGGTGATAAGATCAATGCGCGTGCGCTAAAAAATCTCGTCCGTGCCGCGGTTGATTACAACCAGGTCAAATTGAAGAAGAAAGCGCCGGCGGGTGCTCGAGCAAAAGTACGCAAAAGAAAGAAGACATGAAGCTATTGCTTCTTCTCGCTGATTGTCTCGCTGACTCGCGTGCGTCGCTTCGCGGGGCGAAACTCACGTCGTCCTGAAGTGAAGTACGCCGTCGGTCTCCTCGACCGTGAGGCGGCCTTCGACCAGCATGTAGTTGACATGCGCGATCAGCTCGCCGGCGGCAAATCCCATCTGATGCGCGTCGAGCACGTGTTTGTGGAACACCACCGGCACCAACTCCTTGGATGTCCTCGGGGTTTGACGGCACGCGTCCGCAATCAGCCGGCAGCGTTCCTCATGGTGATCGGCCAGTTGCTTGATCCGCGTCTTCAATCCGTAGAACGGGACGCCGTGGCCGGGCAGCACCAACAGGTCGTAGGGCAGGGTGGTGGTCAGGCTTGCCAGCGAGGCCAGATATTCGCCGAGCGAATTCTGGTCGGGCTCGACCGCCCAGACGCTGACATTGGGTGAAATCTTGCTCAACACCTGGTCGGCGGACAGGAACAATTTGTCGGCGGCGCAGTACAGCATCACCTGATCGAGCGCGTGGCCGCCTCCGGTAATGACCTTGAACCGCCTTGTGCCGATGGAAATCTCGTCGCCATGCGAGATACGACGATAGGACGGCGGCAGGATCGAAACCCGCTTCAGGTAATCCTGGCCGCGGCTCAGCAATTTGTCGGTCAGGTTCTCGTCCATGCCGTGACGGCGGAAAAACAGCCGCTGCGCCAACTTGCGCTCTTCGGTGCCGCGGTTCTGATGATAGACCGACTGCAGATACTCGACCTGCGACATATAGAGCGGACAGTTGAAGCGCTCGACCACCCATCCCGCCAGGCCGACATGGTCGGGATGCGAATGGGTCACGATCAGCCGCGAGATTCTCACCTGCGCCAGCGGGCCCTCGAACAAGGCGGTCCAGGCCGCGATCGACCCCTCGTTGCCAAACCCGGAATCCACCATTGCCCAGCCGTCGCCGTCGGCGAGCAGATAGATATTCACATGATTGAGCCGGAACGGCAGTTTGAGCCGGACCCACAATACGCCCGGGATCACCTCGACGACCTGATCCTCTCCGGGATGATTTTCCCAAGGGTAGCGCAGGGCTTCCACCGAGGACTGAGCCGCGTCCGCTTTTGAGTGCATCGTCTTCCGTCGCCAATGACCGGTGATCGGGTCTCACTATCGGCGCGCCGCCAGCCGAACACAATCGTGATTTCCGACAAGGCCAGAGCATGATCCGGAAAAGTGGAAACCGGTTTTCCGAAAAGATCATGCTCAAACAAAGAGATGAGATCATGATGCGATTCAACTTAATCGCATCATGATCTAAAGGCCATGGCCGGTCCGCGGGGCGGTAGAATATTCCGAATGAACGTCGTGGTTGATGTTTGGAAAGAAAAAAGGCCGGCGCGAGGCCGGCCTTTTCCAACTGTTCGATCAGACGCGAATCAGTACTTCGCGACGACCGGCCCACCCCAGTTGAAGCGATAGTTCAGACCCGCCTTCACGACATGGTCGTCGGTGCGGAAGCTGCCGAACGGCGTAAGCGCGGCCGGGACGACGAACTGGCTGTTGCCGAAATTATAGTACTGATACTCGACCTTGGCCGACCAGTTCTGGGCGAACAGGTATTCCAGGCCGGCGCCGACCGTGTAGCCGTCGCGATGGCCACTGGTGAACGCGAAGGCGGTGGGAACGCCGTTGAGCGTCAGCGAGTCATTGTTGTCGGAGAAGGCATAGCCGCCCTTCACGTAGAGCAGGGCCGGACCCCAGGTGTAGCCGACGCGGCCGGTCACCGAGCCGAGCGCGCGCTGGTTGTTGGTGTAGAGGAATCCACCGGGGAAGATGATGCCGTTGTTGTTGCTGCCAAGCCAGCTGTACTGGGCTTCGGCACCGAGCACCCAATTGGGGGCGAACTGGTAATCATAGCCAGCCTGCAAACCGCCGAGGAAGCGGCCGTCACCGTTGTTGCCGGTGGCAAGGCCGCCGAAATTGTTGTCGCCATTGAATGCGCCGCCGATGTGGGCGCCGATATAGAAGCCGGTCCAGTTATAGAGCGGCGCGGCGTAAGCCGGAGCCTTGGTGTAGGCCCGGGCGGGAAGATCGGCTGCGAGTGCTGGCACGGTCGCGCCGAGGGCGACGAGGGCCACAGTTGCCAGTAGAAACTTCTTCATTAGTTGGTTCTCCAGAGTGTTTTTCAGTTTTTCAGATCAGACGCGTTCTGCGTCATCTATGGCGCGCACATAGCCAGCTTTTGTCCAAAAAGCTGTCACCCATCGGCCACACTCGGCAATAACCCAACCTATTGGGAGATAACGATTTTTTGTACTTAATGGAGCCCTAATCAAACCTGAAAGAAGCCTTAATTTTCGCCCGCCGAAAAGGCCTCGCGGCAACAGCGCAAAACCTGCACGCGACGCTCGAAATGCCGTTGATTGCCGCTCAGATCAGCCCGGGGCGACGTCCGGACGCTGATTGTTCGATGATTTCGGATAAGGTCGGCGTATGGACGATCCGGAGACAGCGTCAAGAGTTTTGGGTAGTGCCATCATCGAGTGGCTGGCCGACGAGGCGCTGCGCGAATCGGAGCCCGCAACACTCTTTGGTGAGTTATGCCACAGGCTGCGCGCCGTAGGGACGCCGATATTGCGCGCCCAGGTGGCCTTCCGGGTGCTGCATCCGCTCTACAATGCCAGCACCTTGACCTGGACCACGGAGAAAGGCGTCGTCGTTGAATATTTCGGTCCCGAGCAGAGCGGCCCTGACCAGTTCCAGCGTAGTCCCGGCGGTCATGCCGTCGCCCGCCGCCTGCCGATCCTGCGGCGTCGGTTGACGGGCCCGACCGCGCTCGTTGACTTCGCGGTCCTCGAGGAACTTCGTGCGCTGGGCGGTACCGACTATCTCTTGTTCCTCATCAGCTTCGACGATACCAAACAGAGCGGACTGATCTGCTCCTGGCTCGGCGACCGGCCGGCCGGTTTCACCGATGATGAGATCGCCCAGCTTCAGCGCGTGGCGCGCGGACTTGGAATCGCGCTAAAGTCGAAGATCGAGCGGAGCGTCGCGCAAAACGTCGCCCATGCCTATCTCGGTAAGCGCGCCGGCCAGGCCGTGCTCAGTGGCCTGATCCGGCGCGGCGACGGGGAGAAGATCACCGCGGCGCTTTGGTACAGCGATCTTCGCCACTCGACCGAATTGGCCGACCGGCTCTCGACCGAGGATTTCCTCAATCTGCTCGGTCGATATTTCGAAATGACCGCAGCCGCGGTGCTCGATCAAGGCGGCGAAGTCGTCTCGCTGATCGGCGACGCGGTGCTTGGGCTGTTTCGCGTCGAGGATTCGACCGAGGAGGCCTGTGGTCGTGCGCTCGCTGCAGCCCACGAGGCGCGCCGACGTCTCGGCGTGCCGCAGCCTGTGGCAACCGGGCCGGTCCTCGATTTTGGCATCGCGCTTCATCTCGGCCAGGTGATCTATGGTAACGTCGGAGTGCCCGAGCGTCTGCAGTTCACGGTCGTCGGGGCTGCGGTCAACGAGGTGGTCCGGGTGCAGGACCTGACCAAGACGCTTGGCTGCTCCTTGCTGGCCACGGCTCCCTTCGCCAACGCCGCGGCTGGACCCTGGCTTCCCCTTGGCCAACATATCTTGCGCGGATTTGAGACCCCGGTGCCGATCCTGACGACGATGGAGCCAGAGCCCCAACAGAAATCGGCCTGATTCAGAGGCGGTCGCCGAGAAAACTGGTGCTGCCAGACAGGATTGAACTGTCGACCTCTCCATTACCAATGGAGTGCTCTACCACTGAGCTACGGCAGCGTGCCCCGGATCAGGAGAATCGGCCGAAAAGGCCCCGACAAGGCGGCCCGATCCTTGCCACAAGGCCCGGAGGCGCGCAAGCGCGGGACCGGTCGCCCGCCCTCCGAAGGCGGAAAATCAGGGTCTAATCTCCGCGGCAGCCTTCAAGAGGCTCAGTTGCGGGCCGATCCGGTTCCCCATTTCCTCAGCCAGCGCCGCCAGCGCCTTGATCGGGCGGACCATGACCTCGAATTCGATCATTTCCCCGGCCTCTGCGAATTTGATGAGGTCGACGCCCTTGAGCTGCCATTTTCCGATGTTGGCGGAAAATTCCAGCGCGGCGTCGTGGGTGCCGGCGGTGAAGGTGCGGTGATATCTGAAATTCTCGAAAATCTGCACCACCGTGGTCAGCACCAGCAAGGTCGCCGTTCGTCCCGGAATCGGCGATTGCACGAACGGTGATCGAAACACAATATGTTCCGACAGCAGGGAGGCCAAAAGGTCGTGGTCGCCTGAGACGACAAAGCGATGCCAGCCGTCGAGCGTTCGTTGCGCCGAGGGCGCCAGTAGCTGAATTTCGCCCATCGGCTTTCTCCCGGTCATTTGGACAGGTACACGATGAAGGATCAGAAGGATAAATACGAGGGGCAATCCGTAACGCCTGCGAAGCATTCGCGCCGGGACCGGCTGAAGCTCGCGTTGCGCGAGAATCTCAGGCGGAGAAAATCGCAAGCCAAGGGGCGAGGCGATTGCTCAACCGCGTCTTCCGATTCGGTTGATGTCGCGCCCGATGGCGGCAGCGGAAAAAACCCGGGCAAATAGCCGGTTGGCTCGCCGGGGAATATCCGTAATCGTGTGGTTTTCTTGGAAAGGAGGCGAGGGGATGGCGGCGGAGACCACGATGGGGACCATGGCAGAGGTGGGTGCCTCGGCAGCGAGCGCATTTCCGCGGTATGAACAGACCTTTCCGACGCTGACGCCGCAGGAAATCGCGCGGATGCGCCGGTTCGGTGAACAGCGCCATTACCAACACGGCGAAACGCTGTTCGAAACCGGCAAGCCCGGTCCGGGGATGTTTGTCGTGTTGTCCGGCCATGTGGCGATTACGCAGCGCGATGGCCTCGGCCACGTCACGCCGGTGATCGAACAGGGGCCGGGTCATTTTCTCGCCGAGATCGGCCAACTCTCCGGCCGCGTCGCGCTGGTCGACGGCCACGCCGAAGGCGAGGTCGAAACGCTGTTGATTCCGCCGGAGCGGCTGCGTGCGCTTCTGGTGGCGGAAGCCGATCTCGGCGAGCGCATCATGCGCGCGCTGATCCTTCGCCGCGTCAGCCTGATCCGCGGCGGTGCCGGCGGGCCGGTGCTGATTGGACCGTCGGATTCGGCCGGCGTCGTTCGTCTGCAGGGATTTCTCACCCGCAACGGCTATCCGCATCACCTGCTCGATCCGGTCGCCGACACCGACGCCGCCGAACTGATCGCGCGGTATTCGCCATCGCCGTCCGATTGGCCCCTGGTCGTGGCGCCCGACGGCGCGGTGCTGCGTAACCCGCGCGAATCCGACCTCGCGCGCGCGATGGGCATGATACGCGAGCTGCCCAAGGACAAGATCTACGACGTCGCCGTCGTCGGCAGCGGGCCCGCCGGCTTGTCGACCGCGGTCTATGCCGCCTCCGAGGGGCTTGCGGTTGCGGTGTGCGACACCCGCGCGTTCGGCGGACAAGCCGGCGCCAGCGCGCGCATCGAAAACTACCTCGGCTTTCCGACCGGAATTTCCGGGCATGCGCTCACCGCCCGCGCCTTCAACCAGGCCCAGAAGTTCGGCGCCGACATGATGATTCCGGTCGAGGTCAAGGCGCTCGACTGTTCGCAAGAAGACGGCGCCTTCGGCCTGAAACTCGACAATGGCGAGGTGTTACGGGCGCGCTCGGTGGTGGTCGCGAGCGGCGCGCGTTATCGGCGGCCCGAGATCGAAAACCTCGCGGATTTCGAAGGTCGCGGCGTCTGGTACTGGGCCTCGCCGATCGAGGCGCGGCTGTGCGCCGATCAGGAGGTCGTCTTGGTCGGCGGCGGCAATTCCGCAGGCCAGGCCGCGGTCTTTCTTTCTGGCCATGCGCGCAAGGTTCAAATGATCATCCGCGGCGGCGGCCTCGGCGCCAGCATGTCGCGATATCTGATCGAGCGCATCGAGGCAGCAGCCAATATCGAGCTGATGTTCAATACCGAGGTGGTCGGGCTCGAAGGCACGAAAGACGGCTCGCTTGAGCGCGTGCGCTGGCGCAGCCGGCTCTCGGCTGAGGAAAGCGTCTTCGACATCCGCAATCTCTTCCTGTTCGTCGGCGCCGATCCGGCCACCGGCTGGCTCGATGGTTGCGGCGTCATGGTCGACCGCGCGGGTTTTGTGGTGACCGGCGCGCAAGACAACAATAGCGAGCGGCGGATCGCGTCGGCGCTGGAAACCTCGGTGCCCGGTGTTTTCGCCGTCGGCGACGTGCGCTCGGGATCGGTCAAGCGGGTCGGCGGCGCGATCGGCGAGGGGGCGCAGGTGGTTGCCGCGCTGCACGGCTTTCTCGGCGATACCGCAAAACCGGCGCTTTAGCGTTCGCCGGCGACACGATCTGCATCTGTGGCTTTTTCGTATCGGCCGTCGTAGCATTTGGCCGAATCCAAAAAAGGGGGAGCGCGCCGTGATTTTGGGTATGAGCTTGTCTGCCTTCACAATGCTGCACGTCATTGTGAGCCTGATCGGAATCGTTTCGGGTCTCGTGGTTTTGTCTGGGCTTCTCGGCTCCAAAATAATGCCGGGCTGGACCGCGCTGTTCCTGCTCACGACGATCCTGACCAGCGCCACCGGATTCCTGTTTCCGTTCGATAAGTTGCTGCCGTCGCACATGATCGGCATTCTGTCGCTGGTGCTGCTCTTGATCGCCTGTATCGCGCTCTATGTCATGAAACTCGCCGGCGCGTGGCGCTGGATCTACATGCTGACCGCGCTGATCGCGCTTTACCTCAACGTGTTCGTGCTGGTGATCCAGAGCTTCCTGAAGATCGGCCCGCTGCACGCGCTGGCGCCGAGCGTGCCGCCAAGCGAGCCGCCCTTCGCCATCCTCCAGGGCATCGTGCTCGTGCTCTTCATCGTCGCGATCGTCACCGCCGTGCGGCGATTTCGGCCGGCGTGACGCCTGGCCGGATGAAAGTCATCCGGTGTGGCGACCCGGCCGGTACTAGAAAGCGACGATATCTTGTCGTTTCCGACGGTCATTGGGGACGCTGGTAAAGCGAGCGAACCCGGAAATCTCTGAATTGCCCGATGCGCAACCGCGCATCTCAGCTCTGGTCCTTAACCATCCTGGAATCACAGAGCCATCCCCATCAAATCGCCGCAAATCTCAAAGCTTTTGCCTCGGGGGCGGCATTCGCCCTATACTTTACCCATTAGCAAGCCGGGTTTCAGCATGGATCGCATTCGCATCGTCGGCGGCAACAAGCTCAACGGCACCATTGCGATTTCGGGCGCGAAAAACGCGGCGCTGCCGCTGATGATCGCGGGCCTTTTGTCGGAAGAGACGCTAATTCTCGACAACGTGCCGCGGCTTGCCGATGTCGCCCAACTGCAGCGCATTCTCGGCAATCACGGCGTCGATATCACCTCGGTCGGAAAGCGGTCGGGCGATCGCGAATATCAGGGCCAGACGCTGCGTATCTCGGCGGCCAACATCATCGATACCACCGCGCCCTATGAGCTGGTGTCGCGGATGCGCGCCAGTTTCTGGGTGATCGCGCCGCTTCTGGCGCGAATGCACGAGGCCAAGGTGTCGCTGCCCGGCGGCTGCGCCATCGGCACCCGGCCGGTCGATCTGCTGATCATGGCGCTGGAGAAACTCGGCGCTGATATCGGAATCGACGGCGGCTACGTGATCGCGAAGGCACCGGGCGGCCTGAGGGGCGCGACCATCGACTTTCCCAAGGTGACGGTGAGCGGCACCCATGTCGCCATGATGGCGGCGACTTTGGCCAGCGGCGCGACCGTCATCAGCAACGCCGCCTGCGAGCCGGAAGTTCTCGACGTCGCCGACTGCCTGAACAAGATGGGCGCGCGCATTTCCGGCGCCGGCACGCCCCGCATCGTCATCGAAGGCGTGAGTTCGCTGCATGGCGCGCGGCATACCGTGCTTCCCGACCGGATCGAAACCGGCACCTATGCGATGGCGGTGGCGATGACCGGCGGCGAGGTGCAACTCGGCGGCGCGCGGCCGGAACTGCTGCAATCGGCGCTCGATGTGCTGACGCAGGCCGGCGCTGTCGTCACCGTGAACAACGACGGCATCCGCGTCGCCCGCAACGGCGCCGGCATCAACCCGGTCAGGGTTTCGACCGCGCCGTTTCCCGGCTTTCCCACCGACCTGCAGGCCCAGCTGATGGCGCTGATGATTTGCGCCGAGGGTTCCTCGCACATCACCGAGACGATCTTTGAAAATCGCTTCATGCATGTGCAGGAGCTGGCGCGGTTCGGCGCGCGGATTCATCTCGACGGCGAGACCGCCACCATCCATGGCATCGCGAAATTGCGCGGCGCGCCGGTGATGGCGACCGATCTGCGCGCGTCGGTGTCGCTGGTCATCGCGGGGCTTGCCGCCGAAGGCGAGACCATGGTCAACCGCGTCTACCATCTCGACCGCGGCTTCGAGCGGCTCGAGGAGAAGCTGTCGGCGTGCGGCGCGTCGATCGAGCGGATCAGCGATTAGACTTTCATAGGTAGTGCGGTGACGGCCCGACTCAAACTGATCGCTCTGGATGCCGAGGACCTTGCCGTCATTTCCGCGCACGTGCAGGACGCCCGGGTGCAGATCTCCGATATCATCTGGCGGCAAGGCGAAAAACGGCTGGTGGTCGGCATGAACCGGCTGGATTGGGAACAGACGCTGGCGGGAGAAACCTCCCCGCGCCGTCTGATCGCGGCGCTGCGGTTTGATCGCGTGTTGTCGTGCAAGTCGCGCAACATCAATCTGGAGACGCCGGACGTGGTGCTGGAACTGGTGGGAATCGAGTTTCACCCGGGCGATGCGCCCGGCGGCAGCGCGGTGTTGATGTTCAGCCGTGGCGAGGCGCTGCGGCTGGACGTCGAGTGCCTGGAATGTGAGCTGTCCGATCTTGGCGAGGATGTTCTCGGCGCCAGCGATTCCGGCAAAGCGGCCGAGCCGCCGGGACGGGACGCCTGAAACGTCGCTCCGGGGCGGGCCTAGCGCGAACCTCAGATGTGCTATCGCACATCGGGAATCCCAGGATTCCGGGTCTGGTTCTTCGAACCATCCCGGAATGACGAAAGGGTCGCATTCAAAGGGTTGACGGCGATTTGCCGTCGCGCCATTGAGCAGAGGGGCCTTTACTTCAGGGCCTTCTGCCGGGAAGCCAAAATGCCTGTTCGACTAGACCGAAGCAGCGCCGACTTCGCCAGGCGATTCGCTGATTTTCTCGCGATGAAGCGCGAGGTCTCCGCCGATATCGAGGCCGCCACCCGCCTCATCGTCGATGACGTGGCCCGTCGCGGCGACCTGGCGCTGATCGAAGCGACACGCAAATACGACCGGCTCGATCTCGATCCCTCGGGTTTGCGCGTCAGCTCCTCCGAGATCGCTGCGGCGGTGAAAGCCTGCGACCCGGCGACGCTGGAAGCGCTGGAATTGGCCCGCGGCCGCATCGAAAGTTTCCACGCCCGGCAATTGCCGAAAGATGAGCGCTTCACCGACGCGCTGGGTGTCGAACTCGGCTGGCGCTGGACCTCGATCGAATCGGTCGGTCTCTACGTTCCCGGCGGCACCGCCGCCTATCCGTCCTCGGTGCTGATGAATGCGCTGCCGGCCAAGGTCGCCGGCGTTGGCCGGGTGGTGATGGTGGTGCCCTCGCCCGACGGCAAGCTCAATCCGCTGGTGCTGGCGGCCGCGCATCTTTGCGGCGTGTCCGAGATCTATCGCGTCGGCGGCGCCCAGGCCGTGGCGGCGCTGGCCCACGGCACCGCGACCATCGCGCCGGTCGTCAAGATCGTCGGCCCCGGCAACGCCTATGTCGCCGCCGCCAAGCGGCTGGTGTTCGGCAAGGTCGGCATCGACATGATCGCCGGCCCCTCGGAGGTGCTCGTCATCGCAGACCGCACCGGCAATGCGGGGTGGATCGCGGCCGATCTGCTGGCGCAGGCCGAGCACGACGTCAACGCCCAGTCGATCCTGATATCAGACGATGCGGCGCTTGCCGCCGACGTCGAGCGCGTGGTCGAGGCGCAACTGGCAACCCTGCCGCGCGCCGATATCGCGCGCGCCGCGTGGAACGAGTTCGGCGCGGTCATTCTGGTCGGGAACATCGGCGAGTCGGTGGCGCTCGCGAACGCGATTGCCGCCGAGCACCTGGAAATCATGACCGCCGATCCGGAGACGCTGTCCGTGCAGATCCGCAACGCCGGCGCGATCTTCCTCGGAGCCCACACGCCCGAAGCGATCGGCGATTACGTCGGCGGCTCCAACCATGTCTTGCCGACCGCGCGCTCGGCGCGGTTCTCCTCCGGCCTTGGGGTGCTTGATTTCATGAAGCGAACCTCGATCCTGAAATGCGGACCGGAGCAGCTTCGTATTTTGGGGCCGGCGGCGATGACGCTGGGCAAAGCCGAAGGCCTCGATGCCCATTCGCGCTCGGTCGGATTGCGCCTCAATCTGTCATGACTCAACCGCCCCCAGAGGACGATTCGAAAAATCGCATCGTTGCGGTGACCCTCGATGAGGAATCGATCGGCCGTTCGGGTCCCGATATCGAACATGAACGCGCCATCGCCATTTACGACCTGGTCGAGCAGAATCTGTTCGCGCCGGAGGGGGCCGACAACGGGCCGTTTACGCTGCACATCGGCATCACCGGCAACCGGCTGATGTTCGATATCCGCCGTGAGGATGGCACGCCTGTGGTGGCGCATCTGTTGTCGCTGACGCCATTCCGGCGCATCGTGAAGGACTATTTCATGATCTGCGACAGTTACTATCAGGCGATCCGCACCGCGACCCCGGACAGGATCGAGGCCATCGACATGGGCCGCCGCGGCATCCACGACGAAGGCTCGCGCACCCTGCAGGAGCGGTTGAAAGGCAAGGTGCGGGTCGATTTCGAAACCGCCCGCCGGCTGTTCACGCTGATCTGCGTGCTGCACTGGAAGGGTTGAGCGCATGATCCCGAAAAGTGGACACCGGTTTTCGGTCGCGACAAACGCGAAACGCGTTTGCGCGGAGATCATGCGCAAGCAAAAAGCAACGTAAGCGATGGCGCCTCCGCGCCTGCGCGCTCCGCAAGCCGTGCTGTTTGCATGCGGCTTGAACAGCGTGCGCTCGCCGATGGCCGCAAGCCTGCTGCAGCAGATGTTTCCCCACGCGCTTTATGTGAAATCGGCCGGTGTCAGGAAGGGCGAGCTCGACCCGTTCGCGGTCGCGGTGATGGCCGAACTCGGCCAGGATATTTCCAGCCACAAGCCAATGACATTCGAGGAACTGGATGATTGGGAGGGGCTCAATTTCGACCTCATCATCACGCTGTCGCCCGAAGCCCATCACAAGGCGCTGGAACTGACGCGCACGCTCGCAGCCGATGTGGAATATTGGCCGACCCACGACCCGACTGGAGCCGATGGCAACCGCGAGCAGAAACTGCAGGCCTATCGCGAGGTCTGTGATGGATTGCTGCTGCGCATCCGCAAGCGGTTTTCGAGGGTGGGCGCGGCGAGCGGGTAGTCACGGCTGCTGCTGCGGCGTTCCCCGGATGCTGCGCAGCGCCAAAAGCGCGTTCACGCGCGTCTTCGATACGCTATGCGATGCGCTGCTGATCCGGGGTCCATGCATGACGTCTGGGTCCCGGCTCTGCGGCGCACCGCCGAAGAGGCGCTGCACCGCGTCCGGGACACGGATTGTTCGCGGGGGCGACAAGGAATTTGGTGTTCCAGCAACAGTCCGTTCCCCGGTTGTGGAATGGGATGCCTTCCGATAGGTTCCGCGCGCATTCCGCCGAATCCTCCCGCCGACAAAAATCCGCATGCTAGGCCGTCCCAAATTCGTTCTTGCTTCCGGTTCGCCGCGGCGGCTCAGCCTGCTCAACCAGGCCGGCATCGAACCCGATGCGCTGCGACCCGCCGATGTCGACGAGACCCCGAAGCGGGGCGAATTGCCGCGCGCCTGCGCCAACCGGCTGGCCCGCGCCAAGGCCGATGCCGCGCTCAAATCGGTGCAACTCGACGACGAATTGCGCGGCGCCTTCATTCTGGCCGCCGATACGGTGGTCGCGGTCGGCCGCCGCATCCTGCCGAAGGCCAATCTGGTCGATGAAGCCGCGCAATGTTTGCGGCTATTGTCGGGGCGCAACCATCGGGTCTACACCGCGATCTGCCTGGTGACCCCCAAAGAGGCGTTTCGCCAGCGCCTGATCGAGACACGCGTGCGCTTCAAGCGGTTGAGCGAGGACGACATCCAGTCCTATATCGGCTCCGGCGAATGGCGCGGCAAGGCCGGCGGCTATGCGGTGCAAGGCATCGCCGGATCGTTTGTGGTCAAGATGGTCGGCTCCTACAGCAATATCGTCGGATTGCCGCTGTATGAATCGGTCACGCTGCTTGGCGGCGAAGGATTTCCGATTCGCTTTGGCTGGTTGAATGCCAGTTAAACCGAAAGCAGATCCCGCCTCCGGCAAGGCAGGCGCAAAGCCGTGCCCGATCTGCGGCAAGCCGTCGAGCGAGGCCGCTCGGCCTTTCTGCTCGGAGCGCTGCCGCGATGTCGACCTCAACCGCTGGCTGTCGAATTCCTACGCGATCCCCGGCCGCAACGACGAGGATGACGAGGCCGATTAGGGATTTTGGTGTGATTTCGGGCTGTTAGACCGCCCGTTGAGGGGGTCGTCCGTCGTCCCGTCTTCGCCCTTCGGGCTACGCCGGACACGCGCCCTGCGGGCTATGCCGGACACGCGTCGCCTCCGGCTGCCGCATGGCTGCGCCACGCGTAGCCGAAGGCGAAGCGTGGTGGACAGGGCTTCCCGGCCTGACTATAAACCCCCGCTCCCACGCCCCCGTGGCTGGAAGTGCCCAGGTAGCTCAGTTGGTAGAGCATGCGACTGAAAATCGCAGTGTCGGTGGTTCGATTCCGCCCCTGGGCACCATTAAACAGTTGGCCGGCGCCGATGCCATTTCAGAAATTCCGGTGTCCGCACAAACGTTGAAGGTCGGCCAGCGCGGGCCTCTTTCATCATCGAGGGTTGATCGCCATTGTCTGGCGGGCTCTGCCTGACGGGCCGGCCGGCGCCTCCGGTCGCGCCGGATGCGGCGCGGTTCTCGTTGCCCTCTCTCCTGGCAGTTCTCAATTTTCGCCTGAGGGACGAGCTCTCCGCGCCCTGACGATCTGAGACAACAACAGGCCGCCAGCCGGAGATCCGATTGGCGGCCTGTTGCACGATTGACGCTGCGCCTGGCTCAGGACTGAGCAGCGCATCACCAAATTCCGGACCAGCCCACGCGCCATAACGATGACGCTTTGCGGCAAGTCCGCGGGTTATTTCAGCGAGGAATTGATCGAGTCGAACTTGGTGTTCAGGTTGCTGCCGATGCCGTTAACGACCGCGATAATCGCAAGCGAAATGCCCGCCGCAATAAGCCCGTATTCAATGGCAGTGGCGCCATTTTCGTCCATAAGAAACTTTGCGAAAATCTTCTTCACGATGGCCTCCGGTGTGAATTCACGAGGCGATTGTCGCTTTCAACGGATTAAGGCTGGGTAAATTCGAATCTGCAAATTCGTAAAGATGGAACAGAGGTTAAAGGATGCCCTGAAAAACTTATAGAATTGCCGAGATGAACTGAAGGTAAGAAATTGCCGATGGGTTCATCGTGTCATTGATAGCCTCTCGCGCTGCTATATTTCTATTGCGTCAGACCGTAGATCAGAAAGCATGCGCCCGCACACCGGTGGAACTGGGAACGAGGGCGAAGTGGAAGCCAAGAATGAGCCTTCTTCTTATCACTGCCGCGGCCGTGCTTCTCTTAACAGGCGTATTTTTCCTCTATCCGCGGAAAGTGGGAAAGCGCCCGCAGGAGCTTGCCGGGACCGTTTCCTGCAAAAAGTGCGGAGCGCGGATTGCGGTTTCCAATCCCTCGAAGCTTCATCATGAGTTTAGCGTGAGGTGCACGGCCTGCGAGACCCGTAAGCTTTACAAGCTGATCGACCTTGCGGGGTAAGCGCTCAATTGCGGCGGTGTCTCCCGCGCAGTGGGATGCCGGAAACTTGGCAGGCTCGCGACGCGAACGTCAGGGGAAACAAGCCGTGGTTGAAATTGGAACGACGAGAGTCTTAAACCCCAGGTTCATCGTATAGGTGATGGTCCCGGTTACGGAATTGCCGCAGCCGGCGGCGGCGAACGAAAAAGTAGGCGCAACGTTGGGGCCGAAATAGCGGCTTTGGGTATAGGCAATAGTTGTCGGCCCATCCGAGCAAATCGCCGTTTTGACGGAGGCGCATCGCGCGCCGTCTTCCACCGCAAAGTGCATGCTGCCGATGAGAAGGAGACCGATGCACAAAACCATGGTTCCGATCACCAGCGCGATAAAAACAGGCGCGATGATGGCGAATTCCACGGCAGTGGATCCCTGCTGATCGCGGCATAGGGATTTCAGAAGATTTCGCACGATCAGCCCAATCTCATAATGGCCGTTCTGTTGATCGGTGTTGGGAAAGTACTGGAGATACTCAGACCAGGAAATATTGGCGTGTAGGGAAAGGTCGTTTGCACCTGAATATAATCACCGGGCTGCAAGGCAGGCGTTCCCGCGGCCGTGCAATCGGCTGGTTTAGCGGCGACGCTGCTGACATATTGCAGCGCATTTGACGCATTGATGCAGTAATAGCCCTCTGTCGGGAAGCCGGAGGCCAGAGCAACGCTGGTTCCGAGCGAAGTACTGTGAATTGCGGCCTGGACGGCATTGGTCAGCCCCGGACAATTCACCGTCGCCGGCAGCTGTGTCGAATCGCAAGTCTTGAACGCCGCTTGAGCCCCCACCTGCGTGGCGTTCTCGGCCTGCATCCGCTGGTAAATGTAGATCGAGACGTCGGTGACGTTCACGAAGGCGAGCGCTAGAAGAATGAAAAAAAGGCCAAACTCGATCGCAGCCACGCCGCGCTGATCGGCGGCGAACTTGAACGTCAACCCCCTCGATGACGGGCGTCTCGATCGCACGACTTGTTTCATTGCACGAGCGCCGTGCTGCTGGCGACCTTGGCCGTTGGCATCTTCAAGCCCGCCGCACCGCAGTTTCCGATGTCGGTCTTTAGAATGCCGCCGTTGCCGCTGATCTGAAAATTGTCGGCGATCAGGACAACGCACGATTGGCCGCTGGTTGATTTATCGATGGCGCCCTTGAGGGTGACCGAAGCATGGGGCATGTAAATCAACCCGGTGATGTTCCAGGTTGGGCTGTTTCCGGCTGCCGAAACATCGAGGCCGGTCGTCAGGTTGGGGTCTTGATAAATGGCGACACCCGCCCAAGGCCCGGTGGTCGGCGCGGTGATGTCGAGCACGCCCCCGGCGCCGTTGGTATTGTCGGTGGGCGCGTGAATGTATCCTCCCCCATCGGTTCCGGAAAACACGATGGTCAGCGCGGAGCCGGCCGAGGTCCGGAATACGTGCGCGTTGAGATCGAGTTGGCCGTTTTCAATGATGAGAACGGAGGATTGACCGACGGGAGTATTGACGGTCACATCGCCGGTGAGCAACTGGTCGCCGCACAAGAAATTATTGCCGGCCACCAAGGTTAAAGTATTGCCGACCACCAAGTATGCCAAGTTTAGAGGCTGCTTGGGGTTGGAGGCATCCAACGTGTAGTGGTTGCCCTGCTTGGTTTCTTGCGGGTAATTTCCAGCACAGCCGCTGGAAGCGAGCGCGGGAATATTGCCCGCGAACGAAATATACGGGTCGGCCAACGGCGGATTCGAAGCCTGTTTGTTGCCACAGCCATTGTTGGATCCAACGGCATAACTCACACCCAGTCCGAGGTTGGAGCCATTGCACTGCGCCGCGGTGTTCGACATGGAATTGCAGCCGTTCATGTTGCCGGTCGGCGCCCCGTTGGTGCGGATGCCCTGAGCCGCGCCACTGCTGGCGAGCGCCACCATGCAAAGCGGGTCAGGCTTGACGGTTGGCGTGGCGACGGCGAGCGAATTTAATCTTTTTTCAAACGAGCCATTCAACGTTTCGTCGCCTTTGAATCCCACCACCTGCGACAGCAACAGCGGCACGAGCCCCGAAATTCTCACGCTGTAACAGGTGTTGCCGCCGATCGGGGCCGGACAAGGTTCGGTATTGGAAGGCACGACGCTGACCGTATTCACGCCATCGACGAAGCCATACGCGGCCGCCACGGCCTTGGCTTCGACATCATAGTTGGCTCCGCCATTGGTCGCGGCCGCGATCGCCGCCGCATCGGCGGCATTTTGCATGGCGCGAGTCGTCATGTACCAGTTGGAAACCTCAAAGCCGAGGGCCAAGGTTCCCACCAGCGGAATCATCAGAAAACCCATGATGATCGCCACGCTGCCCCGTTGATCGGCGCGCAGGCGATTTACGCGATCCACAATCGACAAAAAAATGTCAGAGCATCTCATTTTGAAACTCTCCGCGATCCATGGTTCCGTCCGCTTCTAGCTCGCACGAATGATTTAAGAATAGCTGATGAAGACTGCTGAAAACCGCTGCCTAACGCGTACGAATAATTTAGGATACCTGACGTGGACTCCCTAAAAACCACACGATGGTGCCGAGCGCGCCCGGCCTCTCCGTTAGCGATCGGAGTGAATTGAAGTCGGCTGAATTTTCTATCGATTTGAAAGGATGGTTAACGTTAACGGGTGATCCGCCGGTTTGCATTGTGGAACCTGCCACCGGTCGACGAACAATCCGGTCAGCGGCGCTCCGGGTGCCCCAGGCTGGCGTCTGGCACCGCCGTCGATGGCGTGGGAGCAGTTATCAGCCAAGGAGATCTGTCGGGAATTGACCGACCGCGCGCGTAACGGCGGCCGTAATCTTGCGCAGCTTGCCGATCATTTTGCCCATGAGCGGCTGGTGCTCTGGCGTGGTCGCCCGGCGTCAATCACGCCGGCATCACCCGATCGCAGCCGCCGCTGTCGCATGATGAGTTCATGGCCGTGGTCCGGCGCTGGATCGCAACCGGCGCGGTCTGCGCTGATTGGCACCAACTCGCGCCAGCGAATGCCCGTTTGAAGGGCGAAAGAGTCCGCGCCGATCGCCCGTAGCCATTGAAATCGTTGACGTTGACGGGGAATCACGCCACTCTTATACACGCCCGTGATTGGTGATTAAAGCCTGGGCAGGGAGCTCCGTAGGGCGATGAGCAAGCAAACTCAACGCTCGTCCGATCGTAATCGGTTGGACTGGGACGTCGCCGCGGCGGACGCGCTGGAGGTTGCGCGCCAGTTGGCCCCGGGTCCCGAACGTAACGAAGCTCTCAAACTGGCGAGTTCACTGCGTTGTACCGCTGACGAGCGGGGCGTGGTTTTTGCCAAACGCGGCAGGCCGCGCAAGTAGCCGTTGGCCCTCTGTGCCGGGTAGAGCATGATCCGGAAAAGTGGAAACCGGTTTTCCGAAAGATTATGCTCAAACAAAGAGATGAGATCATGATGGGATTCAGCTTGATCGCCTCATGATCGAGGGCCGCCATCGCGTTCAGCTTTTTTCGAATCGCCGGATCGATCGCCCCTTCAGGAATTGACGTCACTCGGGTTGACTTGGTCGCATCATGCGAAACGCAGGGTTCAAGCCTTGCTCGATCTTGAACACCTCGCATGGCGATCAGCGGCGTAAGGCGAAGCCGGCAAGTGCCGGTTGGCCCGAGAGTGCGGTGCAACGCGATCGCGTTCAGCTTAACCAATGGCCCCCGCGTTCCTGCTGATTAAAATCTACTTTAGTCGCTTCTGCGGGGAGTAACGGCTACCTAGTTCGCATCGACAGGCAGAGCAATCTTATGGTAGCCTTTTCAATAGGATGATGGTTCCTTTGCGGTTTGAGCGATTTGCGGCACACTCTGCCGAAAATGGTGGAGCATCGGCAGTCATCGGATTTTTCGATGCCAGCAACCGAAAGCGCGGGTCGCCTGCTGAGGCTTATCATTAATGTGGTTCGCTGACTTCTCGCTGAGGCGGCCGTATACGATCGTCGCCACTCTCATTCTCGTCTGCCTGATGGGCATCGGCGCCGGCTTGCGCATGCCTGTCGATATTTTCCCCGAAATCGACATCCCCGTTGTCAGCGTCGTCTGGACCTATCAGGGCATGAGTGCCCCTGACATCCGCGATCGTATTTTAACCCTGCACCAGCGGCAATTGGCCTCGCTGGTGGACGACATCAGCCGGATCGAGGCGACGGCCTATGCCGGCGTCGGCGTGGAGAAGGTGTACCTGCACGAAGGCGCCAACGTGACGCGTGCCATCTCGCAACTGGCGAGCAGCGCGCTTGTCGTCCTCAAATACATGCCGCCGAACATCACGCCGCCGCTGGTGCTGCGCTACGGCGCAACCGACGTTCCAATCATTCAGCTCAGCCTCTCCAGCGACTCGCTTCCGGACACCAAGCTGAACGATCTCGGTCAGAACATCATCCGCCCCGATCTGGCGGTGGTTCACGGCGCGGAAGTTCCCTATCCCTATGGCGGCAAGCCCCGCGTCATCATGGTCGATCTTGACCAGCAAGCGCTCGCTTCGCGCGGATTGTCACCCTCGGACGTTGCCGCGGCGCTGCTGCAACAAAACGTCATCCTTCCGTCCGGCGACGTCAAAATCGGCAGCAAAGACTATTCGCTCGCCATGAACACCAGCCCGGACGCCATCTCGGCCATCAACGAATTCCCGGTCAAGGACGTGGCGGGCCAGGTCGTGTTCGTGCGCGACATCGCCCACGTCCATGATGGATTCCAGAACCAGACCAATTCGGTGACGGTCGACGGCAAGCCCGGCGCCCTGATGACGGTGCGTAAGACCGGCGGCGTTTCGACGCTGGCGGTGATCGACGGCGTCAGGGAGGCGCTCCCGGACATCCGGCGGCTGATGCCGAAGGGCGTCAACATCAACGCGATCTTCGATCAGTCGGTGTTCGTCAAGGCTTCGCTGAACAGCGTGCTGATGGGCGGAATGATCGCCGCCGGCCTGACCGCGATGATGATCCTGCTGTTTCTCGGCAACTGGCGATTGACCCTGATCATTCTCGCGACCATCCCGCTCTCGATCATCACCGCCATTCTCTTCATCTTTGTCGGCGGCCAGACGCTGAATACGATGACGCTCGGCGGCTTTGCGCTGGCCGTCGGCATCCTCGTCGACAACAGCACGGTCGTCATCGAGAACATCGAGCGCCACGTCAAGGAGGGCGAGTCGCTGCGATTGGCTGTGGTTTCCGGCTCCGGCGAAGTCGCGGTTCCCACGGCGCTTTCGACGCTTTGCATCTGCATCGTGTTCGTGCCGGTGTTCCTGCTGCAGGGTACGGCGAAATATCTGTTCTCTCCGCTGTCGCTGTCGGTTTGCGTATCGCTGATTGCGAGCCTTGCGCTGTCGTTCACTTTGGTGCCGGTGCTGTTTTCCTATCTGATGCGATCACAGCTCGAGCTTCACGCGGGGCTTTCGTCACATGAGGCGTCGCCGCGCTCGCGGTTCAATGTTTTCAGCCTGATCCACCACAAGTTCGAGGAGGGGTTCAACGGCTTGCGCGAAGGCTATCGCAACGTCGTCGCCTATTGCGTCGGGCGGGGCGCCGTCACTGCGGTATTCCTCGTTCTGTTGATCGCCGGCTCACTGCTGCTGTTTCCGCACCTTGGTCGAGACTTCTTCCCCCAGGTGGACGCCGGCCAGATGCGTCTGCACGTCCGCGCGCCGCCCGCCAGCCGTCTTGAGGAGACCCAACGCTATTTCGCCGAAGTCGAGACCGCGATACGTCAGATCGTCGGGCGGGATCAGGTCGAGGTTATCCTCGACAACATCGGCTTGCCCTATAGCGGCATCAATATCGCGCTGAGCGATTCGGCCACCGTCGGTCCGATGGACGGCGAGATCCTGATTTCGCTGAAAGAAAAGCACAGTCCGACGCCCGCTCATGTCGCGGCCTTGCGTCGCGAATTGCCCAAGCGGTTTCCGGACCTGCAGTTCTTCTTCCAGCCCGCCGATATCGTCAATCAGGTGTTGAATTTCGGTCAGCCCTCGCCGATCGACATCCGGATTTCCGGGCCGAAGAGCTTCGATACCTACGCGCTGGCGCAGAAGATCGTGCGGGAGCTCAATGCCATCCCCGGGGTGGTGGACGCGCACGTGTTCCAGGTGCCCGACGCTCCCGCCCTGAGCATCGACGTCGATCGCACACTGGCGCAGCAGGTTGGCTTGAGCGAAGACCAGATCGCCAAGAACGTTCTGGTCACCGCCAATTCGAGCGCGCAAACCTCTCCCAATTTCTGGATCGATCCGAGGAACAGCGTGAGCTACCCGCTGGTCGTCCAGATGCCGACCTATCGGGTGAATTCGACACAGGACCTGGCGGTCATGCCGGTCAGCGCGGCCGGCAGCAAGTCGAGCCAGCTGCTGATGAATGTCGCCCAGTTCGGACGCAAGAACGTCCCCCTTGTGACCTCCCAACTCAACATCCGGCCGGTCTTTGACGTCAATGCCGATGTTCAAGGCCGGGACCTCGCCTCCGCCGCGGTCGAGATCGACAAGGTGCTGGACAAGGAGCGCGCCATCGCCAATGCCACCGCGCCGGTGAGCATCACGCTCAGCGGGCAGGTCGAAACCATGCGCGAAAGCTTCGGCGGCCTGTTCTCAGGCATGGCGATGGCGGTCATCCTGGTCTATCTTGCCCTGGTCATCAATTTTCAGAGCTGGGTCGATCCGTTGATCGTGCTCGCGGCTGTTCCGTTCACGTTGGGCGGCGTCATGTGGATGCTGTTTCTGACACAGACGCATCTGAGCATCCCGGCCTTGATGGGAACCTTGATGTGTATCGGCCTTACCTCGGCCAACAGCATCCTTGTCGTGACGTTCGCCAATCAGCGCATGGAGGCGGGTGACGACAAGGCCACCGCTGCGATCGCGGCGGGCTATACAAGGTTGCGGCCGGTGTTGATGACCGCGGGCGCGATGATCCTCGGCATGACGCCAATGGCCTTTGGCGTGGGCGAGGGCGGCGAACAGAATGCGCCATTGGCCCGCGCGGTGATCGGCGGCCTGATGTTTGCGACCGCCGCGACCATGATTTTCGTGCCGGTGGTATATCGAATGCTACGCCGCGATAGCGAGCCATGGGTCAGACAGGAAGCGAAATGACGCCGTCGACGAACGACATCGAGCCAATCAACCCCGAGCCCGACAATCTCGTCAGGGCGAAGCCGGCCGAGGTTGGAACCGGAGCAAGGATCGTGCGCATCACCGCAGTCATCGTGATCGCGCTCGGCATCGGCTTTTTCTTCGTGCATCGCGCGAAGAACGACGCGGAGGCACGGTTGGCGGACGCCACCAGCAGTGAAATGACGGAGGCGCCCGCCGTCAACGTTTTCACCGTCACACCCTCCCCCGGGACGCAATCGCTCAGATTGCCCGGAGAGACCGCCGCCTGGAACGAGACGGCAATCTATGCCCGGGTCAACGGCTACGTCGCCAAATGGTTTGCCGATATCGGCGACAACGTGACCGCCGGCCAAACGCTGGCGCTGATCGATACGCCGGAACTCGACGCCGAGCTTCTGGCCGCAAAGGCCAAGCTCAATGCCAGTATCGCGCAGGTCGCGGTGAAGAAGGCGCGGGCGGATTTTGCCATCACCACCGACGAGCGCTGGCGCGAATCCCCGAGGGGTGTCGTATCCGATCAGGAGCGCGAGTCCAAGAAAGCCGGTAGCGCCGAAGCCATCGCCGAGCTGAATTCCGCGCATGCCCAGGTCATGTTGCAGCAGGCCGACGTCGACCGCTTGACCGCGCTGACCCAGTTCAAGGAGGTCAAGGCCCCCTTTGACGGCACCATCGTTCAACGCCAGATCGACATTGGAAATCTTGTGACGGCGGGCAGCACCGCCAATACCACGGCGCTCTATCGTCTTTCCGAAGACAGTCCGATGCGCATCTACGTGTTCGCGCCACAGAGCGCCGCGCCGCAGCTGATGAAGCCGGGCACGAGCGCCGTGATCACAAGCACCGACCAACCCGCTTTGCGTCTCCATGGCAAGGTTGCGCGGACGGCGAGAGCGATCAATCCGGCATCGCGGACCATCCGGATCGAGATCGACGTCCCGAATTCCGACCGGGCGCTGGTTCCCGGCATGTACGTGCAAGCGGATTTCGAACTCAAGGGGGGCGCCCAGATCCAGATTCCGGCGGCTGCCCTGATCTATCGGTCCGGCGGCCCGCAAGTCGCTGTTGTCGACGCCGCGGATGCCGTGTCGTTCAGGGACGTCACGATCGCAGCCGATGATGGCAACGTCGTCTCGATCGGCTCCGGTCTTGCAGTTGGTGACAAGGTCGCCCTCAATCTCTCAAGCCAGATCGCGGCCGGCGCCAAGGTCAGAGCCAACTCAGACGATGCGAAGAGCGCCTCGGTGCAAAAGCCTGTGCAGTAACCGGGAACTCCGATGTGCCTTCAGCCGCGTTGCTCTAGCATGGGCCACTCTCGTTAAACTAGGATCGGTGGCGTGAAGGATTGGATTCGTCTGAGCTCGCTGGCGGTTGCGGTCGCTTTAGGCGGTTGTGCCGTCGGCCCGGAATATCTCACGCCGGATGCCGTTCTTCCCGCTACTTTCCTGGCTCAGCCGGCCAGCAAGGAGGCGACGTACGGCGCGAGCCCCGATCTGTGGCAATGGTGGCGGTCGTTGCATGATCCGCTATTGAACGACCTGATCGCCCGGGCGTTGCGGAACAACCTCGATCTCAAGATCGCGCTCGACCGTCTGCAGCAGGCGAGATTGCAACTCGTGGTGATCGGCGCCGGTGCGCTTCCTGAGGTCAACGGCTCGGCCGGAGGGGGCGTCGGCACCGGGACCGACGAAACCAAAGGCAGGGCAGCGCAGCCGTTGAGGGACGGGGACAACAATCAGGGTCTCAAGAAAATCAGCGGGATCGGCGGTCTCGATGCCGAATGGGAGATCGACATTTTCGGCAAGATCGCGCGTCGCTTCGAGGCGCAGGCCTATACCGCCGAGGCGCTCAAGGAGGCGCGTGACTGGGTCTACGTTGTGATCGCCGCCGATGTCGCCCGCCTGTATTTCGATTTGCGTGCCCGCCAGGAGCGCCTTCAGATTCTCTATCGTGACATCGAGTCCGGGCGCAAGGTGCTCGATCTGGCCCAGACTCGCCTCGATCGCGGCCTGACCAACGAACTGGACGTGACGCTGGCGAAGCGCCAGGTCGCGACGCTGGAGGCGGATGTCGAGCCTCTCAAGGCGCTGATTGCGGCCAACGGCTACGCGATCGCCGTTCTGGTGGGAGAATATCCCGAGACGCTCGCCCGCGAGCTGCGGCGGCCTGGTGCGGTCCCGCGGCTGCCGGCCCGTGTGCCGGTCGGGCTTCCGATCGACCTCTTGCGCCGCCGCCCGGACATCCGCGAAGCCGAACGCTTCCTGGCGGCCGCGGTCGCCGAGGTCGGCGCCCGGACTGCGGATCTGTTTCCAACCCTGGTGCTCACCGGTGGTGGAGGCGCCCAGGGTGGCCAGCGATCAGGCTCCGCGGTTCCGATCACCTGGATTGGATCGGTGGGACCGCTGATCAACGCCCCGATCCTCGATTTTGGCGCGCTCGACGCTAAAATCGAGATTGCCGACTACCGGGCGCACGAACTGGCAATGGTCTACAAGCAGACAATCCTGGTGGCTGTGCAGCAGGTCGACGAGGCCAATACCGCCTATCGCGCTTTCCGGCTGAGCCTGCGCAGCCTCGATACCGCGATCGACGCGGCGCGCCAGGCGACGAGCGTATCGAGCGAGCGCTACGACAGGGGTCTCACCGATTTCCTCAACGTTCTTGACGCGGAACGGCAGCAATTTGCGCTGGAGCAGCAGCGAGCCGAGGTCGTCCGACTTGCAGGCGACAGCTTCATCGCGCTCTACAAGGCGCTCGGCGGCGGCTGGCCGCCGGACGAGATCATTCCGCCGGTCAGGCATCCGGACCCCGCGGCGATTGCCGCCGTCAAGCGTCTGATCCAGGATCCGCCGCATCCGCCGCCACCTCCGCCACCGCCCGGGCTCACGCCCTGACGCGAGGAAGGGAGCAAGTCGTTGACCAGGACGATCTCAACCCGCGCCCGGACCATCCTTCTCGTCGAAGACGAGAGTGAACTGGCGAACGAAATCAAAATCGAACTCGAGCGGCTGGGTTATCTGGTGCGGACCGCTTCCATCGCCGAGGCCGCGGACGTCGCGCGGGTCGGCGATGCGGCCATGCTGATCATGGACCGGATGGTGTTCGGCGAAGACAGTCTGAAGACCCTGGAAGTGCTGCGCCGGGAGGGCGTGAAGGTTCCGGTGTTGGTCATCTCGGCACTGTCCTCCATCGACGAGAAGGTCCGTGGTCTGAAGGCGGGAGGGGACGACTATCTCGCCAAACCGTTTGCGATGACAGAACTCGCCGCGCGGATCGAGGCGCTGCTGCGCCGCCTCGACGATGTGCGAACCACGAAGTTGCGGGTGGGCGATCTTGAAATGGACCTGATCGAACAGACGGTGCATCGCGGGGACAGCAAGATCGATCTGCTGCCGCGCGAGTTCAAGCTGCTCGAATACTTTCTACGTCATCCCGGCCAGGTGATCACCCGCGCGATGCTGCTGCAGGACGTGTGGCAATACCACTTCTCGCTCGAGACCAACGTCGTCGATGTCCACATCAGCAATCTGCGGAAGAAGATCGACGCGCGGGGTTTTCCTTCACTGATCACCAACATCCGCGGAGCGGGCTTCATGCTCAACGCAGATGCTTGAGTTCTTCAGATCCTCGGCGGTGCGCGTCGCCCTCGCGTTCGTTTTTGTAACCGTGGTGGCGACCACGGCCGTCTTTGGTCTGGTGTACCTCCAGATCAGGGCGGCGAATGAAACCAGAAATCGCGTCATACTCGAGGACGAAGCCGCCAAGAGCGTCAACCTCTCCGTCGATGAACTGAGATACGCGTTCGACCTGCGGCTCACACATGACCTGCGGCGCCTCGATTACGCGGCGCTCTTTAGCGCCGATCGCAAGGTCATGTTCGGCAATATCGACGAGCTTCCGGCGATTCCGCTGGACGGAAAGTCCCACTTCGTCGCGGCGTCGCCCTTGCCCGGCGACAAACGCCTGGAACCTGCGGTCTTCGTGGCGCGCACACGGCCGGACGGCACCATCATGCTGCTGGGCCGAAGCCTGCTCGAAACCCTCGCCTTTCGCCGGATCGCACAGAACGCTCTGACCACCGGGCTCGCGCCGATGCTGCTGCTGGCGCTGGCAATCGGCGCGTTCTTCGCGCGGCGCGCGTCGCGGCGTCTCACAGCCATTCACGACACCATCGCCCAAATCATGAAAGGAGACACGCATCTGCGGCTGCCGGTTCGCTCGCGGCACGACGCGATCGACAAGATATCCCGCGATGTCAACCTGATGCTCGACGAGATCACCCGCCTGTTGGTTCAGATCAAGGGCGTCAGCGACAATATCGCTCACGACCTGCGCTCCCCGCTCGCGGTCGTGCACGCGCAGCTCGAGCGAGGCCTGGAGAGTTCCGATGACGAGGAGTTGCGCAGCGTAACCCGCCAGGCGCTGGCCCACATCGACCGAGCGATGCTGACGGTCGCGGCGCTGCTGCGCCTTGCCGATGTCGAATACGGTCCGAAATCGAGCAAGTTCAGGCCGATCGATCTGTCGGCGATCTGCACCGATCTGTTCGAATTCTATGAGCCGCTCGCCACCTCGAAGTCGATTGCCATGACACTGGAGACCAAGTCGCCGGTGCAGATTGTCGGCGATGGCGATCTGATGCGCGAGGCGGTGTCGAACCTGATCGGCAATGCGATCAAGTTTACCCCCGAGAACGGCAAGGTGAGCGTGTCGGTGGCCCAGGAAGACGGCCGTCCCGTTGTCCGCGTGCGCGACAATGGGATCGGCGTCGAGCCGGGGGAGCGGGACAAGATATTCCAGCGCTTTTACCGGACCGCGAGCGGCCATCGCGTTCCCGGCAGCGGGCTCGGGCTGAGCATCGCTGCGGCCATCGCCAACCTTCATGATTTCGACCTGCGTTTTGACGATAATGCCCCGGGCGCGGTGTTCGAGATGGTCGGGCGCAGGAAGTAGCGGTGGGGGCATGGAGCCCGCTGGGCTGATCGCCAGCCCGCCTGGAAAGACTTTGTTAACCAAGTATTGACAATGGTTAAGGCATTCTTTCCGGCGAAGCTCCCCCCTTGCGAACAAGAGCGAAAGACATGCCCGCAACCGCGTTCGCTACCTCGGTTCCGGACGGCGATCCCGGTGGCTTGCCTGCGGATCGCTGGTGCCGCCTCGGCGATGTGAATCTCAAGGCCGGCAAATATCGGGAGGCCGTCGCGCACTATCTTCAGGCCCTGCGGTTGAATTCAAGCCATTGGCCGGCGTCCACCGGTCTGGTCGAGGCCATGGTGGCCACGCAGCAATACATTGTCGCCAGGGGGCTGCTCCTCAAATTGGTCCGGCTGCGGCCGCAAGATGCGATAGTCCGTCATCAGCTTGGCAAGGCTCACTTTGAGCTGAACGAACTGGAGTCGGCGCTCGAATGTTTTCGCGCGGCTGTCGCCCTCGATCCGCATGACGCCGACAGCATCAACTGGATCGGCGGCCTCAAGCAGCGGATGGGGGATATCGAAGGCGCTCAAACCGCCTACGCTGAGGCTGCAAGCCTACAGCCGCTGATCAGAAAACCCGCCGCGAAGTCTCCGGCGGAATTCCGGGTTCTCGCGTTGTATGCCCCCTTCGGCGGCAACCTGCCGACCGAATATCTCTTCAAGGATGCGATTCACGACACCGATACGCTCGCGCTGTTCGCTTCCCGCGAATATGGCAGCGACCTGTTCGATCAGGACGTCGAGGTCGTCGTTAATCTGATCTCCGATGCCGACCAGACCGAAGCCTTGTTGCCAAAGGCGGCCGATCTGGTCGACCGGCTTGGCAGGCCGACCATCAACGATCCGCGCAAGATCGAGCGGACGACGCGGGAGGTGGTTGCGTCCCTCTTGCAGGGAATCCCAGGCTGCCGCGTTCCGAAAGCCGTGCGTCACAAGGCGGGCGCCGAGGTTTCCCCGGCGGCGCTGCAGGCGGCATTTGCCTTTTCGTTCCCCGTGCTGGCGCGGCCAGTCGGGACCCATGGCGGCGACGATTTTGACAAGATCGAACACCCCGCAGCGCTGGCGGCTGCTCTCGCGCAGCGCCCTGATTGCGATCACTATCTGATCGAATATATCGACTACCGTTCCGACGACCGCCATTTCCGGAAGTACCGGTTCATTTTCGTCGATGGCCAGATCCTGCCCTATCACCTCTGTATCGGAAGCGATTGGAAGCTTCATCACATCTCGACCGACATGGCCACTCAACCGTGGATGCAGCGGGAGGAAGAAGCGTTTCTCGACAATCCCACCGCGGTCTTCAATACTGGGCACTATCAGGCGTTACAAACCATCCGCGAGCGCATCGGCCTTGACTATTGCGGCATCGATTGCGCGCTGGACGTTTCGGGAAAGCTTGTCGTTTTCGAAGTCAACGCCTCGATGCTGGTCCACGACCGTAACCACGAATTTCCCTACAAGAATCCGGCCGTTCAACGGATCAAGCTGGCCTTCGAAGCGATGCTGCGAAAGTTCGCGGACGTCCACTGAGAGCCTGACTCGAAATGCAGCCCGCGAAATCGGGAGTTTAGGGTCGTCATTGCGAGCGCAGCGAAGCAATCCATGAACTCCGTCCGGGAAAAAAGCTGGATTGCTTCGTCGCTTTGCTCCTCGCAATGACGGCAATATTTAACTCGGCTTCGGACTGAATTCTCAGTCAGCACTTAGGTGTGTCGCGTTGTGACATCACGTTCAGGGTGAAGTCCGCGCCTTGCGTCCCTCGATCGGATAGGCCGGATCGTTGTAGCCCGGCGTCGAAGGATGGCCGCTCACCACCAGGCGGTCGATCAGGGCCTCGTCTTCGGCGGTGAAACGAAAATCGAGCGCGCGCACATAATCGTCCCATTGCGCTTCGGTCCGCGGGCCGGCGATCACGCCGGTGACGAACGCGCTGTTGAGAACCCACGCCACCGCGAACTGTCCCGCGGTGATCCCGCGCGCTTCGGCATGCCGCCGGATCTGCTGCGCCAGCTTCAGCGATTCCGGCCGCCACTCGGTCTGCATCATACGCGTGTCGTTGCGGCCGGCGCGGGTTTCCTTGTCGGGCGGGGCATCGGGATTATATTTGCCGGTCAGCACGCCGCGCGCCAGCGGGCTATAGGGCACGATGCCGAGGCCGTAATAGCCGCAGGCCGGGAAGTGCTCGACCTCGGGCATGCGGTTCATCGCGTTGTAATAGGGTTGGCTGACGATCGGGCGGTCGATGCCGAGGTGGTCGCAGATGTTGCAGATCTCCGCGACCCGCCAGGCCCGGTAGTTCGAGACGCCGAAATAGCGCACCTTGCCTTGCTGGATCAATTCCCCCATCGCGCGCACGGTTTCCTGTAGCGGCGTCGAATGGTCTTCCCGGTGCAAATAATAGATGTCGATATAATCGGTGCCGAGCCGCTTTAAGCTTTCATCGGCGGCCTGCAGCACCCAGCGCCGCGACAGGCCGCCGCGATTGGGATCGTCGCCCATCGGGTTGGCGAGCTTGGTCGCGAGCACCCAGTTGGGCCGGTTGTTGGCGATGGCGCGGCCGACCACGGCTTCCGAATTGCCATTCGAATAGGCGTCGGCGGTATCGATGAAGTTGACGCCGGCCTCGCGCGCTTTCGCAACGATCCGCGTCGACGTCGCCTCGTCGGTCGGCCCGCCGAACATCATGGTGCCGAGGCAGATCGGCGAGATTTTCAGGCCGCTGCGGCCGAGTTGACGATATTGCATCGATTCGAGTCCTTTCAATTGGGATCGTCATTCCGGGTTCGATGCTACGCATCGCCCCGGAATGACGAAACCTACGTATCATTCTTCAAAATCTTGAACACCCCGCTGGCGGTGGCGACACAGCGGCCATTAGCGGTCACTTCGGTGGTCGTGAAGATCAGGCTGCGGGTGGCGCGGACCACGCGCGGTTTCGATATCAAGACCTCGCCGATCTTGGCGCTGTCGATGAAGTGGGTGTCCATCTGCACCGTTGCGAGGGTGGGCCGGCCGGAAACAAATCGCGCGGTCATGCCCGAGGAGCGGTCCGCAAATGTCATCAACAACCCTCCCTGCACCAGGCCGCGGCGGTTGTGGTGCTTGTCCTGCGCAATCACGGCATATTCATGGGTATCGTTCACGACGCGCTGCCACAGCGGCCCGACAAGGCTGATGAAGCCGGTGGTCTCGACCATGGTCCAGCCGGAGGCCTTGAGTTTCTCGGCGGCCATGTCGGTCGTCATGTCAGGTCTTTCCATCCTAGTGTGGTGGTTCAGAGTTCTCATCATAAGTGGGGCTGGTCCATCATGAGAACTTCTGAACCAAAACCACACTAGAATCATAGATTTCTAGTATCCTTTCGAATCCGAAGTTCGCAAAAGTGGGTGCTGCAAGGGAGTGCGAACTTCGGATTCGGGACACCAGCGGTATCCGCAATTTACGGCCATTTCATCAATCGCCGCCGTGTTGTAGTCAAGCGGGATGCGCCAATACGATGAAACCACCCGGCGGAATATTGCCGAGCGTTGCGCGGCGTTTGCGCGCCTGCCCGCGGCCGAACCGGCGGCAATGCTGAAGCGCGCCGCGGTCGCCATCACCCTTGTCGGAACCGATGATGCCCCGGCCTGTACCGCATTGCTGTTGACCCTGCGCGCGGCCGGGCTGCGGGCCCATCGCAGCCAATGGGCGCTGCCTGGCGGGCGCTGTGATGAAGGCGAGACCTCGATTGCGGCAGCCTTGCGCGAGCTTCACGAGGAACTTGGCCTTGAGCTCGAGGCCAATGACGTTCTCGGTCTGCTCGACGATTATCCGACCCGGTCGGGGTATCTGATCACGCCGGTCGTGGTGTGGGCGGCCACGCGCACTGCGATCGCGCCCAACCCGGCGGAGGTGGCTTCGGTGCATCGGATTGCGCTTGACGATATCGAGCGGCCGGAGGCGTTCGATTTCGTCGCGATCCCGGAGAGCCCGCGACGCGTCATCCGGTTTCGTCACCGCCGTCAGTTCATCCACGCGCCGACGGCGGCGCTGATCTACCAGTTCCGCGAAGTGCTGGCGGGGCGCGATACCCGCGTCGCCGACCTCGAACAGCCGGTGTTTGCCTGGAAGTAGAGCCACAAAAATCGATTGCTGAGGCCGTCATTGCGAGCCAACGGGTCGCGCGAATGCGCGCCCGATGACAGGCTCAGCGAAGCAATCCATCTCGCCGTCGAAAGAAAGAATGGATTGCTTCGTCGCTGTCGCTCCTCGCAATGACGAGGATGGAGCTATCATTCTGAAATCTTCTTGCGGACCTCGAACCTTTCGATGACGATACGGTCAAACAAGAATGATGGATGTCGGGAGGTCTCGCCACATGCGCAGCTGGAACGCCTCGCTTGGCATGGTTGCCCTCGTGCTCGGCTTTTGTGGCGGGCTCGTTTCCGCCCGCGCGCAATCCTATCCGAACCGGACCATCACCGTGGTCGTTCCGTTCGCACCGGGCGGCAGCACCTCGCTCGTCGGGCGCGTGATTGCTGACAGGATGAGCCAGCTCTTGGGTCAAAGTATCGTCATCGACCATCGCCCCGGCGCCGGCGGCACCGTCGGCACCAAGGCGGTGGCGAAGAGCGATCCCGACGGCTACACGCTTCTGCTTGGCTATACCGGCACGCTCGCGATCGGACCCTCGCTCTATCGAAATCCCGGCTACGATCCGCGCAAGGATTTTGCGCCGATCGGCATGATCGGCAACGCGCCGGCCTCGCTGGTGGTGCACCCGTCGTTTCCCGCCAAGACCGTGGCCGAGCTGATCGCCTACGCAAAGGCCCATCCCGGCAAGGTCAATTTCGGCTCCGCCGGCGCCGGCACCGTCAGCCATATCACCGGCGAGTATTTCGCGCGCACGGCGGGCATTACGCTGGTGCACATTCCCTATAAGGGCACCGGCCCGGCGCTCGGTGATTTGTTGGGCGGACATATCCCGATGGCGTTTGCGCCGATTCCCTCGACCCACGCCAACGTCTCGGCGGGGCTGTTGCGGGCGCTGGCGGTGACAGGCGCCACCCGCACGCGCCTGCTCCCGGACGTGCCGACGATGCCCGAGGCCGGCCTGCCGGGGTTCGAGGCGTCGCTGTATTACGGCTTGGTGGCGCCGGCCGGCACGCCACGCCCGGTGATCGACAGGCTCAACAGGGAATTGCGGGCGGCACTCGCCTCCGACGAGGTCAAAAAGCTTCTCGCGCTTGACGGCACCGAGGTTACGCCGGGAACGCCGGAAGATTATGCCGCTTTCATCGACAAGGATGAAAGGAAATGGTCGGAGCTGGTCAAGGCGAGCGGCGTCGAGCAGGAGTGAGGAAACGGGGCTGACTTGCGCGACAGGCTTGCTACAACGATGCCATGCCTCATCATGCGATTCGTCTTTGCGGCGGTTATCTCGCCCTTGCGCTGCTGCTGACGCCACCGCAGGCCGGGGCAATGGATGCGGCTGCTCCCGCCAGCACGGATGCCATGGCGCAAGCGGCATCGCCGCAGGCGATCGCGGAGTATCGGCTTAAGCTCCGTGAATATCAGGAGGCGCGCGCGGCGTTCGAAACGGAGGCCGGCGCCTATTGGAACTCGATTGCCGAAAAGCGGCGCGGCCGCAACGCCAAGCGGCGCGAGCATCTGGCGATCACTCTTGACGATTATGTGCTGACGCAGCCGCCGGTCTATTCCGGGCCGAAGCGGCCGGTAAGTCCGGAACTGGAAGAAGAAGTCAGGCCGCGCCAACGCAAGGCCATTCCCGTCGTCGCCGATCTATTGCAGGCGGCGAGCGAGCATTTCCAGTGGACGCCGCAGAAACCCGTAAGCGAGGTCGAGTTCAAGCGCGCCTATGCGCGCGTGGCGTCGGCCGCGGGGCTGACGCGCGAGCAGGCGGTGCGCGTCTATTCATTCGAGACCGGCGGCAACGGCAATTATGACATGCAGTCGGGCTTGCGCAGCGGCCGGGCGATCTCGACCGCGATCGGCTACAACCAGTTGCTCACCACCAACAGCGTCGAACTGCTTGCCGAGCAGGGCCACGAATTCGTTCGCGAACTGACGCAAAAGGCCGCGCCATTGTCGGGGAGCCAGCGCCAGGCAATCGATCGCAAGATCGCCGTGCTGAAGAAAATGGTGGCGTATGCGCGTTCGGTGCCGGACGACTGGTCGCTGCATGAGAAGCTCGCCGATACGCCGCAAGGTTGGGCTCTGCATGCCATGGTGCTGGATATCGATGTCGGGCCGCTGCTGCAGACCCACAAGCTCCTGACGTCGGTGATCTTCGCGCGCGCCAAAGGCTACACGCGCCCGCTCACCGCCGCCGAACTGGAGATGATGAACCTCACCGGCGACAGCACCGGGCTCGACATGGTGACGATGCCGCAGGCGATGCGGGAACTGGTGCCGACCTCGAATTTCTTCCAGCGCTCGGGCTACGAGCGCAACCCCGTGGCGATCCGCCACAATACCGTGGCAAAATTGCTGGCCGTCACCGATAGCCGGATGGACTCCAACAGCAATTTGCCGGGCGCGAAGGAACTGGCGTCGGCGTTTTAGGTCGCAAGCGTCGGCTTCCTTCCCTCTCCCCTTGTGGGAGAGGGTGGCGCGAATGCGCGAAGCGCGTTCGTGACGGGTGAGGGGTCTGTCTCCGCGGATAGAGACCCCTCATCCGCCCTCGCGGAGTTTATCATCGGGCGGCGCTCCGCGCCGACCCGTTGGCGAGCGCACCTTCTCCCACAAGGGGAGAAGGAAGAAGATTGTCAGCGCGGCCCGAACATGAACTTGCCGTCGCCTTCGAGGAACGGTCCGGTCCGCGTGTAGAGCTGTCCGTTCTGCCCGATGAAAAACAACGTGCCCCTCGGCACCTTCTTCGCGCCCTTCAGCAGCAGGCCTGCATTGTTGGTCCCCATCTTGTAGGCAAAGGTCTTGCCCTCTTTGTCGTAGCCATAGCCCATGTCCGGCTTCAGCTCCCAGGGCACTGGCGGCTCGGCCCGCGCCGATGTCGCCAACGCGGCCAGCGCCGCTGTCATCAAGAAGGTCTTGGTCGCAATTCCCATCATCCTGCATGCTCCGAGCCATCGGTCCCGCAACCTTGTGCGGTCCATCGATTTTGAACAAATCACGAACGCTGTTGTTGCGTCAACATCATGCATCGCTTGGCCGCGCGTGGCGCTTTAAGACTTTGTGATTTCCCGCCTTTGACTTCACGACTATCTTGCTCGCCAATTCCGTCTGGAGCGTTTTCAAGCGAAGTGGAGACCGGTTCGCGTCAAGAAAACGCGTCAAATCAAGAATCTAGAGCCCCGTTTCGATTCAATCGAAGCGGAAAAGGCTCTAGAACCGGGTGTTCGCAAAAAACGGCATGGGGATGATTCGGATGAACCAGGTGGTGAAAATTTGCCTTGGGGTCGCGCTGCTGGCGACGCTCGCTTCTGTTGCCCAGGCCGACGAATTCAAACTCAGCAATAATCAGCGAATTTCCTGCAGCCGCGGCCTCAGCGCCGGGAAACTCAATACCGCGACCTGCAAATCCTACGCCTACATCTTCAACGTCAAGACCTCCGAATATTTCCGATGCCAGGTCTCACTGGCGCTGACACGCGACAACAAGGAAGTGATCAACGTGCAGACCGACGGTGGCTGCACCAAGAAGCCGCGCATCTTCGAGACCGATGGCAGCTATTCGTTCGACGCCACCGAGACCGAGCCGCCGAATACCAATTCGTTTTTCGGCACCGGCGGCTATTCGATCTGGGCCAGCGACAACAATAGCCGGAAGGTGCGCGGCTGCATCATCATCAGCTCGGGTCTGGGCTCCGATATCTCGAAATGCCTGGACATGACGTTTCAATGAGTAACGGGACGATCTAGACTCGGGCAGGAGTTCCGATGCGCCTCGTCCGACCAGCGCAACTCTGCAGGTCCTGGCTTTTCCTGGAAGGCGCCAACGAAGCTGCGCTGCGCCGCGCCCCTGCCAGCGGGGCGGACGTCCTGATTCAGGAACTCGAGGACTTCACGCCGCCCACATCCCGCCCCGCCGCGCGGGCGATGGCGGCTGATCTGTACCGGTCATGGCGAGAAGCGGGCGCCGTGGTCGCGGTACGGGTCAATCCGCTCGAGCAGGACGGCATGGACGATCTGGCGGCGGTGATGCGCGGGGCGCCCGACATCGTGGCGCTGCCGAAAGTCGCCGAGCCGCAGCATGTGATGCGGCTGGATGAAGCGGTGACGCGTTTCGAGCGGGACTATGGCATCCCCGCAGGTTCGACGGCATTGCTGCCGAACATCGAATTTGCGCGCGGTCTGGTCCAGACGATTGCGATTGCAAAAGCCAGCCCGCGAACCACGGCCTGCCTGCTGGCCGCCGAAGACCTCGCCGCTGACCTCGGCGCCGAACGCGGACAGGATGGCATTGAACTGGCCTACTGCCGGCAGCGCTTCCTCGTCGAATGCGTCGCCGCCGGCGTGGTCGCGGTCGATTGTCCCTATACCTGGAGCGACATCGACGGCGTGCGGCGCGATGCGCGCTGGGCGGCCCGATTGGGCTATGCCGCCAAGAGCCTTGTCGATCCGGCGCATGCCGCCGTCATCAATGGCGTACTTTCTCCGAATGAAGATGAAATTCGCCGCGCGCGAAAAATCGTCACCGCGTTCGAAGCCGCCCGCGCCGCGGGCCAGGCCCGCGTCGAAATGGAGGGCTCGCTGGTCGAAGTGCCGACCTACAACACCGCCAAACGCCTGCTCGAGCGCGGCGAAGCGATGCGCGAGTTCTCCCTCGCCCCGCTTGCGGGGAGAGGGTCGGGGTGAGGGGGACTCTCAACAAATCCAGCTCGTGGATAGTCCCCATCACCCGGATCGCAAGAGCGATCCGACCTCTCCCCGCAAGCGGGGCGAGGTGACCTAAACGCCGGCGCCGTCTCTGCTCAAGCTTCTCCCGTGCTAGAGCCTTTTCCGCTTCGATTGAATCGAAACGGGGCTCTAGATTCTTGATTTGACGCGTTTTCTTGACGCGAACCGGTTTCCACTTCGCTTGAAAACGCTCTAATGCCCCATGCGCGCCGAAGCCGGATGGCCGGGCACCTTGAAGCGCTTGCCGGTATCGGTGACCTTGGTGCCGTTGACCTTGAGGATCGAAAAATCCTGGGTCAGGTAATTTCCGGCCAGCAGATATTTGCCGTCTGGCGTGAACGCGACCGCCTCGGGCAATCCGCCAACCTCGATATCCTGGGTCTTGGTCACCTTCTTGCCGTCGATCTTCAGGATCGAGAGGCTGCCGTTCTTCTGGTAGTAGAACGCCTTCTTGTTGTTGGAGCCGCGCAGGATCGCGGCGACCGCGAGATCGCCCTTCGGCGACATCGCCAGTCCCTCGGGGCCGTCGCCGACCACCACCCGATCGATGATCCGCGGCGGGTTGGCCTCGAGGTCGATCACGCTCGTGGTGTCAACGCTGCCATCCGAGGAGCCCGCGCCGCCATTGTCGGAGGTCAGCGCGATCTTGCTGTTCGGCGTCACCACCACATTGTAAGGCCAAAGGCCGGTCGGCAGGTCGACCTTGCTGTAAGTCACCTTGTCGCCGGCGATGTCGAGCACCGACACCTTGTGCGCGGGGAATCGCACCGCCAGCGCCCGCTTGCCGTCCGGCGTGAACAGCACATGCGCGACGCTGTCGGGGAAGGTGATGGTATCGGTGAGCTTGACGTCGATGCCGTTGACCGAAAGCACGCTGACCGAGTTGTCGCCGCGATTGGCGACCAGCGCCATCTTGCCGGACGGGCTGAAGCTCAGTCCCGACGGTTGTTTGCCGCCGGTGATGGTTGCCGCCAGTTTGGGCGGGCTGGCCTTCAGGTCGATCACGAAGATCTTGTTGTCCGGCACCTGCTTCAGCGCGTCGCCGTCCTTGATGACATCCACCGAATTCGCGACCAGCGCGACCGAGCCCGAGGGGTCGATATCGAGATTGACCGGGGGGCCGACGACCGAATTTTCCAGCTGCAGGGTGGCCGCGATCTTGGGATTTTCGGGATCGGCGAGATCGACGATCACGACCTGGTCCTTGCCGGGCAAGGACAAGACCGGCTTGCCGTCATCGTCCCATAACAGCTTCTCGTCGAGGCCGACGATCATGAACGGCTTGGCATGGGCGACGCTGAGCGCGGTGCTGCAGAGCAGGACCGCAGCCGCGAGGGTTAATCCAAACGATAATCCGACGGTACGAAAGGCGGGCATTATGGCGTTCTCCAGGTGAGGGCCGGCCTCTCATGGGCCGGTTCGCAGGCGCCAGAGTACGCGGGGAACCGGATTGTTGCTAGAGCAGTGAATTTGAAGTCCCTATCAGTTCTCGCGGCTAGATCATGATGGCTTTTGGTTGAATTGGCCGACGAACGAGTTCAGTCACCTCGCCCCCGCTTGCGGGGAGAGGGAGAGAGGCCGGTCGCGGCTGCGGTCCAATTCAACCTAATCCCATCGTGCTCTAGCCGGATCGGAAGGGTTGACCGCGGGCGCGGGCCCGGCCAATTTCAAAAAAAGCGGGAGAGTGAGCGTGGAACGCCTCAAGGGCAAGACAGCGATCGTGGTCGGCGCCGGTTCGATCGGCCCCGGCTGGGGCAACGGCAAGGCGACCGCCGTGGCCTTTGCCCGCGAGGGCGCGCAGGTGTTTTGCGTCGATCGAAACGCCGCCGCTGCCAGCGAGACCGTGGAAATCATCGCTGCTGAAGGCGGCCATGCGCTCGCGTTCGCCGCCGATGCATCCCGCGAAGCCGACATCGCGGCGATGGTGGCGACATGCCTGAAGAGCTACGGCCGCATCGACGTGCTTGACAACAATGTCGGCATTGCCGAGACCGGAAACGTGGTCGACGTGTCGGAAGCTGACTGGGATCGCGTGTTCGCCATCAATCTCAAAAGCGCCTTCCTCGCCATGAAGCACGTCATCCCGGTCATGACCCAGCAGGGCGGCGGCTCGATCATCAATATTTCGTCGATCGCCTCGATCCGTCATCTCGGCATTTCCTATGTCACCTATGGGACGACCAAGGCCGCGATGAACCAGCTGACGCGCACCACGGCCGTCGAATTCGCCGCCAACAATATCCGCGTCAACGCGATCCTGCCGGGCCTGATGAAGACGCCGATGGTGGAGCACTCGGTGGGGCTTGCGGCAAGCTATGCCAAGGGCGACGTCGAAGCGATGTGGCGCGCGCGCGACGCGCAAGTGCCGATGGGACATATGGGAGATGCCTGGGACGTCGCCAACGCGGCGCTGTTTCTCGCCTCCGACGAATCGAAATACGTCACCGGCATTGAACTCGTGGTCGACGGCGGCATTACGCTGAAAGTGAATTCGTGACAGTCTCGCGTGCCCCGGATGCTGCGCAGCGCGTTCACGCGCGTCTTCGACGCGCTATGCGTGGCGGCGTGGTGCGCTGCTGATCCGGGGTCCATCGCGCAAAGGAATGAGCGTGGGTCCCGGCTCTGCGGAGCAGCGCAAAGGGCGCTGCGCCGCGTCCGGGACACGGAAGTGGGTCAATCGATGCGACGTAATCTCACGACTTTGATGGCGGGCGCTGCAATCGCTGCTGCCGTAAGCGCGGCGTTTGCGGATAGCGCCATTGCCGCAACCAGCGAGCCGACCGACGAGCAGATCGATTCGGCGCCTTGCGTTGCCGCGCTATCGGCCAGCGACGATGACAAGATCATCGCCGGCTGTGGTTCGTTGATCGACAACGAGAAGGCGCCGAAGTCCGACCGCGTCAAGGCGCTGGTCGCGCGCGCCGCCGCCTACGACCGCAAGGATATGATCGACCGGGCGATTGGCGACTACGATACGGCGCTGCGGTTAGACCCGGCGCTCGCCGATATCTTCAACGCCAGGGGCGAGCTCTGGCGCAAGAAAGGCGATCGGCCGCGCGCGCTCGCCGATTTCGGCGCCGCGATCAAGCTCGATCCAAATCAAGTGGCCGCAAGAGCCAATTACAAATCGCTGGCGCTTGAGCTCGAACGTCTCGGGGCGCTGATTGCGGTCAACAACAAGCCGAGCTTCAACTGCGCCAATGCCAGACGCCCGGTCGAAAAAGCGATCTGCGCCAGCCCTGAACTCGCCAATCTCGACCGCGAGATCAACGCCGTGAATACCAGGGTCGTCCAAAACGCCGCCAAGGACGGTCGGCGCGCCGGCCGCGCCATGCAGCATGAGCAGGACGAGTTCATCGCCCGCCGCAATGCGGCATTCGGCCGGCCGGACTATGATCTGCAGAAAGCGATGCGGGAACGGCTGGACCATCTGCTGGCGATTGAGCGGCCATGAACTCGCCACGGCGGCGGTGCGCTCCCTCTCCCCTTGTGGGAGAGGGTTGGGGTGAGGGGTCTGTTTCCGCGGATGCAGACCCCTCATCCGCCTTCGCTTCGCGAAGGCACCTTCTCCCACAAGGGGAGAAGGAAGTAGAGACCGTCGAATGTCGCAACGTTTTCGCCTTGCAATGATACCGCCAGGCGCGAAAATGCCGCAAAATCTGACCGGAATTGATCCGGATCATGGCCGGGCGTCTGCGGTCTGGTCACGTGGAGAAAACGCGGGAGCTGCGCCATGAATATCCAGGACAAAAGCCGCTATCACGAGGTTCATGCCCGCTCGCTCAGGGATCCCGAGGGTTTTTGGGGCGAGGCCGCGCGCGAGATCGACTGGATCGTATCAGCCAAAAAGATCTTCGATCCTTCCCAGGGGCTTTATGGCCGCTGGTTCACCGGCGCCGTGGTCAACACCTGCTATAACGCGCTCGACCGCCACGTCGCTTGTGGCCGCGGCAACCAGGTGGCGCTGATCCACGATTCGCCGCTGGCAGGCAGCGTCATCAAACTGACCTTTGCCGAGATGCTGCGTGAAGTGCAGACGCTCGCGGCCATTATGCAGGACTTCGGCGTCGTCAAGGGCGATCGCGTCATCCTCTATATGCCGATGGTGCCGGAAGCCATGGTCGCGATGCTGGCCTGCGCGCGGATCGGCGCCGTGCATTCGGTGGTGTTCGGCGGCTTTGCCGCCAAGGAGCTGGCGACGCGGATCGAGGATGCCAAGCCGAAACTGATCTTCTCGGCAAGCTGCGGGCTCGAGCCCGGCCGCATCGTGCAATACAAGCCGCTGCTCGACGAGGCGATCAGGCTCTCCAGCGCGAAGCCCGAGGCCTCGATCATCCTGCAACGGCCGCAGCAGGCTTGCGACCTCATCAGTGGGCGCGACCACGACTGGGCGGCGTTGCGCGCCGCCGCGATGGCCGCAAAAAAGTCGGCCGATTGCGTGCCGGTGCTTGCAACCGATCCGCTCTACATCCTCTACACCTCGGGCACGACAGGCATTCCCAAGGGCGTGGTGCGCGACAATGGCGGGCATCTGGTCGCGCTGAAATGGTCGATGTTCAATCTCTACGGCGTCAAGCCGGGCGAGGTCTGGTGGTGCGGTTCCGACATCGGCTGGGTGGTCGGCCACAGCTACATCGTCTACGGGCCGCTGATCCACGGCGCGACCTCGATCATGTATGAGGGCAAGCCGATTGGCACGCCCGACGCCGGCGCGTTCTGGCGGCTGATCGCCGAACACAAGGCGGTGGCGCTGTTCACCGCGCCGACCGCGTTCCGCGCCATCCGCAAGGAAGACCCGGAGGGTGAGTTCATTCGCCGATACGACCTGTCGAAATTCCGCACGTTGTTTCTCGCCGGCGAGCGCGCCGACCCGCCGACGGTGGAATGGGCGGAACGGCAATTGAAGGTGCCGGTGATCGATCACTGGTGGCAGACCGAAACCGGCTGGTGCATCGCCGGCAACCCGGTGGGCTTGGGCCAGTTGCCGGTCAAGCACGGCTCGCCGACGGTGCCGATGCCGGGCTATCGGGTCGAGGTGGTGGATGAGGCCACAAAGCCGGTGCCGGCCGGCACGATGGGCTCGATCGTCATCAAGCTGCCGCTGCCGCCGGGCTGCCTGCCGACGCTGTGGGAGCAGGACGAGCGTTGCAGGGAAGCCTATTTCAGCGAATTTCCCGGCTACTACAAAACCTCCGACGCCGGCTACATGGATGAGGACGGCTATGTCTTTGTGATGGGCCGCACCGACGACATCATCAACGTCGCCGGTCACCGGCTCTCGACCGGCGGCATGGAGGAGATCCTCGCCTCCCATCCCGATGTCGCCGAATGCGCCGTGCTCGGCATCAAGGACGCGATCAAGGGCGAGGTGCCCTGCGGCTTTTTGGTGCTGAAGGCCGGCGTGACCCGAAGCGCTGGCGAGATCGAACAGGAGATCGTGAGGCTGGTGCGCGAAAAGCTCGGTCCGGTCGCCGCCTTCAAGCTCGCGATCACGGTTGGCCGGCTGCCGAAGACGCGGTCGGGGAAAATCCTGCGCGGCACCATCAAGAAGATCGCCGACGGCGATCAATGGGCGATACCCGCCACCATCGAGGATCCCAAGGTACTGGATGAAATCGGCGACGCGCTGAAGGGCAGGGTGTAGCCCCGCTGTCATGCCCGGGCTTGACCCGGGCATCCATCACACTTCAAGTAATGGCCTTCTTTTTGATGGATTGCCGGGTCAAGCCCGGCAATGACGACATTACAGACGGAAGCCGCATGCGACGTAGTTCTGTTCAACTCCCCCTCGCGCTGGCGCTCGCCGCCCTCGCACTCTCCGCCTGCGCGCAGCGCAACCAGGCGCCGGTGTTGTCCGGCCTCAACGAGGACGACGACACCTTCTGCCGCGCCAACAATGTCGCCGCCGGCTCGCCCGAATATGTCGCCTGCCGGAGGGACCGCGACGCCCAGCGCAACAACGCCATCGTCGGGGCCGACAAGAAACACCGTGACCTCGGCGAAACCATGCTCAACAATCCGGTTCGGCCGTGACATCAGGAGGCTTTCATGAACGAAGACGTCTTCAACGCCAGCCTGCGCAAGTTCCTGAAAAAAGTCGGCATCACCTCGCAACGCGAAATCGAAAAATCGGTGCGCGATGGCCTCGCGGCCGGCCGCCTCAAGGGCCATGAGAGATTGCCGGCGAAAATGGTTTTGACCGTCGGCGGTATCAGCCTGACGTATGAGATCGCCGACGAGATCGAATTGGGGTAGGTCATCGCCGCGACCTCATCCCCGGGATGAACGTAATTGCGTTCACCCGCGGGAGCGCGCTCTTGCGCGCGTCTCGAACGATCAGAGACACAAAAGTCTCATGGTTCGAGACGGCGCAGGAGCGCCTCCTCACCATGAGGCCAACACCCGCGTCACGCTTCAATGGCCTCTTTCGGCAAGGGAATAGGCGTCCAGGCGGCGGCCAAGACTTCTGATTTTCCGAAATTTCGCTTGACGCCGGGGTAGAAACAGCATTATTGATTCGCCGTCCCGTCCCGCAGAGGGGCGTGCGCACGTCACGGACGTTGGGTGCGGGATGCAGTGGACGTGGTAGCGACGCAAGACGAGTGGCGTTGACTAGCGGACGGCAAAGTCGTGTGGTCCTGACGCCCCGACGCTGGCGTCAAGTCTGTGGAGGCAACTTCGCAGGCGACGGGGGCAAGAAAGCCCGGTCCCCGGGGAGAGCGCGCTATAAGCCGTAAACCATTGCGCGGGGAATGCCGGGTGAATCCGGTGTGACCGTGGTGACTACGCTTGTGTGCTTTTTTATTTCGCACACAAGGCTGCGGGCGCATCGAGCGCCCGGCATTCCCTGCGCCCTCTGATGTTTCAGGGCGAAACGTTCTGGCAAAACTCGGGCGCGAGGCGCGGCGAGAAGGCGGACATGTGCCTCCGCGTCATTGCGAGGAGCAACGCGACGAAGCAATCCACCGCCCCGCGCGCGTTGCTGCATGGATTGCTTCGCTGGTGCTCGCAAGGACGTTGTGGCGATGGGTTTGGCTGTTTGAAATTTGAATCCGCTGCCCGGATGAGTGAACGCGAAACGCGGGGCCCGCGTCTCGCGTGTCCCGGACGCGGTGCAGCGTTCTTCACGCTGCTCCGCAGAGCCGGGACCTACGGAGCGTTGTTACGGGCCGCGGATCAGCAGCGCAGCGTTTCACGCTGCGCTGCATCCGGGGCACGAAAGAGTCCGTCCTACTCCTCGTCCGCCTTCTTCCCGCCGATGGTCTTCAGCTTGGCGAACACGGCGTCGACGTTGAGATCGTCGCGCTGCTTCTCGGATGGCTCGAATTCCGGCTCCTTGCGGGTGGTCTCAGAGGCCGGCAGCAGGGTGGCGCCACCGTAAGCGGCATCGGCCGGCTTCTCCTTGGCCGCGCGCTGGACCTCGAAATCGAGCTCGATCTGCGAGCACAGGCCCAGCGTCACCGGGTCCATCGGCGTCAGCGTCGAGGCGTTCCAATGGGTGCGGTCTCGCACGCTGGCGATGGTGGTCTTGGTGGTGCCGACCAGGCGCATGATCTGCGCGTCCTTCAATTCGGGGTGATTGCGCACCAGCCACAGGATCGCGCTCGGCCGCTCGTGACGGCGCGACACCGGGGTATAGCGCGGGCCCTTTTTCTTGGTCTGCGGCGGCAGCATCACCTTGCTCTCGCTGAGCTTGAGCCGGTAATTGGCGTCCTTTTCGCCCTTTTCGATCTCGTCGCGGGTCAGTTGGCCGGTCGAGATCGGGTCCATGCCCTTGATGCCCTGGGCGGCGTCGCCGTCGGCGATGGCGCGGACCTCGAGCGGGTGCATTTTGGTGAAATCAGCCACCTGGTCGAAGGTCAGCGCGGTATTGTCGACAAGCCATACGGCGGTCGCCTTTGGCATCAACGGTGAATTGCTCATGGCAAAGCTCCTTTGCGCTTCGCCCACCTCTTTGGGAGGCGAAGCCGTGGTCATCAGCGATGACGGGAATTACGCCCTATATAAGCCGTTTGGGGCCAATCGTGCAATGGTTTGCTGAGCAAGCGCCCTTGACAGCGCCCAAAAGCCGTCCCAAGTCCTCTTACGATTATCCCCAGTGAATCGACCGTTCCCCGCCCCTGAGAACCGGGGCCAGGCGGTCCGAGAACGGCCCGATGCCCGCCAAACCACCCCTGAATATCGTGCTTTGCTCGCCACGGGGCTTCTGCGCCGGCGTGGTGCGGGCGATCGATACGGTCGAGCGGGCGCTGACGATTTACGGCGCCCCGGTCTATGTCCGCCACGAGATCGTCCACAACCGCTATGTGGTCGACAGCTTGAAGACCAAGGGGGCCATTTTCGTCGAGGAACTGGCCGAAATTCCCGACAATACCAACGCACCCGTGGTGTTCTCGGCCCACGGGGTTCCCAAATCGGTGCCCGCGGACGCCCGCGCCCGCAATTTCTTTTCACTCGACGCCACCTGCCCGCTGGTCACCAAGGTGCACCGGGAGGCGGCGATCCATTTCAAGCGCGGCCGCGAGATCCTGCTGATCGGGCATTCGCATCATCCGGAAGTGGTCGGCACGCTCGGACAATTGCCGCCGGGCGCGGTGACGCTGATCGAGACCGCGCATGATGCGGCGAGCTTCACGCCGAAGGATCCCGACAATCTCGCCTTCGTGACCCAGACCACGCTGTCGATCGACGACACCGCGGAAATCGTGGCGATGCTGAAGGAGCGCTTCCCGAACATCTCCGGACCGCACAAGGAAGACATCTGCTACGCCACCACCAACCGCCAGCTCGCGGTGAAGAAGGTGGCCCCCGTGGTCGATGCCCTGATCGTGGTCGGCGCGCCGAATTCGTCGAATTCGCAGCGCCTGCGCGAAGTCGCCGAGCGCGAAGGCTGCCCGATCGCGGTGCTGGCGCAACGCGCCGGCGATCTCGATTGGTCGAGATTTGAGGGCATCAAGAGCCTCGGCATCACCGCGGGCGCCTCGGCCCCGGAAGTGATCGTCGAGGAGATCATGGGCGCGTTCGCCGAGCGATATGAGCTGCATGTGGAGACGGTCTCGGCCGCGGAAGAGAACGAGTTCTTTCCGTTGCCGCGTTCGCTGCGGCCCGACGCGGCGTAGGCGCCAGAATCATAATTTGGTAGCGTCCCTTTGATTCCGAAGTTCGCATCGGAGGGTACCGCGAGGGCAGGCGAACTTCGAAAATCGGGACGCTACATGGCGGTCTACACCGACGTCGCCGCCGACGAGCTTGCGGAATTCTTAAAGCACTACGAAATCGGCGAACTGTTGTCCTACAAGGGCATCGCCGAGGGCGTCGAGAATTCCAACTTCCTGCTGCACACCACCTCGGGCCATTTCATCCTGACCTTGTACGAGAAGCGCGTCGCCAAAAGCGACTTGCCGTTCTTTCTCGGCCTGATGACCTATCTCGCCTCGCGCGGCATCAACTGCCCGCAACCGGTGAAGGACAAAGCCGGCAACGCGCTCAGCGCGCTCGCCGGCCGGCCGGCGGCGATCATCAATTTTCTGGAAGGCGTCTGGCCGCGCAAGCCCAATCCAGCGCATTGCGCGGGCGTGGGCCACGCGCTGGCGCAGATGCATGTCGCCGGCGCCGATTTTCCGATGGTCCGCGCCAATGCGCTGTCGGTGTCGGGCTGGCGTCCGCTGTTCGAACAGGCGGCTTCGCGCGCCGACGAGGTGCAGCCGGGCTTGCGCGATTTCCTCAATGCCGAGCTCGACCATCTGGAGAGCAATGTCTGGCCGAAGGATTTGCCGATCGGCGTGATTCACGCCGATCTGTTCCCGGACAACGTGTTTTTTCTCGGCGAAAAGGTGTCGGGCATCATCGATTTCACCTTCGCCTGCACCGATATGCTCGCCTATGACGTGGCGATCTGTCTCAACGCCTGGTGCTTCGAGAGCGATTATTCGTTCAACGTCACCAAGGCGCGCGCCTTTCTCGGCGCCTATGGTCGCACCCGGAAATTATCCGACGCCGAAGAGAACGCGCTGCCGCTGTTGGCCCGTGGTGCCGCGTTGCGCTTCCTGCTGACGCGCCTGGTCGATTTTCTCAACGTGCCGGCGGGCGCTTTGGTGCGGCCGAAGGATCCGCTGGAATATGTCCGCAAACTGCGCTTTCAGCAAAGCGTGGCCTCGATCCGCGATTATGGGACTCTAGTGGCGTGAGCGCGCGGCCCACCGTCATCGTCCACACCGATGGCGCCTGCTCGGGCAATCCCGGGCCCGGCGGCTGGGGCGCGATCCTGAAATTCGGCGACGTCGAAAAGGAGTTGAAGGGCGGCGAGGCCCATACCACCAACAACCGCATGGAATTGATGGCGGCGATTTCGGCGCTCGAGGCGCTCAAGAAGCCCTGCACCGTCGATCTCTATACCGACAGCCAATATGTGCGTCAGGGCATTACCGGGTGGATCCACGGCTGGAAGAAGAATGGCTGGCGCACCGCCGACAAGAAGCCGGTCAAGAACGCGGAGTTGTGGCAGCGCCTCGACGCCGCGCTCAAGCCGCACCAGGTGCGCTGGCACTGGGTCAAGGGCCACGCCGGCCATGATGCCAACGAGCGCGCCGACCAATTGGCGCGTGATGGCGTGGCGATGGCGAGGTTGAAGACGTAATCGCAACCGTCGTCACCCGCGAATGCGGGTGATCCAGTATTCCAGAGGCGTTGGTGATAGGTCGATAGGCCGCGGCGTACTGGATCGCCCGGTCAAGCCGGGCGATGACGAGTGTGCGTGTTGCAAATGCAGCGAAGTAGTTCGGACTCGGTCATTCCGGGATGGTGCGCTAGCACCAGACCCGGAATCTCGAGATTCTCCGATGTGCCACTGCACATCGTAGTTCGCTCGCTGGCGCTCGCGCTCCGGAATGACGGAAAAAACTAAAGCTGTCCCAACAGCGTATCGCCGCCGGAAACCTCGACCTTGCCGGGCGCGGGTTCCAGGTTGAGTTTCTTGACGACGCCGTCATCCACCAGCATCGAATAGCGATGCGAGCGAATGCCAAGCCCATTGCCGGAGGCATCCAGCTCCATGCCGATCGCCTTGGTGAACTCGGCGTTGCCGTCGGCGAGGAAGGTGGCTTCGTCGCGCTGGTCGGTGTCGCGCTTCCAGGCGTTCATGACAAAGGCATCGTTGACCGAGACGATCGCGATGGTGTTCACGCCCTTGTCCTTCATGGCGTAGGCGTTCAGGAAGATGCTCGGCAGGTGCATCTTGTGGCAGGTGCCGGTATAGGCGCCGGGCACCGCGAACAGCGCGATCTTCTTGCCCTTGAAGATATCGTCGGTGGTCTTGACCTGCAAACCGTCCGCCGTCATCACGCGAAATTTTGCCTCGGGCAGCTTGTCGCCAACTTTGATGGTCATCGTCATTCTCCCTCATTGTGCGGATGTTTCTTAAACCGGGAAAGCTGCCGGCACAATATTCGGCGCCCAGGAAACGGCAATGGTCTCACGAGCTCACCGTTCTGTCATCAGCCGGAAAATCCACCCTGGTCGAGAAAGGCCTGCTCCTCCGGCGTCGTGCTGCGCCCGAGAATCCGATTGCGATGCGGAAAGCGGCCGAAGCGGCGGATGATGTCGGCATGGCCCTCGGCATATCCGAGATTGCCGGGGTCGTCGGCCTTGCGGAACAGCTCGATGCAACGCAATTGGTCGGCCAGATGCTCCGAATGCATGAAAGGCATGTAGAGAAATGCCAGCAGGGCTTGGTCGATGCGCATGTCCGTACCGCGCGCGATGGCGCGGCCGGCGACTTCGCGGGCCATGGCGTCGCTCGAATAGCTCCGAACATCATCGCGAAACATGTTGCGCGGAAACTGATCGAGCACGATGACCAGCGCCAGCGCGCCGTCGTCGGAAGTCTCCCAGGATGACAGCTCGCCGGCCGCCGCCCTCCGCCAGAGCCCGAGAAACCGGCTGCGCAGGACGGCGTCGAACGCAACGTCCTTGCTGTACCAGCGCCCGGGGCCGGCCCCGCGCCAAAACGCAAGGACCTCCCCGGGCGTCACGTCGCGGGCGTCAGTCATGAACAGGTACGTGCACGGTTCGCTGGTTCAGGCGGCTGCGGCCTTCTTTTCATCCCGCAGCTCGCGGCGCAGGATCTTTCCGACGTTGGTTTTCGGCAGGCCGGTCCTGAACTCGATCTGCTTGGGCACCTTGTAGGCGGTGAGCTGGGTGCTGCAGAACTTGATCACGTCCTCGGCGGTGAGGCTCGGATCCTTCCTGACGATGAAGGCCTTGACGGCTTCGCCCGACCGCGCATCGTCGACGCCGATGACGGCGCATTCGAGCACGCCGGGATGGCTTGCGACCACTTCCTCGATCTCGTTGGGGTAGACGTTGAAGCCCGAGACCAGAATCATGTCCTTCTTGCGATCGACGATCTTGGTAAAGCCGTCCGGCGACATCACGCCGATATCGCCGGTGCGGAAGTAGCCATCCGACGTCATGACCTTGGCGGTCTCGTCAGGCCTGTTCCAGTAGCCGGCCATCACCTGCGGGCCCTTGGCGCAGATTTCGCCGGGCTGGCCGAGCGGGACTTCGTTGCCGTCGTCGTCGCGGATCGACAGATAGGTCGATGGAACGGGAAGTCCGATCGAGCCCGAGAATTTGTCGGTATTGGCGGGGTTGCAGGTCAGCGTCGGCGAGGTTTCCGACAGGCCGTAGCCCTCCGAGAGCGGGCAGCCGGTCACCGCCAGCCACTTCTCGGCGACCGGTTTCTGCGTCGCCATGCCGCCGCCGTTTGAAACCTTCAGCTTTGAGAAATCAACCTTGTCGAAGCCGGGCGTATGCAACAGGCCGTTGTAAAGCGTGTTGACCCCCGGGAAGAAGTTGACCTGGTATTTCATCAATTCCTTGACGAAGCCCGCCATGTCGCGCGGATTGGGAATCAAGAGATTGGTGCCGCCGGCGCGCATCGCCAGCAGAAAACACGCCGTCAGCGCAAAGATGTGATAGAGCGGCAGCGCGCAGACGATCAGAAGCTGGTCGACATGCGGCGGCTTCTCCAGCGCCGGCTGCAGCCAGGCATCGTTTTGCAGCACGTTGGCGAGAACGTTGCGGTGGAGTAGCGTTGCCCCCTTGGAGACGCCGGTGGTGCCACCGGTATATTGCAGGAAGGCGACGTCGTCCGGCGCGAGCTTGGGCTTGTCGAGCTTCATGCCACGGCCGGCGGCGATGGCGTCGTTGAAGGCGATGGCGCGCGGGATGGAATAGGGCGGCACCATTTTCTTCACCCGCCGCACCACGAGGTTGACGATCATGCCCTTGATGCCGAGCAAGTCGCCCATGCTGCCGACGATGACATGCTTGAGCGGGGTCTTGCCCATCACCTGCTGGACGGTAGTCGCGAAATTCTCCAGCACGATGATGGCCTCGGCGCCGGAATCCTTGAGCTGATGCTCGAGTTCGCGCGGGGTGTAGAGCGGGTTGACATTCACGACCACGTAGCCCGCGCGCAGCACGGCGGCGGTGGCGATCGGATATTGCAACACGTTCGGCATCATCAGCGCGACGCGCGCACCCTTTTGCAGGCCTTTGCCCTGCAGATAGGCGGCAAGCGCCGCCGACATCTCGTCAAGGTCACGATAGCTGATGGATTTGTCCATGCAGATGAAAGCCTTGCGATCGCTGAACTTCGCGAAGCTTTCTTCCAGCAGTTCGACCAGAGATGAGTATTGGGTCACATCGATATCGGCGGGCACGCCGGCCGGATACTGCTTGAGCCAGATGCGCTCCATGCTATTTCCCCTCTAGGTTCGTTGCCTCTGTCCTTTGCCCGCTTTTCCGGTACGGGACGCGTTATTTTTGGCAGTATTGAGCAATGCGGTGACCGATGGCAAGCGGCGGCGCGCGTCGCGCGTAGGGGTCACGGAAAAGTACCGGTCCGGCCGGCGCCGGCTAGATCATGATGCGATTAAGCTGAATCGCATCATGATCTCATCTCTTTGTTTGAGCATGATCTTTTCGGAAAACCGGTTTCCACTTTTCCGGATCATGCTCTAGGTGTGCGGCGCCGCCAGCTTTTGATCCGCAGGCCTCGCCTCAGTACTTTTCGGTTTGGTCGAGGGCTTTGCAGCGGCCTTTGGCTTTGCCGGTTTCGCGTCCGGTTTGTCTGCGGCCTTCGGGGCAGCCTCCGGCTTGGCGCTCGCGTGCCTGACGCGGGCCGGCTTGGCATCTTTACCGCTATCCTTGGTCTCACTCTTTGTCTCGGCCGCACTATCCGGCTTGCTGGCCGCAACGCGCGACTTCTTTTTTCCGCGATGCCGCGTCTGTTCGTCGGCGTCCGCGGCCACGGCAGCAATCAGGGCGGCGCCGGTCCGGGTCGGCCCGCTATAGACGGGAATCGGCTCCGACGGCGCGGGAGCCGCCGCCAGCAATTCCGATGGCTTGAGCATTGGCGGCTGCAGCCCGGCCGTGAAGAACGCCAGCGCCGCAGGTTCGGAGTTGTTCGATCCGGCGGCGTTGCTCGCAACCGTGTCGTCATCCTCGTCGCTGGCCGGCTTGTGGCGCTTGCCGTTGCACATCTCGTCGCGCAGGTTCGGCGGCGAGGCATCGATCGGCACCAGATTATCGACCGTGCCAAGCGAGGGGCGCAACCAGGACAGCGTGTTATTGGCAAAGCCGCGCTCGAGCAGCTGGGCGGCTTTTACCGCGCGCGCCTGGCCGGATGACGCACCGAGCACCACCGCGATCAGGCGTTTGCCGTTGCGGGTCGCGGACGCCACCAGATTGTAGCCGGAAGCGCAGATGAACCCGGTCTTGAAGCCATCGGCGCCGGGATAACGGCCGATCAGCTTGTTGAAATTCTGCGTGACCCTGCGGCCGTAGCGGATCGAGGGAATGTGGACGAAATATTCGTATTCCGGCAAATCATGAATGATCGCGCGGGCGAGGATCGCAAGATCCCGGGCCGAGGTGATTTGACCGTCCGCGGGCAGGCCGTTCGGATTGACATAGCTCGTCTGCGTCATGCCGAGCCGTTCCGCGTTCTGGTTCATCAGCGCCGAAAAGCCATCGATCGAACCGCCGACGCCCTCGGCCAGCACCACGGCCATGTCGTTGGCCGACTTCACCAGCATCATCTTGAGCGCATTGTCGACGGTGACTTGAATCCCCGGCCGGAATCCCATCTTCGAAGGCGATTGCGACGCCGCGACGGGGGATACCGTAAATAGCGTATCGAGTGAAATCCGCGCTTCCTTGACGGCCTTGAGCGCCACATAGGCCGTCATCAGCTTGGTCACCGATGCGGGATACCACGGATAGGTCGCGTTCTCGGCTTGCAGCACCTTGCCGGTATCGGCTTCAACGACCAGCAGCGCCTCGGCATGCGCGACGCGCGGCGTGACGACGCAGAGCGCTGCGAGAAGCAGCATCCAGCTCAACGACGATTTGGAAAGCAGCGGGCGAAGAAAATACACGATCCGGTCCTTTGAGACCCGCCTTCGCGAAGGAGGTCGTGGCATGTGACATTCGGGTTTCAAGCGTGTCCGGCACCGTCGCTCACGGCTGTCGCAAACCTATACCGGCTTGCCGGTCCGGAACAGAGGCTCGGCGATTAAATCGTGGAGGAAATGGGCCAAATTTCGACGGTGCTTAAATCTTGGCGGCAGCGCTGCCTGCTTTGGGTACCTGAATGCTGGTTCGCGTGCTCTCCTGAACCATGAATTGCGCCTTGGCGAGTTCCGCAAAACGGCCGCCTTTCGCCACCAGTTCATCGAAAGTTCCGCTTTCGATCACCCGCCCGCTGTCAAACACCAGGATACGCGTCGCTTTGCGAATGGTGGAAAGCCGGTGCGCAATCACGAAGGTCGTGCGTCCCCTCATCACCTCGTCGAGCGCCGTATTGACCTTGGCCTCGGTGATGGCATCGAGCGCACTGGTCGCCTCATCGAGAATCAGGATCGGCGGATCCTTCAAGAGCGCCCGCGCGATCGACAGCCGCTGCCGCTCGCCGCCCGATAGCATGCGTCCGCGTTCGCCGGCATTGGTTTCGAATCCCCGTTCGCTGCGCTCGATGAATTCGAGCGCCTGTGCGCGGCTGGCGGCGATTCGCAACTCCTCGTCTGAGGCGTCCGGCTTTCCGACCCGCAGATTGTCCGCGATCGAACGATCGAACAGCAGCGCCTCCTGAAACACCACCCCGATATTTCGCCGCAGCGCCGTCAGCTTCAGGCCGCGGACGTCCATACCGTCGATCCTGATGAAGCCTGACTGCGGATCGAACGCCCGATGCAACAGCGCGATCGCGGTGGATTTGCCGGCGCCGGTCGGGCCGACCAGCGCGACGGTTTGGCCGGGCAGGGCCGTGAATGACAGGTCTTCTACCGCGGGCCGCTTGCCGTCATAGGAAAACGAGACGTCGTTGAATTCGACCAGACCCGACAGACGGCCGGTGTCGATCGCGTCGGGGCGGTCGCGGACGGCAGGCACGGCGTCGAGCACGTTGAAGAATTCCTGCAAGCGCGGCGCCTCCATGAACACGTTGTTGATGAAGCTGACCACCTGCTCGAGTTTCTGGATCAGCATGGTGGCGAAACTGACGAACATCACGATCTCGCCGACCGAAGTGAGGCCCTTTTCGTGCAGCACGATGCCGACAGAGAAGATCATCAGCACGGTAATGGTGGTCGAGGCCCGGGTGATCACGGTGACCAGCGCCCACCACGACAGCACCGGCATCTGCGCCGCCAAAAGCTTGTCGGCGACGAAGCGCATCCCCTGCACCTCGGCGTCGATGCGCACGAAGCTTTGCACCAGCGCGACATTGCCGAGCGCGTCGGAGGCGCGGGCCGAAAGATCGCTGTAATGCGCCTCGACCTCGTTCTGCATGCCGTAGGTCTTGCGGACCACCAGTGTGGTGAGCACGGTGAACACCACACAGAGAACGAACAGCAGGATCGCCAGCCGCCAGTTGATGTAAAGCGCCAGCGGGAGCAGCACCACGAGCGACATGATCGCGGCGAAGTGCTCGCGGAAAAATCCGAGCCAAAGCCGCCACAGCGAGTCGGTTCCGCTCAACATCACCTTCATCAGGCGGCCGGAATGGGTGCCGGTGTGGAAGGTCAGCGGCAATTGCAGGATGTGCTCGAAATAATCAGTCAGCACCGCCTGGCGCTGGCGGTGCGCCAGCCGGTCGGCGTGAAGCGCAACCACCGCGCCGCACAGAATGGTGAACAGGCCGAACGCCGCCCAGGCGACAAGCAGCGGCCACGCCGAGGACGATCCGAACGTCCCGGTGGGCGGCTTGCCGGAGAGAACGTCGACGATACGGCCGAACAGCACCGGTTCGGCAAATTGCGCACCGGCCAACAGCAGATTGCCGCCGGCCAGAATCCAGCCCAGCCGTGCTTCCTTTCCGAGCAGATGAAGGACGCGGTTATAGAGGCGAAGCAGGGACATGCGGCTCAAGGACCGAAAAAAGAGGGTCGATGGGAGGCATTCTAATCAGGGATCACTGCAGAGATACAGCATCCGGTGATTTTTTGCTCAATTGATCAGGCGGCCGCCGAGCGGAGGCAGGAAGCCATCATCGAAAATATCGGCCGCGGATAGCCGTTTTCTGAACTTGAAATCCTCGGCGAGTTGGTCGATCGACCGCTCGAGCCGGGCGGGATCGATCCCGCCGATGCCGTTGCGCCGCACTTCGGCGGTGAGGATATTGTTCTCGATCACCGTATGCAGACGTTCCAGTTCAAGATCACGCGAGCCGTCATCCATGCGGCTGAGAACCTCCTCCACCGCGTGCGCTGGCTCCCTGATCGCCAGATTGGTGCCGGCGATCGCCGCGCGCAGGAAGCCCTTCACGGCCTCGGGCCGCTTGGCCGCGAACGCCGGGTTGACGACCACGGCAAACCCGTAGGCCTCGCAGCCATAGTCGTTGAATCGCAGCACCGCGAGGTCGTCGGCCGGAACGCCGCGGTCCCTTAAGTTCACGGCGGACAGATACGAAAAGCCGGTCACGGCATCGACCTGACCGGCCGACAGCATCGGCTCGCGCACGGCGGCGCTCATGCGGTTCTGCTTGACGGTTGCGATCTTGATTCCGTTCTGGCGCGCCAGCGCCGGCCAAAACCAGACCGAGAAATCGCCGTCCGCGACGCCGAGGGTTTTGCCTTCGATATCGGAAAGCGCGTGGATGCCCCGGCTCTTGCGGGCGACGATGGCGTAGGGCGACTTATTGAACAACACGAACACCGCCTTGATCGGCGGCGCGCCTTCCTTGTCGCGAAGGCGGATCAGCACGTTGAGATCCACCAGTGCAAAATCGCTGGCGCCGGAAGCCACGCGCGCGATCGCCTCGGGCGATCCGCTGGCGATGTCGGTCGTGACCGCGAGGCCCTGCGAACTGAACAATCCGTCGGTTGCGGCCAGCACGAACGGGGCGACGCCGGCGTTGATCGGACGGTCGAGGGAAAATTGGACCGCGATCGGTTGGCGGTTTTCGCCCGCGGCCTCGACTGCCGCCGCACCGAGGCACGCAAGACCGATCAGGCTGACCAGGAAAGCCAGAACGTAGCGGGCAGCAATTCTCTGATTTGCGCGCATCTGCATCACGCCGGGACCGGGGGCAGTTGCCGCGCCGGATATGTCTGTTTCATGACGTCGAAACGCCGGTGCAAGCATAGTGCCGTATCTAATCTGAACAGTCGATGAGTGCGCCGCCGGGCTGTTCATCTTGCCCTGGCACGAAGACGTGAACGCCGCGGGTCGGCCCCGGCGGACCTTTCGGGGCGGATCGGGCGCCTCGGCCGCCGCGCTCGCCCGTATTACTACGGCGGTGACGCCGCCGGATGCGGCGGCTATGGCAACCGGGCACGCGGTAGCTCATTCGGAAGCCCTGTGCGTGCCGGCTAGATAAGGGCAAGTTTTCCCGACCAAATTAATCCGCTGCTCACTGTGGCCGCTGGATTTCTCCTTGCGGACGGGCTCCGTTAACACGCTCGCCACGGGTTTGGACTATTTTCAGGACATGAGTGATTCGCTCGATTGGCTTTACCAGGCGGTCATCGCGGCCAAGGATCTCGATCCGGCGGTTTCGCGAACCGCACGGCTGTTTGAACGCGGCCCCGCCAAGATGGCAAAGAAACTGGCCGAAGAAGCCATCGAGGTCGTAATCGACGCCGTCAACGGAAAATCAGACGCGGTGGTCCGCGAGAGCGCCGACCTGCTTTACAATCTGACGGTGTTGTGGGCGTCCGCCGGTGTGCGGCCCGAAGACGTCTGGCGCGAAATGGAGCGGCGCGAACATCTGCTTGGGATTGCCGAGAAGATGCCGAAGTCGCCGGCCAAGTTGCCAACGGTGCGACCTCGGTTGGTACGGCGACCAATTGTCGCGCTTGAGAGCCGCGGTCTGCGCAAGCGCCACTGAGGCCTAGCGCGGTGAATTTGAAGTTCCTTCAGTGTAGCCGCAATCTCATCACAGGAACTTCAAATTCAAAGACCGCGCTAGAAACATTAACTTGCTAGTGCTCCTTTGATCCCGAAGTTCGCATCAGAGGTCGCCGCGATGGTTTGCGAACTTCGGAATCGGAGCACTAGCCGAAATCCCATTCCCGGCATGGACAAATCCGCCCGATGGTGGTTGATCGCGGCATGCTGAGACGGATTTACGATTGGTGTGTTGCGGCGGCTGACAAGCCTTACGCGCTTTGGGTGCTCGCCGCGGTTTCGTTCGCCGAAAGCTCGTTTTTCCCGGTGCCTCCAGACATCATGCTGCTTCCGATGTCGCTCGCGCGGCCGCAGCGGGCCTGGCTGTTTGCGACCTTGTGCACGGTGGCTTCGGTCGCGGGAGGCGTGGTCGGTTACGCGATCGGCGCCTTGCTCTATGATTCGCTCGGGCAGTGGCTGATCAACCTCTACGGTCTCGGCGGCAAGGTCGAAGCCTTCCGCGCTTCCTATGCGCAATGGGGCGCATGGATCATCATCGGCAAGGGACTGACGCCGATTCCCTACAAGCTCGTGACCATCACCTCGGGCTTTGCCGGCTACAATCTCGGGCTATTCGTGCTGTGCTCCATCATCGCCCGGGGCGGCCGGTTTTTTGCGGTGGCGATCCTGCTCAACCGTTACGGCGACGCCATCCGTGCCGAGATCGAGAAACGGTTGGGCCTGTGGGTGTCGCTGGGGGCCGGCGTGCTGGTGGCTGGCTTCATTGTCGCGGCGAGATTGATCTGAAAGCTGGCCCCCCGCGAAGTGCTTTGCGGCTTCGCCGCTTCGGGCTACGCTCGACATCATGGCTGATCGATCCGGCAAGCCGACTCTCACGTCCAGAATGCCTGTTGCGACCGCCGGCTTGGTGTTCTCGATATGGCTGATCGCGGTGGGCAGCGGCTGGCCGCAGGCCGCTTCGCCGCCATCTTCCGCACCCCTCCAGCAGCCGGCCAAGCCGGCGGCGCCGGATCAGCCGGCAGCCCTGCAAGGCGGGCCAGCGTCGCCGCAGGTTGCGCCGCCGCGCGAGGACAATCCGGGGCTTCTCGACGAAATGGGAAAGGTGTTCGAGAAATCCCTGTCGATCCTGCCAACGCTGAAAAGCCCGACTGAGACGATCGACGATCTCAACGCGCGCGCCAGGGGGCGCGGCCAAGGATGCCGGCGACAGCCTGTCGCGCCTGACAAAACCATCCTCGATGGTGACGGGGCGTGTGATATGTCCGGTTACCGCCAACGGCGCGCCGGACTGCAAGGCCGGCGCCGACAAACTCTGCCAGTCCAAGGGCTTCAAGGAGGGCAACAGCCTCAACTCCGATTCCGCCGAGGCCTGCTCGGCGAAAGTGCTGATTCCCGGCCGGACACGAAAGCCCGGCGACTGCCGAACCGACAATTACGTCACCCGCGCGCTGTGTCAGTAGCGCTAGTGGAGTGGATTTGACATTCGCTACCCAGTAAGCCGCGGGCTCGCAAAGCGAATGTCAAATCCAAAACTCCACTACAAGCCTATATTTGCTAGTGGTCCTTTGATTCCAGGCATTCGCAAATATGCCTGCCGAAACGGGATGCGAATGTTAGAATCGAACCACTAGCTGCCCATGCCGGGCACGATTGCCTTCTTGGTATGATGTCTGGCATTCTATGGTCGATGCATGACGCCTTCCCCCGTAGCGCTTTAGGATTTTTGACCGATGTCGATGCCTGCCTTGTTCAAGGGCCGTCTGTCTTTACCCGTGATCGGGGCGCCGCTGTTCATTATCTCGGTGCCTGATCTGGTGATCGCGCAGTGCAAGGCGGGGGTGGTCGGATCGTTTCCGGCGCTCAACGCGCGTCCGCCCGGGCTGCTCGATGAGTGGCTGGCGCGGATCAGCCAAGAGCTCGCCGCGCATGATGCGGCCCATCCCGATTCCCCGTCGGCGCCGTTCGCCGTCAACCAGATCGTGCATCGCTCGAACAACCGGCTCGAACATGACTTGGCGCTCTGCGAAAAGCACAAGGTGCCGATGATCATCACCTCGCTCGGCGCGCGCGAGGAGCTCAACCAGGCTGCCCATCGCTGGGGCGGCATCGTGTTTCACGATGTGATCAACCAGAAATTCGCGCTCAAGGCGATCGAGAAAGGCGCCGATGGCCTGATCCTGGTCTCCGCCGGCGCCGGCGGCCACGCTGGGGTGATTTCGCCGTTCGCCTTTGTGGCCGAGACCAGGCAATGGTTCGATGGGCCGATCGCGCTGTCGGGCGCCATCGGCAATGGCCGCGCCATCCGCGCGGCGCGCCTGTTGGGCGCCGACTTCGCCTATATCGGCTCGGCCTTCATCGCCACGATCGAGGCCAACGCGGTGGAAAGTTACAAGCAGATGATTACCGCCGCAGGCGCCGAAGATATCGTCTATTCCAATCTCTTCACAGGGGTGCATGGCAACTACCTGAAGCCGTCGATCATTGCCGCCGGCATGGATCCGGACAATCTTCCGCAGTCCGATGCGTCGAAGATGAGCTTCGGCACCGACGCCTCGGGCGAGCGCGCCAAGCCGAAAGCCTGGAAGGAAATCTGGGGCTCGGGCCAGGGCGTCGGCAGCGTCGGCAAGATCGTGCCAGCCACCGAGCTAATCGCGCGTTTCAAGAAGGAATATGACGAGGCGCGCGATCCGCCGCTGTGAGGCCAACTAGTGGTCCGATTCTAACATTCGCATCCCGTTTCGGCAGGCATATTTGCGAATGCCTGGAATCAAAGGACCACTAGCAAATATAGGCTTGTAGTGGAGTTTTGGATTTGACATTCGCTACACGAGCTCGGACTAGGTGGGGAGCGAATGTCAAATCCACTCCACTAGCCGCGGCGCCCGCGGTCCAAAACGCCCGGCAACACACCGGCGCGGCAGGTCGGGCTGCTGCGCCGCTATCAGCTTACGGGCCTCGGCAATCGCATCTTCAAGCCCTTGCTCGGATCGCGCGGCCGGGGGCGCGCGTGCGGCGGCATTTTCTGGATTGGGAGATTCAAAGAGGCGGCCGAAGCCGGCTGCCCTGACGGCCGGATGGTGCTGGCCGTCAGTGCAGATCGATTGGATCTTACTTCGGCGCGGCGCTCTGCTTCGTGGGGATGTAGTCGAACTTGCCGCCCTGGCTGATGAAGAAGATGCATTCGTTCGGCGAAACGCATTTCGTCACGTGGGGCTCGCCGCCTTTCTGGAACCAGTAGGATCCCACCGGAAGCTGGACATCCGTGCTGCCGGACGTGCCGTTGACGCCGACGCCGGAAATCACCACGCCCCAATAGTCTTCGGTGTGGGTGTGAAGCTGGCTTACGAACCCTGGCGGCATCTTGATGAACGTGCCGTGTGGACCGTGGGTCAGATCGCCATAGGCGGGCGCGGCGTTGAGTTCACCATGGACGCCGTCGGTAACTCCCGTTGCCCCATAATGCAGTTGGGTGACCGGAATGTGCACTGACGGCTGGCCGCTTTGGGCAGCGACGGCGGAGATCGAGATGGCCGTGAAAGCGCCCAGGCCGAGGAGCTTCAGATGTCTTAAGTTCATGACGACAGTCTCCGTAGTTGAGGATTGATGGCCTGGAGCCAGTCGATGGATTGGCTGGGCCGGGATAGTTGGACGCCGCCAGTTGGCGACGACTCCCTGTTGTAACCTCTTAAATGACAATTTATAGGTTACTTTCGTATTTCGGGAGCAGTAACTTGTCAATAGGCATTTATATGGTTACGTTCGCTTTTGGCGGCGCGCCTTGACCTCGGCTTGAAACCTGGAGCCCACTTCCGATGACCGAACCGCGCCCGGCCCCGATGTTCATCGCCGATGCGCAGGGGCTCGACTTCCTGAATACGTTTGCCGCCCCCTTGGGCGGCGACATCGAGTGGCTCGGAGACGGACAGGATCTCTTGGTTTGGCTCGAGCGAGCCGGTTTGATTGCGGCCGAAGACGCACGCGCCATTCGAACCAGCACGATCCCGGGCGAGCTCGACGCTGTGGCGGCGCAGGCGCGAGCCTTGCGTGAATGGTTTCGCGGCTTCGTGCTCGCGCATGCTGGACGTCCGGTGAAGTCGGATGCGCTGGCGGAATTGGGCTCGCTTAACAGGCTTCTGGCGCGGGACCAGGCCTATGGCGCCATCGTGACCTCAGACTCGCACGCGGCGGCACGGCATGATCACGGCCTGCACTGGCTCTGGCGTAGGCACTGGCGCACGCCGGACACACTGCTGTTGCCGATCGCGCAAGCGATGGCCGATCTTGTCTGCGATGCGGACTTCACGCTGGTGAAGAATTGCGAAGGACCGGCTTGCACCATGCTGTTCCTTGATACCACCAAGGGCCACGCACGCCGCTGGTGTTCCATGGCGGTGTGCGGGAACCGCGCCAAGCAGGCAACCCACCGCGCTCGCATGAAAGGCACTGCGGGGAGCTAGGTCCGATCCTCGCGGCATCTTGAACAGTTGCATTACGGTCCCCTTGATAACCTCTGAAATATACTTAATAAGGTTATTACCCGCATGTCCGCGGGGGCTAATCTTTATGCATATGGAGGTCGGAGATGCGGCGGTTGTTACTCGGAGCAGGCGTGGTTTTGGCGACGGTCTTCGCCGATATCTCCGCTCAGGCGCAGGTTGCGCGGAGCGGCTATTCGCTGCCGTTGTCGCTGGCGATGGAAGCCGCGGCCGAGGCGGTGCGTGTCTGCGAGAGCAACGGTTACGCCGTTTCTGCCTCCGTCGTTGATCCCTCCGGTGTCGTGAAGCTTCAGGCCAAAGGCGATCACTCCACGATCCATACCCGCGACTCCAGCTTTCGCAAGGCCTACACCGTGGTGACGCTGGGCCCGATCTTCCGCTTTGATGCGTCGAGCGATTTCGCCGCGCTCGTGGCCAAGAGCCCCGCCGGGCCGGCGATCGTATCCCTGCCGGACGTCCTGCCGCTTGCGGGTGGTGTGGCGATCAAAGCTGGCGACGAGATCGTTGCGGCGCTCGGTGTCGGAGGCGCCCCCGGCGGCGATAAGGACGAAGCTTGCGCTCGCGCCGGTGTCGCCAAGATTCAAGACCGCGTGATCGGTGCGCCCCGGCCGCGTGGCGGCTAGCCACACCGATGCGGAACGATCAGCCGGCCATTGCGGCGACAGTATCGGGACAGGACGTCAAAGAGAGAATGGCGCTGCTTGCGACCAGCGCCGCTTTCTTCATGATCGTTCTCGATACGTCGATCGTGAACGATGCTCCAGATGGCCCGCGTCCTCCAAGGCATCGGCGCCGCATTGCTGTTGCCGACTTCGCTTGCGCTGCTCAACCATGCCATCGCCGACCCGAAGCGACGGACCCAATCGATCTCAAGCTGGGCCGGCGCTGGTGCGCTGGGTATCGCTCTTGGTCCGATTCTGGGGGGAATTCTCGTCGAAGGGTTCGGTTGGCGCAGCATTTTTGCGGTGAACCTGCCGGTCGGGCTTGCCGGGTTTTGGATGACATGGCGATATCTCCCGCCCGGCTTGCAAAGCACTATCCGCGCACTCGACCCGCTCGGTCAGGGATTTGCCATCGCGGCCCTTGCCGCGCTTACCTTTGCGCTGATCAACGCGGGTCGTTCGGGACCGACGGCGGTCGCTTCGTTGGTTGGGGGCGGGACGTTCCTTGTCTGCGTCGCAGGCTTCGTCATCGCTGAGTCCGCGGTTCGGCAGCCAATGCTTCCGCTGGGCTTGTTCGGCCGTCCGGCGTTTGCCTCCACGGCCGTCGTCGGATTACTGCACAATATCGGTATCTACGGCATGATTTTCGTGCTCAGCCTTGCGTTTCAGAAACTGCGCGATGCTGATCCGCTCGCGGCGGGACTCCTGTTCTTGCCTCTGACAGGCGCGTTGGCGTTGGGAACACGGCTTGGATCCAAGGCAATGCGAACTTGGGGGCCGGCATGGCCGCTCGTTTGCGGCCATTTGGCAGCAAGTCTTGGTGCTCTGACGCTCGCCGGACTCGGTGTGACCGCGCCCGGTGTCGTTATCGCTGCGCCGCTATTGCTGACCGGCCTCGGCGCTGGCACGACGACGCCGGCGATGAGCCTGTCGATCCTGGACTCGGTCGAGCGCAAACAATCGGGTCTCGCCTCGGGGTTTCTAAATGGCGCGCGCCAGACCGGCGGGGCCATCGGTGTCGCGCTTCTCGGTGCGCTCATTGGGGAACCGGCCACGACCGAAGGCGCGCGCCTGGCGTTTCTGGTCGCCGCCGGCGCGCTTGCGCTCGCGAGCATGGTGGCGCTAGCCGCAGGCTGGCCGCTTCGGCGGCCCGCCGAGAGCGGGACCGCCAACTGAAACCCGCCCGCGGCTAACCACCGAGTTCGTTCAATCCAGCATGATCTACAAGGCGCGAGGGCCCGACCGGTCCCGCCGGAATTTCCGATCCTGCTCGCGGATCGCCAGGTCGTTGATGCTGGCTTGGCGCCCCGCTCGCGGCCCGCCGTTCGCGCGTTAACGCGCCGTTAACCAAACTCGCCCCAAAAAGTAATCCCCAGCGCTCTCGCCGCCGGCGCGGCGCCCATCCCGCGGCTGAAGGGGATCGACATGGATTTCGAGACATTTTTTGCCAAAACGCCGGCGACGCTCGAGGAGATCAAGTACCGCGTCGCCTGCGCCCTTGAGCGCCATCCGCTCTGTCGCCATGTGCAATTCGACGTCGTCAGCATGCCCCGCTCCAGCAAAGGCGGCAATTGGACCATCTCCTTGCAAGCCGTCGCGTCCGACGCGCTGTGGGAAGCGTCCGATATCATCGCCGATATCCAGGACGCCTACGAACTCAGCGCTGCGGCCTGATTTTCACCAATCCCGCGCGGCTCTCACCTGGCCACCAAACGAGGCCGCCACTGCGGTGGCACGGTTAGGCCTTATTTATTACCTTTTTGTCGGGAAAGTGATCGTGGTTCGCCACCCGAAACGGAGAATTGCTTGAGCAGAGCAATTACCATCATCGCGCTGACCTGCTTGCTTGTGGTCGGGGCGGCCGCCGCCAGCATTCTGGGCCGCGATAGCGTGCCCGCGGCCGGACCGGCGCTGGCCGCGGCTTCCGTCGCTGTGCAAACCCTCGTCTCGAACAGGGAAGCCAAGGGCGACAGGCTGGTGGTTGCCGCGGTTGCCCGCACGCCATCCGAGCCCGCAAACACCGGCGCGATCCCGAGTGAGCCGCTGCGGCAGGCCTTCGCGGCGAGCCCGTCGCCCGGCATCGAGGGGCTAAGGATCACAGATCCGGTGCCGCCGTCGCCGGCGCCGCCCAAACCGAAGCTTGTCAGCAAGCCGCCGACGCAAAAATCCTACGCGCTGTTGAGTGACGCGCAGATCGCCGGCATCAAGGAACGCCTCAAGCTGTCGTCGTCGCAGGAATCATATTGGCCGGCGGTGGAAAGCGCGCTCCGCGCCGTGGCCCGCAAGATCCACGCCACCCGGCAGGCGGACCCGAACGCGGCCGGCGCGCCGCTCATCGACCCGGATGCCGAGGAAGTTCAGCAATTGAAATCGGCGGCCATACCGCTGTTGTTTCAGTTGCGCGAGGACCAGAAGCGCGAGGTGCGCCAGCTCGCCCGCCTGATCGGTCTGGAAAAGGTCGCCGCGCAAATCTGAGCCTAGAGCCCCGTTTCGATTCAATCGAAGCGGAAAAGGCTCTAGCCCCGCGTTCAATCCGGTACGATGAATCTCAATAGCTTGCTTGGCTGTCTCGAATGATCGCGCGGGCAGGGCGCCCGCCGACCGATCATGCGGCGGCGGTCGCGCCATCGATGCTTCGTTCCGTGATCGTGCAGTTGCGTCCGGATCGTTTCGCCTGATACAGCGCGCGGTCACAGCGCTCCATCATCATTTCCGCGGATTCGGCCAGATGGAATTCCGCCACGCCGATTGAAACCGTGACGCTCGATATCTCCTCACCAGTGGCGCGTCGGGTCAGGCGCGCCTCCGAAATGCGGCGGCGAAGGCGTTCGGCAACATCGGCACAGGCATCGAGGTTGGCGCCGGGAAGCACCGCCATCAGTTCTTCGCCGCCATAGCGCGCCGCCAGATCGCCCTCGCGAACGCTATCCTGCAGGACCTTGGCCACCAGCCGAAGAACCTGGTCTCCGACCTGATGTCCAAAGCTGTCGTTGAACGTCTTGAAGTGATCGATGTCGATCATCAGGATGCTGAGTGGATCGCCGGTCTCCATCGCGGCGATTTGAGCCGAGCGAATATACTCCTCCAATGCGCGCCGGTTGGCGAGCCCGGTGAGGCCATCGGTGTTTGAATGCTGCTCCGCCAGTTTCAGCGAGTCTCGAATCTTGTCCAGTTCCTCCGACGTCTCGACGAAGTTCGCCTCCAGGTTTGACGCTCGCGTCGTCGCATTGGACAGCTCTTGCACCAGCCTTTCGATGATCGGTCTCGGATCGCTGCTCACCACGCATTGCGAGGAGACCTCACCGAGCGTCTCGATCTGGGTGCGATTGTCGGAAATTGCGGTGGCGAGGAATTCCTTGGCGCTGGATATCACGCTCTGCAGTTGTTCGGGAAAATCGCCGGCGGCGTTGCCGTCGAAGCGAGGCTTGACATAGGTGGCGTAGAGGTCGTGATTGGTCGCCGAATCGAATTTTCGCTTGCTGGCGACCAGGATATTGATGGTTTTTCTCAGCGGCGGCGAGGCGCCCATCGCGTAGTTGAACCATACCGCGAAATTTTCAGGCGTCGGCGGCACCGCATGTTGCGACATGAATCGATTGGCTCGATCCGCGATCGTCGTCGCGTATTCGAAATCGACCTCATCGAATGCGTTGCTCATTCCGATTGTCGTCCAGCGGAATCGCTTCCGCACCCCAAATCCGAAACCGCCGCTTTTTCGGTAAATTTTGAAGACATTTCGAGGGTCGACCGGTAGGCAAGGTAGCCCATCGCGGTGCCAGTCTATCCTTCACATCTAAAGGATTATTTAAACATTTCGGACGCTTTGCGCGGGGCGCGCGCGCGGGATCCTCCCGCTCGCAGCCGAACCGGGTCATGCGCTGGGTCCGTCGATGCTCCAACCAAAGCCGGCTAGTACCCGCTTTTCCGAAGTTCGTGATCCGGTTCCCCATCTTCGCAAGCGAACTTCGGAAAAGCAAAGGGTACTAGCAAGCCTATGATGCTAGTGCCGCTTTTCGATTTGAAGTTCCTGTTCGAGTTTGCCGCGGGTGATGCAGGAACTTCAAATCGGCGGCACTAGCAGTTCGCTGAAAAACTGGAAATTGAGGCTTTTCTTTCGTTCGCAGATCGTTGTTCGGGCGGTGTGTTCGATAGTTTGAGGCGATTTTTGTAGCTGGACGCCGAGTTGGCTACGCGGCAGCCA
>Ga0193751_1000047_pt1 | contig 105170 bp, 97 predicted proteins | sample L1c2metaG_FD_143050 | JGI IMG/M metagenome (GOLD analysis project Ga0193751, IMG submission 143050) | Soil microbial communities from a riparian zone of the East river system, Colorado, United States - L1c2 | ecosystem: Environmental > Terrestrial > Soil > Riparian zone | place: USA: East... | reverse complement strand
GGACCTGGATCGCCACAGACGCTTGCGGTAACACCAGTGGGACAAAGACCCAGACCATTACGGTGCGCGACATCACTCCGCCGTTTATCAGTGATGCGGGTGCTAATGCTACGATAGATTGCCCTGCCTCACCGACGTTCACCGCGCCGACAGCGAGTGATTCGTGCAACAGCGCCACGGTCACGCAGGTCGGCAACGACAGCACAGTAGATGGGACCTGTGCCGGTACTTACTCCGAGACAAGGACCTGGATCGCCACCGACGCTTGCGGTAACACTAGCGAGACGCGCAGCCAGACCATCACGGTCCAGGACATCACGCCGCCGACAATCGGCGATGCGGGCGCAGATGCGACCATAGATTGCCCTGCCTCACCGACGTTCACCGCGCCGACAGCATCTGATTCATGCAACTCTGCTACGGTCACGCAGGTCGGCAACGATACCACAGTGAATGGGACCTGTGCCGGGACTTACTCCGAGACCAGGACCTGGCGTGCGACAGACGCCTGCGGTAACACCAGTGGGACGCGCACTCAGACGATCACGGTGCAAGACGTCACGCCGCCGACAATCGGCCCTGCGGGTGCAGATGCCACGATTGATTGCCCTGCGTCGCCGACGTTCACCGCGCCGACAGCATCTGATTCGTGCAACAGCGCCACGGTCACGCAGGTTGGCAACGATACGACAGTGAATGGGACCTGTGCTGGCACTTACTCCGAGACACGGACGTGGCACGCCACAGACGCTTGCGGTAACACCAGCGGTACGCGCACGCAGACCATCACGGTGCAGGATACGACACCGCCCATAATCGCCGGTCAGGGCCCCGATGCTACCATTGCATGTCCGGCCTCACCGACCTTCACGGCGCCGACAGCTGTTGATACGTGCAACAGCGCGACAGTGGTACAGGATGGCCCCGATAGCACCCAGAATGGGACGTGCGCCAACAACTACTCCGAGACCAGGACGTGGCATGCGGTGGACGCCTGCGGTAACACCAGCGGCCAAGTGCATCAGACCATCACGGTAGTGGACATCACGCCGCCCATGATCGGCGGACAGGGCATGGATACCACCATTGAATGTTCGGCCTCACCAACCTTCACTGCGCCAACGGCCTCTGACGCCTGCGGCACATCCACAGTGCAACAGGTAAGCGACAGTACGACGACACAAGGAACCATCACTATCTATACTCGGTGCTGGAACGCGGTTGACGCATGTAGCAACACTTCAGGAACAGTGTGCCAGACAATTATCAGGCCCGCATGTGCGTCGCCCACGCCTAGTCCTACACCGACGCCCACTTGCCCGGCGGGGTCTAGCACGAAGATCTATAACATGGGCGGATTGCCTGGCCCGAACAAGGTTAACCGGATCTACGACGTCGGTACTAACACGTGGACTACTGGCGCCGCATTACCGGTCAACTTGACAGGCCACGCGACCGCGTATTTTAACGGGAAGATTTACGTGGCGGGCGGCTCCAACGGCAGCACAGCGGCCAACAAGCTGTATATCTATAACATCGCCAGCAATTCGTGGACTACCGGCCCGAACATGCCGACGGCCGTGGTCCTGCCCGGATTCGGGATTATCAATGGCAAGTTATACGTTGCCAGCGGCAATAATGGCTCGGCTGAGGTGACCACGTTGCAGGTGTATGATATTGCCGGTAACACCTGGAGCATTGACTCTGCGGCCCCCGTGCCAACCGGAGTAACGGGGCCTGGCAGCGCGGTATACCAAGGCAAACTCTATCTCTTTGGAGGCGGAGCGCCATACCCCACGCTGACTGCCGCGACGCAAATCTTCGACCCAGTGGCTAACAGTTGGAGCAGCGGGCCTGCCATGATGGTGGCCAAGGCGTTCTTCTATGGAGCAGCGGTGGATAACACGAGCATTGTTGCCCCTGGCGGAGCCGATGCCAGCTCCGCGACCGCTGACAACGAACAGTTGACTGCCATCTGGCTGGCGAGAGCCCCGTTCCCGTATCCGGCGCTCGGACCTTTTGCGGTCAGCGATGGCACCTTTGTCTATATCGGTGGCGGCTACGATGGCACCACTGCTCACAACGACCTGCAGCGTTACGATCCAGTAGCAGATACTTACACGACACTGGCGCCTTCCGGGGATGCCCACTTCCTCTCACAAGCGGTAATTGTCAGTGGTTGTGCCACACCAACGCCAACGCCGACACCTACAGCTACGGCGACAGCGACACGTACTCCGACACCAACAGCAACGGCTACGGCCACGCGTACACCGACGCCAACCGCGACAGCAACGGCGACGCGAACACCGACGCCAACCGCGACAGCTACAGCTACGGCGACAGCGACACGTACTCCGACGCCAACAGCCACAGCAACTGCGACGCGAACACCGACGCCGACAGCCACAGCTACGGCTACGGCGACACGTACTCCGACGCCAACAGCAACGGCAACTGCGACGCGAACACCGACGTCAACCCCAACAGCCACAGCCACGGCAACATCAACACCAACTGCGACGGCTACTGCTACAGCTACGTCCACGCCTTCGCCGACTCCGACCCCGACAGGGACACCATCGCCCTGTGCTGTGGCCAGCTGCACGCCACCGTATCCCTTCGTAAGTGGGAGCCCGCGTACGAATATCGCGTTCAACGAGTCGGAGGTGCTGCGCGCCATCAGAGTGCAGGTGGATGCCAACTGCAACCCCCAGACGCTGCAGGTCTTCTATAATGACGAACACGCCCTCACGCTGGGTGTTCGCCAGGTTCAGGTGAAGACCTCCTCCGGTACGACCACAACTAACTACCCGATTTCGACGATGGTCACCGACCCGGATAGCGCAATACCTCCAGTGGTTGGGTCGACCTTTACATGCGACAACAACTTCGATCAGGCGGGGGTCGACGTGTCGTGTCGCCCAATGTTCCCATCGCTGTTCGTCACAGATGTGACGGCAAATCCGGGGAACCCGCTTGCGGGCGACTGGCAGTATGGCGGCACGCCCATCCAGCCTGATGCAGTCTTCGGGACATGGAAAGGTGCTGTCAGATTCGTGGACAAAACCAAGAATCCAAATGTAGTAACGGTCACTCCGGACGGTGACCCGGCTACAAACAACTGGAACCTGGGGGCAGGTAGTGATCCGGTGCCGACGCCCACCCCAACGAACCAGGGCTACGGCGCCGAATGCCGCTGGAACATGTCCTCGCTTGGCTTGATCCCAGGTCACCAGTATCGCTTCTACTTCATTGTGCACGATGGCGACCAGAATAAGGCTGGCGGCGATTCCGGCCAGGGTTGTGTGTACTTTACGATGCCGGGGACCGCCCCAACGCCAACGCCAAGCGCAACCGCGACTGCGTCTCCTTCGCCAACACCTACGGCTTCGCCAACACCAACGCCTACACCGACGCCTACGTGTGCGGCTGCAGCGACGCTGGTAGCCAGCGCAAGCCCCCCGCCAACCAGCGGCAAGACCGTGACGACGACGAGCTTCACCCTCAAGGCGAACACGACCTACCTCGTGTTCGGGTTCACGGACTCCGACACGGGTGACAGCGCCACGTTCAGCAGCACCTTCAGCGGCAGCCCGACGTTCAACAATATCGGGTCGGGGTCGGCTGTTCTTGCAGGAGACGGCAAGGAGTACGAGTTCGGCCGGTGGCTAAACGGCGGTGCGACCGACTCGACCGGAACGATCACGGTCACCTTCGTGCAGACCACCAAGCAGGCCTACCTCCACGTCGTCCAGCTCTGCGGCAACGACACGTCAACCCCGATCGCGCAGAACGCGTACGCGACCGGGAACAACACCAACCCGTACACAGCCAACCTGCCGTTGACGCCGCTAGTTGGCACCAACTTCGACGTATACTTCCTCTGCGGGAAGGAGGACCTCGGCGGCTCGGCTCCGGTCGGCACGCCGGCGGTCACGAATCTCATCTACGCGCACGCAGGCGCGGGCTCGGCGGGCACGTACTTCGCAGATACGCCCTCGCAGAACGAGTCGTTCGCCGGCAGCAACAAACACTGGGGAACGATCGCGGTCGAAATCAAGAGGCCGTGATTTCTTTGACACACCGCTAAGATCCTGTTATCAAGTTACATAAAAGAGGGGCCATCATGAAAACCATTAGCGGCGGAATTCAACGTCCCGTTGTCATTATCCTCGCACTTACGTCGTTCCTGCTGTTGAGTGCTTTTCAGGCTTTTGCCCAGGACAATTCTCGGGCTTCCGTCAAGAAGGCTTCCGTTCAGAAGGGTTCAGTCCAAAAGGGTTCCGTCCAGAAGGCCAATGACCATACGTTTTCTCACGATGTGAACGCCGAGACGATCAACTTCGAGGCAGTAAACCCCGGGACTCAGGTTGCGGGTCGCATGATGGTTACGATCACCGGCGTCGTGCGTGGCAACCGGCTCCAGGATGGGCAATCAGCTGTTGGTTCACATCTTCAAGGCGCGTGCCAGGCGACCTTCAATTTCGTCCCTTATTATCCGCTTGCGCCCAGCTATTCTGCGACACTCAGTTCGTTGCAAGTTGCCGGGGACACTACCGATGATTCCATTTTCTTTGACTTCGGACTCAAGGCCACGGGGTCAGACGGATCGCTGCAGTGGTTCATGCTCAGGGAAGTAGTCACAGCTACCGAGACTGGCGCGCAGATCGCCTTTAAGCAGTTGCCACTGCCTGACAGATTGATCACACAACCGGGGCTTGCGTGCGGGACTGTGCTTCATTAGAACGTTGAGCTCACAATAGCCAGAGCGCACGATCAATACATCCCCATCGGCGTGATGCTTAAGGACCGCGAAGGCATCTGATCCAACTTAGAGGATTTTAAATAGAACTGTAGCCGCTGTAGCCACGGCCCTGTGGGCCGTTTCCTTTGGAGTCATAAGCAGCGACGAGGTGAACCCGGCCACAGGTCCGCTCACCGGACGGATTCGTCCTGCGGCGAACCGGTGGCTACTACATTTATGGAACCACTCTACCAGGCGATTCGTTGAGTTGAGATGCCTGGCTCGCGGGACACTGCATTCACGAGAGAGTTTGAGAAGAGGAGGGACACAGGAGCAGTGACATCCCCCAGGAAGTTAAAAGGATCGGGCAAAGCGCAGAGAATTGCAGCCGCACCGATGAAGGCAGCTCTCGTCCAAACCGGACCGGCTCGCAACCAACTGCTTTGGCTCGGCCTCGTTCTGCTCGCGACGTTTGCCGCTTACCTGCCTGTGCTCCGAGCCGGGTTCACCAACTACGATGATGGTCTTTACATCCTCGAGAATCCCATGATTCGCAACCTGGACTGGGGCCATCTCAAAGACATTTTTTCAACGATTTATCAAAATCAATATGCTCCGATGGCCACGCTCATCATGGCAATCGAGGTCAAGGTATTCGGGGTTACACCGGCGCCGCTCAAAGCGGTCAGCGTTTTGCTTCACATCGTGAACACGGTGCTGGTATTCCAACTGATCCGGCAACTATTCAAACGCTTCGACTACGCGATCATCGTCGCCGGACTGTTCGCGCTCAACACGGTGCAGGTTGAATCCGTCGGCTGGCTGGCGGGGTCGATGAAGATCGGCGCTTATTCGCTTTTCTTTTTGTCTTCACTGCTTGCGTACGTTCGCTATCTGAAAGACAAGAGCCGCGGGTGGTTCGGCGTCTCGTTGTTTTTGTTCTTGTTATCGTGTCTCTGTAAGGAACAGGCCATTGCTTTGCCGGCGACGCTGCTGGCAATCGATTATTTGTACGGCAGGCGCCTGCGCGACCGCGTGGTGATCCTGGAGAAAACACCGTTCTTCATCGTTTCGATGATTTTTGCAGCGGTGACTCTTTCGCTGAGCGGCAAGATGCAGAACCAGGAAATGGTAAATTACTACTCAGCAGCCGAGAGATTTCTCTTCGCTTGTTTTTCCGTTGTCAGCTATGCGCTCAAGCTTATCCTGCCGGTGAACCTGTCGGCATATTACACATATCCACCGAAAGGTTCGATTCCGCCATATTATCTTGCGACGCCCATCTTTGCGCTCCTGGTGCTGAGCGCTCTTTGGTTCTTTTGGCAAAAAGGACAGCGAACGATCGTTTTCGGCATCGTCTTTTTCGTGGCGAACATTTTTCTACCCTTAATGTCAGAAGTCTTGTCAGTGCGGGATGTCATGATGGCGGACCGATACCTTTACGTTGCGGCAATTGGTTTTTTCCTGTTGGTTGCGTATGCGTTCGGCGAACTGCTGAGATCGAAGCCGCAGCTGCGGACCGCCATTTGGAGCGGGCTGGTGGCCTACGGGTTGTTGTTGGCGGCGTTGACATGGCAGCGAGGGCACGTTTGGAGAAACTCGGTCACCGTGTTTACGGATGTTATTAACAAAGGCCAACTGCCCTCCGGCGGGATCGACCCATTCTTGTCGATGCCTTTCAACAATCGCGGTGTCGCCCGCAAACAATCGGGAGATCGCGCGGGAGCTCTTGCGGATTTTAATCAGGCCATAGCACTGAACCCCAAAGATCCAAAGCCATGGCTCAATCGCGCGGACCTGCATTTCGATGCCGGGGAATTCGACGCCGCAATGCCGGACTACAACAAGGCGCTGGAGGTCGACCCTAAGAACGCACATGCCTACGCAAACCGAGGCGCCAGTTACGGGGCCCAGAATAAATTTGATCTCGCCCTGAGCGATCTAAACCGTGCCATCGAGCTGGATCCCACGCTCGCGGACGCTTTCGGAAATCGCGCGCTGCTTTATGCTAACACGAAACGTTTTAACGAAGAACTGGCCGACATTGACAGATATCTGCGCCTTAAGCCAGGCGACGCGGAAATGATGAACATGCGAGCGTTAGCATTGATAGAACTAAACCGGTTACCGGAGGCGGAGTCGGAGTTCGACCGTGCCATTCAGATCAGTCCGGGCACCGGCGCCTTCTACCTCAATCGGTCGCACCTTTATCAAAGTACGGGCCGTAAAACGCAAGCGCTCGACGATGCGCAGCGGGCTCAATCCCTCAACGTTAAGGTGGATCCGCAGTACCTCAACAGTCTCCACTAAACCATCATTATGTCTTTGAAGGTTACATCGAAGACGGGGCGAAATAAGAAATCTGAGAAATCCCGGCGCGACCAAGTCAGAAGATTAACCGAGCCGGCCGAGTCTTACCGCCCCACGATGTCGCGACCGATCCTGCCGGGAGGGTGGCAAGCAAACACGGCCGTGTTCCTGTTGCTAATGATCGGCACGCTGGCGCTCTACTGGAGCGATCTTCGCATCGGCTTTTTCATGCTCGACGACTACGGTTACGTGACTGACGACCCTTGGATCAAAGGGATCACTCTGACGAATCTGCGTCACATTCTTTTCACTCCTCACTTTGCCAATTACTCACCGATCCATCTCCTTTCTTACCTGCTGGATCATGCCATCGCGGGTCTCAATCCCCTGGCGTATCATTTGTCCAGTAACATATGGGCTGGCGTGGTTGCGGGATGCGCTTTTCTCGTCGCACTTGCACTGACTGGGCGGCGGATGATAGCGATTGCCGCCGCTGCACTGTTTGTAGTTCATCCGGCGCACGTGGAAGCCATTGCCTGGATTTCCAACCGCAAGGATGTCATCGCCGCAGCGTTCACGCTGCCATCGTTTCTTGCCTACCTGTGTTATCGCCGTCAAGGAGACAAGGCTTACTGGTGGTACGGCGCCTCGGTATTCTTGTTTCTCCTCGGAGTTGCCGGCAAACTCTCGGTCGCCACTTTCCCGGCAGTATTGCTCGCGCTTGATCTCTTTGTAGAGAAGCGACCGCTAAAGCAATCGCTCTTGGATAAGGTGCCGTTCTTCGTCGTTGGGGTCGTGATAGCTTTAGGCGCTGCGTCGGCCCAGCCACCAACCGGCAATCGTCCCGATGCGTACGTGCTGGCCGCAGCACTGCTACAGAACCTCTGGCTACTCTCCGGATTCGGCAGCTACGTGGTCTTCCACGTTCCTCCCGATCCAACCAGAGGAATGGCACTTCAATTCCCAGCCGCAGTCCTGCTGCTTGCGGCGTTTGCCGCGCCACTGCTGCTCCGTCGCCGCGCGCCGCTGACGATGACGCTGATTTACTGGATCCTATTCAGCTTGATCCCGGCGCAAGTCCTCTCCTTCGTTCATCCCGTCGCGGACCGGTACCTTTTTTTTCCGTCGGTTGGGTTCGTGATTTTGATTGCCTGGTGGGCGCTCACTATCGGGGAACGCTATGGATGCCGAGGGGCAATAGCATCGGCGGCCTTACTATTGTTGGGTCTGGTTCTGTGGGGACGCGCGACCGTGGTTTATTTGAGTGAATGGCAGGACCCGCGTTCAGTCTGGTACGCAGCGGCACAGAAGTCTCAGGACGCTGACGTCCTTCACATGCTCGGCACGCAGTATCTGAACCTGGCGCAGCGCCTCGGCGCGAAGCCACGCGGAGATCGACTTCCCGAAAACGAAGCGCGCCGGCTTGCTGCAATCGTGTGGGAAAAAGATCCCCGACTGCCGGCACTTTTAGCAGAATGGACCAAGGGGCAACGCGGTGGCCAAGTCGAAGAAGTTTTTCAACGCCAGCTGCAGACGCTCGCCTGGGATGCTTTCGAGAATTCGCTTCATGTTAAAGGAACTCGCGCCATCCCCGCGCTCTACTACCGGCGCGGCACGCTTCTTCTTGAGCGCGGCGATTTACAGGGAGCGCGCAAAGAGTTCCTTGACTCGCTGGATGAAAACAAGCGCTGGACAGTCACCACAGCTCGCGAATATGTGCTTTGCTATAACGCCCTGGGAGACGTCGCTTCGAAAGAGGAAGATTACCGAGAAGCCTTGCGCTGGTATCGAATGGCCGAAGACGAGCAGCGCCGCGCCGGTGGAACCTGGGTAACTGGCATCGACAAAAGTCGAGAGCGCATGGAAGGGATCGTTGCTCTATTGCCCGGAAGCAAAGGAGCGCCTGGAAAGCCGGACGATCCGGAGGCGTGCTACTTCCTGGCGGTGCGCTACCTCGACGCGGCGGACAAACTTGCTGCAACACCGCTGCCTCAAGACAAGGCGGAGCGTCTCGCCAATGACGTGTGGTCGTCTGATCCGCGTTTGCAACCTCTTTTGTCGGAATGGAAAGCTGGACAGCACGGCGGACCTGTTGAAAAGGCTTTTCAGGAAAATCTGCGCACACTCGCCTGGGACCTCCTCGAGCGCGGTCTCCGCACGAAAGGCGACCGCCCGATGGCGAGTCTTTACTTCCGCCGGGGCATGGTGCTCGGCGTACGCGGCAACTTGGACGGAGCACGAAAGGAATTTCTGGCTGCGCTCGACGAGGCAAAGCGCGAAACGGATATCAACGCCCAACACGAGGTGATTGTAGTTAGTCACGATGCGCTTGGAGTCCTCGCGCAGACAGCCAGTGACTACCGCGAAGCACTGCGCTGGTTTCGGATGGCCGAGGAAGAGCAGGCCCGCTTCGGCGGTCGATGGGTTTCCGATATCACCGCAAAGCGCCAGCGGATGGAGGCGCTGATCGCTTCGACGCCTGGCAAATAGCATTTTGCAAGGTCGAAGCGGAAAACGAGTCATGACAAATGCGAATGCCAAGATTGTAGTGAGTTAGGAGACCAAGGTGGCGTCGAACAGAAAGCCAGGAAGATCCAAATCCACGAAGCGCGAAGTTAAACCAGAGCCTCGGGGACGAGAGCGCAAAAGGCTGGAGCCGAAAACCTCCGACACATCACAGCCGCTTTTGCCCGGATCATGGCATACGAATCTGCTCAACTTCCTGCTGCTGACGATTGCGACGTCGGCACTCTACGCCGGCGATCTGCGCCTCGGCTTCTTCAAGGTTGATGATCAGCAATACGTCGTCAATAACCCTTGGATCCGTGGTGTAACCATTGGGAATCTTCGCCACATTTTGACGACGCCGTATTTCGTAAACTATTCCCCGCTTCACCTATTCTCTTACATGCTCGATTATGCTCTCGCGGGGCTTAATGCGTTTGCTTTTCATTTATCGAGTAACATCTGGGCGGGCTTAGTAGCGGGCTTTGTCTTCCTGGTCGCAGTAGCTCTAACTGGTCGCCAAACAGTCGCCATCGCCACCGGCGCACTGTTTGTGCTTCATCCGGCGCACGTTGAGGCAATCGCCTGGATCTCCAGTCGCAAGGATTTGGTCGCTGCGGCATTCGCACTGCCTTCGCTGCTTGCTTACCTTCGCTACCGCCAGGGCGGTTCTACAGCGATCAAGTGGTACTTTGCATCGGTGTTACTCTTCCTGCTTGGGGTTGCCGGGAAGCTGTCAGTAGCAACGTTTCCGGCTGTGTTCCTGGCTCACGATCTCTTTATTGAGAGACGTCCCTTGAAGCGTTCGTTGCTGGATAAAGTGCCTTTTCTTGTCGCCGCTGGAATGATCGCGCTGGTTGTAGCCTCCGCACAGCCATCGACTGGAGTTCACCCAAGTCCCCACGGTCTCTTAGCCGCGCTTGTCCAAAATCTTTGGCTGTTAACAGGGTTCGGCACGTACGTCATCTACAGAACACCCTTTGCTTCGACGAGTCTGCTGCTCCAATTCATCTCGGTCGCGATCCTGATAGCAATATTTGTAGCGCCGCTATTGATAAGTCGGCGTGCGCCTCTTGCAACGGTGTTGATCTACTGGATCCTGTTCACTCTGATCCCGGCGCAGGTCCTTTCTTTTGCCTATCCGGTGGCGGATCGCTATCTTTTCTTCCCTTCGGTCGCAGCAGCAGTTCTAATCGCCTGGGGCGTAATGACAATGGGAGAGAGATTAGGACGCCAAGGATCGATTGGAGCGGTCATACTCCTTCTTGCCCTGGGATCCATGTGGGCCCGAACGACGATAACCTACGTTTCGGAGTGGCGAGATCCACGATCGGTTTGGTACGCGGCTAGCTCGAAATCGTCCGATCCGCTGGTTTTTTATAATCTCGGCCGGGAGTATCTTGACGTCTCGGCTGGGCTCGGCAAATCAGCTCGAAAAGCGCGGCCTTCTGAGGCCGACCTGCAACGCGCAGCCTCTGCCATCTGGAAGAGCGATCCCAGGTTACCAGCGCTGCTTTCGGAATGGTCGCAAGGTCAGCGAGGTGGTGCCATCGAAACGGAGTTCCAGCATCATCTGAGAACGCTTGCGCAGCAGGGTTTCGATAGTGCGCTCTTGGCAAAAGGAAAGCACATCCTACCGGATCTCTATTTGCGATGGGGTTTACTCCTCCTGGATCAAGATGATTTGCAGGGAGCACGTAGAGAATTTCTTGCTGCAGTCGACGAGGCCTCGCGCTCCAGCTTTACCGAGCAACGCCAGGAGGTCTTGGTGAACAGCTATAACAATCTCGGGATCGTCGAGTGGCGCCAAACTAACTACTCGGAGGCATTGCACTGGCTTCGCCTTGCCGAGGAGGAGCAAACGCGCGCAGGCTCGAACTGGTTACCCGATCTGACTGCAAACCGCAAGCGCCTGGAGGCGATAATCGCGTCGTTGTCGTCCCACTAGTGTTGTGTAACTGGTATGACTTGCCAATCGTCGAGTTCAAAATGGCCCGCCGCCAAGGCGCGACGAGGGAGCATGTCCTTTGTGACCTGTGACCGAGACGCAACGCAGGCGCCGGGCCATTTTCAACTCAACCCTCCGGGCCGCAGTTCTTTGGTCGAATTTCGGCGTCGCTCGCTCGGCCAGTATCGCAATGGATACAGGCGCTTCGCTGGCTTCTTGAAATTCGCCCAAACTCCTTGCGGCGATTGGCAAGCCATACCGGTTACACAACACTAGAACATTCAGAGAGACAGCGCACTTCTCTGTGAACACGGAATCAATCGAGTGTGCCGATCCCAATGGGAAAGAACAAAAAGATCAGACAAAAGAGAATAAGTAAACCGGAAGCTGTTGGCCAGGCCAGACGCTTCGCTTCTGGATTAGCCTGGCCTCTTGCAGCAGTTTTGATCACCGCCGTTTGTCTCTGGCCGGTGCTGAAGAATGGTTTTGTCAACTGGGACGATGAATATTATGTCGTGAGCAACGCACTGCTTCGCGGTCCACAGTGGATTGGCATTCTTACTCGGCCCGTTGTCTCGAACTACCATCCGCTGACCGTGCTTTCCCTGGCCGCCAATTATGCAATTTCCGGAACCGAGCCGTGGTCTTATCTGCTTTTTAATTTACTACTGCACCTGGCAAATACCGTTGTTGTCTTCTGGTTTGCCTATCTTCTCTCGGACAAGAAGAGATGGGTCGCTTTGTTTACCGCTCTGCTCTTTGGCATCCATCCGATGCATGTTGAATCTGTTGCCTGGATATCGGAAAGAAAGGACGTTCTTTACACGCTATTCTTTCTTTTATCCCTGATCGCGTACTGGAAATACCTGCAGACAAACAGATCCACGGGATACTGGGCCTGCTTTTTACTGTTTGTTTGCTCGCTGTTATCAAAACCGGCCGCGATCGTTTTGCCGTTGGTCTTATTGCTACTCGATTATTGGAAGGAGCGACCTTTCACCAGGAGGGTGGTATTGGAAAAGATTCCATTCTTTCTTGTTGGCGGGTTGTTTGCTGTGATTACCCTCAAACTTCAGTCCGTGACAGCCATCGCCAGTCTCGATCTATATCCCTTCTGGGTTCGTTTGTTTTTTGCGAGCTACGCAATCATCGTTTATTTGGTCTGGTTCTTCGTTCCTCATCCGCTGTCGGCTTTTCATCCTTTTCCTCTTCCTGATCATCTGGGATGGACGATTTATCTGTCGCCCATATTTCTGTTGGCTTTGATTTTTCTGATCTGGCATTTCAGAAAAAATCGCCTAGTCGTGTTTGGGTTTCTGTTCTTTCTCATCAACATTCTGCTGGTCTTGCAACTAGTACCGATTGGATTCACGATCGTTTCCGAGCGCTACACCTATGTGCCTTATATCGGCCTGGCGTTTCTGCTGACAATGTTTGTAACCAGGAATGTGAGCGCGAAAAGATTTATCCCGGCGGCAGCCGGAGCAGTCGTCGTGTTTTCGGCATTTGGATTTATGAGTTTCAAAAGAACCCAGGTATGGAAAGACAGCGATTCATTATGGACTGATGTTATTAACCGTTACCCCAACGCATCTCTGCCGCGCGGCGACAGGGCTCAGTTCAATTACAGTCGAGCAATAATGATGGAACCAACGCAAGCTAAACCTTTTTTCCAGCGTGTGATCGACGACTGCACCGCAATAATCAACAACGAAAAGGGCGGTCGGTCGATGTATTACATGCGAGGCGTTGCCTTCACGAGTCTGAAGCAATACGAAAACGCTTTGGCTGATTTCAATGCCTGCCTATCGATTAATCGCGACGATAATGAAGCTCTTTATGAGCGGGGAACTTTGCTTGTAAACCATTACCAGAAATATGCTGAAGCTCTGGCCGATTTTGATCGAGCCATTCAAATCAATCCGCAAGGCAGATACTATCTAAACCGTTCCATCTGTCACTACAAGCTCGGCGAGTTGCCGAATGCCGTGGCCGATGCGCAGATCGCATCGCAAAAAGGCGTCGCGATACCGAAAAATTATCAGAACATTCTGAACGCAGACAGGTGAGTAAGAGCAAGAAAGGTCCACGATCCAAAGCCGGCAATGCTGAAAGCGCTTCCAGATCGGAGCAGCGCAAGCTGGCGCGCAAGCAAATCAAGCTTCAGGCGAGGGAACGCAAGCGTGGAATCGCCTCGACGCCCATCATTCCGGGAACGTGGCAAACGAATGCGATCACGTTCCTGCTGTTGGTCATGGCGACGCTCGTCTTGTACGTCGGCGATCTTCGCCTCGGCTTTTTTGCCGTCGATGATCCCCAGTACGTCGTGGAAAATCCCTGGATCCGCGGCGTTACCTTTGAAAATCTGAGGCATATTCTGACCACGCCTTACTTTGCCAACTACTCGCCGCTTCATCTGCTTTCCTACATTCTTGACTATGTCTTCGCTGGGCTAAATGCGTTTGCTTTCCACTTGTCGAGCAACCTCTGGGGTGGCCTTGTAGCAGGATTCGTTTTCCTGTTGGCGCTCGCGTTGACGGGCAGTCGCCTGGTTGCGGTTGCCGCCGCCGTACTATTCATTGTCCATCCCGCGCACGTAGAAGCCATCGCCTGGATCTCCAGCCGCAAGGATTTGGTGGCGGCGGCATTCGCGTTGGCGTCGCTGCTTGCATACCTGCGCTATCGCCAGGGAGGATCGGCGGCAAGGCGATGGTATGTCGCATCGGTGCTGCTATTCCTCTTCGCTGTGGCCGGTAAGCTCTCTGTCGCGACTTTCCCGGGAGTGCTTCTAGCTTACGATCTCTTTGTTGAGAGGCGTCCGCTATCGCGATCGTTGTGGGACAAGGTTCCATTCGTGCTCGGCGCTGGGATCATTGCACTGGTCGTTGCATCGGCCCAACCCTCCATGGGAAACCGGCCGAGTGCATATGTTTTATCGGCAGCGCTGCTGCAGAATTTTTGGTTATTAACCGGATTTGGACAGTATGTCATTTATCGCCTCCCACCGAATGCGACTGTGGGAATCGGCCTTGAGTTTGTTAGCGCTTTGTTCCTGCTGACCGTTTTCGCCGCTCCGCTGCTGCTCGCTCGCCGCTGGCCGGTTGTAACTGTTCTTATCTATTGGATCTTGCTCGCATTGATCCCGGCGCAGGTGCTTTCATTCAGTCACCCGGTGACGGATCGGTATCTCTTCTTCCCGTCGGTTGGGGCGGTGATCCTTGTCGCTTGGGGATTGATTTCGGCCGGAAAGCGGCTGGGACGGCGAGGTTTGATCGCAGCAGCAGCGATCCTCGCAGCTATTGGAGTCTTTTGGGGACGCGCGACGCTGGCTTACGTCGCGGAGTGGCGCGATCCGCGTTCGGTGTGGTACGCAGCAACGTCGAAATCATCTGACCCGACGACGGCACAGAATCTTGGTTCTTATTATCTCGGAGTGGCCGATCGACTGGGACCCAAACCGATGGGCTCGCCGCTTACCGATGCAGAAGCGCGTAGCCTCGCCGCGGTTGTATGGTCAGGTGATCCCCGGTTGCCGGCGCTGCTCGCCGAATGGTCCGCAGGACAGCGCGGCGGTCCGATTGAAAGAGAGTTTCAGTCCGGTCTGCGATCACTGGCCTGGAATGCGTTTGAACGTTCGCTCAGCGTCAAGGGGACGCGTGTCATGCCTGGCTTGTATTACAACCGCAGTCTCGTTCTTTTCAATCGCGGCGATTTTGCCGGCGCGCGCAGGGAACTTCAGGCCACGCTGGACGAATCAACGCGCGAAGGCTTCGCACCGGTGCGTCAACAGCTTACCGTTTATAGTCATGCGCAACTTGGCACTATTGCTATCAAGGAAGGCGATTATCGCGAAGCGTTGCGCTGGTATCGCATGGCTGCTGATGAGCAGACGCGCTTTGGCGGCAAATGGATTCCTGATCTTGACGCAACGCGGAAGAGACTTGAGACCGTGGTCGGCTCATCTTCAGATCGTTGAATTGAAAACTTGAAATCAACCAAACAAAAAACGAAAACTGCGCCGGATAGATCCCTGGCACGATCTCAGCGCCGCAAACAGGAACGCAGCGCGGCGAAACGGAAAAGCCGGGCGCGAAATGCTGCCCGAGTCGCTGAACCGCTCTTGCCCGGAACGTGGCAGACGAACGCTGCTACCTTTGTGGCGTTGACGATCGCAAGCGCCCTCCTCTATATCGGCATTCTTCGCGTTGACTTCCTTGGTCTCGATGATCCGCAGTACGTCGTTAATAATCCGTGGATTCGCAGCTTCAGTCTGCAAAATCTGCAACACATTTTCACTACGCCTTACTTTGCCAACTACTCGCCGTTTCATCTGCTTTCCTACATGCTCGATTACGCCTTCGCGGGCGCGAGTCCGTTTGTATTTCATCTTTCGAGCAACATCTGGGGCGGAATGGTTGCGGGATTTGTCTTTCTCGTTGCGTTGGCGCTAACTGGAAACCGAATTGTTTCAGTCGCTGCGTCCTTCTTGTTCATTGTTCATCCTGCGCACGTGGAGGCGATCGCGTGGATTGCCAGTCGCAAGGATCTGGTTGCGGCAGCTTTCGCTCTACCTTCGTTCCTTACGTATCTTCGATACCGTCAAGGAGGAGCAAACGCGCGCGGGTGGTACATCTCTTCACTTGCGCTGTTCTTATTTGCAGTGGCGGGAAAGCTTTCAGTCGCGACTTTCCCGGCCGTGTTTCTGGCACACGATCTCTTTGTGGAGAGACGTCCGCTAGCCCGTTCGGTACTGGACAAAGTGCCATTTGTCGCCGCTGCTGCAGTGTTCGCAGTCATAGTAGCTGCAGCGCAACCGCCGACCGGGCATCGTCCCCTGCCATATGCCATGCTTGCTGCGTTTGCGCAGAGTGGTTGGCTTCTCACCGGATTCGGCCGATACGTTATCTACCGAATACCGCCCAACCAGTCGGCGCAGACAGCGCTTCAGATCGCGGCTGCGCTGTTGCTTGTGGCTTTGTTTGTAATGCCTTTCCTATTGAGACGGCGCTTGCCACTCGCAGTTGTGTTGATTTACTGGATTTTGTTTACCTTCATTCCTGCACAGGGGCTCGCGTTTGAGCATCCGGTTACTGATCGATATCTGTTTTTTCCATCAGTAGCTGCTGTGATCTTGATCGCGTGGGGACTGATCACGACAAGTGAACGATTCGGTCGTCGCGGCTTGTTCGCAGCGATCGGTTTGCTGGCGATCATTAGCATTGCGTGGACGCGAACGACGCTGGCGTATCTGGGAGAGTGGCGCGACCCGCGTTCGGTCTGGTACGGCGCGACGCAGAAGTCGTCTGACTCGGACACGTACTATAATCTCGGATCTTATTATCAGGACATGGCGGCCCGGCTGGGCAAAACACAGCGCGGCGCGCCATTGCCGAAGGGGAAAGCAGAGACGCTGGCTGCTGTCGTCTGGGCTGGAGATCCACGGCTGCCGCAACTGCTTTCGGCGTGGCAACAGGGACAGCAAGGCGGTCCCATCGAACAGGAATTTAAACATCATCTGCGACGGCTCGCGTGGGACGCTTACGAGCAGCGGATTCGAAACAAGGGAGTACTCGCGCTGCCAAATGTTTATTTCAGGCGCGGCTTGATCCTTAGCGATGACGATGACAAGCAAGGTGCGCGAAAAGAATTTCTTGCCGCCGCCGCCGACGCCGCAAAGTTTCCGTTTGCCGAATGGCGAAACGAGATGCTCGTGAGAAGCCATAATGCGTTGGGCATCCTCGCGTGGCAGGAACAAAATTTTTCGGAGGCGATGCGCTGGCTGAAGCTGGCGGATGAAGAACAAACTCGCGCTGGCGGAAACTGGGTGCCCGATCTCACCGCGAACCGCAAACGGCTTGAGGGGATCATTGCTTCGCCGCAGACCCGCTAGTCATGATTTTCTCAAACCACCTTGCCTGTGCTCCTGCAGCGACCCAATCCGACAGGTCGGTCGTGCGCGCAGGAAAAATTTAGACTGTTCTCGGTCGCGCTCTATGCCCGAAATAGGAACGTTTTTTGCAAAAATAGGATAACAAGAAGCTACTCTTGAGTGTTCGATGCATCAGTTCAACTGCTCAAATGTGACTTGTGCGGCATCTTCGGTAACTGTGACTACTTCCCTCAGCATAAACCGCTGCGACGATCCATCTGAGCCCGTGGTATCGAGTCCGAAGTTAAACGAAATGGAATCGTCGGTGGTGTCCCCGGCAAGTTGCAACGTCCTGACCGTCGCCGAATAGCTGGGCGAATACCGATCATAAGGGACGAAACTGAAGGTCGCCTGCTGATTGGCTTGAAGGTGTGAACCAGCAGGGGATTGCTCATCCCCGAGCCATTTGCCACGGAAGGCGCCGTTGAGCGTAACTGTCATGCGACCTGGAACCTTAGACCTGGGGTTGATTGCCTCAAACGTGATCGTCTCCGCGTTCAGATCGTGGGAAAAGGTATCGCTTTGGTCCTCCTGGACGGGAGTCGGAGAATTGACGTGATCGTCCATCAACTGGCGAGCTGCAGGATTAGTTTGGGAGACGGGCGCAGCGGTCGAAGGCTCTAGCGGCACGGCGCGATCTGGCACCGAGACACGTGAAGCCGGCTCGGGTTCCGGTATTTCAGTCTGAACCGCCTCAGGTTTTGGGATTTCAGTCTGAACTGCAGCGTTCGGTTGGGTCTGCATTTCCTGGTCCGGTCCTGGTTTCCGGAATTGCCAAATCGCGGCCATCGCAACGGCGAAACCTACGCACAGAACAATCGCGACCACCACCGCTGGGCGAGTGGCGCCGCGCCGCACTTCGTCCACACTGTTTCCATTTGCCTGGCCGCCTCTCTTGGAATGTTGATTCATAGCAGGTCCTATCAAATTCAATTTTTTATCTGTGACATTCTTCCCTCCAGAAAGAGAAGAATCAGCGACGCCGTACCAAATACAATTATAAGTAAGAGTTGTAAACTGTGGACCAGCGTCGCGAAAGCGAGGCCATCTTGTTGGGATACGCCATACAACATCAAACCCTTTGAAACGAGCAGGTGATACGCGCCAATTCCACCCTGCACCGGTGCGGACATTCCAAATCCGCCAGCCACTAAAGCAAACAGTGCCGCCCGATATCCGAGGCCGGCCGTATAAGGCAAAGCCAAAAAACAAAAGTACAGTCCCAGGAAGTACAAGACCCAAATGAGAACGGAATGAAATACAAACAGCCAGGGCCGTCTTAGATTTGTTATTGATCGAAGTCCGGTGACCATGTCAATGACCAGTTTGGACCAAAATGATCCCGCACCTTTTTGTCTCGATTGGAAATGGCGATACACGACTAACACACCGGCAACTCCTATGACTAACAACAGAACCAGCCATTTATGGCGCGCAAGCGGTTCAATTATGGGATTCAACATAATCGAACGAAATTCAGTGCCGAATCTATTGCGTTCAATGATTAGTAAGAGTAGTAGACAAGTGAACAAGCTGACTAAATCAACAAGACGTTCGGCGATTACGGTTCCGAGCAACGGGCTGAAGGGAATAGATTCAGCTTTGCTTAGAGAGCCGCAACGAGTTAGTTCACCCAGGCGTGGCAATGCCAGATTTGCCAGGTAGCCGACCATCAATGAATAGGTGGTTTTCTTGAGCGACGGCGAATACCCGAGCGGTTCAATCAGCAGTTTCCAGCGATAGGCGCGGGATATCAAGGCCACCACCGAAAATGCAACAGATCCCAATACCCACCACAAATTCGCCTGTCCGACAGCGTGTACGATGCTTGAAATCTTCACTCCCTGAAATGCCAAGAAAAGAAGGCCTGCGGCGATCGTGAGTAGCAAAAGCGATCTCAGGATTGGCAAGCTTTGTGTGAACCAGGATCTATATTTCATTCGATTTGTAACTCCTCGAATAAAACCGCGCCAGGATTGCGGCAACCGGCCTGGGCCAGAGCCTGCGAAATAAATGCAAGTCCTCGCGTTGCCTCGCTTGTCTTCCCAGTCCGATGGTAGTCGCCGAGCCGCTATGTATTCGGTGGGCCAGGAGAATGTCAGGCACGTAAACGAACCTGCCATCTATGTTTGCCATTCTCAGCCAGGCATCCCAATCCATATTTATTGTATAGTCGCCAGAGAACCGGAAGTTTGACAGCATGTGGGTGTTATACATTACGCTTGGACATGCTATGGAATTTCCAAATAATTGCGCAAGTCTCTTTGCGGATTTACTTTGAATGTTGTTCTTAATAGGCATGAAACTCCAGAGTAAAATCCGCTTGACGCTGAGCATTGAGGTGTGTCGCCGTCCCCCCGCGCTCCGTTACCTCGCTATAATCAGTAAAACAAATCAGGGTATCGCTGAACTCCTCTGAAGCTGTGACGCGATCGGCGCTCGTCATGAAGCATCCATCGCAATCATATATGAGCGGCGGGGTTTATCCTCGCGGAGCAGCAAGCGTCTGGCTCGTCAACCTCTTCTTCGGCGAAGGCGTGGCCCCAACGGGTTTTCTGCTCGAAAGCCTCGCCGTCAAACTACAAGAACAGGACTGGCTCGTGGAGGTGCTCACGGGACAGGTCGGCTACAACGCGGCCCAAACCGGCGTCCGGCAGCGGTTCAGCGGCAAGGTTGTTCACTTGGGCAACCGCCTGATCTCTGCCGCCGGCTTCGGCGGTCGGCTCTTTTCCTGGCTCGCGCTCTATGCCAGCGTCGCTTGGTTTGCCTTCACCCATCCGCTGCCAAGCCACATTGTCATCATGACGACGCCGCCGTATCTCCATCTCCTTTTTGTTGTGCGCAACTTACTCACTTGGAGAAAAGCCGAGCTGATTCTGTGGAACCAGGATACCTATCCGGAGGTGCTTCCGTCCGTCGGTCTTGTTCGCGCGAATTCGATCATCTATCGACTCCTCGTCCGACTCGACCGCTGGGCTACGGCACGCATCGACAAGACCATCGTTCTCGACCAAGCGATGCGAGACGTCTTGGCGAATCACGGAGCCCGGCACATTCGCGTCATCCCGAACTGGGAACTCGACTTGCCGAAGCCGGCAGAGCTTAGCAATCAGGAATTGGCCGCCTGCGTCGCCACGGCGAAGGAAACGGCACGTTGCCTGATTCTCTATACCGGCAACTACGGCTGGGGCCACGATCTCAACAGCGCCTGCGAATACCTGCGACGCCATTCCGAGCAGAAATCGCTTTTCTTCCTGTTCGTCGGCGGCGGCGAAAAGTGGCCACAATTGCTGGAACTTCACCGACAATTACCAAGCGCAGCGGTCGCCGTGTTTCCGTACCAGCCCAAAGCCGACTTGCCGGCGCTCATCAATCACGCCGACCTTGGCCTTGTGGCGATGGAGCAATCGTGCCTCGGCCTCATGTCGCCGAGCAAGATTCACGGTTATCTTCTCCAGGGCAAGCCGCTGCTCTATCTCGGTCAGCCGGGGTCGAATGTTGATGACGCGATTACGGGATATCAGTGTGGCTTTCGCGTAGATGAAAAGGACTATCCCGCCTTCGAGCAGTTGCTTGATGGCCTGGCCGGCGGCAGGATCGCTTTGGACAAGCTGGCGGCGAATGCCAAGCGGGCCGCCGTAGACCGGTACGTGGAGAAAGTCGGCGCGGCCGAAGTTGCCGCGTACATTCAAGGCGACGTAGGCTGACGCTCGGGCTTACGGGCGAAGAACAGTCCGGCGGCAGGACGCTTAAGAACATAGGCGTCTAGCAAGCTCCACGGAATCGCTGCGACCGAGATCGCTGCCGCAAAAGAGATTATTGACGCGATCAAGTTGTACGAAGCGATGACCGCACGCGACTTTGCAGCAGGCGAATCGATCGACGTTGGCGCCGTCGTGGAAGTCAAAACTGCGCGAGAGACCTCAACCCATTTCATCGGTCCAAAAAGCGGTGGCCTCGAAGTTCAAATCGGGAAAAAAGAGATTGTTGTCATCACGCCCCAATCACCGCTAGGCCAAAACTTAATGGGTAAAAAAGTGGGCGACCGTTGGGCCGCTTAGGTCGGTGGAGCCGATTCAAAGTTCGAGATCAAGTTGGTCGTCTAACGCTGATCCACGTAAATCGCGTTCAACGGATTGCCGTATTCGTAAGTCTCGGTCATTTTGCGGTAGCCGAGGTTCGTCAGAAACGTTTCTGTCGTTTCTTCGTTTTCACGCGCTTCATTTGAAACCTCCACGCAAATCACGCGTGGCCGAAACCGTTTCCAATCGTTGCTCTTCAGGATCTCCAGGTCCATTCCTTCAGCATCCAGCGTGCAGAAATCAACTGGCGCTCCCTTTAGCTGGTCTTCCAAAACGGAAGCGAGACTGATGACTTTTACCTCGATGGTGCGTTTTATTTTTGCACCCATCCTTTCCACTTCTTTTGCGCGTTCCGCTGAGAATGTTGCCAGCGCTGCGGGCTCGACATCGTAAAATGTCAGCACTCCATTCGTGCGCGCTAGCCCAACATTCAAGTTGATATCACGCGGTCGCGCTTGCTTGATTTTTTGGTAGCGTCCCGGTTCGGGCTCGATGTTCACGCCATGCCAGCCCCGATCGTAAAATCGTTTCGTATTGCTCATCTCGTACGGATCATAAGCACCGATATCGAGGTAGATGCCATCCTTTTTGTTGCCGAGAATTCGGTCGATGATCGCATCCTCACCGCTTTGCGAATACGATTTGCGGACGGGTTCCAGCCAAAACTTCCGCCAATACGGCCGCACGACGTGGAAGGCGCTATAGAGTAGCGTACGCACGATTCCGTGCGTTTTGATTTTATTTACGAACTGGTTTAGCGCCATCATACCGCGTTCAATAGAGCAAGCTGGATAGCGACCACTATCCGGTTCTCAACAAATTGTGCAGCGAATCGATCCCGGGCAACATGCTCTTATCGGACCCAAGGAGGGATAAATTTACTGGCACATAATCGCTCAGCTTCTGGCAAATGTACTTGCAGCGTCAGAGGTGCTCCCATGTATCCCGCAATGAGCTAAAGGAAAGAACGCAGATTGAAACGCCAGCAGCGTTTACCACAGGATTATTGAAGACGTGTGTCTCAAAAACGTACGAATTAATTGTTCGTCTCACAACTTTTGACAGAGCTGTTGAGCATTGAGGCGAGTCAATCTCATTAGTATTTAATTCGGGCTCAACCTGGATCCTTATTCTTCGGATAGTTACTAACGTCAAAGGTGATGGCGGCTAGTAATAATTGGAAGCCCAGAATGATCAGCAGTGTTGGGATAACTACGGTTCCGGTGGGAGCTGGCACATGACTGCTTCCATACTTTATGAAATTTACCAGACCGTAAAGCGCCCCAAACAAGAATAAAGGCAGACCGCAGAGTATGTACACGGATGCAACATTAAAATCGAACAAATAGTACCTGAGTATTATTCGCCTCAACAAGGCAAACAACAGCCTCGGCGGAAAACCGATTAGCGTTTTAGCAATGGAGAGTGTCGACGTTTCGAGGCCGTAACGGGCCTTCATCGGTATCTCCTGAATCACACAATTGACATGATAAAGCTCAGTCAGCATAGACGATTCAAAAAAAAATCGATGCTGGATCCTGTCGAAGTTGATCGCCCTGAGCATCTGGTTACTGATAGCAACAAATCCGTTGGTCGGGTCGAAAATATTCCAGTAACCGGACGCGGCCTTAATGCAGAAACTTAAGCCGACATTTCCTATTCTTCTGATAACGGGCATCTGTTTCAAAGCCTGAAAATCTCGGAAACGATTACCCTTGGTGTAATCGGCCGTCCCTTGAAGGATCGGTCTTACCAGTTGCGGAATGTACGTGCTATCCATCTGGTTATCGCCATCAACCTTGATCGTAACAGCCGCATTAAGCTCAAGGGATTTTTTAAAACCAGATAGCATGGCGCCACCTACACCCTGATTCCGTTCATGTTTTAGATAAATGATCTTTTCATTGCCCTGTTGCAGCTGAAGCAATACCTTCTCGGTATCATCAGTTGAACAATCATTTACCGCAATGATCCATGTAATATTAGGCGGGAGGGCGCCGATAACGGCAGCGATATGCGCACCGACGTTAAAACAAGGTACCACTACGGCTATATCATTCGTCATTTCTTTTATAAACGAAGATACCAGACGTTTCTGCCACTTTAGTCATGCAGCGAACATCCGCGGCCTTTGGCGGCTCCGTAAATACGAGGTACTTAACTGCGAGTTCCTTTAATCGTGGCGAGCACGGATCCATCGAAATAGTATACGCGTCCTCATATTCGTGGCCCATCGTTAGCGTATCTTTGCCATCAATATATGTTGCCAATGTGATCCAGGCGTAGCGGTTATAGTCGGAATAATATTGCCCTGTTGGGTCCAGAACCCTCATGTCGTCAAAGGAAGGAACGAATTTCACGCAATTCAACAGGCTAAGGCCGTTAGCCTTCAACAAATTAGTTATCCGCACGTTTCCAAACAAGGCCCATCTGGCTTTGGGATCCTGCCTATGGATCTCTTTGGTTGTTGTTATCAGCGGGTTACTTAAGATGGGTGAGAGACCCATCGTTACGGGATTGACTACTGCGTTTGCGCCAGTTACGGCCAACAGCATTGCACATAACGCTGGTCTGGCAAGTCGGTAGTCCTTGTATCTTACAAGTAAATACACTGTGGAGACTATGATTGTAACCGTCGTGATTGCGCTCGAGGTAAAGAAGTTCTTGGTCGCGTTATTAATATGGAGGCCCGCTATTGTCGCGAAAGCTATAACGCCGACTGCAAGTATCCCAAACTCGATCCAGGAAAACCTATTCGCCGCGCTTTTCTTAGCGACATAACAGACGAGTAAAATGCAGTTTGCTGCTCCGAGGATCGGTAGAAAACGCTTCGCTGGTGACATTGATATTAGAGTTACCTTGCTGAGCACGGCAGGGAAGCCGATCAAAACATAGATCAAGCCGGCGACGACGTACACGGATAATGCTACAAGCACCGGGTCGATCGTTTTGCTCTTAACATAGTCATAAACGATGCAATAAAACACGATTGGAAAGAACATAAAAAACCCGCTGGCTTCGCAGATGTTCCCCCACTGTTGCGGGAAATGTTTTTCGCTCATAAAGACTCCAAAGAATTCCGCGAACAATTTTCCACTGACCAGATCACCTCCCGTCGAAAATCTTCGTCCCGGGTATACCGTATTCAACATGATGGTATACGTGTCTTTGACTAAACCGTAATAGTGATAAGCAAAAATACTAAAGATAAGCAGAACGACAATTACAATGCCGGACTTGATTGCAGCATGCTGCCTGATGAGCAGGAGATCTTTTTGCTTGATTACGAACCCCGCAAAGATGAAAAGATATAAATGAGCCAGGGGGACTTGAAAAGGCGGGTATAGGTTAAAAATGAAGCCGTATGCGCTTATCAATAAACTAAAACCGGCGACGAAAAGCGGCCACCTTCGCTTGCTGTAAAGAATGTAAATTAAAGAAACGAAGATTCCGTTCAGGTACAGCATGGAGTCCGCGATAGAGTAAGACCACCACTGAACACCCCCGGATAAAAAAATAAAAAAGCTTCCGCATACCGAAAGCAAAAAATTGTTCTGCGTCAGGATCATCAATGCGAGAAAGCTGCTGATGAGGAAAATGAAAATCTTGAAGTTCCATGCAAACGCGAACGCGCGTTCAATGTCGAAGATGAAATACGACCAGATGGCAGGTCTTAGTATTGCGCTGATGTCTTTAACGGGCAGACCCCAAACAACGGGTGTGGCTCCGCCCCCCAAGGTCTCGTTTCTCAAGGGCATTCCCAGCTCGTACTGACTTAGAATGCTGGGCGAACCCACCATCCATTCATCCATTCTTCTGAATTTGGGTTGTCCGACGAGGACAGACGGAGATTCGGTCTTGCCGAACATACCATCCCAATTGGCAATTGATGAGGTGTGAATTTTTAGAAGACTAAACGCAAAATAAGCTGTAAGCAGAACCAATAAAAAAACCCTGGTCTTCCTGTCGAAACGAACTAGAGGGCTCGATTTGAGAGCCTTTGCTGAGGGCCCTGGCTTCACGATCGTTGATTTGCCCTGTGAGGCCCTTGCAGACTGAGAGCTGCGCGTCTTCTTGTGTTTTTTGCGTCTCTTTGACATTCAGGACGGCTACACTTCTTTGCGGTTTTTCGCGTCGCATTTAGCGATTCGGCAGTCGGGGCGCAAACGGGCAACCATCGAACATTTGTGATAACTTGCAATCACGGTGAACAAAAGACCGGTTGTCACGGCGGCCGAGCGATCTCAACGAGTCGGGTTCAATGATTACACCATCGATTGATCATTGGTGCTGTTGGCCGGAAAGGTAAATGGCCAGACCGATCAGCATGCCGATGCCCGCCGCACCAAAACCATAGTGCCAGCCATAAATTTCTCCGAGCGTACCGGCGATTAGCGGCGAGATGATGACGCCCACGTTGATGAAGATGTAGTAAATCTGAAACGCGTCGGCGCGGCGGTTATCGCCGGTCACGTAGAGGGCGCCCACCTGGCTGGCGAGGTTTCCCTTGAAACAACCGACACCGATTAGAAGACATGTTAACGCGATGAGAAAGGTGACGTCGGAGGCGACGAGAAATTGGCCGGCCGCCATGAGTAGCGCGCCGATCGTGATCGTGCGGGTGCGACCGAGGAGGCGATCGGCCACAAAACCGCCCACGATCGGAGTGAGGTAAACGAGACCGGTGTAGAGGCCGAAAATCGCAGAAGCGAGCGGCTGCACCGCGAGCGGTCCGCGATACAGCGTCTCGAGAAAATGACGAAACGGAACGAACCCGGCGATGTGATCGATGTGGCCGGGATGCAGCAACTGGTTGACCATGTAAAGAATGAGCAGCGATTGCATTCCGTAGTAGGAAAAGCGTTCCCAAGCTTCGGTGAACGCGATGTAGCCGAGCCCGCGCGGATGTCCAAAGAAGCTGCGATCGTCGGGGTCATGCATGGCCGCAGAGTGTTGTGGCCGGTTCGCTTTGACAAGCTTTTCGGTTAGCGCCAAGGGCGCCCATTCAGACTGAAGCCTGGGGCAACGCCCCAGGGTTTCGGGAAACCAGAACCACCAGCGCTGAAAGCGCGATTCACCTCCGGCCACGCCCGAAAGCTGGATGAATCGCGCTTTCAGCGCTTATATCTTTGTCGTGGTCGCGTTTTTCTTGGAGAAGATCGGCAGACGGCCCCAAATTCATGCGTCGTGATCGTGATCGTCTTCGGAGTTTCTGGTGCTGGCAAAACCACAGTGGGCAAATTGCTAGCGCGCGCATTCGGCTGGCATTTTCTTGAAGCGGATGATTTTCATCCGGCGGCAAATGTTGAGAAGATGCGCAGTGCTCAGCCGCTGACGGACGAAGACCGATGGCCGTGGCTGGAACGCTTGCGCGACCAGATCGAGTGCTCTCTCGCCGCGGGGGAGAACGCGGTGCTGGCATGCTCTGCTCTCAAACGAAGATACCGCGATTGTCTTCGTGTGAATTCTGATGTGAAGTTCGTGTTTCTTCGTGGCGACTAACATAGGCATTTTGCCTGTTCAGAATGAGGGCAGCAGGTTGCAAACCTGCTGGGCACACAGACTACAAGACCACAAGTCTATGTTCCGTGCCGTGGTTTTCTTAGCGAAACGAGTTTGTTGACGAGTGTATTTGTGGCCTTTTCCAACAGCATTCCCCACGCGCTTAGCACGGCAAGGGTTGCGATACAAATCAACAAGAACAACCAGATTGGCACCTCGCGAATGCGGAGTCCCAGCCGGATGACATAGGGCTGGTGAATGAGATACAAGCCATACGAATAGAGTCCGACGAGCCCGAACAGTTTTGCCGGATTGTTAAAGAGCGAGATGACTCCGGCGATGCCAATGATTTCGAGCATGCAACACGCACCAGTAGCGAAATCGACAAAAATGTAATCGTAGAGCCCGTCATAGAGGAGTAGCGCTGCAGGATAAAGAATCAATCCGATCACAAAACCTGCGCCGCGAAGGAGAAACCATTCCACGCGCGCAGCCGATTGGCGGTGCCACATTGCGAGCGAGATTCCGAGCGCAAACTCGGGCAAGCGACAGATCGCGAAACCGCCAAGCACCCACAACCCATTTTGTGGCCAAACCACGAGCAACATGTAGCGCGCGAAAAATCCGGTGGCGCACCCGAGTAGCAAAAAGAGTCCCGGCCCGAGTCGGCGCGCCGCCCAGAAGAGCAGGGGAAAGATCAAATAAAATTGGATCAGCATGGAGAAATACCACCACGCCGCGTTGAGGTACATGAAGTTCATCTGAATATCGATGAAACGGAGACCAAGCAGGCTCAGCACAATGCGGTCGTCCACCGGTTCGAGGCGCGCCACGAAAGGCGAAACGAGATAAACCAAATGGGCGACCCAGTACATCGGATAAAGCCGCAGGAACCGGGCGCGATACCATGCGCCCCACGCGAGAGGAGCCGATTCGACGCGTCGCATCGTTGATTGCATCAGCGTCCAGCCGCTCAAGATGATGAACACGCTGACGGCGTGGAATCCGAGTCCCGACACTTTGAACCAGACCAATCTCAGGATCGTCAACGCGCCTGCTGCGAGGTTGCTCCAATCGGCTGGCGGAAGAATGCCGTATTGGAAATACGTCCTGAAAAAATGAAAGTAAGCGACGAAAAGAATTGCCAGCCCTTTTGAGATATCGATCCAAAGGAGCCGTTTCACCGCTTGGGCTTAGCAGAGAGAAGTCGCCAAGGTCAAGGCGGCGTACAGTATAAAGAGGACCCAGAGCATTGACGATGCTCAACCCGAACTGTTTGCATTGGCAGCATAAAGGCAGAATCTACATCCGACCAGCTGATGAAACTGTGAGCCGAATCGTTTCGTTTTTGCCTGCTGGCACAGAGATCGTAGCGGCACTTGGATTGACGGAACAACACAACGGGCGCCAGTGTCAGGCAATGCCCGACGTTTATGAACGTGAATAGCAAAATTATTATTGACATTGTTGGGGCGAATTCAGACAAACCTTGCCTAGCGTGAGCCCCAAGGTGGTAGCTGCGATATTTCGTTTAAGCGCCGGTCTGGTGGCGTTCTGTGACCTGCACGCGCAGGTATCGCCGCCTTCGGCGAGTGAAATATCGCCGGCTGTTAACACTGAGGTTTCGTCCCTGATTCATACGGGGTGCGGTTATGACGCGTGGACTGGTTCAGTGCGTCGATCGATAACAGACCTCGAAGTGCCCGGGGCGGTCTCGTTACTGGGTTTAAAATGGGTGCGCACTTATAATTCCAGCGGCTCCGGAGTTCTGGGCTGGAGTTTCTCGTGGACCTGGCGCTACTGGGGCAGAGGCTGGGGAGACGAAGTAGGGGTCCGCCTGCCCGATGGCGGAATCTGGCGCCCAACCGAAACAGGGACGAAACTGCGCTTCTGGCGGTCTTGCAACGGTGGTCCCAACTGTCTCTACGGCGAGGCCTTTCTCTACCTGGAGGATGGCAGCAAGGTGCACATGAATTTCTGGGTGGATCCTCCCGACGACTATCGCAATTATCCGGTCGATTACTTCACGCCCGACTACGTGGACGATCCTTACGGACGGCGAACAACGCTTGAGTATGAGGAAGCGTGTGTCTTTGGCAACGGCAATTACATTCGTCTAAAACAGGTCACCGACCCGAGCGGGCGCTTCATTAGGATTAGATACGCCTGTGATGCGACCGATTGCCAAAGTTGCACTACCAGCAATTGGTATAAGGTCACGCGCGTGGAAGGCAGCGACGGCTCATGGGTGAACTACCATTACAATGGCAATGACTTGGGCTCATACCTGACGCACGTAGATTACAGCGACGGCAGCTCGGCCGATTACACCTACGACGATACAACGTATCTTTACCAGAACTGCTGCAGTTACCCGGACTGCAATAGTCAATGCTGGTTTACCGCGCACGCCACGAAGCTGATCACGGCCCGGGATACGCATGCCGATAGCCCGATGCAATCGATCAAGTACGAGTATAATTATAATGGTTGGTTTGAGGGTCAGATCAGAACGGAACACCATCTCGCCTCGAACGTAGCGGTTTCAACTTTGACCTGCGACTCACAGTGTCCAAGCCGGGACCGCGACAGTGCCACGCAGAGGGAGACGCGCGGCGACGGGCCTTCGCGCACCCTCTACATTGAAAAGGGCGCCCAGCATGTCCCTCTGGTCAAGCGCAAATCGGATTTCAACGGGATCAACGAAGTCTACACCTACAACAACAATAATTATCTACTGACCGCGAGAGATCGAAATGGGAATCTCACGACCTACACCAATGAACCAGTGATCGGCAACCCGACTCAGATCTTGCACCCGGATGGCACCCATATCGATTACACTTACTCCGACGCCAACAATCCGTATCATATCGCTACTGTTGCAAACGAACGGGGGAAGACAACCACTTACACGCGGGACGCGAACAACCGGATCACGCGAATCGATTATCCAGCGGATGCCAACACGCCCGCGTCGTACGAAACCTTCACATATAACGGTTGGGGGCAGGTGCTGACGCACCGGCGCAGGAACGGCTACTACGAGCATGCCGCCTATTACAATCGCCTGCTCTGGAAACTCTGGAATCCAACGGCGACGGCGTCTTATCCGCCGCCCGATACCGAGCCACACATCACGCTGACTTACTATACAGGGAGCGGAGGGCCGAGCCCAACGCCGCATCCTTGGCAGGACCAGGTGCAAACCGTTACTTACCCGGCCACCGGCATTGGCCAGGTGCCCTCCGAGACTTACGAGTACGATCGCGCCTTCGCAGGCGGTGTCACCGACCCGAATGGTGCGGCTGTGCACGGGCGTGGCTTGGTAACCAAGATTACCCACGCCGACAACACCTACCAGCTGTTTGGATACGATGCTTACGGAAATAAAAGATGGGAAGAGAACGAACTGCGCAAGCGCACCAGCTACACTTACGATGATTACAAGCGGCTGCTGACGGTCACAAATCCACTTATTAAAACTACGAGAAACGACTATTCGTCCACAGAGGGCAACAGCACTCAGTGTTACATGCACACGACTAATTCGCCCTATTTTGTCACTACGCCCGCGGGAATTAAGACCCACAATGTCTACGATGGGAATTTCCGCAAAAGTTCCACGACCGCCGCTTACGGCACGAGCCAGCCTGCAACGACTTCCTTTGCGTATGATAACGTTGGCAACCTGACCGACGTGACCGAGCCGCTTGCGGTCACTCACAACACTTACGATACCCGGAACCGCAAGACGAGCACATCGGCAGCCTATGGAACCAATCTGGCGCAGACCACACAATTTTATTACGACGACGGCATCAATCTCACCCGGATTATTCGCCCAGACCTAACCACCGAAACCAAAGTGTATGACGCATTGAACCGTATGCTCAGCGATACCGTGCCGCAAACCAACTCGGTGAATCTGACCACCACGTTCACTTACAATCCATCCGGCACAGTCGCTTCCGTCACCGTTCCCCAGTCGGCTACGGTGAATCTGACGACCTCCTTCGCGTATGACGCCTCAGACCAAAAGATTACGATGACTTATCCCAACGGCGGCGGCACGCAAAGCTGGGCATACGACGATGTGCATAACCCGAAATGGCGGATCACCGTGAATAACGAGGCGCAGTATTTTTATTATGACAGCCGCAACCGCAAATATGCAACCTGGTGGATCAACTGGGCTAACAACATTGTTGACTGGTGCTATTTCGGTTACGACGAGGCCAGCCGGCTGACCGAAGCCGAAAATGGCACGGGAGGCTGGGCGCAGAACGTCATCTCCGACGTTCATCGCTTCTATGACGACGCTAATCACCTCACACTCGAGCAGCAAAATGTGACTGGGCTTGGCATGAAGAGCGTCAACTATCCCACTTATGACGACGACGGGAAACTGACCAGCATGAATGTCACCGGGGAGCCGGAGTACAACTACACGTTTTCCTACGACCAGATGGGGCGCTTTGAAAACATCTTCATCACCAATGGCCCTCGGCTCTTCCAGTACTACTATGACGCGGCATCGAACGAGCGCCAGCGGAACAATGTTTACAATGGGGTACAACAGATTTATCCTAGGGACGCGCTCAATCGAATGTTGTATTTGGACGTGAAAAAGGGGGCCAACACTCTGGGGCATGAGGGCTATGGATACGATGCCATGAACCGGCTGAATTCGGTGGCACGAAATCAGGCCGACAACGATTCGTTTACCTACTACAAGGACGGCGAACTGAACACGGCACAGTATCAGTATAACAACCGCAGTGTGAACTACACGCTCGACAGAGCCGGCAATCGCACCAGCGTGGTGGACAACGGCACCACCAAGAGTTACTCGCCCAATCGGCTCAACCAATACACCACTGCGGAAAGCAGTAGCATAACCAACGGGCCTGAACACGAGATCCAGGCCTTCAACAACCTCACTTATACCTACATCAACGATGAGCGGCTGAGCTCGGTGTCTTCCACCAGTCCTACGAACACCTACTCGTTGGCTTATGATGCCTTGGGCCGCTGCGTGAAACGCAGACTTAATAGCGACAGTAACATCACGTATTACATTTACGACGGAGAGAAGCCGATTCTGGAATACGACACAACCGGCAACCGGGTTGGTTTTAACGTGTACGGGAAAGCGATCGATGAAATCCTGGAGCGCGGCGCAAAAGGGACAGACAACCAATGGCACTGGTATTTCTTTCAGCAAGACCATGAAGGCAGTGTCACGCATCTGACCGACGCTAGCGGCAATATTATCGAGCGGTATCGCTACGATGCCTTCGGCGCGCCGACCATCTATGCCCCTAACTGGATCGTGCGCTCAGCCACGATTTACGACAACCGTTTCCTGTTCACGGGCCGCGAGTACGCTGCCACCTACCGTTCGACCTACAACGTCCCGGCGTTTAAGTTCTACGAATACCGCGCCCGCGCCTACAACCCCACGCTGGGTCGGTTCATGAGCGAAGACCCGAAGCTGTTCGACGCCGGCGATTACAATCTGTACCGCTACTGCCACAATGATCCACTGGATATGACCGATCCGATGGGGACGTACGGCATGGGATCGGGATGGAATCCCTGGTGTTGGCAACAGTTCAATCAAGCACAGCAGGCCGCGGCACAGCACGTTCAGAGCGCTTCGGAGAAAATTGACAGAGCTCTCGCAGATAAAGCTGCCGCTGACAAGGCCGGCAAGGAGAGTAAAGGCTTTAATTCAATGAGCAAAGCTTTCGAGCAAACATTCGGCAAGGGATCGGGCACCGCTCAGAACATGGCAAAAGTGTCTCAGACGTACAAACAAATGGTGACTGCTTTGCGAGATGACGGGTCAAAGGGGTATGTTGCGAATGCCATGACCGCGAAAGAAGTTGCCGCCAGAGGATGGGATACTTACCTCTTCGGTCGAGGGACTATCGGCGGTAAGACGATATAGATTAACGTAGACCATCCGCTGTTCAGCACACCATCTGCGCTTTCTTGGACCGCAGGACACGAATCTTCGCATAACGCTCGAGTCGGAGATCATGCGTATCGCTGGCAGGCCACGCTGTATAAGAGCCTAACGCCTGAACAAAGGCTTGATAATGCCGATAGTTTCATGGATTTTGCAACTCATCCATGAGTCGGATCATTCTACTGCTGCCCGTTGCGCTTACCTTGGCACCCATGATTGGCGTGAGTATGGGCTCCGACGGCGGACCACGTCTGTCGGCCGCAGAGGTCGTGAGGATTGCAGACGCCAAGGCGCGCTCAGCGCTTCGAAGAGAACTAACTGAGTTTCGTCGATCGCCGCCGCGCTACTCGGAAAAGACTAAGACGTGGACCGTTGTTTATCGAAACACCGCAGGCACGGCACCGTCAGACATAACGGTTGAAATTTCTGATGTTAGCGGAGAGGCATCTGTTTCGTTCGGCGACGGTTTGAAGTAGAAACGCTGAGAAAATCTGAAAGTCTGAAAGGGGTCAGAGTAGGGTTGCATTGATTTGACGGACAGTGGGCTAAGGGGTGAAAAACCCCAAGGAAGCCCACATGAAGACACAGTTAAGTAAGCCAGCTCGGTGCGTGGGATTTTTTGGTACCGGTCGCGAAGTGGTGTGCAATCCTTTGTTCGAGATAGAACAAAGTTTGTTTTAAGCGTTGATCGTTCAGTCGCCTACGAGAAAAGGAAAAGGGGTCAGAGCTTATTATTGACACTTACATCCTGCTTCGTTAAGCTGGGAGCTAATGGCTCGACCCTTGCGAATTCAGTATGCGGGAGCCCGCTATCACTTGATGAGCCGTGGGGATCGACGGGAGCCAATCTTCAGCGATGATAAGGATCGGCAACAGTTTCTCGCTACGCTGGGCCAAACTTGCCGCAAGACTGGCTGGCAGCTGCACGCTTATTGCTTAATGAGTAATCATTTTCACCTGGTGGTGGAAACGCCGCAGCCCAACTTGGTCGAAGGGATGAAATGGTTTCTTGGCACTTATACGCAGCGATTTAACCGGCGACATCAGCACTGGGGCCATCTGTTTGGTGGACGCTATAAAGCGCAATTGATCGATGAGCGTTCCCCGGGCTACCTGGTCACTGCGGCCAATTACGTGCATCTGAATCCGGTACGAGCCGGCCTCTTGCGCAAGAGCGCTCCGCTGCAGGAGTATCTCTGGAGCAGTTATCCGGCGTACCTGCAACGCAGGTTACGGCCCGATTGGCTGCGGGTTGATCGCGTGCTTGGCGAACACGGAGTGCAAGTGGATTCGCCGAAAGGGCGACGCGAATTTTCCCGCCGGATGCAGCAGCTGTGTTTAACGGCACAGGTTATCGCACCAGTTTCTCTCCTGCGCGGTTGGAAAATCGGGGCGGAAGATTTTGCCGATTGGCTGGCAGAAAAACTTGCTCGCCGCGGTCGAAAGGGCGAACGCGCGAGTGAGCGCCGCGAGACCGACCAAGCTTTAGCTGAGCGCTTGGTGCGCGAGAGTTTAATAAAAGCTCGCTGGAGCGAAAAGGATTTGAAGCATCGAAGAAAAAGTCATGCGCAGAAATTGACCATAGCTCGTCAATTGCGCGAACAGACGCCGATGAGCCGCCAATGGATTGCGAAGCGATTGAACATGGGCAGCGCGAGCTATCTTTCGGCATTACTCGGGAGTGTCAATAGTAAGCTCTGACCCCATTTTGCCTTTCGGAAAAGTAGCTGTGCTTGTCGCGGATACCTCACCAGACACTGGAAGCTCAAAGCCAGTTGATCAGCCATCTGCGACACCTGTCACGATCATCACGCCAGCAACTAGCCCCGTCGGCGACCCCTCCAGTCAGCAAACTGCTGCAGTCGAACAAAACAACACAGAGGTGGAACAACAGAGGAGCCCACAACCCCGTCGCAGTTCATCTCCGCCCGACAAATACCCGTTCGCCCAGCGTACCAACGAACCAGGGTTCTATCGCAGCCCGTATACTGGGCGTATTTATGATCTTCGGCGTTTGCGAGACGGTGCGCTCGTTCGTGATCCAGATACCGGACAATTGTTCCGCCGACCTCGGTCGCGATAGCACTCAAATATGCCGAGGGGCTTGAATCATGTTCAAGAATTCGCAGGAACGGCGACGAGTATTACCACGCAGTTTGCATCCCCTGCACAAACAACCGCTTCCCATCGCCCCGATGCGCGTCCGCAATCCAGATTGTTCGCCCTCCGAATCAACGGCTCAGACGTAACCCCAACTCCAACCAGCTTTGCTGAGGTTGTCAGCGATTATTTCCCAGAATATGTCGCGACGCTAGAGTACGGTTGACAAGCAGGAAGTGGCCGGACGAAAAGACCGCCTCCACCTCTCGTAATATCCAACGGCATAAAACTGCAGTATCGGTCAGGCATAGAATATGCCCCCCCGTAAGCATTGTAAGTCGCGAGCGACTGACAGCCGGATAGCTGGCATGTCAGAACTACAGCACAAGCCAAACTGAGGGTAAGAAAGAAACTTTTCATGAGCCGAGGTTATGACGGAAAAACGTCCCCACTACAAGCTTCAATTTCGGACCACTTCAATTTTCATCACCATGTGCCGGCTTTGCTGAGATTGTCAGCGATGATTTCCCAATATTTCACGTAGCGGATTCTGCCGCTTTTGTTCTCCACAAGCCAATGACAAAATGATATAAGCGGGCACAAATCTAAGCCGGAGGCGATCTCAAGAAAGGAAGAAAGGGGTCAAATTGGGCTTGCCCTGATTTCAACATTCGACATTTGGAATTCGAAGCTGCTGCTGGAATATTAAATGTTTTGACGCGCCCCCAGCGCGGCCGCCATACCAGCGCCCCAGCCCTGCGTCAAACGCCTCTGCATCGTCACGATTGTCGTACCGCACTCAGTCGCCTACGTGCCGAGTGTCGTTCCAAAACTGGATCGCAGAATGGGACAGGTCGTTCTCGTAGCTGAGCGCACTAAGACTTGCTGTGTTTAACATGAAAAATTTTCCAGCGGCCGGTTCCAGTCCGAGCCAGCGGGCAGCGAACACTCGCAGGAAATGTCCGCTCGAAAAAATCAGCACATTGCCTTTGATGGCACGGACGCGATTGACAACGCGACCGGCCCTGGCGCCAACTTGTTCGGGCGATTCTCCGTTAGGGCAGCCGTCACGGAACAACTCCCAGTCGGGTCGTTTCGCGTGAATCTCTGCGGTACGGAGACCTTCGTAATCACCATAGTTCCATTCGACAAGATCGCGATCGACTTCGGCTACGGCGCCAAACCCCGCCAGTTCACAGGTTCGCGCGGCGCGCTGTAATGGACTTGTCATTACTTTCGCGAAGACCGATCCGGCCAGCCGTACTCCCAGGCGCACGGCGTTGCGTTCGCCACGCTCGGTCAGCGGCAAGTCGGTAAGCCCCGTGTGCTGACCTGTGACGCTCCAGGCAGTCTCGCCGTGGCGCGCCAGATAAATTACGGGAAAAATTTCGCTCATATTTGAGTAGATCTGCGGACTGGGCTACTCGAGCTGGTTATAAAACGTCCACTTGCCACCGGCGGTCTTCCAAACGCTGATCGCGCTTCCAAAAAAACGTAAAGGCAAATACGGAACCGTCGGGCAAGTCCGCGGTTGGAAAATCTGCGAACCATAGATCCAGTTCGCTTTGGTGGATCGTCTGCGACTGGTTAGTTCCCGCCCAGTTGTCCGTTGACCAGACGATCGTTGCTTCCGCAGCGAGGATGATCCGCAAAATTTTGCCGCGCGACACGCGCCGTAGAGGATGGCGCAGAGTCCAAATCTCGTATCGACTCTGCACTGGATTTACGACGTAACGTTGGTAGGCCGGTTCTACGCGGTCGAAGCAAACGCCGTCGTGCTGGCTGCGCACCAGCGAAACATATTCGGCGTGGGACCAGCAAAGCGGCATCGCCGCGCCAGTCGGGCAACCGCGCTTCATTCTCGCATGCGGCAAATCTTCGCCGTCCCAAACTTGCTCTGTGATCATGCCGCCCTTATTCGAAAAGTTTTCGATCGTGGTGATGAACGGTTTTGGATCGCTCCCCGCAGCCAGTTCGTAATGGCCGCGTTCACCTGTTAAAATCGGCCAGCAGCGACCTACACCTGTGCCGTCGAAGGCGCTTCCGTCATCCTTTTGTCCGTAGCCATCATGATTGTAGCGACGCCAGCCCGCGCCTTGTGGTAGTTCATGCTTGATGACGCGATCGATTACTTCAATTGAATCGCGAACGATTGGATCGTTCGCGTCGCGAATGCCGTACCGCACCAGGTGAAGAAAATCACCGCTGACGACATTTCGCGCCGAATGTAAGCCACCGCCATTGGCGATCTGAATCATGGTCGTATTGGGATCGGCATGCGGATCTGGAGCGCTAGCGTCAGTTGGATTAATGCGGATGTAATGACGAGGGCGACCCGCGACCAGCTCGCCCGCTGTTGTGACCGTCCACTCTTCGAGGTGCGCTGCCAGCCAGTCAGCGTAAGCGAAAATAAAATCCGCAAGACTCGCTTCGCTGTATCCTCTAGCCCACTCTGCCGTACAGGCGAGAGCGGCAATCACAATAGCCATCGTCGAAGGTGAATAGCCGGCGTTTTCTTCCCAGCGGTCCTGCGCTGTCACTGGCCCTTGTAGAATCAGATTCGCCGCGGCGCGCACAATCATTACCCGGGGATTAAACAAGCCCAGCGCGTCCTGTTTGTGCAAACGCCACGCAAGAAGTATCGAGAAAGCAATTTGGTCGAGCTGTAGCCCGGACCAATAAGCGGTGCCATCGATCCAGCTATTTTGTGGGAAGCTGCCGTCCGGCCGCTGAATGGCCGCCAGCCAGATCAACGCACGCAGCGGCGTGCTTGTTTGACCCGTTGCGAGGAGCGCCGTTGCGCTGTGCACGAGGTCGCGAGTCCAAACGAGATGATAACCACCGAGATCGTCATCGCTCTTGGTTTCGCCCCACGGAATACTCATGGATGCAACCAGCGCGCCTTGAAAAACTTTGTCCTCATGCGCCAGCAGTACGCAACGGCTCAGCCGATACATGCCGCCGGCGTCAGATGTTTCCTTGCTAAAGTCAAATTCAGGATTCACAACCGCTCGTTGCCATTGCCGAACATACGCCTGGCAATGTGACTCAAACGACTCGGCCAAGGATTGGAACAACTTCGTGGCCGCGCTCTGATAACTTCGACCAAACGCAACGGCGATAGTGAATTCATCGTTCTCTAGCAGATCGATTTCGCCGGTTAGCGCGATGTTGCCTTGCTCCGCTGTGCGGAACTCCCACTCCATTTTGAAGTGCTGCATCAAGTCTTGCCAACCGTCGCTGAAGCCTACGTAACCAACAGATCGACGAACGAAACCGGTATTGCATGCGATGAGCAGATGAACGTTCTCCCGCTGAGCGTGGAACACTTTGCTGCCGCCAATTTCAGAACACGACGCTGAATTGCCCGCGCCATGACCGCCGATGTGAGGAGCGAGCAACGCATAAAGCCGCAATTTGTGGCGGAGCGACTCATCGAGCACTTCGACTTTGGTGTGGACTAGTAAAACCGATAGATGCGGATCCGTTAGCACGTCTTTTATCAAACGGTAACGACCCTCGGGATCGGAATTCGTGAGACGATAAAAGAGGCAATCGCGCTGCGGATATTCGACGAGGTGATTCAGGTCGCGTTTTTCTTCGTGGCAAAACGTTTCACCGTCGCTGATGAGAAACTGAAAGTCGCGCGTGTTTGGTTTGTCGACGTGTGGGTAATAAATCTCGTTGACAATTCCGTGACTGAGCGTGAACCAAACGCGGCAACTGGTGTGGTAAGCTGTGCCGACGCCTTCTTTAGCACTCGACGTCCAGCGTGGCTCGATTCCTGGCGCGCCAAATGCAATCGAGTTATCAGCCGGATTCATCTGTGAGCGTAGTCCCAATCAAAGCCGAACAACGGGATGGTAGCGTTCCGCCGTGAAAACAGATTCGGGATCGGAACCTGATACTTTGCCAACTGCGATCCAGCCGAATCGACTTATAAGTGCACCAATTAGAAATGAGATCGCTGCCAATGGAACCAAGCCAAAAAACCGGAGGACAAGCGCAAGTGGGCCGTTCAAGATTTCGCCGATGCGAATAAGCCAACCCGAATTGTGTTCGTGTATAGCGCGATCGGCTGCGCCGTCTTTGTCCAGCGTCAGCCAAACCAAGAGCACTGATTCCACTGCGGCCGCGAGAAATCCAATCGCATTGAGTGGCGCGATTCGATGACCAAGCAGCTCGAGCAACGCCGCTGCAGATCCTAATCCAGCCACGCCGAAATGAATCGGCAGCAGCACGCGATGCAGAAACCACGCCGGTATCGCTGTTGCACCGATCAGCACACCAGTATAAGTGGCGAGCAACATTCCGAAGAAGGCCGAAGCGAAAATAAGGAGGCCGGCGACGATCCGAAGAAATTGGTCCACGGCTCCGGTGAATGTGTGAAGCGCATGTAGCTCGAGCGCGATCAGCCCGGGAACGACGCACGCGCCAAATGCTGTCAGAATCCAAGCGCCCATCGACATGGGCGATTGCGGTTTAAAAACGCGCAGCATGTTGATGAAAAGATGTGGCCGCCCGAGATCCAGGGTCAACAAAATTGGCGAGGTTACCGCGCCGATTGCTGCCAGCCACATTGCGGCGCGGGCAAGATCGACATGGTGAAAAATCGCCGCGGCCAACGCGATGACCGCGGACATTCCAGCGAGACCGCCTACGAAAAAGTAAACCGGAATTTCCCATGTCCAGACCGGCGGTTTGACGACCGGTTGTCCGTAATAACCGGGCTTGCGCGGAATCGGACCACCCGCAACATCGACACCGCGCCCGGCTACGACGCCGTCCTTCCATGCTTGCTCGCGCAATTCTTCGAGTCGCTTTTCGGATGGGGAATTGATTGTCATGAGAAAAACGCGAATGCAAGGAGCGCCGCGATTATTGATGCAATCGCAGTCGCGATCGCAGAAGTCCAGGCTGACCTCAGATGAATTGTCGGGATCTGTGGCTTGGGCGGCAGCCCATAGGCCTCTGGTTCGCCGAGGATCAAAAAGAAGGCGTGAATCCCACGGACGGATGTTTCCTGCGGATCGTAAAGTTGCGCGTCACGGTAACCGCATTGTTGTAGTTGCTGCACGCGCTCCCTTGCGCGCGCGCGGAGATCATCCAATCGACCAAAGACGATCGATTCGGTTGGACACACTTTTGCGCAGGCCGGGACGAGTCCGCTCTTTTGTCGATCGTAACAAAAAGTGCACTTGAATGCGCCGCCTGCATCGGGAAGCGGCTCGGGCCTGCGATCAACCACTCCAAACGGGCAGGAGACAACGCAGTAGCCGCAGCCGTTGCACACGTCGTTTTGCACGAGCACGGAACCGACCTCCGTACGCACAATCGCACCGGTCGGACAGGCTTCGAGGCAGCCAGCCTCTTCACAATGTTTGCAAACATCGGAGAGAAAAATCCAGCGGAAAGGATCGTCACCTTTGGCATTGCCTAGCGAATGGGAGCCGACGATTTGGTTTCCTTTTTGGCGATCTTGTTCGACAAACAAAACATGCCGCCAGGTGGACGCGCCGAGCCGGCCGGTGTTGTCGTAAGAATTACCCGACCAGAAAAAACCGTCATCAGGCACGAGGTTCCATTCTTTGCACGCGACCTCGCACGCTTTGCAACCGATGCACACGGTTGGATCAGTGAAGAAGCCGACCTCGACGTTTTCCTGCACGTAATTGTGGCGGCGCTGGTTCGTGCTCTTTGTTCCTTCACCGATCATGACTTCGTCATCGTTACATCAACGTTTTAACGAACCTCCATTGCTCCAACACTCCAATACTCCGTCGTTTACTCATTCTTTTCCTTCCATCGCGAGACCGCCACCGCGAGTAGCTACGCTCACCACCGGTTCTTCCGGATGCAAAATCGGCGAGCTTGTTTGGGGCGCGTATTTGTTGAGAAACTCTGCGAACGCGCTCCCGCGCGGCAGACGTCCGGGCACAATATTGCAGGTGCACGCTTTTGCTTCCATGATGGTGACGTTCGGTTCTCCGGAAATCGTAAGAAGATCATTGGCCGCGCCGCCGCGCACCAAGCCGGCTGTCCCGTAATGATAAGGCAACGCGATCTGGTGCACCGTTTTTCCATTGAGATGCATTGGTCGGATCCGGCGACTAACGAATGCCCGCGCCTCAATTGCGCCGCGCAAAGTGACAATACAAACGAAATCGCCATTGTTGATCTTGAGCTCACGCGCGAGCTCCGGCGAAATTTCGGCAAACATTTCCGGCTGCAATTCGGCGAGATGACTGAGAAAACGCGACATGCCCCCGGCCGTATGATGTTCGGTCAGGCGATAGGTGGTCAGAACAAATGGAAACCTCGCATCGCCGGGCGGTGCGAACCGATTTTCGCCACGCGTAAACCAGTGCACCGGCGGATTTGTGTCGTGAGAATAAAGTTCGTTTGAGACCGGCGACTCGAGCGGTTCGTAATGAGTCGGGAACGGACCGTCCTGCAAACCTTTCGGCACGTAAAGCCAGCCCAGTCCATCCTCATGCAAAATAAATGGGGCATCACCTGGAATCGCATCGAGACCTTCAGCACCTTCTTCCGGCTCGTAATCTGGGGCTTTGCCTTTTACAAAGCCGGGCACATCTATGCCGGTCCACTTTTCTGAGTCCCACCACACTAATTTTTTTCGTTCACTCCAAGGCCTGCCGTCCGGCCGCGCACTGGCGCGATTGTAAATGATTCTGCGATCACTGGGCCAACTGAAGCCCCAGCCGTGACCGAGATAATCTCTGGATTTTCGTGAATTTGCCTTGTTCACGCCATCGCGGCCAAAAACTCCGGAATAAATCCAGCAGCCGGATGCGGTCGATCCATCGGCTCTCAATTCTGCGAAACCATTCACTTGCGGGCCATGATGAGGTTTGCCATCGCGATCAACGCCGAAAACGACTCCCTCGGACCGGCCCGAGTCACCGACTCCGGCTACAGGTTCAGTCTTCCAGCCGTTGATCTTTGCGAGCACGGCTTCCATGTTTGGGTCACCGAGTTCATCTTGCCGATACCACCAGTCGAGCGCGCGCAGCGGCTCGTCGATCGAATCATCCGATGCTTTTGCTTTTGCGATCAAACGCAACGCGAGTTGATGAACGAACCACGCATCGGAGCGACAATCCCCGGGCGGATCAACAGCTTTTTCGCGCCATTGCAAGAGTCGCTGTGTGTTGGTAAATGCGCCTTCCTTTTCAGCATGACCGGCGGCCGGGAAAAAGAAAACTTCAGTCTCGATGTCCTCGGGCTTCAATTCGCCGCGGTCGATCTCGGGCGATTCGCGCCAGAAATTTGCTGATTCGATTTCGACCATGTCGCGAACGACTAGCCATTTCAGTTTCGACAGCGCCCTTCGCTGGAGCCGTGAATTGGGCGCGCCAACGGCCGGGTTCTGCCCCATCAAAAACATGCCCTCCATTTTTCCGTCAAGCATGTCGTAAAGGAATTCGAAGAAGGAATGGTTGCCGGTAAGTCTGGGGAGCCAACCGTAGCCGAAATCGTTTTGTGCGGTCGCGTGCTTTCCGTAATAGGCCTTGAGTGTGCTCACGATGTATTCCGGGTAATGCGCCCAGAGACCGGTCTTTTTCGTGTAGTTGTCGAGATATTGCTGAAGCGTCTCGTCGCCTTTGAGCGGCATTGTTAGATAACCGGGAAGAATGTCGTACAACGTCGGAATATCAGTCGAGCCCTGGATCGAGGCGTGACCGCGCAGCGCAAGAATTCCACCACCGGGGCGGCCGATATTTCCAAGCAGCAATTGCAAGATCGCAGCCGCACGAATGATCTGCACGCCTTTGGAATGCTGAGTCCATCCTACTGCGTAGCAAACCGCCGCGGTGCGCTCAGGCCCGGATGCAGCAGCAAGCGCATGCGCGACCTTATGAAAAAGGTCCGGCGGAATGCCGCAAATTTTTTCGACCATCTCCGGTGTGTAACGAGAGAAATGCCGTTTTAATTTCTGAAAGACACATTGCGGGTCTTGCAATGTGAGATCGCGCTGGGGGCGACTCAGAACGCCGCCTTTGTAAAGCCAGCTGTCGCCTTCGTAGGCGCGCTTCTCTTCATTCCAACCGGAAAAATAGCCATCCTCGTTGTCGTCCGGGTCGCGGTATTCGTCGGACAAAATGCAGGAGGCATTTGTGTAATGAACGACGTAATCGCGAAAGAAGAGCTCATACTCAATCAAATGGTTGATGAGTCCGCCGAGAAAAACAATATCTGTGCCGGCGCGGATCGGCACCCAGATATCGGCAAGCGCGCTGGTGCGCGAAAAGCGAGGATCGACATGAATGATTGTCGCGCCGTGTTGCTTCGCTTTCATTACCCAGCGAAAACCGACTGGATGCGCTTCGGCCATCGAAGAGCCTTCGATTAAAATGCAATCCGCGTTCGCGAGATCTTGTTGCGCGGTGGTAGCTCCGCCCCGGCCGAAGGAGGTGCCCAGACCGGGCACCGTGCTGCTATGTCATATCCGGGCCTGGTTGGACACACAAACCATCCCCAGGCCAGCGGTGAAAAGTTTTTTAATGAGATAATTTTCTTCGTTATCGAGCGTGGCGCCGCCGAGATGGCAGATCGCGGTGGTGTGATTGACATCCAATCCGTCCATTTGCCTAACGAACGTCCGCTTTCGCGATTCCCACACGCGCTCCACCACCATTTCCATCGCTCGCTCGAGCGAAATTTCCGTCCACTCTTTGGACCGCGGCGCGCGATATTTCATTTTTATCTCGCGGCGCGAATGTGTCAGTAGCTGGTATGACGCTGCGCCTTTCGGACAAAGGTTACCCTGGCTGATCGGTGATTCCGGATCACCTTCGATTGAAATCAGCTTCCCGTCCTTGTGGTAAACTAACTGGCCGCAGCCAACGCCGCAGTAAGGGCAAATCGAGCGCGCGACTTGCGCATCATCGATACGCGCGTGCATCGCGCGCGTTTTTTCCGACATCGCCTCCAGACCGGTTCCATCTTTGCGCTCGCGAATTTGCCGAACAAGCGGCCATTTCGAAAGCAGCGCAGTCAGCGACGTCATGTCGTCTAGTTCTTCGTGCAACCGACCATTTTCATCAATAGTTTTCCTGGCCGCACCGGTAAAGCACAAAACGGCACGATCGCGCTGGTCTATTATGTTCGCGGTTTCTCAGCAGCTCGCAGCCGGATATTGATCTCGGATGTGAGGGTGCGGTGGACGGGACACTTTGCCGCGATGTCCATCAGTGCCGCGTGCTGTTCTGCACTCAACGCGCCGGTCAATTCCACTTCGACGTCGATTCTGTCCACCATTCCTTCCTTGGTTTCGCACTCCTCGCAGTCTTTCGCGTGAATACGCGAATGCCAGAGTGAAACTTTGATGTTTTCGAGAAGGAATTGTTTCCTGCGCGCGTAAAGACCAACGGTCATGGAGGTGCAGACGCCAAGACTTGCCAGCAAATAATCGTACGGATCGGGCCCGGCATCGCCACCGCCCGCGCTCACGGGTTCATCGGCGACAAGGTGATGTTTACCCGCAATGATTTCCTGCTTAAAACTGTCCGCGCCGCCGCGCACGACGACATGAGGTGTTTTGTCGTGGTTTTCTATAGCCATAATCCGGAATCAGGGGCGCACGATACTCGCCAACGCGTCACGGTAGCGCCACACGAGAAATAATTCGAGAACAGTCACAACGATTGCTGGTCCAAAGCCCTCGGGCGCCATCAAAATGTGAAAGAGCCAAATGTTCACAATCATGGCGCCAAGGATCGTCAAACCCAGCGGAACAAAGCGGCCGATTAACAGAAGCAATCCGCCGATCACCTGAAGCCCGCCGATCGCGTAAATGTAACCACTCGCAACGAACGCATGCAAATATTCACCAGCAAGACCCGGCGGTGGCGGCGGCATCGGAAGGAAATGCAGGAAAGCGTTGGAACCAAAGAAAACGAAGATCAATCCGAGAAGGACCCTAGCAATAACGGTAGCGATTTTCATTCGCGCATCGTGACTTGATTGATTGGAAATTCCAATCCCGAAGTTGCTCCAACTTACGTCCCGAATGTTCGACAACTTCTTTTACGATCGATTGAGCGGCAGTTGACGCACGTTGTCCTCTTGCGCAGACTCGTCGTGGGCCCTCAAGCGTCGAGCGGAAGCTTCCGCTGAAAATGTGTGGGGCTACCAGGATTGCATGGCAAGAAAGAAATTTATCCGGCGATTGGTGCCCCTACCGGCACGGCCATTCTTTAAATCGATAGAGAACGAGAATAGAAGTGCGCGACTTCTTGAGGTTTTACGTAAAAACGCTCTGCAAAACCAGCGCGAGGAGCCACAGATTTTCTACTCTGTCCGGGATGTGGCCCGGCATTTCTCCTTGCCGCTATCCACTGTAGGGCGCGTTTACGGCCGGCTGAAAGAGGAAGGGATTTTGGTCGGAGTACCAGGATCAAAAACGCTCCTTCAAGGTCGAAGATCCGGGCGACATTTGAGCGTCCTCGGTGTGGTTGGAATGCCGGCCTCTGTTACGTCGTTTGTGACTGTCCAAGATTACCGCATGTTTTTTATACGCACCCGTCGGGAACTTCGCGCACGTGGTTTTGCGGTTGCAACAATCTTCTTTAACCAGGGCGATATCAGAACCGGACGGCTGATCTCAAGAATCAAGAAATATTAATATCGATACTCTCTTGTGGTATCAGCCTAAACAAGGCGCGAAAGAAATAACCGCTCACCTCAAACACGCCGGAGTAGGGATCGTTGGTATAAGCGACAGTGGACTGGCGGGCATTCGATGCCGCTACGAAGTGCAGCGTGAGCTAGCCATCCGAGAGATATTGCGTGACTGGCTTTCACAGCACGAAATAAAATCAGTGATCGTCATTCGCACTACGAAAGCCGCTGGCGCGATGGAGGAAACGCTGCAAACGCTGCTCGAGGAGGAGGGGTTAGCGTTTGAGTTCAAAACTGTAGGCTATCACCGCTTGCACGATTTCCTTGAAGTCTTGTCGCGGAATAAACGCGCTGGAGTCATTTTCCCATCTCTCGCAGCATCGTTCTTCGCCTTTCGTGTTCCTGATGGTTTAACAAAACTAATGAGTCAGGCACGAGTCGCGCTGACCGAAGGACCCGTGAGTTTGGCGTTTGTACAAGTTCCCGATGTGCACGTCGATCTCGTGGTGGTCGATTGGCAGCTTGTAGCGGAGCAAATTGTTACGGATTTGGTCAGCAAGAAAGCTTTCGATTCCGATAAAGTCAGCGTTTTTGAGGCGCAAGCTCATCTGCGGGCACCGCTGAGTCATTACGCGGAATCGCTCTGAGAAAAGAATTGCAGGCCCGGAGCCGACGCAATTCTGTCCTCAAATTGTTTCGAATTGCCTCTGCCCACAGCGCACTGGACTCTTACAACCAAATCAGTTCACAAATCAGTTGCTCGCTTTTAGCAGAAAGGCGGAAGCGTGCAAGAATTTCGTACGCAATTGTGCGTATTGCGGAAAAACGGGAATTCGCGAGAGTCGTCACTCCTTCGAAGGAAAGGAAAACGAAGAATTTCAAAGAAATTTCGAAACTTCACGCCGAAAAATCCGAAGAAGATACAGACCAGCAGTTTAATTTAGGGGAATCATTAGGGGAATCATTAGGGAAATAAAACCTATCCCCCCAAAACCCCCCGAAACCAGGAATTCAAAAAATGAAAAGAAGAACAACAATCACTCTGACAATTGTAGGCTTGTTATCGATGGCAGGAATCTTTTACGCCGCCAATCCAGTGCCCTTTGCGCCTGTCCCCGGGCCCATAGGCGTGTCCGCTGCGCCGGCTGATCTATACGTGACCCCCTACTGCAGCGACGAAATCGATAAGGTCGACTGCTAGGGGAATGTCTCGTTCTTCGCGTCGGTTCCGGGGTTTGGTTCCTGCCGGGAAAAATACATGACTATCGCTCCAATCCAGTCCGCGAATGCCGTGCCGCCGTTCACCCCGCGCGACGTTTTCGTCACACAAGGCGCTCAGGTCTTTAAGGTCCATGAAGGTGTGGTCACGCTGTTTGCGACGCTCGTGGGGTGCGACGCAGGGGACCACAACGGGCTTACGTTCGACCATGTGGGCACATTTGGATTCAACCTGATCTCGGTGTGCCAGCTCGGTGGCGTCTTTACCATTGACGCGAATGGAAATGCCACGGAAATCGCGAACACCGGCACCTATCAAGAACAACCAGCTGTAGCGCCGCTAAGCTTCGGGACCTACGCCGGCCAGATCCTGGTGGCCGACGAGGTAGATGGTCAGATTCACGCAATCGATTACCACGCTGGACACACCGTTACTCAAGGTGCCTTCCATATGCCTGACGCGGAAGGCGTCTTCGTTATCCCGGATGCTCCGTGCACCTTCTGCGGCCCCACCTTCGCCCCAGGCGCCTTCTTCCAAGCGATATACAGCTATAACTACGTTTTCTCATATCCGCCGACCGACTTCACAGGGTTGGGTGGCGACATCCTCGTTTCAGGTGAGGAGGGCGCAGGCATCGTTCGGATACACTGGAATGGCAGTAGCTATGATACCTTTCCCTTCGATACCAGCACCGGCGGCCAACTCGAGGGCTCCTCTTTTGTTGACTGCGACGTTCCCACGCCTACGCCTACGCCGACGCCGACAGCGACGTCTACGCCGACCGCCACATTTACGCCGACAGCTACAGCTACATTCACACCGACAGCAACGGCAACGTTTACTCCAACCCCTACGGCTACGGCTACAGCCACCTCGACTCCTACTCCCACACCCACTCCGACTCCGTCGGTTCAGGTGAGTCAGATCACGCCGACCGGAACGACTTGTACAGAGTTCGCGAACGGCACGGCCCACACCCTCAGCAGCCTGCAGTACAGCGTCAAGAACGGGGTGATCAACCAAGTCAACCCCGGTGTGTTCTTCTACTGGGTGAAGGTGACGGTGCCAGCCGGCAACAACACCTTTACGATCACTCAGACGATCACGACGGGCAACTTCAACACCCCCTTCGTCTTAGCGAACGGGGGAAGCAATGTGTTTAACTCCAACTGTAATAGTTTGTCGGAGACGATCACGCAAAACCCCACGACTGGCGCGGTGACCGTGCAGTGGAACGCACCGACTGCGGGCACTTACTTCATCTCGCTCAAGTTCAACTCGTCGAGCGTTAAGGGTAACCCCGCTCCCAGCGGGAACGGAAACGTTCACTACGACTTCAATACGACGGGGGTGCCTGGTTCGACCAGTGGGCTCGATCTGCTCCTGCAGTGATCAAATCAGAACGTTAACAGCGCGCGCGCGGAATTACGCGCGCGCGCTGAAGCTTAAAAGTTCGAGGCAGGTGCGCGTTTTTTTGCACGAGAAAAGGTTGGCTTTTGAGAACAGTGCCAAGGTATGGCTGGCAGAAATGAAAAACGGGGGTCAGTCCTCACTATTGACACAAGATCGCTTTATTGCCGAAGATCCGAGTGATTGCGTTGGGATCGCACCACGGTAGGCCTAGTTTGCAGCTACGGCGGCTGCTGTGACTTCTTCCGGCTGCACGAATGGCGGAACCGGGCAGTCGAGTGCATCGGCAATTGCGCGCAGTAGCTCTGCTTCGCTTTGCTGGATGACGCCATCGGCAGCGACCGTTTGCGCGCAGGCGCCAAGGAGATTTTTCTTGATCTGCGGCACCGCCTGGCTGAGGCGCTCGAGCGCTGCATCCATGTTTGACAGATCACACTCGTCTGGCGGCAACAATGGGATTTCGCAGTGCGCTACTTGGCCTAACCATTCTGCTCCCTTTGCAAATGCAGCGGACAACTCGGTTGCATTTTCCTGTCCCGCATAGGCAGTTGCCGATAGCAGCACGCCACAGTCCCGTGCCAATGGATGCAAAGCGTAGAACTGCGTGACCGGCCTTCGTTCGGGAAGAAAATAGGTATCGAGATGCCGCGCCACGATTTTTTGCAGCATGTATGCGAACAAATCAGCTTTGTCGTTACTCGCTGCGAGGGTTCCTATAGCTGCGCGGAATTGCTGAAATTGCTCGGGAGGAAGACGGCGCAGAGCAGGCAGTGCGAGGTCAAGCGAAGGAATTTTGGCCTGCACCGGCATAGCTTGAACTTCAGGCCAGATTCGCGCGGTCTCGTTCAGCATGGCTTCGGATGTGACGCTGGCGAGACCTTCGAACTGTTTTTCGTGCACAGATGGTTCGCTCGCGAGGAGAAGTGCGCAAACTAGTCCGCTGGCCCCGAGTGGGTCGCGTGCAGCGGCTTCGATTGCCGGCGGAATCGCGTGGCGAAAATCGGCAGCATAAGCCAGATGCTGCGTTGTCGCCTGGCCGACGTTTGCAACCACCGCATGCTCTGCCACAAACGGCGCCACAAATCGACCTGCTCCAGCTTGGGGCATGGGAATTTCCGGTGTCGCAGATACCTGCGGCGCAGGCGAGATCGCGGAAGCTGGCTCTTCTGTCACGCGCGGGAATTTCCCGTCAAAGCTCGGATCCAAAGCGCGAATGCGTTCCGTTAATGGAGGATGCGTGCCAAAAAGTGAGTTGCCCAAACCGTTTGCGAAAAACAGGTGGCTGGCTTCCTCGGCATGCGGCGATTCGATTCGGGAACCGTAAGGGAGTCCGCCAATTTTCTTCAGCGCGCCCGCCAACCCAGCCGGATTGCGTGTGAATTTCACGGCCGCAGCGTCGGCCAGGAGCTCACGCTGGCGGCTAACCGCAGCCTGGATCAATCGTCCGAAGAACACGCCTGCCCAGCCAACGATAATGAGCGCCAAACCAACCAAAGGTAGCGGATTCTTGCGTCCACGCGTCCGGATGAGTACCCGACCGATAACAGTCAGGCAAAGAATCCCAAAGACGAGACCCATGAGGCGTAAATCGAGCCGCATGTCGCCATTAAGAATGTGGCTGAACTCGTGAGCGATGACTCCCTGTAGTTCGTCACGCGAAAGTAGTTTCATACAGCCGCGCGTCACGCTAATGGCCGCATCGCTTGTGGAATGTCCCGCAGCAAACGCGTTGATTCCCGCCTCATCGTCCATGACGTAAACCTGCGGAACAGGCATACCGGACGCGATAGACATCTCTTCTACGACATTTAGCAGCTTGCGTTCATCGGTGTCGCTTGTGTTGGAATCAATCAAACGCCCGCCCAGCAACTCAGCGACCGCGCTGCCGCCACTAGCCAGTCGCAATGTTTTGAAAGCGCTCCCGGTAAGAATCACGGCGAGCGTGCCAAGCGTTATCCAGAGCAGCAGCTCGGACTTTGGCCCGACCGCCAAGGCTCCGAGGATCAGCGAGACCGCAACGTTGATGACGACGACGAGCGACAGAACGGCGAGAACAAAATAGACTACCAGGAACTTGGTATGCCGTCGGGCTTGATCCTGGCGTTCGAAGAAGTCCACTAATCGATTTTGGCAGCGCCGACCTAGAACGCGACTTTGGGCGCTTCCTTTTGTTCCGGCTTCTCGATGACGAAAAGTTCAGCCGGCCCGAAATTGAATGTGCTGGCGATGAAGTTGGTTGGAAAAACTTCGCGACGCGTGTTGTAGGTCATCACCGCGTCGTTGTAAGCCTGACGCGCGAAAGAGACTTTGTTCTCGGTCGAAGTCAGTTCTTCCATCAAACTCATCATTGTCGTGTTCGCCTTAAGATTCGGGTACGCCTCCGCCAGCGCAAACAACCGGCCCATGACGCCGGACAATGCGCTTTCGGCCGAAGAAATCTCTTTCATGGCAGAAGCGTCGCCCGGGTTTTGCGCGGCGCGCGTATTGGCCGAGACGGCAGCATTCCTGGCTGTGATGACGGCTTCGAGCGTCCCTCGCTCATGTTGCAGGTAGCCTTTGGCGGTCTCGATCAGATTTGGGATCAGGTCGTAGCGCCGTTTGAGTTGAACATCAATCTGCGAGTAGGCGTTCTTGTAGCGATTGCGCAATGTGACCAGCGCGTTGTATCCGCCAACGACGAACATGAGCACGAAGACGCCGATTAGAATGACAGCGCCAATAAACAGCAGGCCAATTGTCATACAGAGATTCCTTTGAGCTCGCTCATTGCTAGGCCAAAGCGGCAGCGCCGACAACGATAAATTCTTAGAAACTGACCAATGTCGAGGATCATTTACGGGAGAACTGACGATAGCGATTTATCCTCTTTCCTAAAACAGTTCGTTCAGATCGACGGAGGAAGCGTTATCGGCCAGGAGGTTGAATGCGCCGTTTGTCTTGATGTCTTGCGCGGCGCGGAGGAATGCGCCCCATGTGGCCAGGGCGAGACCGGAACCGACAGAAATACGGCGCACGCCGAGATCGGCTAGTTCCGATATTGAAAGCTGATGATTGAATCCGGAATTCCAATGACGAACTTTTGGAAGGATGCAAATCTGTCCGGATTTTGAAGAGCGCCAGATTTGTCGGGCAATACGCTTGGCCTTTCGCTAAGCGTAAGGAATGGTGGAATACCAACCGACAGCGCGCCGACCGATCGCGCAGATGTTCCGTCGCACTGGAAAAGGGGCCACGAATTTGTGTGTGCGGCTTGGCATTCCTCCCGATGCGATTTCGTACTTGTCGATTCTGGCCGCGCTCGCCGCGGCGCTGTGTTTTTGGAAATCAGGCAGACATGCGTGGCTGCTGATTATTGCGCCGCTGTTTTGTTATCTCCGGCTTTGGTTCAACATGCTGGACGGCATGGTTGCGGCTGCGGCGGGAAAGGCGAGTGCGCGCGGAGAGATTGTGAACGACCTGCCGGATCGGATCTCCGATGTGATTATTTTCGTCGGCGTCGCGCACAGCGCTCTAATGAGTCCTTTGATTGGCTATTGGACGGCGATCTTTTCCTTATTCACCGCTTACGTGGGACTTTTCGGCCAGGCGATCGGAGGGCGGCGCGAATTTAGCGGAATCATGTCAAAGCCGTGGCGGATGGTTGTGCTGAGCCTCGGAGCTTGGGCGATGTTTGTGTGTCAATCTTGCCAAGCCGGATTACACGGTTTCAGCAGGCTAACTATTCTCGATTGGACTTGTCTGGTGATAATCGCGGGCTGTCTGCAAACGATAAACGTTCGCTTGAAACGAATCGTGACCGCGCTTCAAGATTGGGCGCGATGATTTCTCCGCAGACCGCGCTGCACGACCCGGTGTTTCGCGCGTACCTCCTGATCGTTCCCGTTTCGCTCGCGCTTGGTGGCGCGATTCTCGGTTTCCTCCATTGGGGATTAAGGATGGAGCTGGGCTCGATCTGGAAGACCTATCGCTCGTGGCTTGTGATGGCGTCGATTGGGCTGCTGGTTGTTTTCGCCGGACGCGTCCCGGTCATTGTTGGGGTGACGTTGCTTTCGATTTTTGGGTTCAAGGAATTCGCGCGCTCTTCTGGATTGTATCGCGACTGGTGGATGACGGGCGCCGTTTACGCCGGTATCGTTGCGGTTGGAATTGCATCCTGGATACCGCATCCGCGCGGCGAAGAGCGAGGTGCAGGCTGGTATGGATTTTTTATGGCCGTGCCGGTGTTCGCTGTCGCGTTGATCTTGCTCATTCCGATCCTGCGCAAGCGCGCCCGCGGCGAACTGCAAAAGATGGCGTTGAGCATCGTTGGCTTTATTTACATCGGCTGGATGTTCGGACATTTGGGTTTTCTGGCGAACGCCACCAACGCCTACGGATTTCTTTGTTACGTTATCTTCGCGACCGAATTGAATGACGTCAGCGCATTTACATTTGGCAAAGTGTTTGGGCGGCACCCGCTTCGCAGCGAAATCAGCCCGAATAAAACGTGGGAAGGCGCGCTCGGCGCGCTCGCGGTTTCGATGATTTTGCCCTGGTTGCTGCGATTCTCGTTTCCATTTTTCGGGGCGACGCAACTGATTCTTACCGGTTTGATCGTCGGAATCGGTGGACTGCTGGGCGATCTTTCGATCAGTGTGATCAAACGGGACATCGGAACCAAGGACATGGGCGCGGTGATTCCGGGGCATGGCGGAATCTTGGATCGCATCGACAGTTTGATTTACGTTGCGCCGTTGTTCATGCACATGGCGGGATATTATTACCGCTTACGATGAAAACCTGGCATTACGATTCCGCCTGCGATATCGATCAACCGTTGGTCGATCGCTTGCGCCGATTTCCGCGCGAGCCTGATATGCTGGTTTACGGAGTGCGCGCGCTGATTGCATTGATCATCCGCGGATGGCTGCGCATCTATCACCGGTTTGAAATTATCGGGCATGAAAATCTTCGGACAAACCGATCGCTCGTCATCGTAGCAAATCATTCCAGTCATCTCGACACGCTCTGTCTCCTCGCCGCGCTGCCTTTGCGCAAATTGCATCGCGCTTTCCCGGCTGCGGCGGCAGATTATTTTTTCCAAAGCGTGCCGCGCACTTTCGTCGCTGCCGTGGTGACCAATGCCCTGCCGTTTGCGCGGCAAGTTCGTGTTCGCCGGAGCCTCTCGATCTGTTCGGCACTTCTCAGCGATCCAGAAAATATCCTGATCATTTTTCCGGAGGGCACGCGATCGGAAACAGGCGAGACCCGGGAATTCAAATCGGGAATTGGCGCGCTCGTTGCCGGGCGGGACGTCACGGTTCTGCCCTGCTATTTGCAGGGCGCGTTTCGCGCGTGGCCGAAAGGCCGGCATTTGCCGCGTCCAAAAAAGGTTCGACTCATTGTTGGCGCCCCTCGCAACTATTCGTCGCGCAACGCAAACAAGATCGACATCTGCACGATCGCAGCGGAATTGCATCGCGCGGTGAAGGAATTGGGAGAAAGCGATGGAAGCGACTGAGCACGCCATGAAGAGTTGGGACGGCGCCGAGCTGTTCTATCGCGCGTGGATTCCTCGCGAACCGACCGACAAAGCTGTTTTACTTTTTCATCGAGGCCACGAGCATTCCGGTCGGTGGCAGCAAACAGTCGAGTTACTCGCGCTTAAAGACATCGCCGTTTTCGCGTGGGACGCACGCGGGCATGGACGATCGTCGGGTGCACGCGGCGCCGCGAATAATTTTGCCGACGTGATCAGAGATGTGGACGCTTTTGCGCGCCATATTTCAAAGAGCTACGAAATCCCTATCGAGAACATGATCGTTCTCGCTCACAGCCTTGCCGCGGTCAGTGTTGCGGCCTGGGTGCACGATTACGCGCCGTCGATTCGCGCAATGATTCTGGCTACGGCTGCGTTTCACGTGAAGCTTTACGTTCCCTTCGCCGTTCCCCTTCTGCGAATGAAACAAAAATTGTTCGCACCGGGCCAGGTGAAGAGTTACGTGAAATCGAAGCTCCTGACTCGGGACAAGGAGCAGGCTGCACAGTACGACATCGACCCGCTTATCTTCCGGCAAATTGCGGTCAATGTTTTACTCGATCTAAACGATACGGCGGACCGATTGGTCGCGGACGCGGGCGCAATCCAAACACCGACGTTGATGATCGGAGCCGGCCGTGATTGGGTCGTTAGTTTGAAGGCACAGCGTGAATTTTTTAACCGGCTTTCGTCGCCGTTAAAGGAAATGGAGATTTATCCGGCGGCTTATCACGCCATCTTTCATGATCAAGACCGACATCTGGTTGTGCACCGCATGCATAAGTTTATTCGGGAGCGCTTCGCCGAGCCGGTGACTCAGCCTTCGCTTTTGAACGCGGATCAGGCTGGCTACACGTGGGATGAATTTGAGCGGCTGAAGTCGCGCGGCGGAATGAAGTTTGCCGTGGCACGCGCTGGACTAAGAGTGGCCGGCCGCCTGAGCCAGGGCGTAGATCTCGGCTGGCGGAACGGCTTCGATTCGGGACTTTCGCTCGATTATGTTTATGAAAATAAGGCGCGCGGCTCGTTGGGAGTCGGCCGTTTGATCGACAAATCGTATCTCAACAGCATCGGCTGGCGTGGCATTCGGCAGCGCAAAGCGAATCTTAAGAATGCGTTGAGGAACGTGATCGAAAAGCTTCATAAGGAAGGCCGCCCCGTTCGCATTTTGGACATAGCCGCCGGCGCAGGGCGATACGTCATGGAAACCGTGCACGAGCTTCCAGATATTTCGACAGATGCCACCCTGCGCGATTACAAACAGGAAAATGTCGATGCGGCGCGAGCGTTGGCGCAGGAATTCGGACTGGAAAATGTGACCGTGGAGCAAGGCGACGCATTCGATCGCGATTCGATTGCCGCAATCGCGCCGCACGCAACCATCGGAATCGTGTCGGGACTTTACGAATTGTTTCCCAGCAATGGACCGGTCTTGAATTCACTCCGCGGACTTGCCGGAGCGATCGAACCGGGCGGTTATTTAATTTACACAAATCAACCCTGGCATCCGCAGGTCGAGTTTATTGCGCGCGTGTTACGTAATCGGGAAGGGGAACCCTGGATCATGCGTCGCCGGACGACGGCCGAAATCGATGAATTGGTGCGCGTCGCCGGTTTCCGGAAAATGGCAATGGAAGTGGATCAGTGGGGGATGTTCACCGTCTCAATCGCACGACGCGCCGAGCCTTAACTATCGCGTGCACGTCTCTCGCCTTAAAGCGTTCACGGTTTCTGCGGGATTGTCGATCCTGTTTCTGGTCATCTACAGCGGTTGCAACTGGATCACTGGGCAACGCGGTCAAGTCGGCTCGTTTTATTTTCAGTGGGAGCGCGCCATCGCATTCGTTCCTTTCATGATTCTCCCCTACATGTCTATCGACCTCTTCTTCATCGCGGCCCCGTTCCTTTGTCGAACGGACGAGGAGCTGCGGATATTTTCGCGGCGCGTCGTAGCCGCAATTCTCATTGCCGGCTTTTGCTTTTTGCTTTTCCCGTTGCGCTTTGCTTTCCCGCGCCCTCATGCCAGCGGATGGCTCGGCGCGATCTTTGATTGGTTTCGCGGAATGGACTCGCCCTTTAATCTTCTCCCGTCGTTGCACGCCGCGCTGTTGTTGCTCCTGGTCGATCTCTACGCGAGAAATCTTCGCGGCATTTTCTTGTTCGCAGCGATGCTTTGGTTCTTTCTCATTGGTCTTTCGCCGTTGCTTACTTACCAACACCACGTCATCGACATCGTAGGTGGTTTTGTCCTGGCCGGATATTGCTTCTACCTCTTTCGCGAGCCTTCGGCCGCGCTGCCAGTTGTTGTGAATCGCCGCATCGGCGCGTATTACGCAGCGGGAGCTGCGGTCGTCTTGCTCATGGGCGCGACCTTCTGGCCATGGGGTGTCTCGCTTCTTTGGCCAGCGATCGCGCTCGGCATCGTGGCGATGGCGTACTTCGGAGCGGGTCCGGTCGTTTTTCACAAGACGAAAGGAAAGTTGCCGTGGAGCACGCGGTTTGTGCTGGGGCCTTGTTTGCTGGGTCAATATTTGTCGCTGCTGTATTACCGCAGCCGATGTCGATCTTGGGATGAGGTCACGCCGCGAATCTGGATCGGCGGCAAACTGGGGTCGCGTTCCGCGAACAAAGCTTTGTGCTCAGGGGTGACCTCTGTGCTCGATTTAAGCGCTGAGTTTTCCGAGGCGAAACCGTTCCGCCAGGTCAATTATCGAAACATCCCCGTCCTCGATTTGACTGCTCCCACACAGGGGCAGCTCGCGGAGATGGGGGAATTTATTGGCAATCACTCCCGAAACGGTGTCGTCTATGTTCACTGCAAAATCGGTTACTCGCGAAGTGCGGCCGCGGTCGCCGCTTATTTAATTATGAGTGGGAACGCGAACACCGCGAAAGAAGCATTCACGATCATTCGCCGGGTTCGACCGTCCATTGTTATTCGACCCGAGGTGATCTCCGCTTTGTCCGAATTCGACCTTCGACTTCGTTCTTCCCCAGGTGGTGCGGACTCTTTTCTCCTCGCCTTGGATCACGGTGCGCAGTCATAATCGCGAGAATCTTATGAACTATAACGAACTGATTCAGCTTTACTTCGAGCGCTCGAACGCGATGCAGCAATACTGGAACCTCTACGTCATCATCGTTGGCGGCGTCCTCGCGTTTTCCTCTCTGCGCAAACAGCCGGCCGCAATTACCACCGCGCTGGTCTGCATTTTATTCGGCCTGTTTGCATATAAAAATCTCGACGCGATGAAAGACACGACCGCGCAACGCTTCGCCACGCTTGAAGCGATCAAACAATTCGATTCTGGCGGCGTCACGGCCACTCCGTCAAAGCAAGTGCGCGATTTGATCGAGCCGACTCTTACGCCTGCCACGTTTGGCAGCGTCAAGGCTACGCACATTACCAGCGACCTCCTTACCATCGCCGCACTTTGCGCGATGGAGCTTCGAAGAAGAAGGCTCAAGGCGGCCCCGAGCACGCCCTGAAGCGTTCGATTCCGAGACCTCACGCGAAATTTAACGAGGAAAATTTGCCGCGATATCTACTTCGGGGATGCTCTTCGGCGAACGCACCCGTGCAACGGCAATCATGATTTTTCCGAGAATAATTCGTTCAGGTCTGCCGAAGCAGCGCCGTTGGCCAGGAGGTTGAATGTGCCGTTTGTTTTGATGTCTTGCGCGGCGCGGAGAAATACGCCCCATGCGGCCAGAGCGAGTCCGGAGCCGACAGAGATGCGGCGCACGCCGAGATCAGCGAGCTGAGAAAATGAAATCTGATGATTGAATCCGGAGACGAGGATGTTGACCGGTTTCGGCGCAACTGTCTTCACGATCTGCGCGATCTCATCCGGCCTACTGACACCGGGCGCATAGAGACAATCGGCGCCGGCTTCGGCGTAAGCGGCGAGTCGTTCGAGTGCGGTGTGCAATGGATTCGGATCGTGCACCAGCCATGCTTCGCAGCGCCCGGTTAGCACGACATCGGGTTCGTACGCATCAATCGCAGCGCGTGCCGCGCGAATGCGCCCGACTGCCAGCTTTTTCTCATACAGCGGCGAATCACTGCGACCCGTGCTGTCTTCGATAGATAAGCCAGCAACGCCGGTTGCAATGCAGAGTCGCACGTTCGCCGCGACGCCTCCGGGTTCGTCGGCGTAGCCGGCTTGGAAATCTGCGTTCACCGGCAACGCTGTTGCTTCCACAATTTCGCGGATGTGCGCGAGCATTTCGTCCCGCGGAACGCCGCCATCAGGTTTTCCACGCGAAAACGCGAACCCGGCCGAAGTCGTGGCGAGTGCTTTGAATCCGAGGCGCTCCAGATAGATCGCCGTTCCGATATCCCACGGGTTTGGAAGCACGAAGCATCCGGATTCGTGCATCGCGCGAAACGTTGTGGTGGTGGAGGTTTGCAGTGATCTCATCTCCCGACATTACACTCGCTCTGGCGAGAGGGCGATGCTGCGCATTCCGTTAGGCGTGCAGAGGATTGCCCTCTCTACCGTGCGTGCCGCCACATGAATGGCAAAACGGCGTGCAGAGGACTGCCCGCCCTACCCGTGCGCGAATGTTCGGTAGGGCGCGTCACTCCGCGCACGCCGATTACTATTTTCCCCGTGCCGCTTTCCAAATCTGTCGTAGCGGGCCTGTAGCGCCGTAGATCGGATCGTTGTCTGGAATTGGCAGAGCCGCGATGTTGTGATCGGCTCTGAGGCGCTCGCCTGGGAGACCTCGGAGCAGATCCCAATCGCGTCCACCGGGGTAAGCGCCAACGACGGCAAAGTCCGCGCTGGCGCTGATATTCTGGTGAGCTACACCGGCTGGAATTACGATCACGTCCCCGGCATACACCTTGACGTCGCTGCTGTGCTCGCCGCCGAGTCGCAGGGTCGCAGCACCGCAATAAACCGCAAGCGCTTCATGCGTTGTGCTGTGATAATGAGCGAAGGAATAGACGCCGTTTCGCCACGAGTTGGTCCAGTGGTTCTCGGCAAAGCATTGTTCAATGATGGAAGCGCAATCTTCCGCTTCGGTCGTGAACGCCTGTCGATAAACTAGCAAGGGCAGGACGTTATTTGGGAAAACGCCGTCGTCCTTAAAACGGAACTGCTCCGGCGCAACGAGTTCCTGCTGTTTAACCGCGGGATGGGATTGCATATGTAACGCAATATCGCGCTATAAAAGCGAACCGGTCGCATTCGTCAATATTCTCATCAAACTTTGCGTATTGCGTTTACGGATAGCGAACGTATGGCAGAGGCGTAGTGCGGTTCGCCGAGCTTGAATCATCATCAGTAAGAAGTTGGTGCATCTGCGCAATCTGTGGTTAGAAGTTTAATTCATGAGCAAAATTCGAGTTTTAGTTGGCACAAGGAAGGGCGCGTTCATTCTAACAGCGGATGGCGCGCGTAAACGTTGGAAAGTCAACGGCCCGCATTTCGCGGGCTGGGAAATTTATCACATGAAAGGTTCGCCGGTTAATCCCGACCGAATCTACGCCTCGCAGACCAGTGGTTGGTTTGGGCAGATCATTCAGCGCTCGGACGACGCCGGCAAAACCTGGAACACACCCGGCAGCAGCCCCGAAGAACTGAAAGGTCCGGACGGCATGACCAAAGCGGAAAGCAACAAGTTCGTTTACGACACATCGCCCGAAACCGGGAAGCCGCTAACGACCCACCAGTGGTACGATGGCACACAGCATCCTTGGGAATTCAAGCGCGTCTGGCATTTGGAACCGTCACTCCACGATCCCGATCGCGTTTATGCAGGCGTGGAAGATGCCGCGTTATTCGAATCAAAGGACGGCGGGAAATCGTGGCATGAACTCGCGGGGCTGCGCGGCAGCGATACCGGTCCGAAATGGCAGCCGGGGGCAGGCGGAATGTGTTTGCACACGATTCTCCTCGATCCCGGTAATCCGAATCGAATTTCCATCGCGATATCCGCTGCCGGCACATTTCGCACAGACGACGGCGGCAAAACCTGGAAACCAATTAATCACGGCCTGCATTCACAATTTCTTCCGGATCCAACAGCGGAAGTTGGCCATTGCGTGCACCGGATCGCGTTCCATCCGTCGCGCCCGAACACGTTGTTCATGCAAAAACACTGGGATGTGATGCGCAGCGACAATGCCGGTGATTCATGGCAGGAAGTCAGCGGAAATTTACCAACCGATTTCGGATTTCCGATCGACGTCCACGCGCATGAGCCGGAAACGATTTACGTCGTGCCGATCAAGAGCGATTCCGAGCATTATCCGCTCAAGGGCAGATTGCGGGTGTACCGGAGCCGGGCAGGCGGTAATGAATGGGAAGCGCTGACCAAGGGTCTGCCGCAACGCAATTGCTACGTCAACGTGCTGCGCGATGCCATGTCGGTCGATTCGCTCGAACCGTGCGGCATTTACTTCGGAACGACTGGCGGCCAGGTTTATGCATCGGCCGATTCGGGAGATAGCTGGAAGGCAATCGTGCACGATCTGCCGCCAGTGCTTTCTGTCGAAGTGCACACGCTGCCATGATACGCGTCGTGATTCCGCCGCATCTGCGTACGCTCGCCCACGTCGATGGCGAAACGGAACTCGAGGTTAAGGCTCCCGTGACTCAGCGTTCGGTGCTCGACGCGCTCGAAGCGAAATATCCGATGCTTCAGGGAACGATACGCGATCACGTTACGCAACTTCGGCGCCCAATGGTGCGATTTTTTGCCTGTGGCGAAGATTTATCTCATGAATCGCCCGATGCTCCACTCCCTGATGCGATCGCAACTGGATCCGAACCATTTGTGATCATCGGGGCAATTGCTGGTGGTTAGAGGTAGGGACGGCACCGAAAATCGTACAACGCAGTTTCGCGACAATAGATTCCCATCATCAGCTGATTGCCTCACCAGCGCGAATTCGATATGCTCGCGCCCATGTCCGAAAAGGAGGAACCGAGTCGTGGCGCAAAGAGTTGGCGCAACGCAGTGCGCGCTGAGTCTGCGCTTTTCGTCAGCGCGGCAACAGTAGCCATTTTTTTCGCTGCCGGAAGCCGCCTGGTCGAAGACGTCGCGCATCCGCTCTTGCTGGTAGGCATTTTTCTCTGGCTCTTTGTCATCATTCTTTGGTCGGCAATTTGTGTTGCACGCCATGCCGACTGCCTCGCCATCAAGTTGGGTGAACCTTACGGAACTCTAATCCTGACGCTCTCGGCGATTAGCATCGAGGTCGTCATGATATCCACAGCAATGTTGCATGGAGAGAATAATCCGACGCTCGGGCGAGATGCGATTTTTGCCGTAATCATGATCGCGCTTAACGGCTTGGTGGGGCTGTGTCTTTTGCTGGGCGGACTGCGTTATCGTGAGCAACATTACAATCTCCAGGGGGTCAACGCATACCTGAACGTGATCATCTCGCTGGCCGTGCTCGGTCTGATCCTGCCAAATTTCACCACTTCAACGAGCGGGCCGACCTTTTCTATCGAACAGGAAATCTTTCTCGCGGTCGTGTCGGTGTTGCTTTACGCGATTTTTCTGTTCATTCAGACCATGCGGCACCGGCGCTATTTTATGGATTCCAGTGACAACGCAGCGGGGACAAGGTCGGTTCATCATCCACTCCAGATGCGCTCAATGCCTTTTCATGCCACGATGCTCCTGCTGTATCTGGTTGCCGTTATTTCTCTGTCGGAAAAGTTCGCCATCCCGCTGGATAACAGTATTGAGAAATTTCATATGCCGCAGGCGTTTGGCGGCGCGGTCATCGCTGCGTTGGTGCTCTCTCCGGAAGGGTTCGGCGCCCTCGACGCGAGTCTGCGCAATCAATTGCAGCGTTCGATAAACATACTGTTCGGCTCGGTACTGGCCACGATTGGGCTCACGATTCCCGCCGTGCTAACGATCGGGCTGGTCACAAAACGATCGGTTGCACTTGGTGTGCAAGGCGGAAATCTTCCGCTGCTGCTGTTAACGCTAGCTGTGAGCGTGGTTACGTTTACCAGCAGAAAAACAAATGTCTTGCAGGGCTGTGTCCATTTGCTGCTGTTTGCTGTATTTTTGCTGCTGATTTTTGTGCCGTGAGTTTTCAGCGCATCTACGCTTCTCGATGCATCACGACGGCGTCCGGCTTGTGTTCGACGACCTTGAATCCGAACCGCTCGTAGAGACGCAACACCGGTTTGCCAGCCACGAAGCTCAGCGAGATCGTTGACTGCTCGGGATTCGCGCGGACCAATTGCGTAAGCAGGGCTGTACCGATGCCGTGCTTGCGATGCTCCGGTTTTACGGCAAAAGCGAGCTCCAGCGCCGCGTGAGTCTTGTCGATCGGTCGCCGCAGCCAAACTGCCCCGAGCAGCGAGCCATCTTTTTTGTCATGCGCGACAAATCCAGTGTCCCCGGCGCGGCCCCAGCCTTCCACGTAACGGGAGAACTCCGGCCGGCGCACGATGTCGCGTGAAGGGCGCTCTTTTTTGCCGAGGGAAGACAGGCCCTGATACAACATTTCCCCGAGAATGAGTTCATCTTCAGCCACGAGCGGACGCATTACGTAATCCATGGCAATTAGTATCGCATCGCAATGGTCGCCGATTACCGAAGAATTACCAGTGCGAGCTCGATGCGTAATAATGGCGTGGTAATCTCTCCGTAACCGGCGACGGTCGCTTTGTGGCAACGGATCGTGATTACATTCTCGGTACGCACGAGGAAGAAATTTCCAGGCTTGGCCTGCAACACGACGTGTGGCGTCCGGTTGTGCTGGATTGCTGGAAACGGGCTGGCATCACCGCTGGCAAACGCGTTCTGGATATCGGCGCAGGTCCGGGATACGCCGCTATCGATCTTGCGAACATCGTTGGGCCGACCGGTGAAGTCATCGCGCTCGAGCGGTCAAACAATTTTGTTAACGCCCTTCGCGAAATGCTTCGCACGCGTTCGCTCGCCAACGTTCGAGTTCATGAGATCGATTTGATGACTGATGATTTGCCCGCAGGCGATTACGATTTCGCCTGGTGCCGCTGGGTGGTCTCGTTCGTTGACGACCCTCCTTTGCTCATTCAAAAACTTGGCCGCGTCATGCCAAAGGGAAGCTTGTCTATCTTCCACGAGTATGGCCATTACGAGACTTGGCGCTTTTTTCCGCGACTGCCAATGCAGGAGCGTTTTCGCGAACACGTGATTGCAACGTGGCGCGAATCCGGTGGTGAACCCGACGGCGCGGCAAGGTTACCGGAGCTGCTTGCGGACAACGGTTTTGTGATTCGCTCGGCGCAGCCACACCTGTTCTGCCTGCGGCCGGACGATTACATGTGGCAGTGGCCTGCCACGTTCATTGAAATTTATCTTCCCCGACTCATCCAGATGGGACGCATCGATCAGAAATTTGCCGATAAAGTTCGCGCCGATCTCGCGAGCGCGGAAACGAATCGCAATTCATTTATGCTGACACCGCTGGTGCTCGAAATTGTTGCTGAAAAAATGGGTGGAGCGATTTAACGCGGACGCAAATACATGGTGCCGCTGACAAAATCGAAGATAGCGCGATTTATCGCCAGGTACTCGACGCCGATTATTCCAGCGACGAGATCGGCGCTGTGGCTCTGTGGAATACTGGGCCCGGAATGCGACCCCAATACTTCTGGATTGAAGCGCACCACTGATGCGCTTCCATTTTGGATTTGGTAATTGCCGATCCGTAGCGAAGGAAATGTCGTGATCCCGACTGAGCTCGAACCACTGAGGCCTTGGGCGACGAGCCGCGTTGCCGCAACTTTCAACTTTGAGTGTGCGACAAAATCGGCATCTAATGTGGTGACGTAGCCGCCAGTATCGATGATGAAATGACATGGAAGCCCATTCAATGCGCCGGCAACAAGGACGTGATGACCTTTAAGCAGAAGCGGCACGGCCGTGTAACCTTGCCCCGAGAGGATTGATTTGATTCCAGAGCCGACGCTGTTGCCTGGCCGTGACGGTCGCAGATAAACCAAATGATTTCGCAGATCGAGAACGCCGCTAAATCTGATCAACTCACGCAGCCCGAGCAGGCCATTTGAATGCGCGCGGCTGAACGCGCTGTCGGCGCTACCCGACGCGACCGCTACGGGCACATTCGTGAACGTGCAATTGCCAGCGGTTAGCACCTTGATCGTTGTCAGGCCGTAAACGTCGCGGCCTCGCCCGAACGCTCCGCTGACAAGCTCGGTTGTCGTTGATTCATTAAGATTCAGCCCCCTTAGACTCGATCGAAAGATCAACGTGTTTGGCGAGCCGGTATCGACAACAAGATTGCCGGGCTTGCCGCTCGATTGAATGGGCAAATGATAAAAATTTCCAAGCTGAAGCAGTTGCGCTCCGCCGTATCCATTCTTCGTTAAATAAAGGCCAAGCGTATCGAGTGTGACCGCACCGTGGCCGAGATCGAGGTCTAACAGTAGAATTATTGCCGCGAAAAGGACGCCCGTACGCCGGGTTAAGCGCATATGGCCTTACTAGCATCCAGCGCCAACCAGGCCAAGCCGTATTGCGTCCGCCTTTAAAGCAGCGATCACGTTTGTAATTACGTCGTCAAGCGGCATGCCGAGCCTTTCCGCGCCCCGGACGATGTCGTCACGATTCACGGCGCGAGCGAAGGCCTTGTCTTTCATCTTCTTTTTCACCGCCCGAACATCGACCTCGTGAATACTTTTTGTGGGACGAACAAGCGCGACCGCGACGATGAAGCTGCTTAGTTCATCGACCGCGTAGAGAGTTTTCTCGAGGGCCGTCTCGCGCGAGATGTCTGAATAATCGGCATGCGACAGGATCGCGCGGCAGATTTCTTCGCTCCAACCGTGCTCGCGCAACCATGCTACGCCCACGAACGGGTGGCCTTCGGTTGAGCTGTGTTCCAGATTTGGGTGACGCTCATAATCCATGTCGTGCAATAAACCGACTGCCTCCCAAAGATCAGCATCTTCACCGCGCAATTGCGCGAAATGCTTCATCGAATCTGCCACCGCGTAGCAATGTTTTCGGAGGCTTTCGGATTGGACCCAATCGTGCAGAGTATTTAGTGCACGCGCGCTGAGGGTTTCATTCATCTCCCGAACTTTAATGAATAGATACGCTGTCGCCTGGTTTTATTTTTGTCGCGAGGCGGACGACATCCCAATTGGCCAGACGGATGCAGCCGTGGCTTGCAGCGCGGCCGATCGAACCAGGGTCGTTGGTGCCGTGGATGCCGATGCCTTTTTTGTTGAGCGCGATCCACATCACGCCCACCGGGTTGCGAGGTCCCGGCGGAAGCAAATGAAAATTGCCGCTCCGCCGTCCATGTTGGAGCATTTCCTTGTCGTAACGGAAAATGGGCATCTTCGCGATGCCTCTCACTTTCCATTCGCCAATGGGCGAAGCCGTATGCGCGGAGCCGATCGTGACCGGATAAGCAGCGATGAGCTTCTCGCCTTGAAATACTCCGAGCATGTTGATTTTCGTGTCGATCTTTATGACAACCGGCGTTGATGCTACTTCGTCTTTCTTCGGCTGGTTGTTCTTGTCGGCGTTTTCGCTTTGTGGTTCGGGCTGATACTCGATGTCGTTCGCAGGCTGCACGTTAAGATCGCTGCCGGGCTTGATGTTCTTCACCGCACCGAGTTCAAATGGTTCGACATTCGGCACCTTGAGCTGATCGCCGGCTTTGATCGTTTTCATTTTGCCTGGATTAAATCGCTCCAGGAAATGAACGTCGCTGTGGAACTTCTCGGCGATGGCGTCGGCCGCATCGTGGTAGGGAAGAAATTTCAGTTTGGCCTGCGCGGCAATGTTGCTAGGCACCGGACCGACAGTCGCCAAATCGGCATCCGTAACGGTATAGGGAACGAACACCGGACCTACGCTGTCGAGGTCAAGGCCGGTAATGTCGGGCGCAACATTCGATTTGATCTTGCCCTGTGCGGGAGGGGGCTGCGGTTGTTCGCCGCGCGATTGCCGATAGAGCGCGAGCGCTTTCCAGGTGAGCTCGTTATAGGTTCCATCGAGTTTACCGGGACTGAAGTTTGCTCGATCGAGAAAAATCTGCAGACGAGTGGCTGCTTCAATGTTCTCTTTATTCGGTGTTAGCTCGCGGTGCTTTTTTCGCGCTGCCGCTGGAAGAATGCTACTCGATATCAAGACAGCGATTATCGCAAAACGAAACAGAACGCTCACACAATGTGATCGCCGACGAAGAATTGCGCAGTTGTTCGGGAAATGACGAGAGCTTTGGGGCCCCTCGCGGTTGCTTGACTGCCGTGCAGACATTTCCCTAAAACAAACGCGCCTTCACTGTTCCGCCGTTTGAGGTAGAACAGTAAGGCGCGATGGAGACAAACGAGACTAGATCTTAATCCTCATCGAGGATTACGCGATCAACCATCATGTTGTCGCCAGTTCCGACGTAATGGACGCGGACGGGAATCCCTACTTTGACCTTTGTTTTCACCGTAGCCTCGTCCAACGGTCTGCCGCTTCGCGTCACATATGTGACGGTCTCGCCGAAGCGATAGTGCACCGGACCGCTAGTTTCCTTGAGAACGATCGCACTCCCGGGCGTGTACTCCGTGATCGTCCCGTTGGCATCAGTCGTGGTTGTTGTGGTGGTGGTTTCCGAAACCTGTCCCCACGCAAACGGCGCCACACATGCCAAGGCTATGCTCAGAAGCACTTTCTTCATGATTTTCCCTTTCTTGTTTTAGTTCCGATGGCAATAAAGCTCCCTCCTCCGGTTAATTTGGGGCCGGGCGGAAGAGCTTACCGCCATATTGGATTCGGATTCGGCCCGCACGCCGGACGTCTGGAAATTCATTAATGGCGCTTGAAGCTTCCGATTGCGCAGAGAATTTTGGCAGTCAATCGCTTGTATGAAATTCTGGATCGGCACGTCGGGTTTTCAATACGCGGAGTGGAAAGGAAATTTTTATCCCGAAGATTTGCCAGTGGTTAAAATGCTGCCGTTTTACGCAGGACGATTTTCTACCACAGAAATAAATTACACTTTTCACCGGATCCCAGCGCCAAAGACGATTGAGAATTGGAAAACGCTTACGCCGGAAAATTTTCGGTTCGCGATGAAAGCGCCGCAGAAAATCACGCACTGGTCGAAGCTGCGGGATTGCGCTGATACGTTGGAATACTTTTTGAAAGTTGCACGCGGCCTCGGCGAGCGACTCGGGCCGGTTTTGTTTCAATTGCCGCCGACTTTCAAAAAAGATGCCGACGTGTTGAATTCATTTCTTCGCGAACTGCCGGACATGCGCGCCGCGTTCGAGTTTCGCCACGAATCCTGGTTCGACGATGAGATTTTCGACCTGCTCAGGTCGCGCAACATCGCGCTTTGCATTGCCGACACAGACGCGCTGAGCACACCAAAGAAAATCACCGCCGACTACGGTTATCTCCGATTACGCCGTGAGGATTACACGGACACGGACGTAAAACGCTGGTCCGCCTTCGTCCGCGAACAAGGCTCAAATTGGAAAGACGCGTTCGTTTATTTCAAGCATGAGGAGAGCGGGATCGGTCCCAAGCTCGCCAGGCAAATGACGGAATTGCTCGGGTGATGCTCGAAGGCTAGCGCCCGATCAGGATAAAAATTCCTGCAAGCAGAGCCAGAACGCCAGTTATGATGCCGATACCAAGTCCGGTGAGAGTAAGGATTCCCACTGCAATAAGATAAATCGCGAGCAGGAGCATGCCGATATTTTTCGTAATCATGCTGCGAGTATCGGCAATTATTCCTGTGTTTGACAATCCTGAAAGCACTTGAGAGGGCGATCTTCTCAGTGGCGAAATTTTGTACCGCCAACATCGATCCCAATGTGAATTGCAGGAGCTGCTATCGGCCGGCCACGCGAACTACCACGGCAAATAGCCCAGCATTTTAATTTTGGTAGGGCGCGTCACTCTGTGCGCGCCGATTTTCTGAATATCCCCGTGGCGTGCAGAGGACTGCCTGCCCTACCAATGCTTGAAAGCCTGGGCTATTGTCGATGAAATCAGCGAGCGGTATTTGCAGCCAAAATGTTCTCGATTGCGGAAAACCTCGAACGCGTGCGCAAGCAGATCGCCCACGCCGCAGCGAAAACTGGTCGCGCTATCGATGAAATCGAGTTAGTCGCAATCACCAAAACGCATCCGGCCGAGAAAGTGCGCGAGGCGATTGAGGCTGGGCAGACGTTGTTCGGCGAAAGTCGCGTGCAGGAAGCGCGCGCTAAGATTCCGGAACTTCCGTCAAACGTGCGATGGCATTTCGTCGGGCATCTCCAGAAAAACAAAATCCGCCAGGCGCTTCCATTGTTTGAACTCTTTCACGGCGTTGATTCGCTTGCATTGGCGCAAGAGATCAACCGGGTCGCGGCCGATGAGGGAATGCATCCGCGCGTTTTGCTTGAAGTAAATGTGGCAGGCGAGGGGAGTAAGTTCGGGTTCTCGCCCGATAAGTTGCGCGAACAAATGGAAGAGCTGCTCGCGCTGCAACGATTGTCGGTCCTAGGGCTGATGACCATCCCGCCGCTGGCCGATAAGGCAGAAGCGTCGCGAAGATATTTTGTCCAGCTACACGAGCTGCGCGATCGCCTGCAAACGGAATTTCATGTCGATCTTCCCCATCTTTCGATGGGCATGACGCAGGACTTTCCGATTGCTGTTGAGGAAGGTGCGACACTGGTACGTGTAGGCACGGCGATCTTTGGCGAACGCACGCGGCCAAAACGTGAATGAGACATCATGCGTTTGGAGCCTACCAACATCCAACCAATCGGAGACGAGCTCGCGATTGCCTGGAACGACGGCACCGAATCGTTTTTCAAACTCGAAATCCTGCGTCGCGCGTGTCCGTGCGCGGCGTGCGGAGGCGAACCGGATGTGCTGGGTAACGTCTCGCGGCCACACGCCACTTACACCGACAAAAGTTTTAAACTTGTGAGCTTCGATCTAGTGGGCGGTTACGCGTTGCAGCCGCACTGGGCGGATGGACACCGCTCGGGCATTTATAGCTTTACTTACCTCCGGCATCTGAGACAGGCTGCCGGCTGAAAGGGACGCGGAAGCTTTCGAGGTTGGATTAATCTATGAGCTTGATGATGAAAATCGCGGTTGTTTTGCTCTGCTTTTCCTTATGCGGGGCGGGCACTTTCATTGCTTCGAGCGCGCGCAAGCAAAGTCAGCCGCAAAAAACGAACGTGATCCCGGTGAAAAATCGCGATGCGGCCCGGCGCGCGTGGATTTGTGTTTGACTCGGGATCGGCGGAACTGTGGGGCATGCGGCTCCGCTTGCCCTGCGGTAAACTCGGCAAGCGATGCGCTTGCCCTACAGCGGAATTGTTACACGCAACAAAGTTGTACGTGCGGCGAGTGGTTTCAGTTGTCGATCCTGCAACTGAGCCGGCACCAGAAAAAATTCTCCCGGCGCAAGATCGACATTGACGCAGGCAAGCTGCCCTGTGAGACAGCAAACGATCGCGAATTGCCCGAGCGGCGTGCTCTCGCGCGGAGAACCGAGATTCCATTTTTGGATTTCAAACAATTTATTCCGGATCAGCAGTTTGCCCTTTGGCTCAATCAATTCTGGCCTGACATCGTCGAAGTCGATGCATTGTAGCGCTTGCTCGATGTGCAACTCACGCGGCCTGCCGGTTGCGGGATCGGTCCGGTTCCAATCGAACACGCGGTAGGTAGTATCGCTATTCTGTTGGATCTCGATTAACAGATTGCCTGCGCCGACAGCGTGAAGCCGTCCAGCCGGAAGAAATGCGGCGTCCCCTGGTTTCACGCTAATTTTGTGAACGTAATCGGCAGCTGTTCCCTCGCGCAACGCGCTTTCGAATTGATCGCGCTTAATCGGTTCGCGAAAGCCGAGCACAAGTTCGGCGCCTGGATCGGCAGCGGCGACGTACCAGAATTCAGTTTTTGGTTCGCCGCCGAGTTTTCCGGCGAATTGTTCCGGAGGGTGCACTTGCAACGAGAGCTTCTCGTGCGCATCGAGAAGTTTGATCAGCAGCGGGAAACGAGGGGCTTCTGCCACGTTGCCGAAAATTGATTGTCGATCTTGAGTCCAGAGTTCATGCAGCGTTTTGCCCTTCAGCGGTCCGTTGGCGACAATGCTTTGAGCTTCCGGACGGTCAACGACTTCCCATGATTCGCCGATTTTAACGTTCGGCGGCAATTTCTTGCCGAATTCAGTTTCGATCCGGCGCGCGCCCCAGATTCGCTCCATGAAAATCGGTCGAAAGGTGAGGGGAGATTTGATTTCGGAGTTCAGATTTCGGGTTTTGGATTTCAGTAAATTTGTAGGGCGTTTCTGCGAAACGCCATCTATTTTAGCGCCCCGTACAGACGCCCTACAATCAAAATGAGCCGCTTCCTGAAATACTGGCTGCCGTTGCTGATTTGGCTCGGCGTGATTTTTGTCGGCTCGACAGATCTGATGTCCGCCGAGCACACGTCGCGATTTATTGTTCCAATCTTGCTCTGGTTGAAACCGGGCATGGCGCCCGAGACGATCCGATCGATCCTGTTCGCTATGCGCAAATGTGCGCACGTCATCGAATACGCGGTTCTGGCTCTTCTCCTGTGGCGTGCACTTCGCAGCGGTTCAGCTCTCCGCGCGAAAATGTCGATGTTGTTTGGCGCAGTTCTGCTCGGTTGCGCAGTTTTTGCTGCGAGCGACGAATTTCACCAATCATTTGTTAAATCGCGCACGTCCTCAGTTCGCGATGTCGTCCTGGATATTGCAGGAGGACTCTTCGGACTATTGATTGGCATGAGCTTCGCACATCGCCGTCCCAAAAACGCCCGAAGCACCACCCAGGGCCACTTCGTTAATGCACGATTATGACTTCACAGATGACCGTTCGCTCAACGAGAAAAAACGTGGCGACTAATTTTTCGTCAGCACGCTGGCCAATCGCGAGGCGCCGTCCGGTCGTGCGTGCTGTCGTGGTGGCAGCCGTTTTAGGAGGGGCGGGTCTCATGCAAGCGGCTGCCCAAACTACAACCGACAGCGAGCCAAGTCAGACGTCAGGTGCTCCGGTCATTACAGCAACGCCCGAGCACGTTACGGTCACGGGTGATGTTGGCAGCACTGAGATTCACTGGGACACGGGGAACGGATCGATGGGTTTTGTTTTCGTAACAGGAACCGACCAAAAACCGGTTCTCTTCGCTTCGGGCCAAAAAGGAAGCCAACTGGTTCCGTGGATTGGGCCGGCTAGGTATGTGTTCGAGCTTTATAGCGACCAGGACAGGCGTAACTTACTAGCCACCGTAACGGTCACGGGAAACGCCAAAGCCGGGGCTGCTCCGCAAACGATGTTGTGGCGAGGCAGAGCTGCCCGCTGGCTGCTAGTCTTGGTGCTTTTTGCAATTCTATACTTCGCAGTTTACTTGAGCTCGACGGGAAAGTTGCGTACAACATTTCCTACCGAGCCAACGACGTCGCCTCGCCCACTGCATGTTACACGAAACCTTCTGCTCGGCATAACCGCGTTCGTTTGTCTCGACGGCATCATCTTTCATAGCGGATTGTACGTCTCGATCCTGGCTCCTGATTCCTATGCTGGACGATTGGAGGTTCTTACCCGAGCCGAAAAGCAGCGCTCTGCGTCGGGTCTCAAAGAGGTGTTAGTTTTGGGAGATTCGAGAATGGCGGAGGGGTTCTCGACCACGGTGGCTGACGAGCTTGGTTCGGCCGGCGGATTCAAGTTTGTAAATCTCGCCGAACCAGCTTCGTCTGTTAACAGTTGGTATTACATGCTTCGGGAAGTTGATCCGACAGCGCGCCGTTACTGGGCGATCGTCGTTCCTTACGCTATTGGCTATGAGCCAACTACTGCCGATGCTCTAAGAATTTCCATGACGGCTCCGCTTCTGCGTTATCGAGACTGTTTCAACTTCGCCTCGGGTTTTCAACGATGGTCTGGCCGATTCAGAGCATTTACCGCGTGCCTACTGCGCGGTTCAGCATACCAAAGCGACGTTTCGGATCTTCTCGAAGATCCCATCGCGCGTGTAAGAAGCGTTCAACAAGAGGCTGAGAGACTGCGGTTCCGCGCTGCCTATAAAGGCCGAGACTACGATCTTGTGGGTACGTCTTATGATCCCGCGACAGGACAAGTAACGTTCGCGCCAAAATTAACTGAAACTCAGAGACAAGCCGTTCGTAAGAGCCTGATACAGCCGTCGCAATCGGACACTGAATACTCTCTGAAGCTACAACGCGAGTGGATCCCACGGATCCTCAATCGTTATTCGAACAGTTCCACCGCAATTGTGCTCACGCCTGTGCCTAGGGGGCCGTTTGCCGAACTTCCTGGGTTTTCCAGGGCATATCATTCTATTCTTCCAAGCGGCGTAATCCTGAGAACGACTTTTTCCCTGCCTGAACAAACGTTCGATTTTCTTGAAAAACCCGAATACTACTTTGACGCATTCCACCTTAACTCGAAAGGCCGGCAACGATTCACAGAAAGGCTGGTGTCGGAGCTAGTGGGGCGTTTTCGATCAGCTGATTCGAAACCGGGCTTCAATTCCGGGTCTCAACTAGCAGTGAGCCTGCTGCTTGGAAGCAACGAGGCGAACTAGCTTCTTAGCCTGACTATCCCTGATGTTATTCAATAGCTTTCAGTACTGGATCTTCTTTTTGTTCGTGACTGTGTTGTTCTACAGCATTCCGTTTCGCGTCGGGAAAGTGCTACTGGTATGTGCAAGCTACGTTTTTTACATGTGGTGGGACCCGCGCTTCATCGTGCTCATTTTGACCTCGACAATAGTCGATTATTACCTGGGGATTTTGCTGGAAATCGCAAGCGGTCGCCGTAAGAAGCTTTTGCTGGCGGTTAGCCTTGTAGTTAACCTCGGAATTCTCGGCTTCTTTAAATACTACGACTTCTTTGCTGGCTCTTTAGCTGCTTTGCTCCATATCCCCAAGTCATCGGTTGTGTTACAAGTTGTTCTCCCTGTCGGAGTCAGCTTCTACACCTTCGCCAGCCTTTCTTACACCTTCGATGTCTATTGGGGAAAAATGAAGGCGGTCAGAAACCCGATCGATTACGCGCTGTTCATTGCGTTTTTTCCGCATCTTATTGCAGGTCCGATCATTCGCGCCCGGCAATTCATTTCTCAAATCCCACGGTGGCAGCGACCGGCGGCAATCGTGGTCCAGAGCGGAATCATTCTGGTGCTCTCCGGCCTCTTAAAGAAGATGGTGTTTGCTGATCGGTTCGCTGTCGTGGCCGATGCGTACTTCAAGGATCCGACCGCGCACCTGGGCTGGCTGGCTGCGTGGTCGGGCTGCCTTGCCTTTTTCATGCAGGTCTTCTTCGATTTCTCTGGTTACACCGACATCGCTCGTGGTTGTGCCAAGCTGCTTGGCTTTGAGTTTCCCCTTAATTTTGCGCGCCCCTTTTTATCGAGGAACCCGCCTGACCTATGGCAGAGGTGGCACATAACCCTCTCCACGTGGGTGCGGGACTATGTATTTATGCCGTTCAGCCGCGGCAGAAAAGGACGGCTGCTGTTATATCGCAACATGTTCGTTGTGATGGTGCTTGTTGGCCTGTGGCATGGAGCGAACTGGACGTTTGTAGTGTGGGGCGCCTACCATGGTCTTCTGCTAATCGGGTATCGTTTTTTCGATCGGGCAACAGTCGGCACGGCGATCGATAGAGTTATGAAAAGGCGCTGGTTTGTGCCTCTTAGCGTTGGATTAATGTTTGCGGCCTTTGTGCTGAGCGCGGCTTTCTTTCGTCCTAAGACTCTCCAGACCAGCGGATATGTTTTAACCGCGCTCTTCGGTTTCCAGCACGTACCCGGCGAATTCCTGCTAACCACTGGTACGATCGTGCTCCTTTTCATTTCTTTGTTTTTGGCGGTCGCGCAGGAACGCAATCAGTTTATCGATCGCCTAGCATTGCAACCAGCGCGCGTTCAAATCCCGGCATACATTCTGGCGTTTCTGACGCTCGAACTTTTTCCGGCAACCGGTCCAGTGCCCTTTGTTTACTTCCAGTTCTGAGGCGGTCCTCGAATTGGAAATGGCGGAAATGAGGATGGGCCTGACTGGGCTCGAACCAGTGACCCTGCGCTTATCAAGCGCATGCTCTAACCAACTGAGCTACAGGCCCGCAAAGAATTTAGCGACTTACTGATTTAGCGATTTAACGATTGGCCGCAAACGAATTCGCTAAATCTCTGAATCGCTAAATCGTTAAATGCCTCCTCCGCGTTCGGTCGCCGCGGCGACCTACGGCACGACAGTCTTCGCTCATCTCGACGACGCGAGCGAAGACTGGAGGCAAGGGGATTCGAACCCCTGAATGGCTCAAGCACCTAAGCGAAGTGGTCGTTTCCCTCGTAGATGACTTCTAAAAACATCGCTGGATTTCGGCGAATGTTGTCAGTATGGTTGTCAGTATGGCTAGCATACGACAACGAGAAGGTTCTAAATATTGGTTCGCTTGCGTGACACTGCCGAATGGTCGGCGCGTCCAGCGAAGCACGAAAGAGACGAGTCGAAAGAAGGCGCAGGCAATTGCGGACAAATGGGAGGCTGCAACACGCGGGCGGGTGACTGCGCGGCAAACGCAGAAGGTGATTGCGGAGTTGTATCGAGACATCACCGGACAGCACCTTGTTTTCCCTGCAGTGCGAGAATACTTCGATTCGTGGGTTGCGCGTAAGAAGCCGGAAATCGCGCTCAGCTCGTATCATCTTTACCATGAAAAAGCACGACGATTCGTAAACTGGCTCGGAAACCGTGCTGATCAGCAAATCGCGCTGATTACTCGTGATGATATTCTCGGATTTCGAGCAGTCGAATTAGAGCGCGTTGCGCCGCGTAGCGTCAATCATTCAATCAAATTTCTGCGGATGGTGTTTAAGACCGCGAAAGAGGACGGCAAATATCAGGATGAGAATCCAGCGTCCGGGGTGAAGGTGGCGCGGCTGCGCGACGGTAATAGTCGGCGTGGCTTCACGATTCCCGAGATTCGGCGGGTTCTAGAGGTCGCAAATGATGAATGGAGGAGCCTGATCTATTTCGGGCTGTATTCCGGCCAACGACTCGGCGATCTCGCTCGCTTAACTTGGTCGAACGTAGATCTGGCGCGTGATGAAATTCGTTTCTTGAGTCGTAAGACATCGCGCACGATGATAATCCCGATTGCTCCGCCATTGCGTGTGGAGATCGAGAATCTGCCTGCCGGTGACGATCCGCGCCAGCCGCTTCACCCGCGTGCGTTCGCATCCGTGGAAAAGAGCGGCGGGGTTAACACGCTCTCGCGACAGTTTCGCGAGCTACTCGCGGATGCCGGACTGGCAACACCGAAGGCGCATCGCACTACCGAAGCAGCGCCGGGGCGCGACGGCCCACGTGAATTGTCGCAGATTTCATTTCATTCGTTGAGGCATACGGCAACGCCGGGGTCAACGCATCGGTCGTGATGGACATCATCGGCCACGAATCAGAGGCAGTTTCTGCTCACTACACGCACATTGACGAAGAAACAAAGCGTAAAGCGCTTGCACGATTGCCAGCCATTGCCGACGCGCGCAAATGAGAATTGCGAAAAAGCCCGCAGACAATCGCGGTCATTCCGGCAATCAAGTGATGATTGCGCGCGAGGACATCGTTCTATTGTGGGCGGCCGTGGTTGCAAACGCTCCCGGCCCGGGACGCATTGAATGGAAAGCCGAGGGCGATCGTAGGGCAACCGAACTAATTGACCGTGTTGTTCTGGCGGTGATTAGAAAGCATGGTTGTGCTATCGATAAAAAAGGTAATCGCAAGGACACGCGCGATGTCTGTCGCCAATTGGTGATTGACATTCTCGCCCGAAAGAAAAGCCTCACGCCTTATCATCAAATCATCGGCGCGTTCGCCGCCCGCAACGATAAGGATTTTTTCACGGCGCTAGGACGTGGGTTCGACCAGCGTAAAGCCGTGTTCGACGATATTGAATGGTTCATGTTATTTCGCGACGGAGAATTGACCGATGAACAAGTCGCCGAACGTTTCGGCAAGACTCTGTCGGCGATTCACAGTAAACGCCAGCGCCTTGGCCTTGCTGCGCGCTGCTAAGTAAAAAGCAATTCCCGTACCGGTTTTGCGGACGACAACTGTCGTTAGCTGGACTTGTGTCCAGCTATGCCAAAGAACACATTGAAGCGCGCTGATAACACAATCGCTCCCGTTCAGGCGTCGTCGGCTAGCGATGCTGAATTTGTTGACGCCGCTGGATTACAAGCCCGATTCGGGATAAGACGCAGCCTCGCTTACGCACTGCTCGGCGATGGCGTGATCGAGGGCGTAAGCCTACGCCGGCGCGGTCAGACTCGCGGAAAACGACTATTTAGCGTCGATAGCGTCCGAGCCTATCTCAATTCAAGGATCGAAGCTGAGGGACAGGAATGAGCAAATTTGTTGTGCATGAAGCGCCGTCGTTTCCCTTTGGCGACGGCGCTCTCCCTTTTCGTCAACCTTATTGCGCAGCCGTGACAGCGCCTCAAACACGACTCGCCTAACTCACACGAGGTAAGAAGTAACAAAATGAAAAAGCAAAAACAAGCAGCAAACAAAAAATCAACAAACGATCAACTTGCCGTAGGCGCTGAGGAAATCCGTAAACTACAAAAAAGGAAAACCAGGAACGCTCAGCCAAAGGTTGAGCCGCTGGCTATCCCCGAATGCAATAAATCAATCGAAGACGTGTTGAAAGATCGGGTAACAATGTTGCCCGGCAGTGTTGGACTCAAGATAGCTGACGACACACCGATCGAAGAAAACTTAATGATTCTCGATTACGCGACGACACTAGGCGATCACGTTGGGTTTATGATCGGTGATGTGATTAATGCAGGTGAGGCGGCGTGGGGAAAACAGTACGACGAGGCCGTGATACGAACGGGACGCGCTCGCAACACGTTGGAACAATATGCCAGCGTGGCGCGCCGTATCGCGCCAGAAGACCGCCAAGCCTCGTTAGGATTTGAGCATCACAGGGAAATCTTGCGGCTCGTTGGTCGTGAAATCGCTGGGAAGCTCGGCGAGGAAGATTCTGGGGACGTCCCCAAAAATAAGGTGTTGCAAGTCTTGAAAGAAGTGGGCGAGCAAGCGAAAAAAGGCAAAGGCCCTACCGTTAAAGAACTTCGTATCAAAATCCAAAAGTTAACGCCGCGCAAACCGAAAGCGCCGAAAAAAGTAACGAGCGGCAAGCCCAAGAAGAAAAACGACAAGCCACCACCTTATGAACCGAGCGCAGACGAACAGGCAAGGCTGGACTCTGTCGAGGATAAGGCCGGAGAGTTAGCTGTTGAGATCACGTCTGAGGGTGGCGTGTTCAAGATCGCCGCGCAGCTTGATAACAAAACGAAGCATCGATTGCTGAAACTGCTTGAGCCGATCGTGACGTTCTACAACAAGATCGATCGGTGCACTGGCTACTAAGGTGTTAGGGGTAAGTAATACGATTGACAATGTAACGCGGCGACCGTTACATACCTACCGTGTATAACAGGCTGTTCACGAAAATTCTCGATTCATCAATTTGGTTAGAGCCATGCACAACACGAATCGTCTGGGTAACGCTACTTGCCGCAATGGACCAAGATGGCTACGCGCACTTCTCAGCAATCGAGAATCTTGCTACTCGTGCTCGTGTAAGCGTGAAGGATACAAAGAAGGCTATCGAGTGCTTTCTAAACCGTGACCCAAATTCTTCAAATCCGGAGAATGACGGTCGCAGAATCGAGCGTGTTCCTGGGGGTTATCTGATAATCAACGCGAAGGAGCATCGAAAAATCCTTAATCGGGAAATCGAGCGCGAGCAAACTAGATTACGTGTCGCTCGTCACAGGGAAAAACATAAATGTAACAGTAATATCGTTACATGAGCGTTACAGCCCGTTACCCCTGCTTCTGAGTATGCCTGTGCTTATGCTTCTGCTTCTGAGTATGCCTGTGCTTATGCTTCTGCTTCTGTAATTAGTGTACCTTAAACCCCTAAGAGGAGAGTTCTATAAGGTGAAAAACAAAGATTCAGTAGAACAAATTCGGGAGACGACTCCCGAAATAAAAGGGGGTCAGCCCCCCAATTTCCGCCAACCTGAGTTTTCAATTCAGTACCCAAAGCGCATGTGTGCACGATGCTGCGCCAACGAAGTCTATCTGGACATCGAAACACTGGACTTATGCGAGCCATGCCTGTGGGAGTTTGTGTCTGGCGGAGATTGTGGTGGCGCCAGTCATCGTGTCCGACACTGGCCAGCTGGGCACAGTGGCCTCCTCGGAGCGGTTCAAGAAAGACATTGCCACAATGGACAGAGCCAGTGAAGCTATTTTGTCACTGAGACCAGTCACATTTCATTACAAGAGTGACACCAAAGGTAGGCCACAATTTGGTTTGATCGCCGAGGAGGTGGCGAAGGTGAATCCGGACCTAGTAGTGCGCGATAAGGACGGCGAAATCTACACGGTGCGCTACGATCAGGTGAACGCGATGTTGCTCAACGAATTCCTGAAAGCCCACCGCAAAATGCAGGAACAGGAAGCGACGATCACCCAACTAAAGTCTGGGGCTGCAAAACAGGACGCAACCATCGCGACCCTCACGGAAAGTCTGAAAGAGCAGGCAGCGCAAATTCAAAAAGTCAGTGCACAGCTTGAAGCGAGCAAATCTGCGCCGCAAGTGGTCAACAATCCCTAAAACCGCGCCCGCATTTCACAATGAGCCGTCACGTTTGACCGCGTGGCGGCTTTTTGTTTCAAACGCGTAACGCTCACCACTCTTTGAAATCGCCCTTGTTCTCGTGCGTCTCGATCACGTTGCCCGCATCATCGTAAACCCGGATCACAGCATCGTGTGATCGGCTAAAAAACCTCGCGTAGTCGATTGCATTGCTGGGGGCGTTTGGCTCGCCATACCACAGCCGACCGAATGGCAGCGCATCGGAAATTAGATCGACGCCGCGATTATCTTTGCGCGGGCGGACTTCGTAAACGTGTGAGCTGGTCATCGTGCCCTTGGGCCCGCGCGGGTTGGATGCGTCGCTTGGCTAGGCGCTCGTAGGCATCGTGTTCGTATTCGTGAGAGGGAAATGATCACCTACATTGCCGTAATTCTATCGGCCTTCTTAAGATTGCATGTCTGACAGAGAACTTGAATATTTTCTGCGGAATTTCCCCCGCCCTTCACTACGGGAATCACGTGATCAAAGTGCAGATTTAGTTTCGAACCGCACCTTACACAAGCGCCACCGTCCCGAGCCCAGACGACCAGCTTTACGTTATCTGGAATAACATCTCTTTTCGGGCCCGTCTTTGTGTATTCAATTGCCGCTTCAAGATTCGCAACACTGGCCCTTAGGTTTGCAACCTCAGCTTCTTCCTCATAAACAGCCTTCTTCACTCTGAGTACAATCTCTTCGCGTTCTTGGTCGGTTTTCGCTGGACGTTCCACTAGGAAGAGCCGATCTCGGAAAAACACGAGCTGATGGCCGCCCAAGAACAGCGGGTTGTTGACTGGGTCAGAAACCCGAATCATCGGAGGCAACATGAGCTTTAGTCTTCGGCTGGTTTTCTTTCCCTCGTCCACTATGATTTCCATATCCCAGGCGGAGCCTGGTTTTGGATCTGGAACCGCTTCGAGACTCGTAAGTATGCCAGCCATCTCACCCCCCTTCTGGCCACCACAGTGAACAACCTCACCGTTGATGACATCGGCGACCTTGAATATCTTCATCTGACAGCGTGGAACTTCGCAGCGGCCTGGAAGCGTCTAACATGTGATTATGCCGACAATTCGGTCGGCATATCCCGCGTATTAGGCCACAAAAGCCGCAACTGTTCAAAATAAATACAGGCGTCACGGCAAGCAGTCGCGGTCTGGGCAGGGGTCGTCCTTTACAAGTGAAGCACGGAAGCGCGCAAAGGGCTGCACGGCGCGAATTGTGCCAAGTCATTCGGCATTTAGGAAGCGAAATCGCTTTCGGAACGTCAACGTAGGAGGCCGCTAGAACGCTCGGAGTCCCGCAGCCGCTGTCTTGAACCTGCCCTGAGCGGTCAAAATCATTTCTAGGCCGGTTTCCAGCGCGGGAATGACCGCTTCCGTGGACTTGTTGTCAGTCTCGTTGTCAGTAAGCGGATTTTGAGGGCATTTTACCTATGAAATGGAGGCAAGGGGATTCGAACCCCTGACTTCCAGCTTGCAAAGCTGGCGCTCTACCAACTGAGCTATGCCCCCTGCAGAAAAGTTAGTAGTTCATGGTTGAGAGTTGATGGAAAATCAAGTGCTCTTCGCAAAAGGCGGCATTCGGCTTCACTCAATGGAGCCGCGAAATCGCACTCCGCGCCTCTAACGGAACACGGACTTCATTTGTCTATCGCCATTCGCCTAAACCATTTTCGGCTTCGACAACAACAACATCGTACTTGTCGAGCATCGGCATGAGTTTTTGTTCGAGGTCTTCCTTCCAGAGTTTGCCTTCGTAAAACTCGCTTCTCATTCGTTCGCGGCTTTGTTGATCGGGAAAGGCGCGCATCCAGAAAAATGTGTCGTCGTCCTCGACAGAGAGAAACGGTCCGAGAATTTTCATGCCGATTTTCTGGTGAGCGGGGATGGCCTTTGTTTCAAGGATTTTAACGAATTCTGCTCGCCTTCCGTGTTCGATTTTGTAAGTCCGCATTTCGATGATCATCGAGGAAGATTGCATTAGTCAGCACGGATTAAACCACCAATTACGCGGAATCCGCGAATAATTGAGATCGCGTCACAGTGCGCGTTTGCGAGCGCGGGATTGCCAGCACGCGAACTGCGTACGCTTCCATAATCCTGGGCAGAGACAACAATGCCGGTCACCATGGCGACTGGCATTGTTGCCCTTAATTTTTCGAATCAGTTCGTCAGTTGTTATGACCAATAGCCGGCATCGCTAGGAATGCCCTTCTCACTCCGCTGGCGTCGAGTGATCGACCGGCGATCTGGCCAGCTTCATTGATATCTCTGGCTTGTTCGAGCGTTGCAGCGTAGCTAGGCGGCTTGAAGTCATTGAGATCTCGCATAACGCCGTTTTCCCAAATGAATGCGCGACAATTTCCGTCTGCGTCACAAGAAAGGCCAACAACCTGGCGGCGCTCGTTGATCCCATAGGCTTCGCTGTGAACATCACCGGGAAGGAAACCAAGAGCCTGCATTCCACCCTCGGCCGTCCAGATGAACGCCTGGAGAAAGTTGCCGTCCGGGTCGTTAGGGGCGCCGGCGAAGCCGACCACATCGCCGCCTTGGTTAATATTCGTCGGCGTGTTCCAAAATTCAGCGCCGAGGTTGCCGAGATCAATCACCCCGCCGTTTTGCCAAAGAACAGCATGCTTGGCTGTGTATCGTCCAACCGCCTGGTCGCAGATGCCTGAAATACCCACAACTTGACCCTTGTCATTAATCCCCATGGCGGCTCCTGAACTGTCGCCCGGGATTAGAGGTAGTTCATGAATCTGGTCTGGCGGTCCCAGTGCCCAGATGGCGGGACGAAACTGCAGGACTTGCGGCGAGACGCATGTGGGGTCGTGGACATTATTCTCCGCCCAACCCACAACCTGCCCAAAGTTGTTGGCGCCTGTCGCAAACCCATTATCTCCACCCGGAAAGTTGGGAAGCCCTCGCATTTGCCCGTTCTCCCAAACAAATCCAAGATTGATGTAGCCGGTGCCCGTCGCTCCAGGATAAAACGCGGCGCTGCTCCACGCTTCGCCTAACGGATCAGGCATTGCTGTTTGCGCAATACCGGTGACGATACCGGTGTTCGCTTTCACCGACCAGGTGACATTGCTGTTCGGCCCGCCGAGCGTGCCCAGATCGGTGAGCAAGCCATTTCGCCAAAGCGCGGCGTGGCGGCTTTGGTTTCCCGCGAGATTCGAGTAGCCAGCGAGCCAGCCGCGATTGTTGATGCTGTTTGCACGGCTGTTCGTGCCGCCTAACGATGGGAGGTCCGTGATCGTGTATTGCCGCTGAGGTTGCGAACCGGCAAACAATACGCTGCCGGCTCCGATCAGAAGGATCGACAACGGAACTCTTACGAATCTGAAATATGCTGAAGTGTGTTGTTTTGTTTTCATGAAAGGAATCTTGCGAGCCGCCTCGTGACATTGAAATAGCCGCTTCGTCTGTTTGAGCCAGACCACTTTGGGACCAAGCCACTTGAATAGTTAAAGAGTGGTTTGTTGAAGCGATAAAGCGATCAGGGCAATCAACATTGCGTTGGATTGCACGCACTTCGCGGGCCGCCGATGCGGTGCTTCAACGCAATTTCGAATTCAAACGAGCAGCGAATTTGGCGAGACCTTCGCGGATTTGCGCGCGTGACCAGGCTGCGAATCCGAAGGTAAGCGCAGGATCCGCCTTGGCTTTAATAAAACACGAGGACAACGGTTTCGGCCTAATACCAACTTCAGTGCACGTCTGCATGATCACCGGCAAATCTGCCTTGCAGCGCAACCAGGCGACGAAATGCAGGCCGGCTTCCGGAATTTCGAGGATGAAATGCGCCCCTAACAACTTGTTGAATCGTTCGATAAAAAATTCACGCCGATCCGAATACAATTTTCGCATGCGCTTAATGTGACTCAGAAAAAATCCTTCGGTCAGGAATCGCGCCATTGTTGCCTGATCTATGGCAGGTGAATGTTGATCCATCACCGCGCGGATCTTTATCATCGGCTCGACCAATTGGTCAGGCGCCAAAATGTATCCGAGTCGCAACGACGGGTACAGAATCTTGCTGAACGTGCCGGCGTAGATGACGCGGCCGCAATTATCGAGCCCCTGCAAACACGGCAGTGGGGGACCGGTGTAGCGAAACTCCGAGTTATGATCGTCCTCGAAAATGTAAGCATCGCGTTCGCGCGCAAAATTGATCAGCGCGGTTCGCCGCCCTAGGCTCATGGTGATGCCAAATGGAAATTGATGGGAAGGTGTGACGTAAATTATTTTTGGAGAAGATTTCTTTGATGGATTGCCGATGACGAGCCCTTCTCGATCGATCGGTCGCGGAACAACTGTCGCACCGGCAAAACCGAAAACGCGCCGCGCCTGGTAAAATCCGGGATCTTCCATCCATGCGACTTCGCCTCGGTTTACCAGCGCCATCGCGCTGATCATCATTGCCTGCTGGGTTCCAGCGGTGATGATGATTTGATCATAATGGCAATGCGCGCCTCTGAAATCGCATAAATATGCTGCGATGGCTTTGCGGAGATCGACATCACCGCGGCTCGACGCGTATTGAAGTAAGTGCGCGCCTTTTCTTGCGAGGACTTGCGCCCTGAGGCGTTCCCAGATTTCGATCGGAAACTCGTCGAGCGCGGCATTTGCAGGAACAAACGAAACCCCCGGGGGACCAGCGATCCCGAAATCGAACTGTTTTCCGACCCGATGATCGGGAATACTTTTTACGCGATCGGACAGGCGAGACGGACGTTCGACGTGTGGTCCTGCCCTTGCTGTCCGCGCACTCAGGAACGTTTCGGGTAACGGCTCCGCGAGGAATGTGCCTGAACCAATTCTCGATTGAAGATAACCTTCCGCGTGAAGCTTTGAGAAAGCGAGATTTACAGTGAATCGCGATATTCCGAGGTCCACTGCGAGCGCGCGAGAAGAAGGAAGCCGCGATGCGCCGTCATTTAGACTACCCGAGAGCAGTTCATCGCGAATTTGGCGGTAAAGTTGTTGATAGAGCGGCTCGGCCACGGTGTGATCAAGATGTATCATTTCGAACGCGATAATCGCGTGTCGACGGCGTCTTTTGTTTGGTTTTGACTCCTTGTTTGCGGTTCGTTTCACTGTTCAAATTGCATTTTTCTGCGAACTTATCGCTGACCGCAAGGCGGTGCAAAAGTGGTATGGCTCGTTTACCTAAAGTGGATCGTTGACACTTTATGACCACGCCGGATGCTCTCAAGCAGATGCAAACGCCGGTTAGCGATCGTGTCGAAACGAAAGGCCTAGTCTATTTTGCACGAATGCTCGACAAGATCCGTTTAAAAGCCCGCGGTGAATTGCCGCCGGACTATTTTACCGGTGTCGATGAAGATCCGACAATGTTCGACGCCCGTTGCACAAGATTTCTCGGCGTGAACTATGATGAGCTCGCCGAGCGAACGCTACAAGGAGGTTCGGTTGACGAGATTCTTGACTGGTGCTTCGAGAGCGGCAAAAGGCCGAGCGAAGAGGAGATCTCGATCTGGAATGCGTTTCTTACCAAACGCGGCTGGCGAGATGAAGCGAGCGCCGATTTGCAAGCGGCCAAGGAGCGCAACGGGTGGGGGAATCGCGGCGATATTCAGACCTGGATGGATTTGCACGACGCCGAGGAAGGAAGAACACCACGAGCGCTTTTCTCGCGCTAAGTTTCAGGCATTCGGTGGAACCGAACCGCAGTTCTCTCTTTGATTAAACTGGCAACTCGCGTCTCTCAAAGACCAGCATCCAACGGATAATAATGAAGCACATCGTCCCTCCAACCGCCTTGTCCCTTCCCGATGCGCTCAAAGCTGTTCACGACCTCGATGTGATTAATCCATTTGGTCATTTTGTAACCGAGTTGATTTTCTACACGCAACCGCAGCGGCGCTCCGTGGGGAACCGGTAGCGGCCGTCCGTTCATTTCATACGCCAGAATGGTCTGGGGCTGCACGGCGAGTTCCAGGTCGATCACTTCATAGTAGTAGCCGTGACCCGGCCTCTCCCATTTCTCATCCAACGAATGGACAACGAGAAACCGTGCGTCCGGCAGCGGCCGGCATAGATCTATAATATAGGAGACTGGGACGCCCGCCCACTGCGCGAAGTAACTCCAGCCTTGGATGCAGCAGTGCAACGTGGTCTGTGTCTGGCGCGGCATCTGATACAAATCGTCCAGAGAGAGACCTAAATTTTTTCCTACCAAACCACTTACTTCGAGCCGCCAGTCTCTGAAGTTAGCCGCGGCTAGTTGTTCATAGATTTCGTTGCGCGGCGGTTTTCCATTGATACGCGCAAATGCAGAAACATGCCGGTACTCTTGTCGGGAATCCCAATGATGAAAAAGAAGCCGTCGCAAAGGGTCAACGCCAATTTCCAGCAAGCGCTTTGCTTGCGACGGAGACACTAACGAATACCACGTAGCCCAAAAATGAAAGGCAATCACAGTAGCGATGGCCAGCAACCCGATCATCATGCCAAGTGCATGAGAGGAGGCTTCGTCTCCAAGAACAATTTTCGCCATCTCACGCTCGAACCCATGTGCGATCACCAGGCTGATATGAATAATGATGAAACCGGTAAAGACGATCAGTCCGATGAAGTGGAGACTGCGCGCTGCCTGGCGGCCGCCTAAGATTCTGGGAAACCGCGGGAACCGTGCACCCAGCGCCGGCGACATCATGATCCCGGTAATAATTTGAAACGGGGGGAGAATAAAAATAATGAAACAGTACGTGAGCTGCTGAATCGCATTGAACGGGTTTCCCTCGGGAGGCAGTCGAAAATGGAAGTAGGCCACGACAGCCTGCCACGCTGCCGGGAAGATGTCCCATGACGTTGGCACGAGGCGTCGCCACTGAGGTGTCGTAAAAAGCAGAATGACGTAAATGAAACCAGCCAGCAGCCAGCCGTTCACCGCCCAGAAGTGCCAGTGGCGACCCAGGCCGAGGTTGTTCTCTCCCGGCAAAGCGGTCCATCGCGACATCGGCTCGATTTCATCTTCTGACGTCCAAAGCTGATTCTTTGGCATTCGTTTCTTCGTTAGGCGGAGCCATTCGCGCCCTGGCAGGGCATCGTCTCGCCAATAGAACTTGGGATGCGCGCCGATGATCTCGATACCGCTCCGAATAAGCAAGGTGATGAAGAGAAAGTTAAAGAAATGGGTTAATCGCACCCATAATGGGAATCCGAGTTGGAGCGTGTCGTTCATAAGGCGAACCGTCGGCGTATGATTCTGTATTTATCGCACATGCTTGCCGAAGCGGATGGCCTTCGTGAACGGCGCGTTCTTTCACCAAAATATTCGCTGAGCGGGGCACGGCCGGTACAGCCGCGCTACCCCGGAGTTCGTGACATCCGCGCAATCTGCAATCAGTAGAAAAATAAAATGCCGGATGTCGATCTTGTGAATCGTCATCCGGCATTGCAGTCGATGTGCAGCAAAGACTGAATTGTGCGTTACCGTCTTTCGTCCTTTGAAGCTCCGGTTTCTTTCGATCCCAGAGTCTTCACGGCATATCCATGAATGATCAATTGATTCACTCATGGAGTTAGCCGTCGACCTACGCTTCAGAAAATTCGAAATCCGAATATCGAAATTCGAAATACTGAAGAGTTACTCCTTAGAAAGGAGGTGATCCAGCCGCAGGTTCCCCTACGGCTACCTTGTTACGACTTCATCCCAGTTACCGCTCATAGCGTAGAAGGCTGCTTCCCTTGCGGGTTGGCGCGCCGGCTTCGGCTACAAGCGACTTCCATGATGTGACGGGCGGTGTGTACAAGGCCCGGGAACGTATTCACGGCGCCGTAGCTGATGCGCCATTACTAGCGATTCCGGCTTCATGAAGTCGAATTGCAGACTTCAATCCGAACTGGGCCCAGTTTTAGTGATTTCCTCCACCTCGCGGTCTAGGATCGTTCTGTACTGGGCATTGTAGTACGTGTGCAGCCCTGGCCGTAAGGGCCATACTGACTTGACGTCGTCCCCACCTTCCTCCCCGTTAGAGCGGGGCAGTCTGAACAGAGTGCTCGGAGCTCTCGCTCCGGTGGCAACAGTTCACAGGGGTTGCGCTCGTTGCGGGACTTAACCCAACATCTCACGACACGAGCTGACGACAGCCATGCAGCACCTGTGCAAATTGTCCCTTTCGGGACTCACTGGCTTTCACCAGCTTAGAGATGCATGTCAAGGCCAGGTAAGGTTCTTCGCGTTGCATCGAATTAAGCCACATACTCCACCGCTTGTGCGGGCCCCCGTCAATTTCTTTGAGTTTTAATCTTGCGACCGTACTCCCCAGGCGGCACGTTTAACGCGTTAGCTCCGGCGCAGAAGGGGTCGAATCCTCCCACACCAAACGTGCACCGTTTACTGCCAGGACTACCGGGGTATCTAATCCCGTTTGCTCCCCTGGCCTTCGTGCCTCAGCGTCAGGAACTGTCCAGAGACCCGCCTTCGCCACTGGTCTTCCTTACGATATCTACGCATTTCACCGCTACACCGTAAATTCCAGTCTCCTCTCCAGTCCTCAAGCACGGCAGTATCGAATGCAGTTTCGGAGTTAAGCTCCGAGATTTCACATCCGACTTACCACGCCGCCTACGCACCCTTTACGCCCAATGAATCCGAACAACGCTTGAGACCTCTGTATTACCGCGGCTGCTGGCACAGAGTTAGCCGTCTCTTCCTCTTCGGGTACTATCAATGCACACGCAGTTAACGTATGCACCTTGTTCCCCAATGACAGGAGTTTACAATCCGAAGACCTTCATCCTCCACGCGGCGTCGCTCCTTCAGGGTTTCCCCCATTGAGAAAAATTCTCGACTGCTGCCACCCGTAGGTGTCTGGGCCGTGTCTCAGTCCCAGTGTGGCTGGTCGTCCTCTCAGACCAGCTACCCGTCAAAGCCTTGGTGAGCCGTTACCTCACCAACAAGCTGATAGGCCGCGGGCCCCACAAGAAGCGTCAGGTTGCCCCGACTTTAATTTCGAATGGATGTCCACTCTAATCACATGCGGTATTAATTCGCCTTTCGGCGAGCTATCCCCCACTTCTCGGCAGGTTGCCCACGTGTTAAGCACCCGTTCGCCACTAGACTTTTCACTGTATTGCTACAACGAAAAATCTCGTTCGACTTGCATGTCTTATCCACGCCGCCAGCGTTCGTTCTGAGCCAGAATCAAACTCTCCGTTAAAAACGACCCCCGAATTGCTTCGGGGAAGTTTGAAAGCCCCCGTAAGAACGGGGACCGATCTGACTTTTATTAATCGCGTGCCCCAAAAGCTTTCGGGGTTTACGCGAGTCCGATCTAAATCTTTGATTTCAAAGAAGATCGACAGATAACGCACAATTCAATGTTTGCTGACTATCGCATCGACGGATTTCACCAACGAAATCCGCGACCACGCTGTCAAAGATCTTCGTGTTCTTTCCGGTACAAGGCAAAGCCCAACCCTCAACAATCATCGATTGCGGAGATTGGCTCGACCCTGAGCCTGGAAGAACGCCGGCTCCACGCATGGGCCGGTCCGCTTGTCGCGGGATTCACAAAATAGGAGATTTGACCAATTCGTCAATGAAAATCTGCAAGATTTTTGCAGACTTAACCACGAATCCACACGAATGGACCACCCAGGGGGGGTTACGCTGTAGCGAATTCTATGAATCTCCGCCTGCCACGACGTAACCTCGGTGGAGACGGGCAATCTGCGGAACCCAAAGCCTTTCTGAAAATTCGTGTCTATTCGTGTCCATTCGTGGTTGGTCTCCTGATCACGTACTTCACATTGAGAGTGGGTGGATGATTTCCATACTGCCTTTCGACGAGTCCGATTTTAATCGCATCAACTTTTTCCATCGCCTTTTGCGAGCGGACATTGTGTTCTCCCACGAAGAACACCACGCTCTCAACAAACTTGAACGCGTGATCGAGCAATAATCGTTTCATTTCCGCGTTGTAACGTCCGCCCCAGTAATTTCGCGCCAGAAACGTCCACCCAATTTCAGTCTCCGATTTCTCTGGATCGTATCCGAAAAACCTTGTCGACCCGATGATTTGTTGAGTCTGTTTGTCGATCACGACAAACGCTCCGCCGGATTCCAGCGCTTCTCTGAAGAAGATTTTGAATACCTCTTCCTTATAACGGTCCCACTCCGGATGCTGCTCCCAGATGAGCGGGTCGGACGCGACGGCAAAAAGATCGTCCCAATCTTCAGGCGTGAGCGGACGCAGCTCGATGAGTTCGCCTTTTAGATGTGGTTGAAGGTCAAACGACATTCTCACCACGAATCGACACGAATAGCCACGAATTCAAATCATCTGGGAAGCGCGCTCGCCTCGCGGAGGTGGGTCAGTCGTCAGTCGTCACTGCTGCGACCCAGCATTCTCGCTTCCGCTTGCTTATTAGCGTCCGACGCAGCAAATTTGCGCGCCGAACAGAAAAAACGGTTACGGCGTAATGAACAAAATTGATTTCGCAGTCGGCATTGGCGGTGAGAACGGCCAGGGGATCGCTTCCACTGGGAACATTCTCGCGCTTATCTTTGCGCGGCGCGGACTGCATCTCAACGCCTACAACGCTTACCAGTCGATCATCCGTGGCGGTCATACCTTTCTGACAATTCGCGCCAGCGATGGGCCCGTCCGTTCCATGGGTGACAAGATCGATGTATTCATTCCGCTCAATCAGGACACGATGGATCGGCACCTGCATCTTTTGAAGAGCGGCGCATGCGCGATTTACGACAAAGAGAAGGTCACGCCCGGAAAGGCGGCGGACGGTGTCCAGCTCTGCCCCATGCCGATGAAGGAGTTGACCAAAGGCAACAAGCTGGCGGTCAATACCGCTGCGCTCGGCGCGACGCTCCAATTGCTCGGGATAGAATCCGAACCGCTCGAGACGGTCATTTCGCGGCAATTTAAGAAGAAGGGCGACACGGTTGTGGCTGAGAACCTGGCCATCGCTCGCGCAGGCTATGATTACGCGGCTCAAAATTTTACAGCCTTTTCCTGGAAAGCGCCGGGAGGAGCCAAACCGCTGGGAATAATTACCGGCAACCAAGCCATCGCCATGGGTGGAGCGGCGGCAGGCGTGAAGTTTTACGCGGCGTATCCGATGAGCCCATCCACCGGCGTGTTGATGTGGATGGCCGCGCACGCGCGTGAGCTCGGCATCATGGTCCGGCAGGTCGAAGACGAGATCGGCGTGATGAACATGGTGATTGGCGCAGCCCACACCGGCTGCCGCGCCATGTGCGCAACTAGCGGAGGTGGGTTTGCGCTGATGACTGAGGCCATCGGGATGGCCGGAATGATTGAAACGCCGATCGTTTGCGTCGATGTGCAGCGCGCCGGACCGGCGACAGGCGTGCCAACCAAGACCGAACAAGGCGACCTCTGGCAGGTGCTGGGCGCCGGCCAGGGCGATTATCCGCGCATTGTCGTCGCGCCCGCGAACCAGTTGGATTTATTTCACACGATTCCGGAGTTGTTCAACCTCTGCGACAAATACCAATGTCCCGGTCTGGTCCTGTCCGATCTGCTGATTTCCGAAGGGACCGCGAGCATCGATCCCGATGATCTGGACTTCCAAGTGAAGATCGACCGTGGCGAATTGATTCTGTCTAACGGCAATGGAAACGGCGCGAATCCCGCCAGCGGCTACAACGACAAAGCTTATTTGCGTTACAAGAATACAGAGAGCGGAATTTCTCCGCGCGCGGTGCCGGGAGTGCCCGGCTACATTTTTACCGCCGCGACCGACGAGCACGATGAAGACGGGACGCTCATCAGTGATGAATTCACCAATCCGCAGAAACGCCGGATGATGGTGGAGAAACGCGCCCGCAAAATGCAAGGCGCGATCAAGGACATCGCGCCGCCGAAACTCGTTGGCCCGGAGAAGGCCGACGTCACGCTGGTGGGTTGGGGCTCGACCGCGGGCGTAATCCGGGAAGCGGTGGAAAAACTCGCAGGGGAAGAAGGCATCGTGGCCAATCAGCTCGCCATTAAATGGATTGTGCCGCTGCACGCGGTGGAAATCGGCGCCGTTCTCGGGCGCAGTAAGAATGTCATCATCGTTGAGAACAATCAGAGTGGCCAATTCGCCCGTTATCTCCGCAGCGAAACCGGCTTCGCCGCGCACGGTCACATTCGCAAGTACGATGGCGAGCCGTTCATGCCGCACCACATTGTCGAAGCAGTGAAAGCGCAACTGGCCGGCAAGACCCGCCTTTCTGTTCCTGTCCATGAGGTTAACGCCTAACGAACATATGACCGCACCCGCTGCACCGCCCGCTACGACCGAGCCCGGTCAATTAACGAAGGAAACTTACCGAGGCCGAATCCACCCTGATTGGTGTCCCGGCTGCGGCGATTTCTCCGTGCTCGCCTCGCTTCAAGCGGCTCTGTTCGAGCTCGGGTTGCAGCCGCATCAGGTCTGCGTCATCAGCGGCATCGGCTGTTCATCGAATCTGCCCGGTTACGTCAACACTTACGGAATGCACACGCTCCATGGCCGCGCGCTCGCGGTTGCGACCGGTGTCGGACTTGGCAACCACGAACTGGAGGTGATTTGCACTGGCGGCGACGGCGACGGTTACGGAATTGGCGGCAACCATTTCGTTCACACCATGCGGCGCAACGTTGACCTCACTTACATCGTGATGGACAACCAGATATACGGTTTAACCACCGGCCAGTGCTCGCCCACGAGTGTCAAGGGAATGAAAACCAAGAGCACGCCGCACGGAAGCGTTGAGAACCCGATCAATCCGATCCCGATGGCAATCGTTGGCGGTGCCACGTACGTGGCGCGCGCGTTCAGCGGCAAACAGAAACACATGGTCGAAATGTTCAAGGGCGCCATTCAACACAAGGGCTTCGCGCTGGTGGACGTTTTCAGTCCTTGCGTTACTTACAACAAGGACAACACCTACCAATGGTTTAATCCGCGCGTGAAAATACTCGAGGAACAGGGCCACGATCCGACCGATTTCCACAAGGCGATCGAGCGCGGTTATCAATGGGGCGAGGAAATTCCCGTTGGATTGTTCTGGCGTCGGACTGACCTGGAAAGCCTGCAAGATCTGGAGCCGGTGTTGCACACCGGCGAAGGCCCGCTCGCTTTTCGCAATCTCGGAATTTCCCCCGAGCAAGCTAAGCCTCTGATCCAGGAACTCCTGTAGTGGCGAAAGCTTGCCCGCCGTTGGCGGGTGCCGGTCGCTGTCGGTCAACCCTCAACCCTCAGCTCTCAACCGTCTGTCTTAGCCGCCTTGATCCAAGGCTTCTTCAGTCCCTAGGCTATCGCGTTCTCCGCTCAGTTCACCCTGCGGTGCCGATGCACCGGAGCGCTGCTCGCCCGGACGCGGTTCTGCCCGCGTAAGCTTTTGTCCCCGACGTGAGAAGCCCGGGGTTTCGACAGCGAGGCACATGCAGCCGGTGCCTTCAGCACAACCCTGGCAGCAATAGGTCTCGCCGTCGTGCGTATATCCTTCGCCAGGCCACTCATTCTTGACCATTCTGCAACCGGGACACGCCGGTTTCGGAATCGATTTTCGAAAACGACGGCTTTGCGGTTTTTCAATTGCGATAGGCTCTATGTGGTTCATTTGGTGGGCACCTTTCAAATACACTATCGGTTCTGCCGGTACATTTGCGCTTGCGACGCGAGGTTCGGAAGCTGTGACTGGTCGCCGCAACGGCTCTAACGACTAGGGGCCCTTAGCGTTTCTATTACCGCCCGATCTGCATCAGGCGATCGTGGAAACTCTTTCACAAAAGGAAACGAAGAAAACAAAGTGTCGGTTCTAAGAACTTCTTCGCTGCCTTCGTTACCTTCTGTTCCGAAAACTCTTTGGTTTCTTTCAAGAAAAGTCTGGTCAATTGTAAAACGCCCGGCCATACTCGCTAACGCTACAGGCAAACAACGGAGGAAAAATTATGCTTCATTTAATCTGGTACATTATTATTGGGTTGATCGCGGGGGTTATCGCGAAATCAGTCATGCACGTGCACATGACGATTTTCTGGACAATCGTGCTCGGCATCATCGGATCGATTATTGGCGGCGCGGTTACCCACATGTTTTCGCGCCCGGTCACCGGACGATTTCATCCCGCCGGCCTCATTTTTTCCACGCTTGGCGCGATCCTGGTCCTCTACATTTGCATCAAGATGAATATCCATTTTCCCCGCGTTCTCTAATCGGGAAGGAGGAAAACTGTAGCCGTGGTCGTTGACCGCGGCCTCTCGGTGTAGAGGCGGCCGCAAGCCCCTCAACACTCAACTCCCTGTCGTGCCGCAGCGCCACGAAGGCGGATCAACAATCAACTTTTTCCCGTCGTTAGGGCGCGCTCACCGTGGCGGTGACGCTTTCCCATTCCGCCGTCAGGCGGGCAAGATCCTTGGACAAAGCGGAGAGATCGCGATTGATCGCAGTGGCATGGCCGCCCCGTGTGTAAGCCGCTGGATCTTCCAGCGCCGCGGCCAGTTCTTTCTGTTGTCCTTCCAACGCCGCGATTTTCGTCTCGAGTTCGTGCATCCGCTTTTCTTTTTCGCGCCGCGCTTTGCCAATCGCATTACGCGAATCCGCTTCCAAACGCTTCTGCGCCTTTTGTTTTCTTGAACTGGAGCCGGTTTGCTTTTTTACCTTCGCCACGGCGACTCCGTCCGTTGTCGGATCTGGATGGAGTTTACTCGCCGTGGCGAGACCGTTGACCCCTGGCGCATCGCGGCCCGCGGTTAAGGCGGTTCGCGCCGACGTCGCTTTTGATTTGTCCAGATAATAATCGTAATCGCCGGGATAGAATGTCAGTTTACCACCCGTGTGGTTCGCACCGGCAGCTATGTGCAGAACGCTTGTAGCGATCGCGCCGATGAAATGAACGTCGTGACTAATAAAGATGAGCGTCCCGTGATATTGCTTGAGCGCGCCGATGAGGGCATCGATCGAGCCGACATCGAGATGTGTCGTCGGCTCGTCCATCAGCAGAAGGTTCGGCGGATCGAGCAATAACCTGACAAGGGCTAGTCGCGACTTTTCGCCACCGCTCAAAACCGCGACGGTCTTGAAAACATCGTCGCCGCGAAACAAAAAAGAGCCGAGCACAGTACGCGCGGTTTGTTCGGACACGGGATTGGGCATATCGCGTGCGCTCTCTAGAACGGTGTGGCTCGCGTTGAGCACGTCGATTCGGTTCTGCGAGAAATAACCTGTGCGCACATTATGTCCGAGTTTGCGCACGCCATGCTGCACGGGCAACACCCCGCTCAGCAACTTGAGAAGAGTCGATTTCCCCGCGCCATTCGGGCCGACAAGCACGGTGCGTTGACCGCGCTCGGCATGATATTGCAGCCCGCGATAAACAACGACGTCGCCATAAGCGTGATCGACATCTTTCAGTGTGATCACGCGCAGGCCGCTGCGCACCGGTTGCGGGAAATGGAACTTGATCGTCTTTCCGCGCGCGACCGGGGCCGCGATTTTTTTCATGCGATCGATCTGTTTCAGCTTGCTCTGTGCTTGCGATGCTTTGCTTGCCTTGGCGCGAAATCGATCGGCAAACAATTGCAGCGATGCGATTTCTTTCTGCTGATTCTTGTAAGCGGCAAGCTGTTGTTCTTCGCGCGCTGCTTTCTGTTCGACATAACTGTCCCAGTCGCCCCGATAACGCACCAGTTTCGAGTGCGCGATCTCGACGATGCTGCCGACAAGCTGATTCAAAAATTCGCGATCGTGCGAGATCATGACGATCGCGCCCGGATAAGTTCGCAGATATTCCTGGAACCATTGAAGCGATTCGAGATCGAGATGATTCGTCGGCTCGTCGAGCAGAAGAAGATCGGGTTGCATCACGAGCAACCGCGCGAGATGCGCGCGCATGATCCAGCCGCCGCTTAAGGCGCGCGCCGGGCGGTCGAAATCAGTTTCGCGAAACGCCAGTCCGGCGAGGACACGTTTTGCTTTCGGTTCGAGCTCCCACCCGCCGTGCTCGTCAAAAACATGGAGCGCATTGTGATATGCCGCGTCATCAGCCTCATGCTCGTGCTCATGCTCATGCTCATGCTCATGATCGTGCCCGGCTTCGTGCTCCTTGATCACTTTCTGCGCGGGCACCAGCGCCGGCGAAACGGCGAGGGCGAGTTCGAGAACGGTTTCGTCTCCGGCGGCGGCGGTTTCCTGCGGAAGAAATCCGATCGTTGCGTTCTTCTCGATCGCGATCGTTCCCTTATCGGGCGAAACATCACCGAGAAGGAGCGCAAACAAGGTTGATTTGCCAGCGCCATTGGGGCCAACCAATCCGATCCGATCGCCGCGATTGACCTGGAGCGACACGTCGTCGAAGAGCGCCCGGCCGGCGAAAGATTTTGAAAGTTGGGAAACGGTCAGCATAACGGAAAGCGCGCAGTGTTCCCTCGTTCGATGCCCGGCGCAACTCCCGTCGTGCGAGCAGACATCGCTTTATCTTAGGATCGACATCTAATAGTATCCTTAAACAAGCAGTATTAAAAATGAGCCGGTAATTGATTATCATTGAAGAAACTGCGACCGGCTATTCCGCCTATTCGCCCGATCTCCCCGGCTGTGTCGCAGCGGGCAAGGCTCGAGACAGCGTCGAACGCGAAATGCACCACGCCATTGAATTCCACCTCGACGGTTTGCGCCGTGCGGGAGAACCGATTCCGGCGCCTCGTTCGCAAGCATCCTACTGCGAAGTAGGCGCCTGATTTTAATCTGTAGCCGTGGCTCGTCGCTCATTTGCGGTTTGCCGGGAAAGCCGCGCGGCGTTATTCTTTCCTCCATGAAACTTCGGCTGGTAGTTGAACACGACCCCCAAACCAAACGCTGGGCGGCGTTCTTTCCCGAATTGCCAGGATGCGCTTCGGCCGGCGATACCGAAGAGGAGGCTGTGCGAAACGCCAAAGAAGCGCTAGATCTTTGGTTTGAGCCTGCACCTGTGACATTCCCTGCCGGCGCGAAAGTGCTAGAAGTAGCGCTTAGGTGAGCGAGCGCCTTCCGGTTTGCAGTGCCAAAGATGTCATTCGGGTCCTGCGCAGGCACGGCTTTAGGCAGGTAAGTCGAAAGGGAAGTCACCAAAAATGGCGCCACCCCAATGGTCGCCAAGTAATCGTCGCCATGCACGGGAACAAGCCGATTCCAGTGGGTACGTTCAAAAGCATCATTGAGGGAAGCGGATTAAGTCAGGACGATTTTCGATGACCGATCTGATTTCTGGAGCGACACGTCGTCGAAGAGCGCCCGGCCAGCAAAAGATTTTGAAAGTTGTGAAACGGTCAGCATTGCGGAAAGCGCGCAGTGTCCCCTCGTTCGATGCCCAGCGCAACTCCCCGCAGCAAAGGAATGAGTCCGCCCGTGGACATGAAAGAACTCCAACCCTTCACTTGGCCTGCCCGGATTGATGGATGTTTGACGAACGGAAATGGAATCGGCAGCATTCGCTGCGATGAAAGTCCGCGCGATGATCAAGCTCATCGAGGAGGATGGTTGGTATTTGGATCGAACACGCGGTAGCCACCGGCAATACAGGCATGATCAGAAAAAAGGTGTGGTCACTATTGCGGGAAAACCCAGTGACGATCTTGCGCCGGGCACGCAAAATAGTATTCTTAAACAAGCAGGATTAAAATGAGCCGGTACTTGATTATCATTGAAGAAACTGCGACCGGCTATTCCGCCTATTCGCCCGATCTCCCCGGCTGCGTCGCCGCGGGCAAGGGGCGAGACAGCGTCGAACGCGAAATGCACCACGCCATTGAATTCCACCTCGACGGTTTGCGCCGTGCGGGAGAACCGATTCCGGCACCTCGTTCGCAAGCATCCTACTGCGAAGTAGGCGCCTGATTTCAATCTGTAGCTGTGGTTGCCCTGTCGCGCCGTAGTGGCACGAAGGCGGATGAGCGCGGCTTACACTCCTTTCTGCGATGTGGCCATCGCGACTAGGGTCAGGGCGAGGAGGACTGCACCGTAAGCGGGCAACTTTGAGGAGATAACGAAGGTTCGCACGAGGTCTAACGAGATATGGATGGAATTTTTCCGTAGTATTCTACGGAATTATTCCGTCTAATCCGCTCGCTCGCCTGGAGAGAATCCGATAAAAGGGGAGTCATGGTAGAATCATGCGGAATCATTCGGCATTTGGGGAGCGGAATGATTCGCGCGTGACTCGTTGCAGTTCGAGAAACGCTCTCAGTTTTTCTTCGGCGGTGACGATGAATCTCTTTCCGTTGTCGCGGTGTGCATCAGCAACGAAGATCGTTTGTCCGTTGGAATCAACCGTTGCGACGCAGCCCCAACTCCAACCCGCTTTGCTGAGATTGTCAGCGATGACTTCCCAGAACTTCACGTTGATCGAATTGTGCCGCTTTTAGTCTCCACACAGCAATCACAAAATGATATGAAGGGGCGTAATGACGCGGGCGACAACATTCGTGACCTGTGTCCCGTTTGTTGAATTCAAATCTTTCAGCCGATAGGAGTCAGCGACTCTCGCGAGTATCGCGTCCTGCGCTGCCTCAACCTGCACAAGATTAGGGTCGACCCTGACAATAAGCGGTGAGCGCGATGCACCAAGATGGCTTTAATTTAATGCAGAAAAGGTAAATATACGAATACACTAATAACATCGAATCAGTTTAAAGAGATGGAAGAAGCGAGGCAAAATCGCTTGAATCGTTTTTTGGCCGGATGTCCGAACAGAATAGGAAGTGGCGAGATCCACAGCCTGCCGGTCGCAGATTGCTCACCGGAGGTTGATATCAGTGAGGATGATCACGGGTATCTCCTAAAAGCTGACAGCGTTTCTCGAACTTGAAAGTCACGTGCGAAGCATCACCGAGGAGAAGCGCAAACAAGGTTGATTTGCCGGCCCCATTGGGGACAACCAATCCGATCCGATCGCCGCGATTGACCTGGAGCGAGACGTCGTCAAAGAGCGGGCGGCCGGCGAAAGATTTCGAAAGTTGTGAAACGGTCAGCATCGCGGAAAGCGCGCAGTGTTGCCTCGTTCAACGCCTGGCGCAACTCGTTAACCACGAATCGAGGAAAGGGATTTCCGACATAGAAGGTAAAGCTGCGAGGGTAGCAGCGAGTGAGAGCGGGAGCCGAACGAGTTTCAATCAACACGAATGGGACACGAATCGGCGTTGTAGCGGCGGCTGTGTCAGCCGCAAACCGCTCACGTCTGCTGACTCAAGCCCGGTACATTCTATGAGACCCGACATCGAGCGTTGTCACCCACGAACCATCAATCCGGAATATCACGCGCAAATCGGCTTCGATCACAGCGGCATAGATCGTGTGCTTGGCTCTTGCCGATAATTCATGGATTTCATGCGATCCTAATGACGGATGGAATGGATCGCCTTTGAAGAGCTGCCAACTGCGGCGAACCGATTCTTTTTGCTCTGGTCTTAATTTGTAAAAGTTCCGCCAGAATTTCTCGACTGCGCGATGCTTGTAATTCACGCGTCCGGCGGCGTTTCATTCAGCGCGATTTCCATCGAAACGAACCGCTGGTTCTTAAAATCGTCCAGCGCATCAATGAAATCCTGCGGAATATCTGTCGATTTGCGCATGCATTGCACAAGCCGTTCGCGCTCCGTTTTCGGCAACGCTTCGATCTCCTTGAGAATTTGCTCTGCGGTCATCTAAATCTTCGCGTTCACAGAATTAATCATCTCTCCTGAGCGATAGCAACGATTCAAGCACGACAGATTTTCGCAGACACAGATCTTCGCGGATCAATTGGATTCGTGTCGATTCGTGTGCATTCGTGGTTACAACCAGCCTTGCGTCCCGTGGCGAGTTCGGATTCAAGGCGGGCAGATCAGCGGGATCACCTCGCGTTTATTTCGGCGGTAAACGCGAAAGTCTTGATCCACGGTGATGATACTGTGATTTGGGAATAGTTCGCTCATCCGAATCAAACACAGATCGGCCAGATCCGGTCGACGATCGCCATAGCGTTTGGCTAGTGCCATCAGCTGCGGCAGATGATCGTTACAATCAAAAGCGAGCGCAACGAATGCTTCGGACACCATCTCCAGAATCAATTCGACGTTGCCAAGGTGAAACGCAGTTTCAGCCAGGACCGGCTCGCACGTAAGGAGAGGTTCGGCTACCTGCTCGGCAACGCGCAGTGCCCATGTGTGATGCGCGTCACGCGAATTCACCAATGCCACCAGGAGGCCGGTGTCCGCAATTCCTCTCACTTTTTCGAGAATCCCTTGCGCGTCGACAAGTTGCGCGGGCCACCGCGAATGACGCCGGCAAACCGCATAAATTTGCGCGCACCGTTGTCGCTTTGCCGGGCGCGCTCAAGATGGTCGCGGATCAACTTCCCTTGAGACACGCCGATCCGCGCCGCGGTTTGTTCGATCCATTCCGCCAGTTTCTTTGTCGGACGAAAAGTAATTGTCTGACCCATATGGCAAAAATGTAAACACCGAGCTTCGAACTGTCAATGGATCAGGACTGAAATTTAGTCCGGTCGCCGCGATTGACCTGGAGCGAGACGTCGTCAAAGAGCGCCCGACCGGCGAAAGATTTTGAAAGTTGGGAAACGGTCAGCATTGCGGAAAGCGCGCAGTGTTCCCTCGTTCGATGCCCAGCGCAACTCGTCGCTTGCTTGCCACGCCAAAACGAAGTGAAGGCGGTCGCGCCGACTCGTCCTCACAGCGACCGATTGATCAAAGCATTTTCGCAATCTCCGCTTCGAGATGGCCATTGTCATCGTCTCGTCCACAGATTGCGCAGATTTCCACAGATTCCGTTCTGAGCCTGCCCTGAGCACAGTCGAACGGGTCGGACAGCCTGCCCGCCGCCCCGCTCGCGAACGCTTTCGGAGTAGCCTCGCGCAGGAGGGTTCGCCAATCGGAACTCTCCGCCAATTCAATCTTACAGACCCGAACGGATCACGTCTGACAGCGTGCAGCGATACCATCTGAATTACCTGTATAGCGGTAACGCAAATGATTTAGAGCCTGTTATTGTGCGATTTCGGAGCAATTATATGATAATATACCGCTATGGCAGTAAACTGCTTGACACTAATCCAAATAAGGGCATATTAAGCGACACAACAGAAAATATTACCGACATAGCGGCAACATGGAATCACTTAGCGAACTAATAAAAAAACATCGTCGCATGAGCGGCCTCTCCCAGGCCGAACTGGCAAAGCTTGCCGGAGTTGGCAAGACCGTTGTTTTCGACTTGGAACACGGAAAGCAGTCGATGCGATACGACACGCTCACGAAAATTCTTTCGGTGCTGAACATCACCGTCCGCTTCGACAGTCCGCTGATTGCTCGGTTGAGTGCCGAGAACGCCAGCCCGGAAAGACCCCTGACATGAGGAAAGCGGAGATTTACCAGCAAGCAGCACTGGCGGGGACGCTCGAAGAATTCGAAGTCGGGCGCTGGCGGTTCACCTATGCCGACGGCTATGCAGGGGAGCCGGTCTCGCTGACCATGCCGCTCGCGCAACCGGTCCATGAATTCGATCGGTTCCCGCCTGTCTTCGAGGGACTGCTGCCCGAGGGCATTCAATTGGAGGCGATGCTTCGCCGCTACAAACTCGATCGTGCCGACCTGTTTGGACAGTTGATCGTGGCCGGGCAGGATCTCGTGGGATCGCTCACGGTGAAGGAAATAGAATGAAACGCTGCCTCATCACCTACGACGTTTTTGAAGGCGAAGGCGAATATTCTGCACGCGGGCTGAAACTCTTGGACCGAAATCTCACGTCGTTGGCTGCGCTTAGCTACACCGCTGAGGAGCAACGCGCTGAAGCACTGGAGCGCGCCGGCAAGATGTCCATTCAAGGCCTTCAGCTAAAGCTTAGTGCCGTACTCAAAGTGAAAGCGGGTGCGTTTGACGTGGTGGATCGCAACGGACGCTTTATCCTTAAACCCCCGAGTCTCGACTTCCCCGAATTACCCGAAAACGAAGACCTCACGATGCGTCTAGCTGCCGTCGTCGGCATTGAGGTGCCGGAGCATGGTCTCGTCCGGGCACGCGACGGTTCACTCACGTATTTCATCAAGCGCTTCGATCGTCACGCCCGGACGCGCGTGCCGCTCGAAGACTTCGCGCAGCTTTCCGGTGCGAGCCGAGAGACAAAATACGAGTCGTCGATGGAGAAAGTTGCCGCCGTCGTGGACCAATTCTGCTTTTTCCCCGCCATCGAGCGTGTGAAACTCTTCGATCGCACGCTCTTCAGCTTCCTCACCGGCAACGAGGATATGCATTTGAAGAATTTTTCGCTCATCACGCGGCGCGGCCGCATTGCTTTGGCGCCCGCCTACGATCTGCTGAATTCCACGATCGCGCTGAAGAATCCGAAGGAAGAAATGGCGCTGCCGATCCATGGCAAGCGCTCTGGCCTCACCCGAAAAGATCTGTTTGATTACTTTGCCGCCGAGCGCCTTCGGATCAACGAGCGTGTACTTGCAGAGAGGATTGAGCGATTTCGCGCGGTGGCTCCAATGTGGGATCAACTGATCGCCGCGAGCTTCCTATCGCCGGAGAAAAAGGCAGCCTACACGGCGGTTTTGGCAGAGCGAAGAGATCGACTTCAACTTTAGCAGAGGACCTTACCCGCAGTCGGTCGCGAACGGAGTTGGTGTCCACAGATCGCGCAGATTCTCTTCTAAGTTAGGCGTTAGGTGTTAGGCCGCAGGCCGAGACTTCGTGCTACTTCAATAGACAAACGGCACCAGCCGTTTGATGCGCCTCATGTAATCGGCGTAGCGCGAGCCGAGCGCACGCGAGAGCGCATCCTCCTCCACGTTCATCCGGCGGATAAAGACCGCGAAGATCGGCAGAAGTATGATGAGCAGCGACGCCCAGTTGCGGAGCGTCAAAGCAAAACCCACGAACGCCAGCAGCACCCCGGTGTAGGAAGGATGACGCACCAGGCGAAACGGTCCGCGCTCGACCAGCTCGTGGTCTTTTTCGATCACCACATCCACGGTAAAAAAGCGGCCGAGCGTGATGATGGCCCACCAGCGCAGGAGCAGCCCCGCGACAAACAGGAACACGCCCAGGAACGCAAACATTTGCCCATGCGGCAGCGCCGCCGCCGGCCAATGCTTCGCAACGTAAATTCCCGCCAGCACGCTCGCCATGATCACGACCCACACGATGAGGAGCGTGCTCTTGTCCTGCTTCGTTCCGGTGCGGCTGCGCGAGCGGCGCGTTACTGTCAGCAGCACTTCCGAGATCAGGTAAACGAGTCCGAGCTGGAGCGAGAGAGACACTACGTCAGATATTTTCTCACAGGAACCGAATGTTTGAAAGCGACCTTGGCGCAAACCACAGCTAAGCTGTCAGCGATATGTTTCACATTCAGACAACCTCGTTGGAGTGGGCCCTCAAACATATCACGCGATACTACTCTAGCGATTTTTTTCCGGCGCCGTTTGAGTTTGATGCCATATCAAGTCAATGGACCGCAGTCAAAGCTCACATTCTTTCGCTAGATTTAGACAATTACACGCCTAGAACCCCAGTTACCCTCCTAGCGCCGAAACCGAATGGCACTTTTCGAGTGGTTCATCAGTTAGATCCGATCGATGCACTCCTTTACGCAGCGCTGGTCTTTGAGATTAGTGAGGTAGTCGAAGCGTACCGCGTGCCCGCATCCGCACAGATCGCGTGTTCGTACCGCATTAAACCCGATATCGACGGATCCTTTTTCGCGCAGGACAATGGCTGGGAGAATTACACCCGCCGGACTGAGGCCTTGTGTGGAGAACATAAAACCGGTTTCGTTGTAACATGTGATTTTGTCGATTTTTACAACCAAATCTACACACACCGAGTGCATAACCTGATCGAAGAGGCAGGCGGGACAGCCTATGAAAATCACGCAAGAGTTATTGAAAACTTCCTGATGGCTCTGAATACCGAAACGTCTCGAGGAGTGCCTGTCGGGCCAGCGCCGAGCATTGTGCTGTCTGAACTAATTATGGGCGATATCGATAAGAAACTCCTCACTTACACTCGAGACTTCATCAGGTGGGCAGATGACGTGCGAATGTTTTTCGCGATGCGCGGACAGGCCGAAATGGTCCTCCACGACCTGACTGACTTTGTCCACAGTAATCACCGCTTGGTTTTTTCCGGGGAAAAAACACGGATTAGTACCGTGGCAAGATTCGTCGAAACTTACAAGAACGATGAGGCTGAGGTTGCGAAATTGATCAAAGGTAAGGCTGAGGAGCTGGCCCTCGCCGCTTACTATGAGGAGTTGATGGAAAAGCTGGGCCCCTATGACGACCCGGAGGATGCATGGGACAGTGCAGCTTACGAGAACGTCTTTGACGAGATCGCCAAGACAAAACGTTTCGAGATTCTTTCTGAAGTCTATTCCGAGTTGCTCGCAAATGAACTCAAACGACCATATCCTCAACTAGCGGTCCTTCGGCGGGTTTTCAGAAATGCGTCACGCTACAGGATTCGCAGCATTTTAGCCGCGGCATTAACGAATTTCGATGCGCTAGTACCTGTCGTGAGAGAACTAGTGCTATACCTACATAAAGTCATCGATAAAAAAACGGTAACAGCAAATCGGTCGGCAATTCGAAAGATCATTGCGAGCCCACGCATGCGGATCCCATACATAAATATGTGGCTCTCGAATCTGCTCCAAAACGAAGCGTTCGGAGACTCGGACCTTCCAGCTTATAACACGATTATAGCTCTCCGCGATCGAGCGCTCGTCGCTCGCCGCAGATCAGACCGTACGTGGATTAAGGGTTATAAAAACGGCCTGGACATCCTCGGTCCCTGGGAAAAGCGAGCGATTCTGTACTCGGCGAGCATCCTTTCGCACGACGAGGCCGCACACTGGCTAAGGGTGGCGGCTGCGCGCGGGGACATCACCGAAGCCGCCGTCGCTAAACATGTGCTTGCAGAAATAAAGTCGAAAAAATGACTCGAGTTAGATCGTGTGAAAAGTCCGAGTACGCGCGCCGGAGAGTGAGGTGAATGATTTCGGCCGGGGCTCGGGTGCGCAAGGAGAACCAGTTGCCGGCGCCGTGGGACACGATAAGGAGACTATATGTGCCTGGTTATCGTTCTCGACTTCGTGCTTGGCACTTCATTGTTTTGCTGCTGAAGTGCCCCGCACAAGAAACATTATTATGACTAAGAAATTCATGAATCTACTGGCGGCACTGGCCGTCATCGGCGGCGCGGCGACGCTCTTTGCGCAAGAAGGGGCCAAGCCAGCAAAAACCGGCGAGGGGACATTGATGATTGAGGGTAAGAACTATCCTCTGGCGCACGCGCTGGCCTATGAGACGACGATCAACGATGAGGAAGTAATCGCGGTGGTTCTGAGAGAATTAAGCTGTACGGATATTCGTTAAAGAGCTTTCGTCTATAAGGGAATTAGGCGAAATAAGTTCGTATAATCCTAGTTAGGCCTTGCCATGAAAGTGATCGTCAAACCCGAATTCCTGTTCTCCTATTATTACCACGCAGCCAAGAATGCATCTAGCAAGGTGCTCAAGAAACAGCTGCCGCATTCATTTTACGACGCGCTCACGTCGTTGATCCTTTGGCAGTGTGTGCTCGAGTCGTACGCCAATTATCAGATCCAGCTACACCACGTACAAGAGTTCGAGTTCACCCGCCGCAATGGCGACTTGGCCCGTTTGGGTAGCGCGAGCATAAAGGAGAAATGGCTGCATTTACCCACCGCGCGAGGAAAGCCGCCGTTCACGCCTAACAAACGCGAGTTCAGGAGTTTCGCATCCTTGGTTGACTTGAGAAACACATTCGTCCACTTCAGGGCGGAAGTGCTGGCATTTCACAAGGAAGCGCCCCCTGGTATGCAGACGATGGGGGATCTCATAAGTTGGTCCCAGACTGGAGAGTTTCTGTCAGGCTCGATTTATGAAGCCGCCGTTCAATGCGCCGTTGACGGCGAAGCGATCGTACGAGACGTATTTGACGAGTATTCGCGCTTGACCGGAGATGCGCTCCCAAAGTTTCTCAATGGAACTGAATTGGTGGAGTATAAAGACGGAATCGGTATTTTGCAGATCAACCCATTCGTGAGCTTTAAGGTTCTTTTCCAGTGCAAGCGGTATTCGGGCTCGGTTACGCGCTCGCAGATTGGCGATTTCCGGAACAGTATGTTAGGCCGAGCAGACAAGGGCATCATTATCACAACCGGCTCATTTACTGCGGATGCTAGGATGGAGGCTGGACGCGATGGAGCACCGCCGATAGAGCTTGTGGACGGGCAGAAGCTTGTCGAGATGTTCGAGAGTCTCGAACTAGGCCTCACACCTAAGAAAACCTATGAAGTTGACGACAAGTTCTTCGAGGAGTTCAGAATTCCTGCAACCGCAAAGGCCTAACCCCTACGGGAGAAGAGCGGGGTCAGATCTAAAGGGCGTGTTGCCCAAATCGGAAGTTTTGAAAAGAAAATAGTGCAAAAGGTTGCGATGGTCTGTTAAAGGAGTGTTCCCATCATGATGGGACAACACAAGAGCGACCCGCAGCTCTTTAATTACGCG
>Ga0193751_1000046_pt1 | contig 105496 bp, 92 predicted proteins | sample L1c2metaG_FD_143050 | JGI IMG/M metagenome (GOLD analysis project Ga0193751, IMG submission 143050) | Soil microbial communities from a riparian zone of the East river system, Colorado, United States - L1c2 | ecosystem: Environmental > Terrestrial > Soil > Riparian zone | place: USA: East... | reverse complement strand
AATATCGAGATTTGAGCATCCAAAGGACGCGTGTTCGATACTGATGACAAATAAACTCGCGGCGGGCTACGTCTTCGGATTACACGATTCATGTCTTACAAGGTTCGGACGTATTGATCCAAGTGATCCCGAGACTGGACTCTTCCTAATGCAAACTAGCTACCAGAGGATATTTGGTAATCAGTCTGGTTTGGCGCTATTCGAGATGTCTGTTGTCTCCCAAGAAGATTCCGAGTTTCAAATCGGACGACAGAGTGGCGGCGAAGAATACGTCGAATACACTCAGCAAAAAAATCCACCCTTAGGGTTGCAGAACATTCTAATCTTGGGCTTTGACGCTGACGCAGTGCAGCGTACTCTCAGCAGAAATGTGATCCAGTAATAGTCGGTCGTCGACTTATGAGATGATTCCGCGACATCGGACCATAATCAGAAACCTCACCCAGAGTCAGGATTATTTCGGCGCCTTTGTGGTAGTGGGTTGGGGAAGGCGAGTTAAACGCAGTCGTATCACGCAAGAATATGTCAGTTGGCGGACGTGGGAACGATTCGCGAAAGAATGAGATTTAACGGGCGGTGCAGGCCGGGTCTTTGGATCCGAGTCAACCGGCTCGCGCCAAATTGCTGGACCCGGGCCTGCCGATCTTCGTATCCTTTGTTCTAGCGGGCAGGTCCGGGTCCGATTTCTTCCGGTCGAGCGCGCGGGTGTGAGGGTGAAGTCCGGCTCCTTGGGCCTCGATGGCATGTCCGGCTCTTCTTACTTGAGCGCAACGCCAAGCGAACGCTTGGAACTCCGCATCCTTTTTGTCCTTGGCCATCACTTCCCGAAAGGGGTTGCGTCGAATTTATGCATTCCTTGATTTCATGAACGTCTTTGGATTTGATCAACTCCCCTATCTTTTTGTGCAGAGGGTCGTTGTGCGATTGGTCCGATACAGTTTCGGTTTATGCCTAATATTGTCAGGCTGTACGGCCGAGACCCCGGTGACCACGCAGCAGTCTACCACCACGTCGAAGTTCGTTGACTACCGCACTCTGAGTTTTCGGCTCAAACAAGGAATGAGCGAGCAGAATGTGCTCGAATTGCTGGGACAGCCCACGAGCTCAAAATTGACAACTTGTGGCCAGGCCCTAGGCCACCCGTGGCCATGCAAGATGCTGGTTTACGGCTCTGATGCCTCAAGCAGCTTGGTGATTTTATTGCAATCGCCTGAGTCGGCAGATCGGTGGGTGGTTAGTTCGTGGTACGCGTGACTAAGCCGCAGCATGCCCAATCTACCGAGGTGTAAAAAGGGGTCTATTTGTAGTAAGCGACGCCGCAGCCTTGATTGCCAACTCGTGTCTCAAGGAATTGCTTTGGGACCGGGTCTGTGGTTCCCGGTTTTGGGAAACTGTAGTCTATTGTGCCGACGCTTCCTTGCGGCGTGTTCTGAGCCGTGTCGAAAGTTCTTTGTCCAATAGGATCATCCTTGAGCCTGAGGTTTCGGATATCAATACCGCGCAGGCCATTAGCTGAATCAGCGGTTATTTTGCCGTCTGTTATATTGAAGCAGAAGACATAAAGGTCACGGTAGTGAAATTGCTTATCGGTCGGATCATTGAATTTGATCAGCGCGCTCGGCTCATTAGATCTAAGCGCAGTGCCAGCCCGCTCGAGCATTGCTTTCGCTTCGTCAGCCGTTCCCAGTTGTTGAGCAGCGCTTGGCGCGGCACTCAACAAAGACGACAAAGCTCCTAATGCCACGACCAATAAAGCTTTATTCACCGTATTCTCACGTGCTTGCGGCGCCGCTGGTGTTGAACAATTTTGGAAGAGCAGTTTCTTTTCTTTAGCGCGGTTTTGCCATCGAGCCAACATGATCCCGCAGCCAATACTATCGCGACACAGCGGTTGCCACGCGAGTTGTGACCCGATTGAGCCTTCAGCCGGCGTCACCTGTGTTGCATTGCTGTCGCGCGTCAATAAGAAAGCTTCCTAAAACCTGTGGTCTCATTTTCGCACTTTCGGCGCCTAAAACGTGCGCGATAGCTGCAGCCGTCGGGCGGCGCGGTGCTTCAGGCACGGGACAAGGTGACCCATGATGCGAAAATGCTCATTGATGCTGCTCGCTGCCATCATTGGTGTGGTTGCGAGCCATGCATCCGCCGCTGACTTGGTCGCGACTGTGGTGATCAACGCTGACGAATATTAAAAGTCTTAATGGGCCGAATTGGTTGAGGATTTGGCTACAGGCGAAGCATGCTCAAAGACGTGATGCTGGGGATGGAGTCGCGTCTGATGCTCCCAAAGCGAAAACTTGCCGGGAAGCCGTTTCACTGAAATGGCGACGGTTATCCACCGGAGGCGGCCTAGATGGCTAGCTTATCTCTATTTCCACGGTGGCGTGATTGCGATTAAGCTACCTATGGGGAGCTATCAAATGCGCCGACGCTACGTTCCGCTCGTGGCTCTTACGCTGGCCGGTTGCGGGTCGTTCGACTTGCAACAGCTTCAGCAACAAACCGACTCCCTGTACGCTCAGGAAGCCAATGTTGGGAAAGACTACTGGGTAACCGGCGCTGTCACGTTTTGTCAGGGGTCGTCCTTCTCCTTAATCATCAAAGATTGCATCCTACTTAGTGGTGCGCCCGGTGCTGGTACGCACCTAAAGATCGACGGTATTGAGACGCGCGGCTTGGTCAACAAAGTCTATTACGACGTCACTCTCGACGATGGCCGCACTGGTTATATTTCGACCTATGATCTTATTGACCACGGGACGGACATCGATCCCATAAAGGCGGCGGCAGAGTGCAAGCGTTCCGGCGATCCTCGCGGCGGTATGATAGCCAAACAAGTCGAGGCAAACTGTTGGGGTAAGCCTGACGACGTCAATACCCAAACGGCCGAGGCTATTTCTGGCTGATATTACGCGAAGGCCCATACGTTAATTTATGCAACGGCATCGCCACCTCGACTTCGAACCCTGGCACGCTGCATTAATCGGAAACCAATTCGGTAACAGAACGGTGAGTGATTTTGATTCTTTGTCGGAAGGGCGAGGCGAGGGGAAGAGAGTCGCCCTGCCGATTGAGATCGCCAACTAGTTCGACGTTTGCAGTATTGTTCGCGAAAAAATTAAGGCCCATAAAATTGATCTTCGATCAATACCATCAACTGCAGACAGTTTGTTGGGCGCAACGTGCTTGGGACCAATCACAGAATTTTGGACAGTGGCAAATTTGCAACGATCCAAATAATTCAACGGCCATGATCAGATTGGCCCTTGCTTGCCACATTTGGGTTTGAGGATGTGAGCGTCTCGCCATTGGGGGATTAGGTGGAGGCGGGACGTTGAGGACCCAAATCTGCGAGGCCGTCTGGGGCGACGGCCTCTTTTTTATTTGGTCGCGTAACAAAAAGTGATGACACCCCGGCCGAATCGCCACAAACAAAGAACCCTAAGCTGGATACGCGCTCGGGGTTGCTCGTAATTTGTTGCCTCAAACGTTAGGCTTCTAAGGGCTGAGCGGCCAGCGGGTGTCGGGGCATGGGTTGGCCCACCCAGCGTGACCCAATTGCGCAATATCTAATTACGAATGCGACTAATTCAATGCGCACGTTCAGCGCAGCTTCGCAATGTTCTCTGCGATGTGCCGCGCCTCATCTTTGCCGAGCAGCTTGGCTGCTGAGCGGCGGCCGAGTTCACATTCAGCGCCTGTCCGTTTGCGTCACGCACGATGAAACAGTTCGGCGTCATTTCGGCAGACCACGACGACGGCAAGCGGCAACCTGTCGTCACGCGTTAATTGCCGTCTCAATCTGGAGCATAGACTTTCCGGAGCCTGAGAGCCTTCAAGAGAGTTTTATTGAGAGATCTTTTCCGGTTCAAAATCTGATTGAGATAGGTACGCGCAATGCCATGCCTCCTCGCAAATGCGCCTTGATTTCCCTCTCGCTCAACCGCGGCTCTTAATAACTGAATAGCCTCATCCTCATTATATATAAGTGAATGCGTGCCCACGTTCGGGCTCGCCGTCGTCCGAAGCCGACCGTGTTTGCTTCGTTGAGGGGATTTCTTATAGGGCGCCACTCATCGCCTCCAATCCTCCCAGCCTCACCGCTGGCGCTTAGAGATTCTTCACCTTCACCCAATGCGTCGAGCGGCGGGAGCGATTTAGCACGGTATGCCACTTGGAGACGATGCCGTCACCACGGCGCTTGTGGTGAATGAGGTGGAACACCGCTGGACCGTCGTCATTGGTGACAATGGGTTTGCCGTCGATCGGAACGAACGGACGGGGAGCGCCGTGACCGCCGCGACGGCGAGCCGAAAGCGCGACATAACGTTGTACCGCCAATACTCCCACTACCGTAGGCAGTGCCGGTACCTGAAACCGAGACAGATGTGGTTACGCTCGACGTGATCAACTGTAAACGCGAAATCGACGACTACGACAGCCACAGCTACTGCAACAAGCTCAGGTGGGGGATCGACCCAAGTTAATTGCAACAACAATTTCTTCTCTGGGATGTTCTTCTCCCATTGTTGGTAATTTTGGTTCCCACGGGCGTTCGCTTGGCTTTGCGGGCGCTCGAAACAATCTGCCCCAATCCTCCTCGGCCTTGCGCGTCGCGGCGGGTGTCTTTGGATTTTTGACCTTCAGCCAACGGGCTGCCGGAGGCTATTCTCACGCTGTTCCTGTATCGGCATTTTCGGGCTCACCACCCCTGATTGGTGTGGTAGACTGATTCAGCAGAGTCAGTCGGGGGACGGGCTCATGAAGCGCAATGTATTTGCTTTGTTTGAAGCGGTCACGGTGCTGCTTACCGCAACGATAGCGCTGACGCTTTCTCGCGCTGCGCCTTTCGCGAGCGGCATTGGCGGCTTAAAGTGCTACGACGTCAAAGGCGGAATCGAAAAATGCTCAGTCGTGGATCAACCGCCATTCATTGTAAGAACGAGCGTACGCCATACGCGACTAGATTAGAAAACATAACAGCAACACTAGGGGCGCAGCGACACAAAATGCGAGAATGATCTCGCCTGCGATGCGAAGCATCGGCTGCTGGTCCACGGCATGGGATAAATAATTCATCTCACGTTCCTCGTGTTCTGCCGGCCACAAGTGTGACCGACATCACACATAATCGTACATCACACATGATCCTACATTGCCGCAGGATGAGTTGCGGTCAAGCGATCCCGTGAGATAAAACGACTAATCTTCAAGAGCGTTGCTACTTAGCCACACACGTTGCCGTTTGGCCACACCAATGGCAACAGGGATTCATAGTCAGGCAATAGCCTCACGCTCTCGTGCCGATTATGCCCGTGTGCCTGTCACGAACGAGCGTCGCCGACGAAATGCGCGAGGAGCATCGGCGGGATCGCTGAGCTTTTCGTGCGTGCTGGGGCGAATGCAGCCGCTAAGGAATCCGAACCAGCAAGCGCTTGATTACAGCCTCAGCCGCGAGGACGCGGCCCGTAAGATTGATTAGGGGGCGGTGGCACGTAGTATTGGTCCTGAGGCAGCGGCTGATAGTATTGGTCGGGAGGCGGTTCGTTGTATCCGTATTGGAGGCCGACCGGCGACGACGTGTATTGGACACCGGCAGCGGAACCGGATTCGTAGGCGAGTCCGGCAGAAGGCGGCGGGACAACAGACTCTGAGGCCGGATAGCGCGCACAAGACGAGACGAGAGTCGCGGCCATTCCGACAAATACGCAAGTGATGAGCGGCAAGAATCTGTTCAGCGGACGGCCCCGTCGGGATCCCCGGCTCCATTACCAGCAAAGTCCTAATAGGGCTTGATTACGAAACTGATACGAGGCGTCGCCCGTCAGTAAATCGTTCATTTCTTGGTTAATGAGCGCGCACCAAAAGTGCGGGGCGTTGGGACCAGGCTATTTTCCTGATGCGCGCTAGCGGTTCAGGAGTTCTGGCAGTTTGGTGATATTGGCCGCGATCCGTTGCGGCTCGTCACGGGAGGGCTGGAAATAAGTCAACTAGCGAGCGGAGAACGCGCGGACGACGGGCTGGTGAGGCAATTTCCGCGGTACTAGCGTCCCTGAATAGCCGGAGGCTCCAGCCACAAGCAGCGCATTTAGTGTCGGGCGGTCGCAGGTCGCTACGATGCCGTTAAGCGAGCGGCCCTCCATGTAGATCATCTGGCGGGATAAGCCACCGTGCTGGTTGATCCAGTGCTGCACCGACGCCGGATAGATATTCCACAGCGCCTGCGTAGCCATCACATTCGTGACAGGACGTCCGGCGTTATTCAGTATTGAGGCGGCGTGGAAACCGAAGCGGGCGCGCGCTGTCGCGCAGATTTGGTTAGACGGGACCACCCCGAGCACCACCGTGCAGGCCGACAGGCAGTCGCCGTCGACAACCACGCGCTCGCCGGTCGAGCGCACTTTGGCGAAGGCTTGCAAATATTTGCCGACCTGGCCGCCGCGGTCATCGACAATGCGCATGGTAGCCGACGCCGAGGTGACGGCGCACGCCAATATGGCGACGCAAAGTAACAGATCCCGAGTACGGGTCACCCGTCCCCCTCCCGCCTTGTCGACAAATCACTACCAGCGTCCGCGGGCGGAAAGAAGGCCGACACTCCTCGACAGATTACGGCCGCGGGCCGTCGGGCTCTTGGCCAATGACGACGGTACGATATTCGCCGCGATCCGCCGCGCCTCATCGCACCCCCACGTCTGACGGCGGCTCAACAGTTTCGCGATATTTACCGCGATCCGTCTCGCCTCGTCCGGCTTCCAATAATTTCGCCGCCGATCTCCGCCCCGGTTCATCCTCGAAATAGACATACACGAGCGCCTGCCCGTTGTGGTCGCGCACCACGCGGCTGTTTCTTCGACGGACCACGGCGGCGGGAAGCGGTGAGGGGAGGACATTCAATATCTCGATTGTCTTTCTTTTGGCGGCTCACCCCATTCCCATTTGCCGGTCGTCCAGTTGTAGCGGGCGACGCCGCGCTTGATCATTTCGTCGCGCCATTTGTTGCGTGTCACGATGAACGCGGTGAGATAGCCGCAGCCAAAGCAAAGCGCGCCAAAGGCCGCCACAATGATGAATTGCAACAGCTCACTCATGGCTGTGTCCTCTTTCAAGGCGGTACGCGGCTTGATCTCATTAACCAGCGGAAGAAAGGAGCGCGCCCAAAACGCCCGCACATTGGTGACGACATATAGCGTTGCTTGACGAGAGCGGCCAGCCGTCTGGTCGCTGCTTGGACGAACAGTCGGGCCGAGCTATTCCTGAACGTGAACATTTCCTAATGCGAACTCAACTGTGCGCATTGCGTACAACGCCCGCCGCCAAAATTTGCTGCGCTTCGACGCTTCGTACGTCTCGCGTCCTTCTACGAACGTGATTATGGTGGGGCCTGCTGGGTGGTTTGAAATGCTTGACAAAAACTACAGGCCGAAATGGGGACGCCGGGCATGGGTGCTGTCCTTCACCATCTTTGCTATCGGGCTTGCCGGGACAACCGTGCGGCAGCTTAGGGCCGGCGAGATTACCGGCACAGTCTCGAAAGCTGAGCCGCCGGACAGGCAAGATGGTACCCCCGCGCACCCGTTTGCCGATGCCAACCAATGCCCGTCCAGCACTGATGTCGTTGTTTGGCCGAAGGACGGTCGGCCGATCCCCAGCCTCCCTCCCGGCATATCGGTCTGTTTTGTGGGAACTCAGTCGTTCAACAATAATGGTGGTGCGGATCTCGGAACGCGCTAGGGCCGGCGCATCCACCAGAACGTCAAGTCTGCGCACTAGCGGTGCTCCGCAAACCCGCTCTTCAACCAGCGTGATCGCGTACCAGGACAGGATGCCGCGATCGGACATCGCTCGCCCTGTCGTTGCGGACGCCGAGCGATCACCATCGCTCACATCTTGCTCACAAAAAGAACATCGGGAAGGCAGTCCAATGATGGTAATGTATGATTTGGTCTTCATCCTTGTGAAGGCAAACCTCCATTAACGCCGCCCCACTGCATGCCCCATGCAGCGGAGCTTTTTTTAGAGTGCCCACGCGCTTTCCAGGGCTCATTGGACACTCTTGTCCGTAGAATTCCTCAGATTTCCATTGTGGTTTGACAGTTTTGTTTTTCCCGCGCTCGCGCAAGGTGGAGCGTGCGGAACCTTCTTCGCTGATACGCCGAGGGTCGCAGGGAAATTTGATGAATGACCCATCGACTGCGCAAAGCAGCTGCTGGCCAACGCGACATTGCTAAATAAAGGCCCTTCGGTTCCGAAACTAAAAATCCGAATCGGGCGAAGGCAGAACGGGCGGCGAGCCTGTCTGACAAAGACAATAGGGAGAAACCGCTCCGACCAAATCAAGAGTTGTCACGGCCTCACGAGAAGTCTTGAGTCCATCTCCCTCAATTCGAGGCTAGCCTTTCTCAAATTAAGCAACAAAATGTCGAGGATGAGAAAAAATCTATGGTGTAAAATTGTGGAGGCCAGGATTTTGCGACCAGCTCTAGTCACAATAATGCCTGCTCTTGCCCTGATTGATGCGTCAGCTGTTGCAATCTAGCAACGGACTTTAGCTCCTAACTTGGATACGATTTAGCGCGGCGGACAGTCTCACCGCATGCGCTGCAACCGCCAAATGGTAGTTTGACTTCTGCATTAATGGCCGAACGGGGAAGAGCCGACTATCCCTGCGTTGAAATTGAAGCCGGTGGAGGTGCTGATGCGTTACACTCAAACTCCACTTCCGAACGCCCAATATCGTGAACGCGATGTTGACGTGTCCGATCTGGCAAGCGAACGCACTTCATCCGATCGCGTTCGCTGGCTCAGACCCGCTACAACCCATCGCTCAGACTTCAAGAGCCGACGAATAGTTCGTGCCGCCGCTCGCTTTCTCCTTGCAGTTCTCATCGGTGTTGGCGCCACGCTAGGCTGGCAATCCTACGGTGACCAAGCAATGGAGATGATGAGGGCCTGGGATCCGTCGCTCGACTGGTTATTACCCGCCTCAGTGGCCAAGCCGGCCGCCCCCGTAACGTCGGCAGAAGTGCAGCAACAGCTTAAGCCGATGGCGATTGATATTGCCCTTCTGAGACGCAGCGTAGAACAGTTCGCTGCAAACCTCGATCAGCTCGCCCGCAAGGACGAACAGATAGCGCAGGCCATCGCGGCGCTGCAGGCAGCTGAGCAGGATATCAGTCAGAAAATTTCAGCCCGGCCTCCGCCGCGGGCCGCCCGTGTTCCGCTTCCGCCGCCTAAATCCGGGCAACCGGCGGCGCAGTAAGCTGGGCGTTTTCACCATTCCTTCATTCCGAGCACGATAAACGGGGTTTCGGCTTCACGACGTTGTCCTAGAATTGCTGGCTAACGGGGGCCCTGCCATGATTGTCAGCTTGCGAGTCGCAGCTATAGCCAGCGTAGTGGCTGCCATAACTTCGATGTCTGTCATGGCCCAGACCACCGGGACCATTGCGCCCCAACCGCCACCCTCGGAAGTCACGCCTTCGTCGCCGCCGCCAACGACGAGCCAGTTTTCATCGAACGAAGTGATCAATGCCGGAAATCATTTCTTCGGCAGCGTGTCACACGGACTTGCCACGATTGTCGAGAAAGCGGTGAGCCAGTGGGGACTGCCAAACGGCTATATTCTGGGTGAAGAGGTGAGCGGCGCCTTTGTTGGCGGTCTCCGCTATGGCGACGGCATGCTCTATACAAGAAATGCCGGCGATTTGCGCGTGTTCTGGCAAGGACCGAGCGTCGGCTTCGACGCTGGCGCTGATGGTGCGCGGACCATGATGCTGGTCTACAACCTGCCGCAGGTCGGAGCGATTTTCGATCGCTTCGGCGGCATCAACGGCTCGGCCTATTTTATTGGTGGCTTCGGCATGACCGCACTTACCGGAAATAATATCGTTGTGGTTCCAATCCGCTCAGGTATGGGTCTGCGACTCGGAGCCAATCTCGGCTACCTTAAGTTCACCGACAGTCGCACGTGGAATCCGTTCTGATCGCAAGGAACTTATATCAACACCCGAGCGGATCACCAGCGTTTGTCACGCCTGGGTCGTACCCGCGAGCCGGGCTAATCGTGCTCCCGCCCACTGTCCATGAACGTATCGTTCAGTGTTGATGAACGAGGCACTGGCGATGCTCGGGAAATCCGCTATCCATCAACGCGATCTCGTATCAGGACACGATGCCGCGCTGCTGCATGAAATGGATGACATCGTCGGCGAGATCGTTGGCGCTGTTGTTGCGGGGGTCGAGCGTTAATTCGGGATCGCTTGGTCGCTCGTATGGCGAATCCAGACCGGTGAAATTGCGTAGCTCGCCGCGCCGCGCTTTCTTATACAGCCCCTTCGGATCGCGCTGCTCACAGACTTCGAACGGCGTATCGACAAAGATCTCGATGAATTCGCCCGGTCCCACCAGCTCACGTGCCATTTCGCGCTCGGCGCGGAACGGCGAAATGAATGCGACCATGGTGATCATGCCGGCGTCGACAAAGAGCTTGGCTACCTCGCCGACTCGCCGAATATTTTCGACGCGATCGGCTTCGGTAAAGCCGAGATCGCGATTGAGCCCGTGGCGGACATTATCGCCATCCAGCACAAAGGTGTGCTTGCCAAGCGCATGGAGCTTCTTTTCCAAATGGTTAGCGATAGTGGATTTGCCGGCGCCCGATAAGCCGGTGAACCATAGCAGTGCCGGCTTATGGCCGTTGAGCTGGGCGCGTGCGGTCTTGCTGACTTCAAACGACTGGAAATAAGTGTTGGCGGCGCGGCGGAGGCCGAAGCGGATTAGACCGGCAGCAACCGTTGCGTTGCTGTGGCGATCGATCAGTATGAAGCCGCCAGTAATCTGGCTCTGTTCGTAGGGGTCGAAACTGATGGGCTCGACGGTAGCGATATTGACGAACGCAATCTCGTCGCAATGCAGGTCTTTGGCCGCCAAATGCTCCAGTGTTGTGATGTCAACGCGGTATTTCAGTTCGGTGACCATGGCACCGACGGTCTGCGCACCGGCCTTGAGCGTGTAAGCGCGACCAGGAAGAAGCGGCGCGTCTGCCAGCCAGACAACATGGGCGGCGAAAGCGTCGGCGCGGTGCTGCGGCTTGTCGATTAAAGTAGCGAGGCCCGTTTGCGGTCGCGCGAGCGCATCGGCCAGCATGGTGGTAATGGCATGAGCTGCGAAGGCGCCGCCGTCCTCGGCATCCGGTTTTTGATTGGCCGCCGAGCTGAAAATGGCGAACTCATCCGCAGCATGGCAGAGCACATCGATGGCTTGCGCGTCTAAGCGGCGCGGGTCGCGCGGCGGAAACAACTTGTTCATTCGTTTCATCCCCTCAGCAACTGCGTAGTGGCCCGCTCTTGAACAGGCAAGAACGGCTGTTCGAAGGCAATTCTTTTACTTTTCGCGGCGGCTTTTGTCGCACCCGTTATGCCTTTGCCTTCAAGGCTTTAATCGACCAAGCAAGTTTCACTTAATGTTGCATTTCTGCCACGCCTGAATAAATTTGAGCTCACATTTCAAGGCGTTAAACCGGCGAGCGGCCCCCTTCGTGGCAAGGATTTGATTCAGGAATTTCGGGACTACACCGCACATACCAAGGTCTTGGTCCGTTACTCCTCCCAGATTTGGTTTACGCTTAGCGATCTGCAGCGCGCCGCATGGCCTAGGGAGGCTTTATAGTCAGCCACCGCGTTGTCGTATTTCATTCTCGCAGCTAGCCCCCGAACTTGTGCCCTCAGCGAAGCCCGTCTGGCTGCGCGGGTGCAGTCCCGTTACCAAGGTTAGTTGTTTTCGCTGGTTCAAACGCCCCCTGGTAAACTCGATGGCGATACGCTGATCCAGGTGTTAAGACAGTGGCGGATGCAGTCAGAGGCGTGGCTCGAAAAAAGTCAGCGCTATGCGCTCAAGCTGCCGGACGCGCTGTCCGGCATCAATATCCGCCGGGAATGGCCGACCCTAGACCAGTTCGCCGCCACCACGGTCACTTATCAGCACACATTTCCATTCGCTGGCGAATTCATCGACGCCGAGCATGCGCGGATAGCGTCTGCGCCGCTGGGCCGCATGGGCATCGCGCGGTGCATTGATCTCGGCATTGACGGATACCTCACGCGCGACGAAGCCTTGAAGCTGTACGAGATCGCCCGCTTTGCGCGCGGCGATATTCTCGAGCTGGGCACATTTCGCGGGTTGTCGACGTCGATCATGGCCAGGGCACTGCACGCGCGCGGCACCGACCGGCTTGAGGCAGTCGACTTGGCACGCGACGACAACGTCGACGATTACAGCATCGCCCGCGCCAATCTCGCACGGGTGCCTGGCGGCGAGCGCGTGACGTTTCAGTTGTGCGGCGCCACCGAGCGGCTAAGGCAACTCACCCAGCTGGGCCGAAAATTCGGCTTCGTCTTTGTCGACCACGATCACGGCTATGACTCGACGCGCAAGGCCGCCAGTAACCTGCCGGGTATTCTCGATGGGGGCGGCTTTGTGCTGTTTCACGATTTCCTCGACCCGGCGAATCTTGACCCCGATCACCCTTATGGCGTCTACCAGGCATGTCTCGACACAGTTTGCGAATACGACGATTTCAAGTTTTGCGGCTGCTACGGCAGCGCCGCGCTATTCCGCTTTCGATGGGCATGAGAGGACACCATGGTGATCTTCCTCGTGACCAAACTGGGCGATGACACGCTCCGCGAAGTTCTGGCTGCCACATCCCCCGGATCAATCGCGGTCGTCCACTACGCTGATGCGTTTGCGACGAGACGAGCGCCACATGCGACCTACGTTTTCTCAGACCTGGATCGGCTGAATCCCAGCGGGATCGCGCGAGCAGCCGACTTCTATCGTCGATTGATGCGGGTGGGGCGCCGAGCCTTGAACGATCCGGCCCGGTTCGTCGGCCGCCTCGCTCTCTTACGTCGCTTGTATGCGGCGGGTATCAACCGGTTCACCGCCTACCCCGCCGTGCCAGCACCATTGCCCGAGCGATGGCCCGTGTTCCTGCGCCTGGACGCGGGCCACCGGCCACCCTTGACGGGGCTTCTCGCCGATCCGATTGAACTCGCCCGTGAGACGACAGCCGCCCTCGACGCAGGTGTGTCGCCGGAGCAGCTGATCGTGGTGGAATATTCAGCAGAACCACTCGCGTGCGGCTTATGGCGCAAGCTCTCAGTCTATCGGGTTGGGGATAGGCTCTTCGCTGATTCCTGCGTTCATGAGCGAAGCTGGATGGCCAAGATCGGCCCAGAGGGCATCGCACCGGACGACGTGTATGCCGACGAACTGCGCCTCATGCGCGAGAACCCATATGGCCAAGCAATGCGCCGAGTCTTTGAATTGGCAGGCGTCGAGTATGGAAGGGTTGATTTTGGCTTGGTTTCAGGCCGACCCTCCGTCTATGAGGTCAACACCAATCCTCAGGTAGAATTCCTGCCCTATACGCCATCTCCGTTCCGGAACGAGACGCGACGACTGTTTCGCGATCACTACCTGTCGGCACTCGCGGCGCTTGCTCTGTAGCTGAGAAGCAGGCCCCGAGCTCCGCTGCTCTCAATATCCGATTAGAATCTCGTTTACTTTCGGCTTTGCTGCGCGCATTGCCTGATCGGAAGAGCTGAATTCCTTGTCAGCTGCAACCGCAGTTAACGCATCGGCGGACGTTTTCACGTCGGCACGCAAGCTGACTCCTGACTTACAGCCGCCCGCTAGCTTAGCTAGAGCGCCGCCGTCCCAGTCGCTCACGGTTGCGACGTGGCCCTTGTCGAAGCCTTTAAGTTTGAATGGTTTGTGATTCAGCTTCTCCAACTGCTCCAAACTCTGGCCGAGCCGCAAGCCACCTGGCGCAGTCCATGTCGATTGGCCATCGATGACGATCAAATATGTGTCGTCGCGGGCCGGATTCGACCACCAGACTTCGAGCCGGCGCTTTGGATCATTGGGAAATAACACCGAGGCCGGGACTTTGCTGCCGTCACTAGCGTCGACGTCACTGGAAATCACGTTTTTTGACCCAAATGCCTTCTCCAGCTTGAGGTGACTCGAGTGCTTATCAAAAGCACCGCTACAGGCTACTACATGAGCGGCCGCCGGCCGGGCAGGCTCCTGCTGCTGCGCTGAACCTGGAACCACGGTAAGCGCAATCGCGACGATCGAGGTCGTGCCGACTCCCACCTGGCGCATACTCTCTCCTCAAACATGAACGCACGGTAGCACGACATTATTTGCAGGCCAATTGGATGCGGATTTCGGCAGTTAGTCACATCAGGGCTTGGCCGTTGCTTGAGCTCAGCGATGAGAAGACGGCTAGCAATTGGCTGACAGCAAAAATGATTGCCAAAGAATCCTGGTCGTTAGGAAGTGCTCGGCCGATACCGATAATTGGCTTTACCTAAAAAGCAGCATACCCTAGACTTCAAAACGGTGGGGGGTGTTATGTTGCGAGTTTGGCCGATTGCCGCCTTGGCGGCGAGTGGCGTCATCAGCGTCGTGCTCTCAGGGTGCTCGAGTTCAACGGCACCTTCTTGGATGCCGGACTGGATGACCGTCAAGCCGCCGTTGCAATCTCTCCAATTCGAGTCCTTACCGCCGGGCGCTGATGTGACGGTCGCGGCAACGACCGGGCAGGCAGCTCTAACCTGCAAAACGCCCTGCTCACTCTCGCTTCCGCTGAGCAAACAGTCAGTGACTTTTTCTTTAAATGGATATGTCTCGCAGACTCTGCCCGTCGATGTTCAGAATGCGACGGACTTTGCACCTAATCCCATGCGAGTGACTTTGCAGGCCGCGCCAACAAAACCGAAATCGGTAAGACCAAATCAGCCAAAACTGCAGTGAGTGGGCAGCGGTAGCAGATCCAGTCGGCCATTGCAGGCGCATTGTGGTCTTGCGTGGCACAACCTATGCGAACGTCGAGATGAAAAGAAAGACCGTAATGGGCTTTCTGGTGCGCCTCAGGGACGATAAATGATTCAAGCCATTCTTGATCTTGATGTCGCGTTGATGACGCGCGTTGTCAGCATTCTAATACTTGCAAAGCCATGTCTAATTAGATGCTCCTGTCGGCAAATCGGTTGTGGATAAATTTTGGTAAGTTCTTTGTATATATTCCTTCATCTCTGCAATCGTTAGTGGTCGCTGAACAGCCGAGCTCCCTGAGCTTGGAAGCGCGTCAACATAGGCTGTCCGCGCCTCTGGCTGATGTTGAGGCCTGTCCTTTTTGACCACTTCAAGCTTAGGCGACGCAGGTGTCTTAGGTTGCTTAGATGGGGCGGATGCTTTAGCTATTTTGGGTTGTGCTGTGTTCGGAGCCTGCTCAGCGGAAAGCCTAGCGATCTCGCTTTTCACTAAGCTACGAAATTCGGAGTTAAATGGCGCTACCGGATGTGAATCGTTATTCACGATGTATTCGATATTTGGTCCGATTAGTTTCTGTGATCCCATTCCACCAAAAGTCATCCATGGATTCGGATTGTAAATTTCAACTATCCTTCCCACCTTACCGGTCAGAGCCGTATTGGACGTAAAAATTGACGGTTGTAGCGCAATAATCGAATCAATGTAGTTCGTGTTGTTTGCTACCAGAATGGCATTGTTCGCGCCCAAGCTGTAGCCGATAATTATTATATGTGTTCCCGTAGGTTGACCGTTGATGTCGTCGACTAGCGACGACCATGACGGATGCAGATACGTCGCCACTTCAACATCGGGCATAGATTGAAGTTCGGCAACCAACTCAACTAGTCCAGGCGCCGCAAGCGACCCAAACAATGGCCATAGGACGCCGATAAACGTCGCCGCATATACTGGCGAGCAGATCAAGCAGCAGCACAAGGCAAGGACGATCGATCGTTTCTTCACTTGCTGCTTCCCTGAATTTCAGGCAATTCAAAACGGATTCTGGCTCGGCTTTCTTCCTTATTTAGTTTGACAGGCCGACGCTAGTCTAACCCTAGTCTGATTGCGATTTATCTATAATTCTAGATTGTAAATAGCGTTCTCCACAATCGCTCTCGGCTGGGATCTCAGAAAACGCCAGACCCGCAGATCAGTTGCTCGACAGAACGCGCTGTTTACGGGAGAGATTTATTTACCGGCGAAGCGAGGGTGTCTCCATAGGGACGACCACGGCCGGCGTCGTCATTGGCGCTCCGGATGTGGCGCCCGAAGCTGCCGATCTTTTTCCGAAATGTGTGACCGCGGCATTGTTTCGTTTGGCCGGCTTGCCTTTTGCCGGAGGCTTCTCGATCGCTTGCAGGGCCACCTCAACGGGATTTGGTTCGAAATCCGGCGGGGGAAAGGAGTTATCGTTGAGCCGCTCAGTCGATTGGTGGACTTGCACCGGAACCGTTTGTGGTAAGTACCCCTCCAGGCTGAAATTCGCGGACTGGGCGGTGAGCGGCAAAGAAAGGGAGCACGGCGTACGGCAGACTTGACCGTCTGCCGTGCGGACCTGCGCACCCGACGGCTCGGATTCGAATCGCAAGCTCTGCTTTGGTGGCTTGATCTGTAACCATGCGGGAAAGTTGCCTCCCGAGCATCCGCCCAACATGACGGCGATGATGCCCGCCATTATGGCAGCGATACCAGGCCGAACTCGTAACATGATGCTCCCTGGCTAGGAGGATGAGTAAATTGGTCATAACGACGGATTTTGTGCAAGTGTTCTTGCCGATGTGAGCCCTAAGAGCGCAGCGGGCATACAGGCCCTGATCAACTCACGCCACGCGTGCTATCCATATTTTGCCGGCTGGTATCCCAGATAAGATTTGAGATCGGCCTAGCTTCTCACGTGCACGGTTAATCACTGTAGTAATCTTGCGAGCACTCGGCGTGCCCGTTACGCTTGGTCTATGGGCAGGGTGATCGCTATTGCGGGACTTATTGCTGTGACGGTGACTGCCTGTGATCGCCCTCCGCCCGTCGCGCTCGATACGCCGGTGACAAACACTCTGGCGCCTGACCCGGATCCGTCAGCTCCGCCGCCCCCGGCTGACGGTCCAGGGTCTAACCCACCTGCGTCAAACGCTCCCGCAGCGCAAGCGCCGACTTCACCGGTGGCGTGCTCGCGCGAGCAAGCCGCCGAAATTGTACGGGTCCAACCGGCGTGGCAAGCATCGAATGACCCCTGCGTCATTTATTGGCGTTCGCTCGAGGTACGGCAGCATCCGGAGCGCGCATTTTATCTGGAGTGTAACGGACTAAAGGCTTATCCGGACCCGCAACCGCGAGGTCATCCCATTCCGCTCGCCGAGTGCGATCGCAGACTTCGCGAACGTCAAGCGCGAATGGGCGTGCTGGTCAACGGTATGACCAATGAACAGAAAGCGACGTACCGCGCCACATGGGGTAACTAGAGCTGGTACGTCGCGGGTGCCTGGTATTAATCGCTCAGCGCGAACACCGGTCAGTGGGAATGATGGCGATGCCTATAATGGTGGACGGCCACAGCCATTGGATGCAGCTCGAGTTGGGTCGCCGTGGCAACAACGTTAAGCCCGGACAGACCCTCGAAGCTTACCGGCTGCAAGGCAAATGAGTTGTTTCCACCGACGAGGCCATTAGCGCCGACGCCGACGCCGATCGCCGCCCCGGCCGAGACGCCGCCATAGATGCCGGCCAGCGCGCCGGTTCCTACGCGCGGGGTCGGTGCAAAAACGGCCCATCCCAAAGCAACATTGCTGCTGAAGCCGATTTGGGCCCCGAAACGGTGAATGTTCCCCTGATAATATTGGAGTGGACCACCGGCGCTCGGCGTGAAGACGCAATTGAACGGTTGGTCCGACACAATGATATAGCTTGCGCTCCCTAAGCTTCGGCAGGTCAATACACCTACCTGGACATCTGCGCGAGCGGGCGTCGTCACAGTCAATCCCATGCCAAACAACGCGGCCGCCAATGCGGAGCTAACGGTGAGCTTGATGCACATTATATGATCCCTCACATAGATTGGTGTCAGTCCAAGCAGTCCAAGTGTGGCAATGGACTCCAGCTTCGATCAGCCTTGTCAAGCCCTGCCGTCGATCGTGACTGACGAGCACAGCGATCCAACGCAAAGGTTAAATGCATGAATCGGACAAATATGCGCCGATTTGTGGCCGCTTTAAGTGCGGGTCGGGCTGTTCGCCTGGCGCTGCCACCGTCCGGTTAGCCAACTTAGAAAACGGCTTGAGACCGCCAGCTGCCATTTAGGGGAGGTCACATGAATAATTCACGCCAGCGCGCAAGCGCCTGCAAACGGCTAAACCGTTCCTCGAGCATTTGCCGTGCACGGAGCCCCATCTCGCTGACGATTTGCGGCTCATTAGACCAGTGTTTTAGCGTCCGGGCCAATGCTTCAGCATTGCCTGGCGCAATCGCGACGCCACAGCCATGCTGTTGCACTAACCGCCCGATTTCACCTTCGGGGTCGCCGATCATCACCATGGGTCTGCCTGCCGCGGCAATGCCATAGAACTTGCTCGGCACGATCAAGCCCTCGAGCTGCGGCTGCAATGAAAGCCAATGCACATCGGGCACACTTAAGGAATGCGGCAGCAAGGCTTGTTCCTGATAAGCGAGGAAGCGGAACGAACCTTCCAAAGCATGCGCTTTGACTGCCTTTGCCAAATCTTCGAATCGTTTGCCACCGCCGATCATCAGAAAAACGATGCGCGGGTCTCTGCGCAGCCGCTTGGCGGCTTCAAGCACGGTGTCGTACTCGTGGGCGCGCCCAAGGTTGCCCGAATAGCCGAAGATAAATTTACCAACTAAATCCCAGGCTGGGCGCAAGGGATTGCCGGTCTGTGGTTGCGGCTTGATCGCCTCGTCATTGCACCAATTGGCGATCACATGCACGCGCGCTGCTGGCACGCCTAACTTTAGTACCCACTGCGCCATCAGGTCACCGACTACAACATTTGAAGCGGACTGCTGCAAAATGCGGTTGCGCAGCGAGGTCAGAACCGTGCCCAAGGGACCGCGGAGGAGTGGCACGCCCAACACGGCGGCGGTTTCCGGATAAATATCTTGCAGCCAATTGACCAGGCGGGCGCCGCGTCGTCGCACGGCGGGTGCGACTGCAACAGAAAGCAACGGCGGATCGGTCGTTGCGATCACGATGTCGCTTGGCCGCGCGATCGTGATGAGATGATGGTATACCGAGCGGTAGAACGACAGATAATCGATCGCCCGGCCAGGTAAGGCGCCGCGACCGAATCGTGTTGACGCGAGCCGATGCACTTGCACGCCGTTGACGGTCTCAAGGGCCGGCAATACCGCACTAGGAGCGTCATAGATCTGCCCGGACGTGAGGACGTGTACCTCGTGTCCGCTTCCGGTCAGGTGAAACGCCAGATCGGAAAGAATTTGGCTCGTCGCGGAGTGATCGGGGAAGAAATATCGATTGACGAAGATCAGTCGCGCCATGTCAGGAGGCTAGGATACTACGCTTTAATCCCTAGAATCCATTTTGAGCATCCTACAGGCTTTTTGGCACTCCGGGGGGCGCTGTGCGCAATCTCACGCACGGAGCGGCATCAAAACAGGTGCGGTAACAGCCACTGCCTCAGCGCCATCCGGTGCGGTTTCACAATACGGAACTAATGTCGAAACTGCGCTTGGGTATTGCGGCGAGCGCCCTCAGCGCTCATTTCTGAGAACGCCAATTCGTGATGAGGGCGTTTATTGTCGTGAAGAGTATCTATTAGCGGAACTTGTAATCCAGGCCGAAGCGAATGAGGTTGGCATCCCATTTCACAGTCACTGTGCCGAATCCCGGCGGGGTGAAACTTGCGTTCTGCAGATCGACGAACAGGTACTCGACTCGTGCTGTCAAAACATCAGTGAACGCCCATTCCACACCACCGCCAGCTGTCCAACCGCCTTTGGACGTACTCTGGAATGTGGGTGCGGTATTGACTTCGATATTGCCAAAAGCGCCTCCGCCCGTCGCATAAAACAACACTCGATCGGCTGCGTAACCAACACGCAATCGCGCAGTGGCGAGCCAAGTATTCTTGGTTTCACATTGCACTACGCACACACTGGTGTTTTTCCCGTCAATCCATGAACCATCAAAATCGGCCTCGACGCCGAACACCCACGCGTCGGCCTGAAAATTGGCGCCCACCGTCCCGCCAACAATAAATCCGTTGACATTGAAATTACCGGTTGTGCCACCCCCTGTGCCGGTCCAATCAGTCTGGCCAAAACCGTAACCGACGTTGGGGCCGAAATAGAAACCACCCCAGTTGTAGACGGGAGCAACAACGGGCGGGGCATAATACGTGGCGGGCGCTCGTGGTGCGGCCGGCGGAAGGTCAGCGGCGAGCGCCGGTACGACAACTGCGAATGCGAATAGTCCAGCTAACACCAGGCGTTTCATGAGCCACCCGTCCCCCAGCCACAGTTTCCCAATCTTACTTGTATTGGTCCAAAAATGCTGTGGCCCAAAGACCACACGGCTACAGAATCGACCGATTTTCCAGTCGGGATCGAATATGGTTAACGTTATTTAAGGCATTCAAAAGACTGGCTTTTCCTCCCCTATGGCGATTGCCTGCTTTGACCCACAGTTCTTTGCTAGCCGATCACACGTCTTCAGTGGTGCACCGTCTCGTTCGAGGACGCGCGAACGTGAGCCATGCAAGTACGACCCCGTGCGAATTCCACGATCCTGACATCAAGCGGGCCCGGTCACGGCAGTTTACAGTCGCCGGTGGTCCGGCAGACGAAATGATCCCCTAAAACCAGAAGGTCCATCTTGGTTCGCAAGAAGCAATCCAGTGCTTCCTCGGGACGGCAAACCACCGGCTCATTTTCGTTGAATGAGGTGTTAAGTACCATCGGCACGCCGGTCAGTTGGGCGAACGTTTCAATCAACGCGTAATAACGAGGATTGCTCGCGCGATCGACGGTCTGCAGCCGGCCCGTTCCGTCGACATGAGTTACGGCAGGTATCTGGCCGCGGCGATCCGCGCGAATCGGCAAAACCTGGAGCATGAACGGAACATCCTCGTCACGTTCAAACCAGTCGGCGACGGCCTCACGCAGAATCGACGGCGCAAATGGTCGAAAAGATTCACGCCGCTTAATTTTCACATTGAGAATATTTTTCATATCCGCTCGACGTGGGTCGCCGAGTATCGAACGATTGCCAAGGGCCCGCGGTCCCCATTCCATTCGGCCCTGGAACCAGCCGACCACAAGCCCGTCGGCGATGGCGCGCGCTGTTTCGCCAACCAGCTCTTGCTGGTTGTTTATCTGCCTCACTGTGCAATTGGCAGCCGCAATCGAGGCGCGGCGATCGACTAGCAATTGTTGGATTTCGGTATTGCTAAAGGATGGGCCCCAAAACGCATGGCTCATCGGCCCGACACGCTCGCCGGTGCGGTGCCAAACGGCGTAAGCCGCGCCAATAGCGCCACCGGCATCGCCCGCTGCCGACTGCAAATAGATCTGTTTGAAACCCGTTCGATCGTGAATTTTGCCGTTGGCGACCGAGTTGTAGGCGCACCCGCCGGCGAGCGCGATCGCGGTCGCGCCGTAGCGGTGCTGCACCGTATTCAAAAGGTGAAAAAACGCGTCCTCATAGACTGACTGTGTGGCCCAAGCGAGGTTGCGGTGCCGCTCTTCGATTGGTGAGTCAGGTCGCCGCGGCGGCCCGAGCGCCTCGACCAGAACCGGTGAATACAGCGAACCACAGACTGGCTCGCCTCCGGGCCACTCATAAGCGATGTCCTCTTGATGATGTCGAAAGAATTTTAGGTCGAGAGCAAAACCGCCGGCCTTATGCAATGAAATGAGCGGCGAGATTTCGCCACGACATGACGAATTGCCATAGGCGGCCAGACCCATCAGTTTGTACTCGTCACCGTAATGCGGAAAACCGAGATATTGCGTCATCGCCTGGTAGAAGATTCCCAGCGAATGGGGAAACACCACGTGCCCATCGAGCGATAGCGACGTCTCGCTGCCCTGGCCCCAGGCCGAGCTGGCGAAATCGCCGAAGCCATCAACTGACACGGCGGCCGCTTCGGCAAACGGCGAGGCAAAAAATGCCGAAGCCAAATGCGCCAGGTGATGCTCGACATAATTGATCTTGCCCGTGAAGCGCCGCCCCGACAGCGCGCCAAGCTCATCATCAATTCGCGCAACTTGTTTGCGATTGCGCAAGCGTTTGAGCAGCAATCGCGGGCTCGGCCGGTTCAAACCCACATAGGCGAGTTTGCTAAATAAGTTGGCGCGGGCGCTGCGATTGACCGCAATATGGCTCAAATCGGCGAAGTCACATTTGGCCTCTTTCAGGCAGTAGGCAATCGCCTGCGATGGAAACCCCGCCCAGTGTTTGATGCGCCGAAAACGCTCTTCTTCGGCAGCGGCGACAAGGTCGCCATTGCGCAGAATGCAGGCAGCCGCATCGGCGTGATAGGCGTTGATCCCGAGGATCAAAGTGTCTGCTGCCATGGCTTACCAGATATTGCTCGGATCAGAACTTTAGCGGGTCGCAATGGCGGGCGAAAAGTCCGAGCACAGCGGCGCGGGTGCTTTTCTTCAACGCCGATTGCCTAGTTGTCCGGTCGGGCGCATCATCCGCGAGTCTCGCGAACCAGATGCAATGTCAAACCGAATTGTGGGTTGTCAATAAATGACTCGCGTCAACCTTCTTAGCCCTGATAATTTGAAGGATACTCTAAGTTCCCCGTTGCCTCACTATTTTTATGTTCCTTATTTCGTCCCTTTCGTCCTATTCACCGTTTCCCTCTATGTCCGACCTGGGCTTTGTTATGATTGCGGCACTGGGTTTTTGGCGCTTGGCAACATGTTGGCGGGTGGGCCATTTAACACCATCGCGGCGCCCGATCCAGGCAATATTGCAATCGACGCCTCAAGATTCCTAACCTGGCTTAGTCCAGGACAATATCTGGTCCCCGGTAGCTTTATCTGGCTCGGCACTGACTACGGTCTCGCACTTTCGGTGACCACTTTGATTGTGACGCTCCTTGGGTTGTGGGGTTGGACTCAGGTTGCGCGAAGTTTCGCTGTGAGCTCCTCCGTCTTATTCGTATTTATTTTTGGGCTTGCTACCTTTGTCTTCACGACGCGTCCGTTCCGGGTTTACGTTGGCGGCGAGGAGCTCCTTTTTGCTGCTGCGCCGTGGTCTTTTTATGTGATGAGAGGGGCATCTGATAAGCGAGCTATTATTTGCTTTGCAGTGTCACTTATGTCCGCCGCACTGCTGTCCGTAGCGAAACTGACTGGTCTCATCGTGTTCGCTACGAATGTTGTAGCGATCAGCCTGTTAACTTTCGTAAATCAACGCCGACTAAATTTCTCGATAATCGCGATGTGGGTTGCCTCCGCCATCGGAGCAATCTGCTTTATAATGTTTTGGGCCGCCCGCGGCAGTACGCCTGCTAATGGAACGACATTTGCGTTTAATTGGTTTCCAATTTGGTTTGCGGTCGCGTCCGTCGCATCTTCCGGAGTTACTGGATTTGAATTTTTCCGTTCGTTGCTACGGCACCCGGTAGCAATTGTCTCCGATAATCAGTCGCTGCTTCAATTGTTTTCCTATGTTTTTGGTCCCTTCGGGCTCTTGCTCATGGCGTGGGCGTGGCTTCGGCTGCATCAAACTCGCTTTCGCGAGATGGCCATCTTGTTTTTATCCGTTATTTTTCTGTACATAATTGCAGTTGCGACAATGTATCTTTGGGGGGCTAAGATCTCGTTCGACGAACGTCATTTTCGTTACGCCGGCATACTATTTTTCCTTTTACTGCTGACAGCAATCGACCAATCGCGCGTGCCCTTAGCTAGAAGTTTCGCAGGAGTAATGGTTTTTCTGCTTGGGTTCTATGGTTTAGTGGAGACCGCTGTCGGTACGTACAACTTTGTGCAGTCTGGCAAGTATGACTCGGCAAGCGGGATCTCTTTGGACGTTCTGTCGCCGAACGTTCTAGATTATCTGCGTTCTGAGGTGCGGCAAAATAATCTGCAACGACCGATTGCGGCTGTGCCCCGACCCACGGATGTCGTGGCTCTTCCAGGCTTCCGTATTCTCCTCATTCGAGAGGGGCCCGTAGACAAAAATGTCTACGCCCAAAAACTTGCTGGCCGCGGAGAGAAGATATTCGTAATCACTCAGGAAGAGATGCTTGGGAATGGTATGGCAGAAGACATTTTGCGATCATTTATAGACTACAAATTCGAAAATTGGCGGAAGGTAACAATAGACGGATTAGTGGTATTTTCTCAATAGCCAAGCCACCAAATGAAGCTTTCAGTGATCATTCCATGCTTTAACGAGCGAGCAACCATCACCGAAATCCTATCGCGCGTGGAAGCGTGTCCGCATCAGCCCAAAGAGACCATTGTCATCGACGACGGCTCGACCGACGGAACACGCCTTATTCTTCAAAATCGACCCGCACGGATCTCTGAGCAGATAATCTTTCACGATAGGAATCTCGGAAAGGGCGCCGCAGTCAGAGCCGGCATCGCCGCTGCCACTGGGGACATTATTATCATACAAGATGCGGACCTCGAATACGATCCGCGCGAAATACCGCGGATCATTGAGCCGATTCTTTCTGGCCAAGCCGATGTTGTTTACGGTTCTCGCTTTATTGGCAGCGGGGCACACCGCGTCCTGTTTTTTTGGCACCGGATAGGCAATGGATTTCTGACCCTGCTGTCGAATATGTTGACTGACCTCAACATCACCGACATGGAAACGGGCTATAAGGCGTTTCGTGCGGCAATCATTAAAAACATAAAATTAGAGGAATCGAGATTTGGCTTCGAGCCGGAAATCACGGCCAAAGTAGCAAAACTTCCAAATGTTCGGATTTATGAGGTCGGCATTTCATATTATGGTAGGATCTACGCCGAAGGAAAGAAAATTAGCTGGAAGGACGGCCTTCGCGCATTTTACTGCGTCTTAAAGTATAATCTCTTTATATGAGGCAGCACTATCGTGAGCTTGTCGGTGTTGTTAGCTAACCCCCGCCAGAAAGTTAACAGAGAATTTTTGATTGCCACAGTGGCTACTTTCGCTCGCAACACGTTGGCGGGTGGGCCATTTAACTCTATCGCGGTGCCCTGGTTCAAATGCATAGACCCTTGCTCGCGTCATCGAACTCCGACGCTAAACGAGGTGGCGGGCCATGTGGCGGCTACCATTTGATCGGCCGGAATTGTTGATCTTCTTTCTGTTGATCTTGTCCAATTGCTCGAGTGGCGGCAACTCGTCACCAACACCGCAGTCTTCGCAAATCAGCATGAGCCCGTCCGTATGGTCGCTGATGTATAGCAGCGGCGGGTCGATTTCTGCGGCTCCTGGCGGCGGGTTTCAGGTGTCGTTTCCACAGAACGCCAGCGCCTGTCCCGCGCCGCTCCATCCGTTTGGCGCAAGTGCTTGCCCGCAGATTGATTATGTCGTGACGGCGAGTCCGGTCCTGAGCGGCAAAACAACGCTGATCATGGCCGGCAGTGTCAGCACGTCGGGTAATCCGCAGTTCAATTACTTTACGCAAGCCGATGGTAGTCAGCTCGGTCATGTTGCGACTTGTCGACCATTCATTTGGCGGGCCGGCGACAATCTCTCGGCACAGGGCGCTTACGGCTATTATCGGTGGTGGGCGTCCGATCCATATAACATCGTGCTCGGGCCCGGCCCGTTCAGCATTACGGTGCCACTCGACCCATCGCTGTGGATACCCGTCGGCGACAATTATCCGACGCAGCGCGCATCATATTGGGCGCAAGCATTGGGAAATGCAGAGCGGATCGGTTTCACTTGCGGCGGTCACTTCTACGGGCATGGCGTCAATATCATTGGCGGCAGCGCGGCGTTGATTATCAATAGCTATACGGTGGACTCTTCCACAAGCCCAACAAAGCGAGAGTACTTGCGGCGCCAATCACCGGCATTGCCTGTACATAGCGAACAATTCCGGGCCGGAGAGATAAATCGTCGCTAAACCGAGGCCGCCATTGCGGACAATCCACTGGCGGATTGGGATGGGGTACATGTTCCAAAGGGCTTGGGTAGCTGGCTGGTTTATGACCGGGATGCCGAGAAAACCAGGACGCCACGCCGCGTGGAATCCGAGCACTGCGTTTGCAGTGACGCAGATGCGATCATGCGGCACGATGCCAAGGACCATAGTGCAGGCGGACGAACATTTTCCGTCAATGACAATCTGCTCGCCGAAATCGCGCAGCGCCGTGTAGCGCGACCAGTATTCGCCGATATTGCCGCCGTGGTCGTCAGTGATCCGGACGCTCGCGGCAGCAGAATTCGTTGTTGCCATGATCACTACTGCGGCGATGGCAAGTGTCGCGCTTAATCGGCGCTTGCGATTTAAAGCTTGACGCGGCTCGGCACGAACCTCAGTCGTCAATCGGAAGGAGCACCGCGGCCTTCGTGCGGACCTGAGCGACGAGGGCAGGGATGGTCGTTTCACCGCACAAGAAGGGCAAGATGGGAAACTGAGCATTCACACGGCTGCGCCCTAGCGACACTTGCCGTAGGTCGATGTTTCCCGCCGTCAGGTATTAGGGGCTAGCAGGCGTGGTACTGCCGCTACTTTTAGTCGCTTCATATATGCCGACGCCGAGCGCGGCACCTCCTAAGACGCCCACCGTCGCCAGCAGCCATGGGTCACCAGTGTCGGGTGGAGGAGCAGGATACCCCGCCCCGCGTGCTGGCGGCACTCCCATGTCTGCGGCGTTTGATCCAGCTGCGCAGGGCGACAGCGGCGCAATCGTTGTGACCGCTCCGGGCTGGACAGTGACTTTGCAGCCGTCGTCATAAACGATTGCCGCGCTGCCGCCAGGGCTGACCATGATGGAGTCACCGATCTTGGCGTCCACCCGACTATTGACTGGCTGGAAACCCCGTCCCTGATTGACTGACAGATTTCCCTGGCCTGGTTCAAGTGTTGCCGACCAACTGGCACTGTTGAGTGCCACGGCACAACAGAATGCGCACCACGCAGTTCGTCGCTTAGGCATTTCAAGATCCCCCGTACACCTTTGCGGACTATAACATTCGAACCGTGGCAACAATACTGAAGTCTTTTATTTTCGAGACGAGTGTAGCCTTTTGGCAACGATCTCCAATTAACCATAACTGTGTCGGATACAGGTTTCAGGCGAACCCAGTTCGGCGATCCTGGGGCGGTTAACTTGCTGAAACGGAAAGGTTATTGCACAAGGGGTCTGGGAGGTTTGCGGATTTCCGGCTTGTGTCACGATCATGACGTTACGCGCTTAGGGAAAACTTCATCAGTGATCGACCTTCACTGCCATATTCTGCCGGGCCTTGATGACGGGGCTAGCGATCTGGCCGTGGCGCTTGCGATGGCGGAGGCACAGCTCGCGCAGGGCGTAACCGTAGTCGCCTGCACCCCGCACATTTTGCCCGGCCTCTATCATAATTCCGGGCCGGCGATTCGGCAGGCTATCACCCAACTGCAATCCCGCCTGAATCAAGAGGATATTCCGCTTCAGCTCGTGACTGGCGCGGATGTCCATATGGCGCCGGATTTTGCGGCCGGGCTTCGCTCCGGTCAGCTGTTGTCGATTGCGGATTCACGTTACGTGCTGGTGGAGCCGCCGCACCACACAGCGCCGCCACAATTGGAGGATTTCTTCTTCGCCCTGGTGACCGCGGGCTATGTGCCGATTCTGACCCATCCCGAGCGGCTATCCTGGGTGCCACAACGCTACCAAATCATCAAAAGGCTTGTTCGGGCAGGGGTTTGGATGCAAGTCACGGCGGGGTCTTTTGCTGGCACCTTCGGCGGCAATAGCCTATACTGGGCCGAACGCATGCTGGACGAAGGGTGCGTCCACCTCATTGCGTCTGATGCTCATGATGCCGACCGCCGCCGCCCTGATTTGGCCATCGGGTACGGATTGGTGGCAAAGCGCGTTGGCGCTGAAGAAGCGCAGCGATTGGTGTTCACACGGCCTATGGGGGTGTTGAAGGACGAGCCGCCTTCAAGCTTGCCGGGGCCATCGGGGCTGGCACATGCCGAGACAGTGGCGCTCTCAGGAGCGGGGGATCAAATTCCAGAGTCTGGCCGCACTGCTGATCGTCCTCGGCGCGGCTTCTCTCAGCGCTTGCGGCGGTTCTTCGGGTAATTTTGCTCCGCTCAATGCCGGCGGCGCTCCCGGATACAACGCTGACGGCTCAGTCTCGGCGAGCCCCGGTTCCGGCTCCACTGCCTTTGCTGCATCAGACGCCAAAGTACATTCGAGCGCAGCGAGCGAAGCCGCCGACAAGCTGACGGCCGTGGCCAAACCCGGCAATGCCGCCTACAAGATTGGTCCGCTCGACGTGCTCGACATAACGGTTTTCAAGGTGCAGGACCTTGCGAAGACGGTACAGGTTTCAGAGAACGGGGAAATCAACTATCCGCTCATCGGCGACATTCAGGCAGCTGGCAAAACCGCACACGAACTAGGACGTGATCTGACGCAGAAGCTCGGCGTCAAATATCTGCGCGATCCGCAGGTCACGGTCTTCGTCAAGGAATTCAACAGCCAGCGGGTCACGGTGCAGGGTTCGGTGAAAACGTCGGGTGTTTACGCACTCAAGGGCAACACCACCCTGATGCAAGCGGTCGCCATGGCCGGCGATGTCGACACAACCATGGATTCAGGGACTGTCGTCATTTTCAGAACGATCAATGGCCAACGCTCCGCGGCGCGGTTCGATTTCGACGCCATCAAAAAGGGCACCGCCGAAGATCCGCAACTGCAACCGGGTGACGTGATTTATGTGGAAACGTCAGCGACAAAGGTTGCGCTATCGAACATCTTGAAAGCGCTGCCGCTGGCGACCTCGGCCGTCGTATTCTCCGGGCTGTGAGCGTGGCATGAATTATCAGCGCGGAATTCCGCGGGACGAGGGAGAGGGCTCAGCGGGCGGGCTCGTTCCGGTCGGGCAACAGGTTCCGCTAGCGCGCGATCCGTACAGTGTGGCAGTGGCCTATGGCGAGCCGGTCTCCGGCGGAGCACAGATCTTCGGCCTCAGTCTGCAGGATTACCTGCGCATCCTGTTCAAGCGTAGATGGCTGATTTTAAGCATTGTCGGCACGTGTCTGGTGATTGGCACAGTGTCTACCCTGATGAAGACACCGCTTTATACGTCGACGGTGCGAATTCAGATTGACCCCAGCACCACCAAGATTGTTGAAGCCGGCAATATCACGCCGGTTGAGGGCGCCAATATTGAATTTCTGCGAACGCAGTACGAGCTACTCAATGGCAAGACCATGGCCGAACGGGTGGCCTCGGCGCTCAAGCTGGGCGGCGATCAGGACTTCTTCCGGTCGCGGAATTTTTCGATCTCAGGAGCGTTTTGGAAACTGGTTGGCTGGGGCCGGCCCGCGTCCGGTGCGCGGGCGAACGAAGCTGCCCTTGAAGAGGCGGCCGCGTGGGTGGTTTTTGGCAATAAGGTGATACGGCCCGTCATGGGTTCGCGGTTGGTCGATATTGATTACTCGGATCCGAATCCCGGCCGCGCGCAGAAAATTGCTGAGGCTTATGCCGACGCTTTTATCGCTTCAAATCTTGACAAGCGGTTTGAAGCCAATTCCTACGCCAAAGTCTTTCTTGAGGATCAGCTGAAAAGTTTGAAATTGCGACTCGAAAGCTCGCAGAAGGCGCTTGTCGCGTTTGGGCAAAAAGAGGAGATCGTCTCATCAAGCGATAAGGCGTCGATTGCCGAAACTAATTTGGCAAGTGCGAACGCAGCACTCAGCTCCCTTGTTTCCGAGCGGATGAAAAATGAAGGGCTGTGGAAGCAGTTGCAAAACAGCAACGGGATCAATCTACCGCAGTTATTATCGAATCAAGTGATCGAGGGGCTGCGCGCGAAGCGGAGCGCATTGCAGACCGCATACCAGGAAAAGCTCGAGACCTTCCAGCCGAGTTATCCAGAAATGGTTCGGCTCAGTAATCAGATCGCAGAAATCGATCGGCAGCTGAATGCGGAGGTCAATACGCTAAAAGCGTCCTACAAAGCAGCCTATGAGTCCTCGTTTGAACTCGAAACGCAGATGAAAAAGCGGATCGGAGATCTAAAGCGAGACGTGCTCGATTTGCAAAAACGAAGCATCGAATACAATATCCTGAAGCGGGAGGTGGATACCAACCAGAAGCTTTATGACGGTTTGCTGCAGCGCTACAAAGAAGTCGATATCGCCGGCGGCGTCGGTGCCAATAACGTTTTCATCGTTGACAAGGCGACACTGCCGGGCGGGCCGTCATTTCCCAATTTGCAAAGATCTGTCCTGATCTACGCGCTGTTGGGGCTCGGCGCGGCCTTGGCACTTACTCTATTCCTCGAACATTTGGATGATACAATCCGATCGCCGGAAGATATCGAGCGGATTTCGGGGCTGGTCACATTAGGCATCATTCCCAAGGTTCCCTCAGGACAGACCACCGAAGCGGAGTTGCGAGATCCAAGGTCACACACGTCGGAAGCTTATCGTTCGCTTTGTACCGCGCTGCAATTGTCAACGGAGAGTGGGCTGCCGAAGACCCTTCTCATCACTAGCGCCGGACCTGGCGAAGGCAAATCGACGACGGCACTAACGGTGGCGCGGCATTTCGCCCGAATCGGGCTCAAGGTTCTCTTGGTCGACGCCGATCTGCGTAAGCCGACGCTGCACACGAAAATGAATCTGCAGAATGTCAGCGGGCTGAGCAATTATCTGACTGGCGCTTGCGAACCACCCGAAGTTTTGCAGCAGACGGACACGCCGAACTTGGCGTTCATGGCTTCAGGGCCGCTGCCGCCCAATGCCGCCGATCTCCTCGGAACGTCGCGGCTATTGTCGTTGCTGTCTGTCGGCTCCGAAGTGTTTGATCTCATCGTCTTCGATAGTCCGCCGGTCATGGGATTGGCCGACGCACCGCTGCTGTCGAGTGCGGCCGCCGCCTCGATTTTTATGGTTGGCGCCGGCCAGGTGCGCACCAAGCTCGTTCGCGCAGCAGTGAAACGTCTGCAGTTGTCGCGGGCAGCACTGATTGGCACGGTGATTACTAGGTTTGATGCCCGGCATTCATATGGTTACGGCTATGGTTACGGCTATGGTTACGGGTACCATGGGGAAGAGAGCCACGGCGGTCGGACAAAGGAGAGCATGGCAGCAGTTCGCGACGAGGCAGCCCAAGCGCGACTGAGCCGTGCGCAGACGGAGGGCTGATGTCGGAACGGATGGCATTGCGGACTGCCATCGATCTGCTCCTCGTGCCGTCCCAGGTGAGGGTGGTTCGATCGGCACCGTTGCCGGACGGCCTGCCGATACTGCTGCGCATTGCAGCCGGTGATGCTGACGCCGAACGCATGGCATCGGCGTTGACCGATCGACCGCGGGAAGTGGTTCGGCGGGCCGCCACGTTTTTCATTGAGCAAATCTTATTTGCTCCCGATGCGGACAGCTATCGGATGCTGGGAACCAATTCACAAGCGACTGCCGCCGAGCTCCGCTCCAATGTTGCGCTGCTGTTACGATGGTTGCATCCGGACCACGATCCGCATGACGAGCATTCAATTTTCGTCAATCGGGTGACGGCAGCATGGAATAACCTAAAAACGCCAGAGCGACGTACTGCCTATGACAATACGCGACGTGTCGCTGCCGATCGGAAAGGGCGAGTTAAGGCGGAACGCCGCTGGCAGCGAAATAAAATCACTGCTGCACTGCGACGAAGGGACGGACAGGGCATTGATGCGCTCGTGATGGGGGACGCCGGAAAAGTTGGATTTTTACGGCGTGCGCTAGCGATGCTCCTGAACAGGACTGCGCCGTAATCCGACGCGAAAGAAACCGACGCACTGATCTTATGGCAGCTTGGCCATCTCGCACTCATGGACTACCGCGCCGCTAGACGCTGAGGTCAGAAACACGATGAGACACCCCCGCTCGCGAGGCCGAACGCTTGCCATTGCAATATCTGCCGCGGTCTTGGTCTGGCTGATCGTCTCGCGGAGCTTCGCAGCCTATCTTGCCGGTGCTGCTCCCGAAATTGCGTTGTGGCTCGATCCCTGGCAGCCGCAGGCGCTGGTCGGTTTGGCCGATCGGACGCTAAATAGCCAGTTGGCCGCCGCCACGGGTGCGGAGTCAAATGCAGGCATTGTGGCAACCGAGCAATCCCATGCGGCGGACGAGGCCGCAAGCGCGAACGCGGAAAAGCCAAGCACAGCATTTTCCGCATTCGAGTCTCTCGAGCAGCGCCGCACCGTCGATCTTGCTCAAGTGCGCGAGTGGGCGACCGACGCAGTCATCAGCGAGCCCTTAAACGCCCAAGCGCTGCAAATTCTAGGTCAAGTCGCCGATGCTTCTAAGGATGCCAAAGGGGCGGCGATATTCATGCAGGCGGCCGCCGAGCTATCGCATCATCAGCCAGTCGCTATTTATTGGCTGATGATGAAAAGCTTCGACGAGAAAAACTATGAAGCGACATTGCAATATGCCGACATTCTTCTACGGGCGCGGCCCGACGTCGGCTCTTACACAGTTCCTACCCTGGCCCGTCTCGCCGCGGACAAGAATTCAGGACCATTGCTGCAGCAGGTTCTTACCGACGATCCACCGTGGCGTGACTTTTTTATCCAAGAGCTGCCGCGGAGCGTGACGGACGAGCGTATCCCACTCGAGCTTTTATTGGCCATGCGGACAAGTTCGCATCCGCCAACGCTCGACGATGTCAATCACTATCTGAGCTTTCTGGTTTCGCACAAGCTTTATACCCTTGCTTATTATACCTGGCTGCAATTTCTGCCACCGGAACAGCTGCGCAGCGCCGGGTTCATTTACAACGGCGACTTTGCGATTGTACCGACGGGATCGCCATTCGACTGGATCATCACGCAGGGCGCCGGTGTCACAGTCGATATCGAGCCGAGGCCGGACAAGCATGGCGCGTATGCACTGGTCACGAACTTCAAATTCGGTCGAGTCGACTTCCATAGTGTCAAACAATTGATCATGCTGACACCGGGCCACTATCAATTTACCGGCGAGTTGAAGGGCAGCCTGATCGGGCCACGCGGTTTACGATGGCGGGTCGCCTGCGCGGATGACCCAGCGGCGCCATTTGCGGAAAGCGAGATGCTTCTCGGACGCTATGCCAATTGGAGCAACACCCAACTCGATTTTACTGTGCCAGAGAAAAACTGCCGCGCTCAATATCTGTCGCTGGACCTTGATGCACGCATGCCATCCGAACACTTTGTGAGCGGCTCGATGTGGTTCGACAACTTGCGAATTTCACGCCTGGCAGGCGCCGCCGCACCCAGCGCCGATGTGACCAAGCGATAGCGGTTAGACGAGCGATTTCCCATGTCGATCCGCGAGCTTTCATCACTAGTTCCCACGGCAAAGCTCTATCATTTGCTATACGACCAAATTCGTGAGCTGAGCTTTAGGGCGGTTTTTTGGCTGACGGCATTTACGCTTGTTGCCTCGATGGTGCTTGGCGGCGGCACACGGCCTGGATTCCTGTCGGACGTACTGTTGCAATTGTTTTCGATCCCGCTCCTGATCGTTTCGACGTCACAGCTGTTTGATTTGCTATCGACTGACGCTCGGCAACGGCGTCAAGTGCGATGGGCGGCTATATTTTGTTACGCGGTCGTGTTGTTGCCGATTGTCCAGCTTGTGCCGCTGCCTCCCTCGCTGTGGACGCTATTGCCGAATCGGGCGCCGATCATCGCCACGTTTAACAATCTAAACAGCGCGTTGCCCTGGCTGCCAATCAGTGTAGTGCCGAACGATACATGGTTGACGCTACCGGCGCTCATACCGCCGTTCGCAGTGCTCTTTGGCACGGTTCTGCTCAATTACCGGGAGCGGCGGATGTTGAGCATCGTGCTCATTGGTGTTGGGATTATCAGTGCATTCCTCGGCCTCATGCAGATTTCGCAGGGACCGGCGAGCATGCTCCGCTTCTTCACCGTCACGAACGAAACTGACGCCGTCGGTTTTTTCGCCAATAGAAATCACTTTGCGGCGCTGTTAAACACGGTCATTCTGTTTGCCGCTGCATGGGCCATTGAAAACGTTTTTAATTCGGGAATCTGGCGCAATCTAAAAACACTGGAAGCGCGCTCGATCGTACCGGTGACGACGAGCGTACTTGCAGTCATAGTTCTCTTGGCCGCGCAGGCAATGACGGGATCACGCGCCGGCATGATACTCATGATTGGCAGTGTCGTCGGCATCTACGCGCTGGCGTTTTCAGACCGGCGGCGCTCGCCCAAGACAAAGCGATCCAATCTTTGGCTCATTGCGCTCGCTACCGCGATATTGCTGGTCGTTCAATTCGGACTGTACCGGGCAACGCAGAGGCTGAGCATCGATGCGCTAGAGGAGTCTCGGCTGCAATATATGCGGACCACACTGGAAGCGGCATTAGCCTATATGCCGTTTGGTTCTGGATTGGGAACCTTTGTTCCAGTCTATGCCATGTTCGAAAAAGTTCGGGACCTCTTCGCCTATCGTTATCTCAATCATGCGCACAACGACGTCGCCGAATTTATACTTGAGGCGGGCATCTTCGCGCTGGCGTTGCTGGGCGCATTTATAACGTGGTTCATTTCGCGGGCGGTGAAGATGTGGTCCCGGAACGGCATCGGTGTACGAGAACTGGACCGGTTACTGACGCGCGCCGCGACAATCGCCATCGCGCTCCTGCTAACGCACTCATTCGTGGATTATCCGCTACGAACCGCGGCGATGATGGCAATCTTTGTGGTCGCCTGCGGTTTCCTGATCGAGCCATTAACAGCCGACGAGCGACGGCCGGACCAACTAAGACAAGTGTTGCAGCACGCTTCCTCAGATCGAGTTGCGGAACGGCCAGCCAATATTGCAGCAACGGAGCCGCCGCGTGAGGCGACAACTGAAGTTTTGGCCAGGGCGCTTAGTGCTACGAACAAACCTGCCGCGCGATGGGGCGAAGGCATCGATTGGCCGGAAGCTTGGTGTAAGCCATCTGCGGCAGCGAGTGCGCCTACCGACAATTCGATCTCCGCGGACGATAAGGAGCCGGTAACAAAGTGACGGGGCCGCAGCTGGCGATGGAATCGGCTATAATGAACCAACACTTTGATTTATTTAAGGAAAAACATCATCGTCGACCCTTGCGTCGGGACGCAAATCAACGATAATCGGCGCCAATTTCCTCCGGCCGGTCGCGTGGGCTTCCACCCGCGGTGCGGTAGCTTGAAAATTTTCCGCTGTTTATGCAGTGCCGTCGCACCATGACCAACGGCTCAGTCAAGACGTTCAAAAGCAAGGCTTTCGGTTTTGACCAGCCGACGCAGCTTCCCCGGGATGCGGCGGAGCACGAGCGTTGGCAGACCGCGAACCGCGCGTGGTGGGAAGCCGCGCCGATGCGCTATGACTGGCGTGCGGAGCTCGATGAGAGGGTAGGGACGAAGGCCTATTTTCAGGAAATTGATCGCCGCTTCATTGAGTCAGCGAAAGGCTATTTGTCCTCCCGGCGAATTCCGTTCGACGATCTCATTCCGTTTGCCGAATTGGGCGACAAAAATGTGCTCGAGATCGGAGTTGGCCACGGCACCCACGCCCAGCTTTTGGCGCCGCACTGCCGATCGTTCGTTGGCATTGATTTAACGAGGACTGCGGCTGCGATGACAGCGAAGCGGTTCGCCCTGTTTGGCATGCCAGGATCGGTGTTGCAGATGGATGCTGAGCGCTTGGCGTTTGCTGACGCCAGCTTTGATTACATCTGGAGCTGGGGCGTCATTCACCATTCGGCTGACACTCGGCGCGTGCTGGTGGAAATGCATCGGGTATTGCGACCCGGAGGCGGTTGCACGCTGATGGTCTATTACCGATCGTGGTGGAATTATTATGTGTCAGGCTTCCTGCGCCGGGCATTTTTGGCTTTGCGTCGCGGTATTCATCAAGCGAGCGCGAGCAACACTGATGGCGCAATTGCACGATATTACACACCGATGGAATGGCGAGCGCTGACCAAAGATCTGTTTGTGTCGCGATCGATCCGAATCTATGGAATGAAAAGCGACCTTGTGCTTTTGCCCTATGGTAGGCTGAAGCGCGCCGTCATGACCATACTGCCGAATTCTTTAGCGCGATTTATGACTGGGCGTCTGCGCATGGGGTCATTTCTGGTCGCAACCATGGACAAGCCGAAGCGACAATGACGACACTGGCAATATTACTCTAGGGTGTCGGTCAAAATCTCATGTGCGGCATCGCTGGAATTTACGCTTATCATTATGCAGCGAACCCGATCGACTTGAGCGAACTGCGCACGATCCGCGATCACATGGCAAGGCGCGGTCCGGATGGCGACGGCGAATGGCTGTCGCGCGATGGTCGAATTGGCTTTGGTCATCGGCGGCTTGCCATCATCGATCTGTCCGCTGCTGGTGCGCAGCCGATGGTCAGCATCGACGGCAAGACGGTCATCACCTTTAACGGCGAAATCTACAATTACAAATCGCTGCGCGCCGATCTGGAAGCAAAGGGAGAGGTCTTTCGCACGCAGTCGGATACCGAGGTCCTGCTCCATCTCTACGCCCGCAAAGGCGCGGCCATGGTGGACGATTTGCGCGGGATGTTTGCGTTCGGCCTGTGGGATGGCGAAAAGCAGGCGCTGTTGCTCGCTCGCGATCCGTACGGCATCAAGCCACTCTATTACGCCGACGACGGTTGGACGATCCGGTTTGCTTCCCAGGTCAAGGCACTGGTGTCAGGCCGCCACGCAGGCCTCGATCCGGACCCGGCCGGCTGGGCTGGCTTCTTTTTGTTCGGAAGCGTGCCCGAGCCGTACACCGTCTATCGTGACATTCGCGCGCTGCCTGCCGGCTCGACGCTATGGATAGATGGCGACGGACCGTACAAGCCGCAGAGCTTTTTTTCGATTGCCGAAACCTTCGTGACGGCGGAGCGTGCGCCAGCACACGCCGATGATGCGCCAAGGCGGATTCGCACGGCGTTGCTTGACAGCGTGCGTCATCACCTGGTCGCCGACGTTCCGGTCGGCATTTTCCTTTCTTCCGGTATCGATTCTGGCTCCTTGCTCGGCTTGATGCGCGATGCCGGGCAGCAAGATATCCACGCTATCACGCTCGGTTACGAAGAGTTTCGTGAACGGCACGAGGACGAAACGCCGCTTGCGAGTATCGTTGCGAAACAATACGGCGCCAAGCACAGCGTGCGAATGGTGACACGAGAAGAATTCGGTGCCGAGCTACCGAAAATTTTCGAAGCGATGGATCAACCGACTATTGATGGCATCAATACCTGGTTCGTCAGCAAAGCGGCCCGCGAGGAGGGTCTCAAAGCTGTTGTTTCCGGTCTCGGTGGCGACGAGCTCGTTGGCGGCTATCCATCATTCAACGATGTACCGCGGTGGGTGAAATCGGCTCGGCTGAGTTCGTGCATCCCGTTTTTGGGGGAAGCGGTTCGCCGCGCGCTTTCGGCAGTCGACGGCCTAGTACCGCTACACCATCCCAAGTTTGCTGGATTTCTCAAATATGCGAGTAGCTACGCTGGCGCTTATTTCTTACGGCGCGGCATATTCATGCCATGGGAAATCTCTGACCTGATGAATCGCGAATTCATCCGCGAGGGGCTGCGACGGCTTGATCCCGTCAAACACATCACGGAGGTTCTAAAACCAGGACTGCGAACGGCATGGAGCAAAGTGGCGACCCTCGAAGCCTGTCTCTACTTGCGCAACCAACTCCTGCGCGACGCAGACTGGGCGAGCATGGCTCATTCACTTGAAGTCCGGGTCCCGTTCGTCGATGCGGTTTTGCTCAAAGCGGTGGCGGCCGATTTTGCCGCCTTGCCTGCCGCGGCAGGAAAACAGCTTCTGGCCGCAGCGGCGAGCGTGGCCTTGCCGGATCAAATCCTCGCACGCGCCAAGTCCGGGTTCGGCACGCCGATCGAACATTGGCTCAAAGCCGACGAGCGTATCCGGCACTGGCAAAAGGTACCGCGACTGCGCACCGCCAATTGCCCGTGGGCACGGCGCTGGGCTTACCAAATAGCGCAGGCCTAGTCGCATTCGGTCCATGAAGGTTCTGGCGCTGGTCACCGATGCGTTTGGCGGATCTGGCGGTATCGCACAGTACAACCGTGATCTCGTCGCAGCGCTGGCCCAATGTTCCGGTTCCGGAGGAATCATCATCTTGTCGCGGCGTGGCAATAACACTGCCGTTCCGACGGGGCCCTATGTGCGTCAACTTAAGATTCACAAGAATCAAATTGTCTACGCGTTCGTTGCGCTCAGCACGGCGGTGCGGCGCGGTCCGTTTGATTTTGTTTACTGTGGACACTTGCATCTGGCGCCACTTGCCGCATTTCTAGCTTGGCTCCTCGGCATTCCATTGTGGCTACAGCTGCATGGTTGGGAAGCTTGGGAGAACCCGCGCCGAACCGAGCGCTGGGCGGCCGAACGGGCCAAGCTCGTCACCTCGGTCAGCCGTTATACCCGACGGCGCTTTTTGTCCTTGATCGGCATCGATCCATCGCGAGTGCGGGTGTTGCCAAATACCGTTGCGCCGAGTTTCGTTCCTGGGATTAAATCGGCCGCACTTCTTGATCGATACGGGTTGCGTGGCAAACGCGTGTTGCTGACGGTCGGACGGCTCGATCCCCTTGAGCGCCGCAAGGGCCACGACAAGATCATCGAGGTACTGCCGGAAGTTGCTAAGACCAATGCTGATGTCGTCTACCTTGTCGTCGGCGAAGGCAAAGATCAAACCAGGCTGGAAGCGCTGGCGCGTCAGCTCGGCGTAGAGAAGATGGTATTATTTGCCGGCAGGATTGAGCCCGACGGGTTGCCGGAGTTGTACAGACTCGCCGATCTCTTCGTCATGCCAAGCACGCAGGAAGGCTTCGGCATTGTCTTTCTTGAAGCAGCGGCGTCGGGCGTCCGCGCGATCGGGGGCAATGCCGATGGCAGCATCGACGCGCTGGCAGATGGCGCCGTGGGAACGGTCATAGATCCCACAAATACCGCGGTACTCATTCAGGCGATCAAGGACGGGCTCGCGGGCGGCGGACCGGATCCTGCCGAAGTTCGCCGTTTTGCCTTTGCCAACTTTGCGAGCCAGGTCCGGGAACTGATCAGCCGCGATTTGTTATGCGCGACAGAAAGTGCCACGGCATGAATGGCGCTGTGAAAGTGTTGATGGGTCGGTTTCGCGCAACCCGTTCCGAGGCGCCGCCGCCGAGCGTGACACGGCTTGTCATCGAACCAGGCATGACCGCCAAAAATTACTGGCGGGACCTCTGGCACTATCGCGAATTGGTCTATTTCCTGGCCTGGCGCGACACCGTGGTGCGCTACAAGCAAACGGCAATCGGCGTCGCCTGGGCGCTCATTCGACCGGCCCTGACCATGCTGGTCTTTGTCGGATTTCGCCGTTTGGTCGGCCTTCACCCCGGCACGGTGCCCGACCCGATCCTGGTGTTTGCGGCGGTTCTACCCTGGCAGTTTTTTTCGAGCGCGCTGTCGGATGCATCATCAAGCTTGATCGGCAGTGCCAATCTCATCACCAAAGTCTATTTCCCACGGTTGTTGATTCCGGTCGCGGCGGTTACAACCACGCTGATCGATTTCGCCATTACATTCGCGTTGCTGCTCATCCTGATGCTGTGGTATCAGTTCCTGCCCGGATGGCAAATCGTAGCGTTACCATTTTTTGTGCTGCTGACATTTGGTTCATCGCTTGGCATCGGTTTGTTATTCGCTGCACTCAATGTCGAGTATCGCGACTTTCGCTATATCGTTCCGTTTATTGTGCAGTTTGGACTTTTCGTCTCGCCGATTGCGTTTAGCACGACAAATGTACCGGAACATTGGCGAACGCTCTATGCGCTCAATCCGCTGGTCGGAATCATTGACGGTTTTCGCTGGTCGCTGCTCAATGGTCATACTCCGCTCGATTTCAGCGCGGTTGCAATTTCGGCGGCAGTCACCAGCGCGGCGATCATCGTCGGCGTCTGGTACTTCCGGCGAATGGAATCAAGTTTCGCCGACGTCATATGACCACACCATTCGAGCGCGGGTCGATCGCTATCCAATCACGCGCATCCACGCGGCCGCGACGTATCCTACTGATCAGTGCTGCGATCATCTTATTGGCTGGTTTCGCCTGGTTGGATCGTATCGCCCTGTTGCGCGGCGCCACCAACCTTTGGATTGTCTCCGATCAACCCGCGGCAGCGGATGCGGCAGTCGTGTTGGGCGGCGGTATCGACTATCGGCCGTTCGCGGCCGCAGACTACTATCAGCAAGGCTTGGTGCCAAAAATCCTAGTGTCGGACGTCGGCTTGAGCCGGTCAGAGGAATTGGGAGTCTATAAGCCTACCGTCCAAGCTATTCGCGAGGTCTTAGACAAGCTCGGCGTACCGGCCTCGGCAATCGAAATTTTCGGACATCAGCTGACCAACACTTATGCCGAGGCCAATGCACTTCATGATTGGGTGCGTCGCAGCGGGGCCCACCGTATCATGGTGCCAACGGACGCTTTTTCGGCCCGCCGCGTGCGATGGACCATGCAACATGTGTTTGGCAATGACGCCACGATCGTGGTTCCGGTGGTCGAATCTATCAACTTTCACAGCGACGACTGGTGGCGAAGTGCGGAAGGTGTCGTCGGATTTCAAAACGAAGTGATCAAATACATTTATTACCGCATCCGCTACTGAATCAAAAATGTCAGATCTAGCTATCAGCGTCGAAGGGATCGGCAAGAAATACCGAATCCGTCACCAACGCCGTGAACGCTATGTGGCGTTGCGCGACGTTATCGCTGAACGAGTTGTAAATATCTTGAGAGGCAAGGTCCGCCCTGGAGGATCCGTTATTGAGGATTTTTGGGCATTGAAGGACATATCCTTCAATGTCAGGCGGGGCGAAGTCATTGGTGTGATCGGCCGCAACGGCGCCGGCAAATCGACGTTGCTGAAGCTCATCAGTCGCATCACCGAACCCAGTCAGGGGCGCATCGAGCTCGAAGGCCGGGTCGCCAGCATGCTTGAGGTCGGCACCGGCTTTCATCCCGAACTGACGGGTCGCGAGAATATTTTTCTCAACGGTGTGATCCTTGGAATGCGGCACGCTGAGATCAAACGCCGTTTTGACGAGATCGTTGCGTTCTCCGGAGTCGAGGAATTTCTCGACACGCCGGTCAAGCGGTTTTCTTCTGGTATGTATGTGCGTTTAGCGTTCGCAGTCGCTGCTCATCTCGAGACCGAGATTTTGATCTTGGACGAAGTGTTGGCGGTCGGCGACGCTGAATTCCAGAAGCGTTGCCTCGGCAAGATGTCGGAGGTCGCACAGGGGGGCCGGACGGTGTTGTTCGTCAGCCATAACATGGGCGCGATCCGTCGCCTCACACAGCGCTGCGTTCTCCTAGACCAAGGCCGAGTCAGGATGTACGGCCCTCCGCAGGAGGCGATCGAGTGTTATTTGCAAAAGGCAAGTGAAGGCGTGGCGCACGGATTATTCGTGCGCGACAAACCACCGACCGCGAATCGCCCATTCTATGTCGAGCGAGTTATAACCAAGCGCGAAGATGACGGGGACCCGGTCAGTCAGTTCGACTGCGATCATCGGATCTTGATCTCCATCGACTACACGGCAACGCGGCCGGTTGCGGGACTCTTTGGTTTTCTACAGCTGCATCGGCTCGACGGCAGCGTTGTGTACGAGGGCGACAGCACCGATACCGGCGTCAATCCGTTCGACGGATTGCCCGCGGGTTCCGGCACCGCCTGCATCACAATCCCGGAGCGCATTCTGGGTGCCGGCACTTACCAGATTTCGTTGAGCTTCTTCTCCGGCTCTGATCCCGCTGGTCCTAACGTCGACCTCCCGGGAATTGTCGGGGAGTTCACGCTTGACGACACTAGCACCCGCCGCGGCAATCGCCGCGCCGGTTACCTCAGCATGAGGCTGCCGTGGCAGATCATTGCCGCCGACCAATGATTTAAGCTGCCGCCAACTTTACCTGATGGAGCTTGGCTAATCGCGACCAGGAGAGATTGACGTGATGGTGTTTCGATATCGCGGTCAGGATCGGGGGCTCAAAAGTTCATGTTGGGACACGACTTGGTCGCGAATGACCGCTTTCACATAAATATTCCAAACTAAATATCCGCAGGTCGGTTTTGGTTTCGTCCCGTTATCGTCGGCGAAAGAAAAATTGGCAGAAAATCGCAAACACTTGAACATTGCTGTACTTTGCGGTGACACGAGCCACAAGGGCGGCCTTGAAGTGATGTGCTTCGAAGTGGTTCACGAAATGAAAAGGAGGGGGCACCGCGTATTGCTGATCTATGGTAGCGAGGGAACTGGGTTCGAACTCTATGAAAAAGCCGCGTCAGCCGCCTACAAAATAAGATTGGCTCCTTTAGGTCTCCGGAATCCCGTTTCTTCTGCAACCCTGATATCGCGACTTTTGCGCCTCATTAGGAGGGAGCACATAGATCTTCTTTTTTCAACGAACATTGGAAACCTGAGGACAACGGGAGTACTGCGGCTGCTCACAGGGGTTCCTGCAGTATACCATTTCGGTCTTGTGTGCGGCCCAGATCCTCGTATCGACAGCTTTACGCGCTGGGCTATCCGGCGCACGTCGTTAGCGATCGCGCCTACTATTCGCGTTGCTGAGTCCTGGCAAGCCGCCAGGGCGGCCGCAGAATGGATGGAAGTCTGCCCGAATTGGACAGACACCGATAGGTTTCGACGACTTGGCCGGCAAGAGCGACAGGAGAGACGACAATCGCTCGGAATAAGTCCTGATGATCCAGTAGTTATATACGTTGGAAGATTGTCGGCGCAGAAAGGTATTCCAATCCTGTTGGAGGCTGCGAAGCGCTTAGCCGCAAGAGGGATCAAGTTTTCGCTGGTGCTAATTGGAGATTTGGAGAGTTCGTATAAGGAAGACTTCGACCTATCCATTGGCGCGTTGAAACTCGGCAAGTGTCGGTTTCACATCATTCCTCAAATCAACAACCCGCAAGATTATCTTTCTGTTGCAGACGTTGCCGTTGTGCCAGGGAGCGCGCCGGAGGCATTTGGGTTGACTCTTATAGAGGCGATGTCGTCCGAGCTTCCAACAATCGCACCAAACGCCAACAGCTTTGCAGAGATACTGGGTCCTGAAAATGCCGATCTTTTATTTGCTCCTAGATCGATCGAAGAATGCGCTGAATTGCTCAAGAAATGGATTTGCGCGGACGATGCATCTCGGTTGGCACGCGGTCGACAACTGCGAGCAAGGGTCTTGCGTGACTATTCGGCCAAAAATGCAGTACGTTACGAACACCTATTTTTCAGCGTCGCTAAACGTAGCTCCGGATTAGCTAACTAAACCGACATCAATTAATTAGCTGCTTCGCCAATCAAGTCATTCGCTATCTTGCGGTCAGGGACCTGACGATACGCTCGGGTTCTGGTGCTCTACTGCTGTCTGTCGTTGATTAACTTCGGCATATCACAAAAGGGTTTGGAGTTATGATTGCACCATTGCTTCCGGGTCCCATTTGGACCCTGAACCGCGTTGCACCGATAGACGGATCCACCGAAGTACTACCCGCGAGTGATCAAGCACCTTGATTCTGAATCTCTTTTACGAAGAGCCAGAAGGCGACCGCTGGGTACTGCTCGATCGCCATCCGCGGCGTATCGTTCGCCGGATGCTCCGTGGAGTGCCGCAGCCAGGCGGGCAACAACGCGTGTTTCTGAACCTCTGCGCCGGTCTCGATCGCATCGGCGTCACATACCGAATCAATGACTACGATTATGCCAGAAAGCATCCGGCAGAGTTGGCATGCATTATCGGCAAGCCACACGTTCTCGATAAAGTGGAGTGGAAAAATCCGATTTTGTTCGGTGCCGCGGTTTTCTCGCATCCGAGCGACGACCCAAATTTGCTCGAAAGAAGGCCAGTGAGAAGCATTCTCGTTCCCGGCAATTGGATGAAGGAGATGTGGCGGCCGATTTGGGATGAACAGATTTTTGTTTGGCCGGTCGGAATTGATGTTGATCTTTGGCGACCAGTAGAAACGGCGAGAAAACAGATTGACGTGCTCCTCTATGACAAAGTGAGATGGGACCATGATTATCATGAAGGTTCGCTAATCGAGCCCATCCGACGCAGACTGCGGGAGTTCGGCAAATCCTTCCACGAAATGCGATACGGGTTTTATAAGGAGCAAGAATTTCAAGAGGCGCTCGTCCGCTGTCGGGTCATGATCTTTCTGTGCGAGCATGAGACGCAAGGAATTGCATATCAGCAGGCGCTATCCTGCGGCGTTCCGATCCTGGCTTGGGATCGCGGGGGCTTTTGCCAGGATCCAGCCCTTTACCCACATCGCGTGAAGTTCGGGCCGGTAAGCTCTGTACCGTATTGGGACAGTCGATGTGGCAAAAAGTTTGCCTCAATCGGGGAATTCGACGAAACCTGGACCCAATTCTGGGATGAGTTTAAAAATCAATATTATGATCCGAGGAGTTATATCCTCGAAAAACTAACGTTGGAAAAATGCGCGGAAAAATACGTGCGCCATGCGCGTAGTATAAAGTGACTACAGCGAGAAAAAGCGCCGAACTGTCGTGCTAAATCTCGGTTATAATTTTTTTTCGCGTCTTCCAGACTTCAAAGGAAAAGCGAAAATCGAGTCGCTTTTGCGGCGTCAGCGTGCCCCGCAAGTTTCGAAAATTGCTCGCGGGCTGCTCATGGAGCTTGATCTGGAGGAATGGCTTCAAATTGATCTCCACCGGACCGGACTCCTTGAACCTCGGACAAGCGCGTTGTTCGAGCGTGTCCTGCAGGCTGGCGACACTTATGTGGATGTGGGTGCACATGTTGGCTACCACTCCCTGCTTGCCAGACAGTTGGTCGGCCCGACAGGGCACATATATGCGATCGATCCCCAGCCCTATAATTGCGGCAAGATCCTAACAAATGCAGAGCTCAACGGATTTAGAAATCTCGTTGTGGTTGCCGCCGCGGTCGGTGAAAACAATGACTTCATTGCACTACAAAGTCAGTCACGTCGAGACCGTTCGCGTCTGTCCCTAGTCGACTCTGGTATTAATGACGGGACGCTAACGTTCATTGTCCCAAAGATCACGCTGGCATGGCTGCTTAAAACTTGCAAAATTGATCGCGTAGATTTGCTAAAAATCGATGTGGAAGGCTACGAAGACGAGGTGTTGCGGGGCGCCGGCGACGCGCTCAGATTGGTACGAAATGTGATCTTAGAAATTTTACCCAGCAAAGACGCCAAGACGGTCCGTGCGATCGAAAAGGAAATGCATGCCCAGGGCTTCCGGATGTTCGATGTAGAAGGCGCGGAATGGAGCCGAGGGCGGCCCTCTATTGAGAACAACGTGTGGGCTCGGCGGCAAACCATTTGAGCTTTGGGCAGCACGGGGGCGTCAGTCTGCCGGAGATTCGAACAGCGGCGACCGTGAGGCAAAAAGTACGTATTAGCATTGCACGCTTTTGGGCCAGCGCGACTTTCGAGGAAATTGTCGAGACCATTCTGACTGACTTGGAGCCGTTCTTCGAATTTGAAGAGTCTGATTCGCCGGATGTGCTCCTTTACGGGCCCTATGCCGGAAAAATGCCGAAGGGTGATTTCATTCGGGTGTTTATCGGTTGCGAAAATATGCGGCCGATTATGAGCGAATGCGACTTCGCCTTCGGCGTGCTCCACGAGGAATATGTTGCTCATCCACGCTACATGCGCCTCGCGCGCTGGGGAGACGATTCCCATCTCATACAGCAAGACGGGGACTGGCAGGAAATCCTGAAGGCGAAAACGCGATTTTGCGTTTTCCTCTACGGCAACCGGTTCTACTATCGCGAGGCGTTCTTCCGCGCTCTGTCGAGCTACAAATCGATTGATGCGCCGGGGCGCTCAATGAACAACATGCCGGCCATCGATCCAGTGCTGGGCCAATACGATTGGAAGAGAAAAGTCGACTTTCTCCGGGCCTATAAATTCGTCATTGCCTTCGAGAACGGCTCGTCGCCGGGTTACAATACCGAAAAGCTCAGCCATGCCATCGAAGCCGATTGCGTGCCGATCTACTGGGGCGACCCCGAAATAGCTCGTTCGTTCAATGTGCGGCGGTTCATCAACGCGCACGACTACCTGCCGAGGCCCCGCCAATTCGTTCCGCGGCTGCCTTACGTGCCGCATTCGATTAGCGCAACGCGCGAGCCGACCTTCCAACAACGGCTCTCACGACGCTTCAATCGCGCGGCGAGCGACCTCGAGCAGCGCCTGTGGGCCGCCTCAGGATTCGATACTCTAGTCAACCGAGTTATCGCGGTCGACCGCGACGACGATGTCTATCTGAGCTATTTGCGCGAGCCGTTCTTCGTCGGTAACCGGCCAGCAGATCGATCGGCCTGGATAGCGCGCTGGAAGCAAATTTTTGCGTTGCATCAAATGGCACATGACGATCTTCTATCCGCCCAACCGACTCGTTGAGTTGAACGTCAAACGGGCGTAAGCGACCCGCCGCAGTGATGCTGTGGGCTAGCCGAAGAGACGATCCTTAATCGTTTGTGCGAATGAGATTACGCGGGTTAATTTGCCCTGCTCAAACCAGTCGCGTAGCGATGCTGAAAGCGAAATCTTTGCCTTTATTGGGCCTGGGTTCCTAATCACTAAATCATACCATACAATATCGTATAGGTGGGGTGGGCGGAGCGGCGGTTTACTCAATTTCCATGATTTGTCGAACCCCGTGCAATGCAAAACGGCATTTGAAGGAAACGTTCCCATTCGTAAGAACGGGTGATGCTGGGCTGCGGCGGACCAAACGTCCGGAGGGCCTATACCGATTGGCTGCGGCTCGCGGTCTTGAAGCAGCGCATTCAGAATGTCTTGGTCGGAGCAGGGAAAGTCGATGTCCGTGAATGGGGCACCTGGCGCCGCAAGCGTGGAGCGAATTAATGCATGCCATTCCTCAATCAGGGTACGATCCCGCTCAAATTCACACGCGAACAGGCCCGCATTGAAATAATGACTCGGCCAATGTTGGGGACGCGTGGGTCGGCCCAATCGCTTCGCCCACCGGTGCCGTCGATAGTCGCTCGATGAGATTAGATGCTCGACTGCAACCACCGGTCCCGATTCGAGCCAACCTTCAAGCCTCGCCAAAAATGTTGGATCGGTGATTACCGTGTCCGCATCCAGAAAAGCGAAATGCTCGCTCGGATACTTCAACAGCAACTCTGTCTTCCGGTTTCCTGGCCAGTACTCACTTGGGCCGAGGGAGTGAAATACAATTCCTTCCAATGCCTGCTTAGAAATCGAGAGCGGCTCCGGACTGCCAATATGAATTGGTCCTGAGAAACCATTCCGACGCGCTGAATTGACCATCGCGGCAATCGCCGGGACGTATCCCTCATCGGCAAACGTATAGAGCGCCAGCGTCATTCGCCACCCCGCAAAAAATCGGTCCAGTGGTGTACAGCGCCCCACACGCGCACAGCCGACCGTGAGAAGATATCAGAATTTTTCAATTCGTGCGGAGATAAACACTGGGCCAATTGAATGAGCAACACCGCGCGAAGGCTTTTCCGCTTTTCGATAGGCTCGGGCTGCAAGTCCGTCGAGCCTCCATCGAACTGTAATTAACGACCCCATATAGCCACTACCGGCCTATGCGCTGCCCCACTCTTTCCGAGCTACCTGCGGCGCCTCAAGGCAGAACCGGCTGGCCCTGGACTGTCGAAAGCCAGCAATTCCCCGGTACCATGCCGGACGGTAGGCCCTGGCCACGCATCTCCATTGTCACGCCGAGTTACAATCAAGCACAATTCATCGAAGAAACTATCCGTTCGGTGCTGCTACAAGGTTACCCGGAACTCGAATACATCCTCATCGATGGGGGCTCGAGTGAGGGCACCGTCGAGATAATACAGAAGTACGCGCAATTCCTGACCTACTGGATCAGCGAACCAGATCGCGGGCAGACACACGCCATCAACAAGGGCCTCACGCGCTGCAGCGGAATGATTTTCAACTGGATTAATTCCGATGATGTTCTCGCGCCAGGCGCCTTGAAGCGCGTAGCCACGTTGATCGCAGAACACGATGCGCTGGCCGGCGCCGTGGTCAATTTCGGCGCAGGGCCCAGGACAACTATTAAAAATCAGATGCTGACGGCAGCAGAATTAATAGCGACGCCAAAATTTCACCAGCCAGGAATATGGCTCAGAAGAGAATATGTAGTCGACTGCGGCGGTATTGATGAATCTTATCACTTCTATTTCGACTGGGATTTGTTAGTTCGATATTTTGCCTCATTTCCTGCCGTTTTTTATACCGATGATGTTCTCTCCTACTTTCGTCTGCACCCGAATTCCAAAAGCGGTATGGGGCAATGGGTTGAATATGAGCAAGAACGCACGCAGATTTTGAAGAAGCTCATTGCCACACCCGACCTCGGGAGCATTCACGGTAAGTGCTCTCTACGTCTACGCCGGGATGCGTGGTGGCGGCAGTTGCGCGAGATCGGAGATCGTCCCCACCAGACTAACTGGAGGAAAATCATAGATATCAGCATCGGTGCGCTAATGGATCCCCGCGTAAGATTCGATCGCTTTACAGCGGGAGCCGTCAAAGCCCTGCTAATACGCTCCGCACAATAGCTCGGGCGTTTTGATGCTGGACCTTCGACAGCTGGTCTGAGCGACAGAAGAACAATGTTTGGTGCGTGTCGTCATCAAACGGCGTGAATTTGCATGACTCCGTTAGTGTCGATTGTCATCCCTTGTCGCAATGGCGCGGCATGGCTGAGTGAGAACATCCGATCTTGCCTCAACCAGAGTTGGAGCAATTTGGAGATCATCGTCATTGATAATGCCTCGACTGATAACAGTCTTGCAGTGGCTCGCACTTTCGAGCGCCACGGCGTTATTGTGCTTCAATGTGATTGGCAGGGCGCGAGCACTGCGCGAAACTTCGGACTGGAGCGCGCCAACGGAGATTTAATTCAGTTTCTCGATGCCGATGACGTACTGCATACCGACAAGATTCGAATTCAGGTCGAGCGGCTTGCTGCGGCCCCTCCCGACGCGGTGGCGTCGAGCGCTTGGGCGCGCTTCCGGGATAGCCCGAGCGAAGCAGTCTTCGTGCCCGAGCCTGTCTGGCGCGATTTCACGCCCGAAGAATTTCTAATTGCGTCATGGCTCGGCGGCGGGATGATGCCAAATTTCGCCTGGCTTACGCCACGCACGCTCATCGAGCGTGCTGGGCCCTGGGACGAGACGCTTAGTCTTAATGATGACGGCGAATTCTTCAGCCGCATTGTGCTCGCAGCCTCGAGCGTGGCGTGCTGTCTGAACGCGCGGGGATATTATCGTGGCGGGCATTACACGTCCCTCAGCCGGCGCCGCGATCGGGAGGCACTATCTTCGGCTTATGCGGCGACTGATCTGTCCTGCGGATATTTACTGCGGCGTTGCACTTCCGAGCGGGCGCGGCAGGCTTGCGCTGCGCACTACCAGCGCTTCGCCTATGATGCCTATCCGGATGCGCCCGACCTAGTCGCCAAAGCGGAGCGACGCGCGATCGAGCTTGGGGGTAGCACACTTAAGCCCGGCGGCGGACCAGGCTTTCAGCTGCTCTCTCGCGGATTCGGCTGGAAGTGCGCCAAACGCTGTCAGGTGGCGTGGCACAAGCTCCGGCAGGCCACTGCAGTGACGCAATGACGTGCAGCTATGGGGCGCGTGTTGTCCTGCTGAGCGGCAACAGCCTTTGTCACAATCCGCGGGTCTTCAAAGCGGCCGTTGCACTCAGCCGTGCCGGCTGCGATGTGCAGGTGCTCGGCGTTTGGCTAGAGCCGGACCTGAAAACGCGAGACCAAATCCTGATTGAGGGCGCACCATTTCGCTTCGTGCCGGTGCTCGATTGCACCCTGTCTGGTTTTCCTGACGCTGCGGCGCAGATTTTGCGCCGAGTGTGGAACAAAACCGCCAATGCGCTGCATGGATTAGCCGGATGGGAAAGCATGCAGCAATTGGGGGTCAGCGTTCGATCGATGACCGTGCGCGCGACTTCCATGGCAGCTGATCTGTTCATCGCCCACTCCGAGCCGGCGCTTCAGGTTGCAGCGGATCTTATGCGCGGCGGAAGGCGCGTGGGCGTCGATATGGAGGACTGGTTCTCCGAGGATCTGCTGCCCGAAGCCCGAAAGAGGCGCCCGTTAGGGATACTTCGTCGACTGGAAAGGGACCTGCTTGTTGCCGGCGATTACACGTCATGTACCTCTCGCGCTATGAGCGAGGCCTTGGCCGGCGAGTACGGCTGCAAACCGCCGACGGTGATTTACAACGCCTTCCCTTGGGCAGAGCGGCAAAGCCTCGACGGCTTGCGCAAAGATCGGCGGGACGGGAGCGTTCCGTCGCTGTGCTGGTATTCACAGACGCTCGGTCCCGGCCGCGGACTAGAGGATCTCGTCGCCGCGTTACCACTTCTACAGCACGACCTAGAAGTTCATTTACGTGGCCGCCCCACCGCCGGAATGGAGGACCGCTTGCGATCCAAACTGCCCGAGCGATGGCAAAAGCGGCTGTTCTTCCATTCGCAGGTGCCTAACAATGAACTCATTTCGCGGGTCGCGGAACACGACATCGGCTTTGCCGGAGAGGAGAAGTATTGCCGAAGCCGTGACCTGACGGTCACAAATAAGATTCTCCACTATCTTCTTGGCGGGCTCGCTATTGTGGCGAGCGACACGGCAGGCCAACGGGAAGTTTCTATGCAGGCGGAAGGCGCGATCGAACTTTATCCAGCCGGAAATCCGCAAGCGTTGGCACGGGCGCTCGATTCGTTTCTCGCTTCACCCAAGCGTCTGCAACACGCAAAGGCCGCCGCATTGCAGGCGGCGGAGCGGAGGTTTTGCTGGGAAAAACAGGAGCAGGCCTTACTAGAGGGCGTCGATCGAGCCGTGCATAGTTGTTAGCAAATCCAAAGAACCTTTTATGAAAACAATCAGCCGCGTGCTCCTGATCATCTGCGACACCTCATGGATGCACACCCATCTGGTCGCGAGTTGGCGCATGACCGGCGCTACAGTTGTGGTGGAAGATTTCGGCTCCACAATGGGTCGCGGCTGGGACGCCGCTGGCGAACTGCAATATCGCGAGCGCAACGCCCGATGGCGAAAAACCGCTTCTGAGATGACGGCTACAGGCGGCCTCGACCTAGTCTTTCTCGTTGCCCTCGATGACGTTCTCGAAGATGAAACGTTGATTCACTTCCGCAGCCTCGGCGCGAAGCTGGTTTTGTACCACGTCGACATGCTCTCGCAATGGTACCGATGCATTCGGTCGAGCCGGGTCATGGATCTGATCTGCTGCGCCTCCGCCGATCACATCGAATATTTTCGCAAACACGGCCTCCGCACGCTGCAATTCGGCTTTGGCGTAGTTCCACAGTCATCGATCGAGCGGCGGCCGGAAGCAATCCCGTACGACGGTGTGCTATACCTCGGCTCACCATGGCCCTATCGGCAACTGGTTCTCAGCCGCATCGCCGAAGCCGGGCTGCCGTTGCGAGTCTACGGTAACAATTGGCATTCCTCCGCTCCGTGGCCTTCCACCTCAGGCGCGGCTAGAAAACTGGCGCACGATCTGAGTTGGTATCTACTTCCGCGGCTGCGTGAGGAAGGATTGCCGCTCGTTGGCCGCATGGTCCGGCGCGTGATCAACCGAAACCAGTCGATCGTGCACCTCGACGAATTTCCTTCCGGAGTGATTTGTGGGCGTTACGAGACGGACCAGTTCGGATCATTGGTCCGCGCGGCGGCAATCAACCTCGGCTTTACCCAGATGGATATTGATCCTCGCCGCGAGTATCCGCGGCAGATCCGCCTGCGCGATTTCGAAATTCCCGCTGTCGGTGGATTTTATCTGGCGCAATCCTGTCCCGAGCTTTCGCTGTACTACGATATCGGTCGCGAGATCGCGGTTTGGGATCGCTTGGAGGACCTGCTTGACATCATCCGCCACTATCTGGCGCGACCGGACGAACGTACCAGCATCGCCGATGCGGGGCGGCGACGGGTATTGCACAATCACACCTGGCTGCACCGCTTTACTCGCATGGCCGCAGAACTCGGCATGCGCTTGCCGGTGCAGACCGAATCCGAGCTCAGCGTCGCGTGAGACGCCGTGTCCTCGTCGTCGCCAGCAGCTATAGGCCGGCCATGCTGGCGGATATGCAGCGAGCCCGGGCACTAGCATGGGAGCTGCCGGCGCTCGGCTGGGACGTCGAAATTCTTACCCCAGCAGCCGTCGAGGTGCGACAAGATGCGATCGAACCAAATGGGGACGGCTTCTTCGCCGCGGACACGCCTGTACACGAAGTGCACACCTGGTTTCCAGTTCTGTTCCGCCTTTTGAGTTTGCAGTCGGGTCCGTGGCGCTGGTGGCTTCCGATGTTTTGGCGCGGTCGCGCCCTGCTTGCATCAGGACGTTTCGATTTAATCTACTTTTCGACCACATGCTTCAATCTCGTAACCCTTGGTCGCGTTTGGAAGCGAGAGTTTGGTGTTCCTTATGTGATCGATTTTCAGGATCCATGGGCGTTGCCGAACTACGGCTTCCCTCGCACTGGCTGGAAGGCACGCTTGTCCGCGCGACTTGACCCCATCATGGAGAAGACGGCCGTTTTGAACGCCGCTGGAATAGTCGCTGTATCTGATTCCTATATCGCCATGTTGACGAAGCAATACGCCGCTCGATCGCCGATCTGCTTGAGTGACAGCCGCCGAGCCGTCATTCCATTTTGTGCACTTGAACGCGATTTCGCCGAGGCAGATGGGGAATGCTCCGATACCGAAACGCGGCGGTCAGGGGAGTTGGCGTTGCACTACGTGGGCGCTGGCCCGATGATGCGAAAATCTTTTTCCCTGATCTGCCAAACATTGTCGTATCTCCGTTCTCGTGGGGACGACCTAGCTCAACGGGTGCGCATTCGGCTCTTTGGTACCGGTGTAACTGGTCAACGCACGGGCATCACACCTCTGGTTGCCGCCGCGTGCGAATTCGGCATTGGCGATCTCGTCGAGGAACAGCCAGAACGCATTCCCTATCGGCGCGCACTTGAACTCGTGCTTAAGGGCGACGGCTTGCTCATTCTCGGCGTCGATGACGCCGGTTACGTCCCGTCGAAACTGATCAGCTATGCGCTGTCGGGAAAACCGCTTCTTGCTTCGCTGCGCAAGGATGGAGCGGCTTACAATCAATTGCAGGCGAGTCCGCAACTCGGTTTCTCGCTCTGGTTCGATGCAACAGGGCCAATGCCGTTAAAGGATGCGGCAACAATTATGAGGCATTTTCTTAAGGAGGTGGCAGATCGCACCCGCTTCGACCGCCGTGGAATGCTTAAGGGATATCTTGGACCCGCTATGGCGCGACGGCATGTCGAAATTTTCGAAGCTTGTCTCGCGAGTCAAAAGAAATGTGCTGTTGATGGCGCGGCGTAAGGTACGACTCGCGATCGTCGTCTCGCATCCTATTCAATACTTCGTTCCGCTGTATCGAAATCTGGCGCGGCGCGACGATATCGAGGTCAGAGTTTATTTCACTTGGCACGCTGGCGCGCGAGCGGTTGAGGATCGTGGCTTCGGGCAAGCGATCGCCTGGGATATTCCGCTCACAGACGAATATGAGTTCAAGCTTGTTCCAAACGTCTCGTCCGATCCGGGAACATATAGCTTTTTCGGCCTGCGCAATCCCACGCTACTTGATCAGGTGATGTCGTGGCAGCCAGACGTCGTCCAAATCTCCGGGTGGGCCTGGTTCTCGCACTTGCAGCTGCTGCATTCCTTGCATCGACGCAACGTTCCGACGCTGTTTTTCGGCGACTCGCACCTTCTCGATGGTGAGCCGGTTAGACCATGGCGTTGGACCAGAGCCGCAGTTCTCCGCAAAGTATATTCGTGGCCAGCCGGGTTTCTGGTCGTGGGATCCGCAAATCGTGCCTATTTCGAGCGGTTTGGCGTGGCGCCGGCCAAGCTTTACCCCTGTCCGTACTCGATCGACGTTGGTAGGTTCAGAGGTCCGGCTGCAAGCCTTGAGCAGGAGGCCTTGCGCTGGCGGACGGAGCTCGGGATTTCGCCTGAGCAAGCGGTGCTGCTCTACACAGGAAAGTTTGAACCTAAAAAACGTCCGACCGAGCTCATGCGCGCCGTTGCTGATCTACCCCAGAATAAAAACCTAGTGCTGGTGATGGTCGGCGCCGGAGAATTGCAACACGAGATCGATGCGATCGCCTCTTCTGCTCCCGCTCGTTTTCGAGTCTTGCCCTTTCAAAACCAGAGCCGCATGCCGATCGTCTACCGCCTGGGTGATATATTTGTTTTGCCCTCCGCCTATGGGGAGACGTGGGGCCTCGCCGTAAATGAAGCAATGGCATGCGGCCGGCCAGTAATCGTTAGCAATCGGACAGGCTGTGCTGGCGATGTCGTAGACCCAGCGTGCGGTCGCGTGTTTTCCTGGAACGATTGGTCTGCTTTCGGTAAGATCGTCAAAGAACTAACCGAAAATCGCGCCATCTCGGCGAACATGGGCCGGGCCGCTGCTGAACGCGCGTCTAAATTTGATGTGGCGGTCACTGAATTGGCGTTGGTTAACGCCGCACATAAAGTTACTGCCTCAGTGATGTAATGAGCTATCAACGTAGCGATTGGGTAAAAAATCGTCCCGACGTGGGTGCACGCAAAATCATCCATCCGATGGCTGCGCACTCAATCTCGTTCCGTGCCGCCGATCCGCGGCATTTGCGATCTGTTATCTACGCAGGTGCGGCTCTAGCGTTGATCGCAACGTTATTTGCCAACGACCCATTTGCTTACCTGTGCGTCACCATCCCCGTCCTTCTTCCTTCCTTTCTTTGGGTAAATTCTGGCGCATTTGGCATACCAGTTCTGCCGACAATCTCCGCATTATTTTACGTCTACTACGCGCTACCTCTTATTTTGGGCAACACACTCACGCTTTTTAAGCCTTCAGAACTCATCTGGGCTGGGTCGTCAGTTGGATTGTTTTTGACTGCTGCATCACTTGCGGCATGGCCATTTTTCGGCGTTGTTCGCAGCCCGATGATCTCGCCAACCGGAAGTCGACCTAACCAATATGCTCGCTCCATCAGAACGCGGGCAGCCAACAATATCGCCGTGGCAGAGCAACTTAAGCTTATTTTTCTGGGATTAGCCGGCGGTATTCTATTTAACTACGCTTTTCTCGCGGGCTACCTTACTTTTCTCGGCTCCTTCTCGAGCGTGGTTCGTGCGGGTGTGATGCCTTTGGCATCGGTCGCCTGCTACATGATGGGCTTTGCCCGTGGCTCTGGCTCGTTGACAGGTGAACGCTGGGCGTTCGCGCTCTGTGGTTTCATCCTCCTCACGCTTTTATCTATGAGCGGATTATTTTTGGTTGGCGCCGCAATGAACGGCATCGCCATCCTGCTTGGTTATGTCCTTGGTGCAAGACGGGTCCCCTGGGCCGTCCTTGGATGCCTTTTTCTGGTATTCGGTATTCTCAACGCCGGCAAAGGTCACATCCGCGATCAGTATTGGGCGCCCCAAAGTCAATCACTGCAAAACTCGTCGATATTGAAACTGCCGGGCATGATGGCAAATTGGTTCGTTACTGGTCTCGAAAACATCGGAAGCTCAGAGCAGACAGGCCCATCATTATTGGAACGAGCCTCGTTATTGCACATGGTGTTGACCGTTCAGCAGGTAACACCTCGGATCATTCCCTACCTCGACGGCAAAACCTACGAAATGCTCCCGGCAATGCTCGTACCGCGGTTTCTGCAGCCGGACAAGATTGAAAGTCAGGCGGCTTTGAACTTTCTTAGCGTTCGCTACGGCCGACAAATTGCCGAGGCCCAGTCTAGCACAACAATAGGATGGGGCCTCGTGTCAGAGGCTTATGCAAATTTCGGAAATGTTGGGGTTATTTTGGTCGGTGCAGTGTTTGGCGTGCTTTGCGGCTTTCTCATGCGTCTGAGCGCCAATGCCGCGCCAGTATCTTTGGCAATGCTGATCACAATAGCCTCCACTTTGACACTTTGCGATTTGGAGGCGGATTTCTCGTACATGATGGTGACGCTGTTTCAAACGATTGTGGGACTTATTTTATTCGCGACGTTGATCAAGTCCATGAGGCGCAAGCCAGCGCCGGCTCTCCATCACGCGCAAAGAAATTTACGCTGAAAAAAAGTTCCGTTTGGCTAAGCTTTCAAATTTCTCGTCGGACCTAATGTAAATGCGGCTTTTGCACGTCGTTCCGACCTATTGGCCGGCCACCCGCTATGGCGGCCCGATCTTCGCCGTACACGGTCTGTGCCGAGCTCTAGCGGCACGTGGCCATCAGGTTGAGGTCCTGACCACCAGCATCGATGGTCCGTTCAATATGGCGGTGCCGCACGACACGCCAGTAATGAGGGATGGCGTTGCCGTACGCTATTTTGCCTCCACGCGATTCCGCCGCCTGTCTTATGCGCCGGCACTCAAACGGGCATTGCCGAAAGCGGTGCAAGGTGCCGACGTGGTTCATCTCCATTCCGTCTTTCTATGGCCGACTTGGTGCGCTGCGCGTGTTGCGCAAAGCTATCGGACGCCGTTCGTCATCTCGCCCCGCGGCATGCTAGTCAAGAAACTAATCCAAGACCGACACCGGCTGATCAAATCGGCGTGGCTGACGTTAATCGAGAGATCGAATCTCGAAAGGGCAGCGGCGATTCACGCCACGTCGCGGATTGAGGCCGAGGAGATCGAAAAATTCGGATGGCGACTACAACGCATCGCCGTCGTGCCCAATGGAATTGACGACGTGAATGATCAGAAGAGTTTTGGTCAAGTGTCAGAGGATGTAGCAGCGCTCGGCCGGGAGCAGCCGCTTATCCTTTGTTTTGGCCGCATGGCCCGCGTCAAAGGACTCGAACGGCTGCTTGAGGCGTTTGCCCGCACGAAGAGTGGAATCCTTGCCATCGTTGGTACTGATTACGAAGGACTGACACCGGAACTATCGAGACTTGCCGAACGTCTCAACATCCGCGATCGAGTGCGATTCGTTGCCCGAACCGTAACTGGCGTCGACAAGGAGCACGCGTTTGCTGCCGCGCAATTATTCGTGTTGCCGTCCTACTCGGAAAGCTTCGGTAATTCGGTGCTCGAAGCATTGCAAAGGGGCGTGCCGGTCGTAGTCACGCCCCAGGTCGGTGCTGCCCAAATCGTGCGCGAGTCTGGGGGCGGGCTGGTGGCCGATGGCGATCCGGAGTCCTTCGGCCAGGCGCTGGACACGTTGACCGCCGATGCCGCTCGCTGTTATGCGATGGGGCAGGCGGGACGCCGGCACGTCACTGACCAGTACGGTTGGCAAAGCATTGCTGCGCGTATGGAAACCCTCTACGAGTCCTTGCGAGCAGCGCAATAACGTACGTGCTCGATCAAATCACGCCACTAATCCTTACCTACAACGAAGCGCCGAATATTCGACGCACGATCGCCAAGCTTTCATGGGCTCGCCGAATCGTCGCCATTGACAGCGGTAGTACAGACGAGACCCTCAGTATTTTGGCCAGCGATCAGCAGGTCGAGGTGATCCACCATCCCTTCACCGATTTTGCTGCCCAGTGCAATTTCGGCTTGACGCAGGTGCGGACGCCATGGGTGTTGTCGCTCGATGCTGATTATGAGCTCAGCGATGCGCTTGTTGATGAAATGGCGCGGCTTTCACCTTCGAGTGAAACCTCAGGCTACCGCGCTTCGTTTGTTTATCGAATTCATGGTCGGGCACTGCGCGGATCGCTCTATCCGCCACGAGTTGTCCTTTATCGCAAGGAGGGGGCGCTCTATCAGAACGAGGGACATGGCCACCGCGTTATGATCTTGGGCACTATAGGTAACCTCTCAGGTGCGATTTATCACGACGATCGCAAATCGCTGGCACACTGGATCGCGTCGCAGCAGCGCTATGCGGACGACGAGGCCCGCTATCTGCTTGAAACGCCGATCGCAAAGCTTAAGCGCGGTGACCGCGTTCGCCGCATGGGCTGGCCGGCACCGCTGGGCATTCTGTTTTATGTATTGTTCGTTAAAGGCTGCATTTTCGATGGCTGGGCGGGTTGGCGCTATGCCATGGAACGGCTTATCGCCGAGGCGCTGATTGCGCTCGCGCTCGCCGAGCGACGGTTGCAGGTACCCGCAAACCAAGACCGTGCGACATAGCCGGCGGCCGTGCGCATCACCATTGTTGTCGGTCCGTTTTATCCAGTACCGACCGTACTCGGCGGCGCGGTCGAAAAGGTACATTTGCTGTTAGCTCAGGCATACCGCGATGCCGGCCATCAGGTGACGATTGTATCACGGCGCTACAAAGATTTTCGCCACGATGAAGTTACCGACGGGATCCGCCACATCCGAATTCCGTCCTCAGACCGCTCGTCGAATTTGGCGATTAATCTTGTTCTTGACTTCATTTATGCCGTGCGGGTCGCGCGTGCGTTGCCGTACTCCGATTTGACAATAAGCACTGCCTTTTCCGTGCCACTCCTCTTGCCCCGTCGGCGAGCCGGCAAGATCTATGTTCAGATCGGAAGGCATCCCAAGGGACAGATGTTTATTTACTTTCGAGCCGATCGTTTGCAGGCCGTTTCCAAGGCAGTCGCGCAAGCGATTGCCCGCCAAGCACCGTGGCTCAAATCCAAGATTTGCGTGATCGGCTATGCGATTCCCGATGCCTTTTTCGCGCGGCGAGCAGGAGGACGTGCCGAGCAGGTGGTGCTCTATGTCGGGCGGATTGCCCGCGAAAAAGGAATCGAGTTGCTGCTTCGGGCCTTTGCCCAGATGCGCTCCCGGCCGGACCAGAGCACCATGTCGGCCTGGCGGCTACGCCTCGTCGGCCCGCATGCCATCGCACAGGGTGGCGATGGGCCGGAATATTTTCAACAACTACAAGAGCTTGCACGCGAGCTCGACATCAGGTGTGATTTTGTAGCTCCGATCTTTGAGCAAAATACTTTGATCGGCGAATATCAGCGCGGATCGATCTTTGTGTATCCAAGTCTGGCCGAAACTGGCGAGTCGTTTGGCCTGGCTCCCCTCGAAGCCATGGCGGCAGGATGTGCCACGATCGTGTCTGACCTGCGCTGTTTCGACGACTACATAGTGGACGGCACCAACGGATTGAAGTTCGAGCACCGGGCAGCTAATCCGGTCGAAAATCTTGCCGACAAGCTGATCGCTTTAATTCGCGATCCTAAATACTTGCAGAGAATTGCAGAGGCAGGGCGCGCCGCCGCAAGCCAATTCAGCGTTGCGCGGATTGCTGAGCGCATGATGGAAGAATTCAATCGCGTTGTCGATGCAGGTTGACTGTGTTGAGCACCGCTAGTCATGAGAGCATTGATACCAGTCTCCTGAGACTTCTTGAATGCCCCCGAGACCATTCTGCCGTTCGAGTTGAAGGTGATCATCTTTGCTGTGCTCAGGACCACAGCTACCCAATAGTCAACGGCGTGCCAGTCTTCTTACTCGCCGAAAAGGAACAAACAATTGGGGCTGCAACGGAGTCCTTAAGGGCTGCAGAAAGTAAGATTGGCGACCCACTTTACGTAAATACCCTAGGGGGACTTTCCGAAAGCGAAAGGCGCGGCATTGAACGTGACTGGGTTGCGGGGAGCAAGATTGACCCGGCTATCTCTCACCTGATCGGTACAACCTCTGGATTGGGTTATCGGCATTTGATTGGTCGCTTGGACCATTATCCGATTCCCGATATTCCTATAGGCAATGGCAACCGCGAACTCTTGCTAGACATTGGATCAAATTGGGGCCGTTGGTCGGTATCAGCTGCTCGCAAAGGGTGGCGAGTTATCGGAATAGACCCGTCGCTCGGCGCTATCTTGGCAGCGCAGAGAGTGTTTTCGAAGATGGGATTGGATATTGCTTTCGTCTGCGGTGACGCAAGATTTCTGCCATTTAAAAGCGGCACATTTAGTTGTGCGTTCTCATATAGTGTGATTCAGCACTTCTCTGAAGAAGACGCCGAGCTTGCACTTACCGAGCTGGGCAGAGTGTTGCAGCGCGGCGGCTTTGCAAAAATTCAAATGGCACACAAAGGTGGTTTAAGGTCAACATATTCGCGCTACCGACGCGGCTGCAAAGACAGTGGTCGATTTCGCGTTCGCTATTGGTCGTTGGCGTCAATGCGGCATGTATTTGAAAAGAGGATAGGACCAGTGTTTCTGGTTGCTGAAGCATTCGGCGGTCTCGGTCTTTTGGCCGAAGATCGCAATTGGGTATCCGCCAAAGCCAAGATACTGATTCCAATTTCCGCGTTGCTGAAAAAGATTTCAGTGCTCGTACCGCGACTTATACGCTTTGCTGACAGCGTTTACGTCGTAGCCACAAAGCAATAGGCCGACTGAGGCCGATGCTGTTTCACTGCTGAAGGGTTTACTCGTGCCCATGGCGCTTGAGGCCACGCATCATGCGAATACGATCACGATATTTGTGATTGCTTTGCCCGGCTCATCATGGTTCGATTCTTTGAAAAATCAGCTGGCCGAATTCAACATCCCTTTCGAACTGATCGACGCGATAGACGGAAGGGCAATTGACGCGAAAGAACTACCCAAGCTTTACGATGAAGACCGTGCGCCAAAGAAAATCGGTCGTCCAATGACACGCGGAGAAATCGGAAACGCCTTATCGCATCGGAAGGTTTGGCGAATCCTTATTGACCGCAATCTAGCCGCCGCATTGGTTCTTGAAGAAGACGCCACAATCGACAAAGCCTTTTGCTCGTTTTTACGCGCTGTACCGGAAATCCCGGCGAATATCGGTTTTCTATCCCTTTTCACAGAAAGTGGACTCGTTTATCGGCGCGCCAGCGCTTCAGTGGGAGAATTTAAGTTGCATAAGGCAGCTGTGGGCCTGGCTAGCACTGTCGCATACATCATAAACGCGACATATGCGCGGATGCTACTTAACCGCAAAAGCCGTGTCGAAACGCCCACTGACTGGCCCGTGATGACCTTTTTGGAGCGAGAACAATATTTGGCTTTTCCTATGCCGGTATCCCACCGCTATGAGGAATCAGTCATCGAGCCTGGGCGTGCAATACTGGCACAACAACGCAAACCCCCTAAGACGCTATGGCCGAACTGGGTTCCGACTTGGCTTCGAGCAGCAGCCTACATCACTTGTGTTGTTTATTTGTTGCGACGCGACCGATATGATGGTTTTGTCGACTATTTTAAGCGTCAGATAGCGCCACGGTTTAGATTTGCGATGCATGACATAGTTGCTATTACGGAACTGGGGCACAAGTGGAATGTCGCGGAAGAAATCGTTGAAGAACAGATTTCAACCTAACGGTAAAGATCAACCGCAAGAATGTATTCTTGCAGCGGCACCCCGGTTAATTTGGATTTGATTGCAGCATCCCTGTCCAAGCCGGCTTTCATTTGGGCAATCTTTTGTTTTCCGGAGGTTGCGGCCAACAACTTCGCGTCGAGGTCTTGCAATACGTGAGGTCGGTCCGAGAAATTGCTGTGGCCAATAATCGCGAACACAGTGTCGTACCGACGATCGTCTTTGAAGCAATCGCCATTTTGCAGAAAATAACTGACGCAGCCATCTAACTTGATACGATCATGATTCAAGACCCGAACGACGACCGGATCGGTTGAAACGACTAAACTGTGACCGCGCGTATTGCCACGAATGAAATCCAAAATTTCCTGGTAGGGGATGGCAGCATTTCGCTTAAATGGCGTGCTACCGTGATTGATGTTTGCAACGGCGCCGACTGCGCTCAACAGGACGAGACTCGCCAGTAGGGTTGCCAATCCGCGACGCATAGCAAGCCGGTCAAAGAAGAGTGTCAGAATCGACGCCAAAACCGGAGCGAGATAAAGGAACGCGCGGGCTTCACCGAATCCAGGCAGTACCATCAACAGCATGGCGACAAGGGTGAGCAGGAGAAAATTGACCGGATGTTCCGGCCGTTTGCGATCAGCCAGCCAAAACACCGCGAATCCTGTAACCGCAATAGCGGGAACAACGGCCCAGGCTTGACTGACGCCGAGCGCGTCGCCCCCGAAGAAACCGAGCATATCAGTAGCTACGGCACGTAGTGGGCTCGATCCAAACTCCACCCCCAACACGTGGCTGAACTTTCGACTTGCGATTGCGTAGGCCCACCAGCTTGCTGCCGGTAGGGCAAGGACTAAGAAGAGGAGCCAGTAACTCACATCAAAGACAGCTCGAAATCCATTCCGCTGAAATAAGTACCGGTAGATAATGAGGGGAGCTACCACGTCTGCGGCGATAAAATTGGTTGATGCGGCGAGGCCAAGTGGAATCGCTGAGTAGAGCTGCGCGATTGGTCGTTTGGCACTTGCGTAGGAAATGAAGAATAGAGCAAACAACAGCGCGAACGGCGGATACCATCGGATGGCGTCGCCTTGACCGATCGCGAGCGGGCTCAGACCAAAGAGAAGAATTGCGAGCAACCGTGTGAACAATTTTATGTCGCCAACACTGCGTTGTGTGATCCAGGACAGTGTCAACACATGAAACAGCAAAAGTGAAATGCAGGTCATGCTTAGGCTGCACAACCGCATGGCGGCTTCGCTCCAACCAAAATGATAAAGGGCGTAGAATAAGACGAAGGATAGTGGTGGATGGATGTCGCCCCCCTGCAAAAAAAACTCAGCGACCTGCTTCAGGGACCTCCATTCGGCAACCGCAAGCGTGAATAACTCGTCGTCAAAAGGGAAACGCCAAACCCGACCTGCCAGGACGGACACGCCAACATACAGTACGGCCGTGGCGACTAGATCGGGCGCGTGGCGGCGCGCAGTCGCAGCATAACTAACTGCTTTCCCCACCCATTCCGGTTCTTTCCGATCAATAGTACAGCCGCTGATCATTGATACGCTCACAGTTTAATCGAGGCGTGACACTGCTCATGCCAGTCGCCTGCGTCGCCCTCCCCATTAAATTCAATGATGTATCCCCACCACATAGTTGACGTTTGTCGCTATATCGCGCGCGGTTGTACGGCAGTTTCGTTCGTCCACTATCTGCGCAGATAGCGAGCGACGAATATCCCTGGATGGCCACTCACGTAAGGAGGTGAGCGCATCATGACAGCCTGATGCAAATTGCGGTCACTGGGCGTTCCCACCTTGAATTCACTTACAACTTCGAATTCAGGGTTAAATCCTTTTAGCGCTTTCTCGGTTATCGTAATCGGCTCAGCCGCCCTCGGTGGGTGGTCAATTTCGACACTTAATAGAAAAAACCCACCCGGCTTGGTGACACGCTTGATCTCGCGAATTGTCCTAATCAAGTTGTCAACGTGATCCAAAGCATTCAGACAGGTGACGATATCAAAATAGCCGTGTGGAAACGGTATATCTTCCGATCTTGCTTCCACATATTGCATTTTATGTTTGGAAGCACCTAACTTAAGATACTTTGGTACCAGAGGGTCTAGCCCCACCCGCTGCGCGGTCATATCGGCCCACTCAAGACTACCACGTGGCCCGCAGCCGATATCTAACACTCGCTTGGCGACATAATCCTCTGGCCGCAAACCATAGACAGCGGTGTACAGCGGTTCGTAATGCGAGTTTGACAGACAGCTACCCTCTTCAACGAAGCGTCTTTGCCAATAGCTTAATTCGCACTGTCTCTTAAACTTATGCGGAAAAGCTCGTGCGGATAGGCGCCCTAACACTTTTTGGATGAGAGCAACCATATCCGGGACTGACGTGGAAATTCACAGATGGATTTCGTCGTTGATCAGTACGGACGGCGAAAAACGCAGCTTCTTCGCTCGGGTTGGCATCGGCAAATCGAAACGGCGAGGTTTGGCCGAACACATTCCGCAGAAAACTTCATCCTCCAGGGCGAGAAACTGATCCAATTCATGATCGGAGCAACCGGGGTCCAGAGGTTCATAGTTTAAATAAGGGTCCCACTTGGAGGACAACTGGTATCTCGCCTTTTGTAGTTTCAGGTAAGCCAGTGGAGCACATTTCCAAATTTTTCCCTCAAACAACTGCTTGCAATGACGCGCGGGACAAATCTCCCAACTTGCACGCGGCGACCCATCTTCAAACGGCTGCATGGTATCGCCGAAGCCCTGGTAGCGACGAGTCCAGTCTGCGAACGACTGAAAGATTTTTGCATTAACCCCGAATTCTCGCTGCCAGCGCCGCACGAGACCAAATATCGGCAATAAATGCCGCAGGTATTCAGTTGAGCCGTGGTGGACCGACAACACGATATTTGCTCGCCCGTTAGCTGCCAATACACGAGGCAGAGTGGGATGCCTATGCAAAAAGAAACCGTTTGTAAAAATCTTGATCAGGGCATCTGGCCAGTGCCGACGCACAAGGAGAACGAAGTCGGAGAGCTCAGGGTGAATGGTCGGCTCGCCGCCGAGAAGGTCAAATTCGTTGACATCAAATCGGCCGCTCCAGAGGCTCATCCATTTATCCGCTTCCGAAAGTTGTAGATGGCCACGGTGGCCGTGATTGGAGTAGTGCGAGCAGCTCTCGCACGTAAGATTGCAAGCATGGGTGACATGCAACTCAAGCTGGTTGATGCGACGACGATGACGGCGCATCCGAGCACGCAAATATTGGCGCAAGGCCGATAGGTTCATGCTCGGACGTTACTCTATTTCAGAACCTATGTCACAACAGGTTTCTGGAGGGCGAGCAAAGTGTGCGCGGAATGGCTGGATTGCCTCGTTGCACACCTGGATCATTGATGTAATTCTCCTGACCTATAACGCTTCTCGGGTTTCCTCCTCTGAATAGTGTTTGCAGCCAGAATCCAGCGTGACCATGAACGCGCATCAGCGGAAGTGGTGTGTTTTCACAAGTGCTGGCGATAATAACAACGTGCGCGGTTGGCTCCGAGGCCAGACGTCGAATAATTGGGATCTCGTTACCGCCTATTACGGAAATAACGACCAAGAGTATTTGGACCTAGCGAATTTATCGTCCCATTGCTTCCGCTCGAAGGGTGGTAAATTTCAGATCTTAAAAAGATTTGCTGCACAGAATCCACGCTACTTCGATCAGTATTCGTACGTATGGGTCTTGGATGATGACACCCAAATAGTCGTCGGTAAAATTGAGGACGCCTTCGCTATCGCTGAATCATTTGAGTTTTGGATTGCGCAGCCAGCATTTCTACCACAGGGCAAGATTTCCCATCCAATAACTGCTTACGCAGGACCCCATTGTGATTACAGGCTTGTCAATTTTGTTGAACTAGGTGCGCCAATCTTCCGCAGCGACAAACTGTGCGAATTTCTGAACGTATTTGACGGCAGCCTAACCGGCTACGGGGTCGATTACTGGTATATGAACCATTTCGAGGCGAGGGAGCTTAGCTCGTTCGGGAGCCTCATTGGAGATAAACGATCAATACGGTTCGCAATCATAGACAAAGTGCAAGCTATTAATCCCAATGATGGAAAGAAGGGCGGACGTGAAATTGATCGCTTGAAACCGACGGAAGATCGGCTAGCCGAATGGAACGAGGCGCGCAAAAAATACAATCTTTTTGAATATCATCACAAGGTTTTTGCATCCTGCAAAATCGGCGGCGGGCGGAAAGTGGGGCCGCCCTGCACAAGGTGGGATATAGCCCGCCAAATTCTAACTGATTTTGCCCATCGAGCACACACCATACGACGGGCGGGGCCCAGATCTTCTTTTTGGCGAACCGCGTTTGATTTTCGCGTTTTGGCTCGTCAGCTTCTCTTGCGCGGTCGTGAATTCCGTTCTTCTCGACCGGCTCTCGTTCGCGCGCGCTTACCAACTCTGGTCGAGCAAATGGGATACCAGCCGTATAGCCGTTTACTGATAGTGCACGCGGATGATCTTGGTGTTGCACAATCGGTCAATACAGCGTTCATCACGGGGGTCGGCACTGGACTTATCAATTCAGGAAGTGTGATAGTGCCTGCTCGTTTCTTCCCTGAGATCATAGCATTCGGCAGTGCGTATCCGGATGTAGATCTTGGCATTCACCTAACGCTGACATGTGAGTGGGCACAGTATGGATGGGGTCCAGTCGCCGCTCACTCGAAAGTCTCGTCGCTCATCGATGATCATGGTCAGTTTAATCCTACCTGGACCAAGCAAATGCAAATCGATCTGCGTCAAGTGGAACTTGAGCTAGGCGCGCAGATTGAAAAGACCTATCAAGCGGGCCTGCGCCCAACTCACTTGGACTCCCATCAATTCCGACTGCAGCAATATGGGCGGCGCCTGTTCGAAATCTACCTTCGGCTAGGCCGCAAATACGACCTGCCCGTGTTGGTTACGCGCGACTGGTTTGCCAAATTTCCTTATATGCAGCGATCGTTGACGCCCGGCGATATGGTGATTGATCACGTAATCACGATTGGCACCGAAATTAGTTCGCAGCAATGGCCAGCCTATTACCGCACCGCAATCCAAAACCTCGAGCCCGGTATCACTCAATGCATAATTCATCCCGGGCTGGACAACGAAGAACTTCAGGCGGCGACTGGAGATCGTTTAGCTTGGGGCGCAAAATGGCGCCAACGTGATTTCGATTTTTTCTCGAGCGACGAATTTCGGCACGTACTTGACGAGAATAATGTCAAGTTGATCACCTGGCGTGAGATCCAAAAAGCTGTTCACAGCACGAATTGAATGGTTTCTCATGACTACGTACAGGTCGGCGTCAAGGCAAAGACTGTCTAGCCCGCGTTAAGGTCTTGAGGCTATGGACCGTGCCGATACAATCCCAATTTTTGTGATTTCCCTGCCTGACTCGTCGCGTTTTGATCCTCTGAAAAAGCGGCTGATCGAATTCAACATCCCTTTCGAAAAGATTGAGGCGATAGACGGACAGGCCATTGACGAGAACGAACTGCCCAAGCTTTACGATGAAAGGCGCGCGCTTAAGACAATCGGTCGCCCGATGACCCGCGGAGAAATCGGAAACGCCTTATCGCATCGAAAGGTTTGGCGGATCATCATTGAACGAAATCTCGCAGCCGCATTGGTTCTTGAAGAAGACGCTATAATAGATAGAGCCTTTTGTTCGTTTTTACGGACCCTGAAAGAAATCCCCACGAAAATTGGTTTTCTGTCCCTATACACACAAGATGGACGCGTGTTCCGGCGCGCCCGCGTTCAAATAAGTGAATTTGGGCTGCATAGGGCCGCTGTCGGCCTACCAAATACGGTCGCATACATTATAAGAGCGAACTACGCGCGGATGCTACTTGATCGCGGTACCCGCGTCGAGAATCCGACTGACTGGCCGCTGAGTCATTTGGAGCGCGAACAATATTTGGTATTTCCTATGCCGGTCACCCACCACTATGACGAGTCAGTCATAGACCATGAACGCACTACCATGATCCAAGAGAAACGCAAACCCATTAAGACAATATGGCCGAGCTGGATTCCCGCTTGGCTTCGAGCAACAGCTTACGTCACTTGTGTTGTCTATTTGTTGCGACCCGACCGATATGATGGTTTCGTAGACTACTTTAGGCGTCAGATAGCACTGCGGCTTAGGCTCGCGATGTATGACACAGTTGCCGTTGCCCAGCTGGGATGTGGGCGTCGGGAAAACATATAAATAGTTCATCGTAAATCGATCGAGTAGACGATGAATAGGCTAGGAGTCCCGTCCAATTTAATCGAGCGAGCGCTTTCGTTCTCGAGTAGAGTTTGACTTCACAGGTTCGAATTGACTACGGTCGGTTTACTTGTCGGGGGTAAAATGGGCAAAGTGCTACTCGACCCGCTGGACGAGAGGCTCGACCAACTGGTGCCGCTGGAACATCGGCGCTGGCAGTTTGACCGGGACGTCACCGACGTTTTCGAGAACATGCTCGCGCGTTCGATACCACAGTACAGCACGATGCGGGCCCTGGTCTTCGAACTCGGCTCGACACTGGTCCAGCCGGGCACAACAATTATCGATATCGGGTGCTCGAAGGGTGATGCCCTGGGGCCGTTCGTCCAACAATTCGGGACAGCCAACTGCTATATCGGCGTCGAGCTGAGCGAGCCTATGCTCGAGGCGGCGCGGCATCGATTCGCGGCTCTGATTGAGCAGCGCATCGTAGACATTCGGCGCCTCGACCTGCGGACGGAGTATCCGCCCGAAATGGCGAGCCTGACCCTCGCCGTACTCACTATCCAGTTTACACCGATCGAGTGCCGGCATCGCATTATGCAGCGTATCGCCGGGCACACTCTGCCTAGAGGTGGCATTATCCTTGTAGAGAAGATTCGTGGGTCTACGGCGTACTTGGACGAACTGCTGACGCGCCGCTACTACGAACTCAAGGCACTTAATGGGTACACGGCGGAACAGATTGCGCGCAAACGCCTCGCGCTCGAGGGCGTGCTTGTGCCGGTCTCGGCCCGCCGGAACGAGGATTTGCTGCGCGAGGCGGGGTTCAATCAAGTCGAATGCTTCTGGCGATGGTGCAACTTTGCTGGGTGGATCGCAATTAAAAACTGATTGCGCCAAGAGTATGCGGCGGTACGTGTCCGCGGCTAGCCGCCGGGTCGTCCGATCGTTGGTTCGCGTTGCGCCAAAGGTTGCTGCCTTCGGCGCCGCGGTCTTGGCGGACGAACTGTGGCGGCGCCGCAGACTCGAGTACCCGAGGCCCGGCGGCTCGATGGTGCAAGCAACGCGCGAATGTGCGACGTATGCTCGGGCGCAAGACTTCGCTGAGGGGGCATGGACAACCATGCTGACCTCCGAACAGATCGAACGCTACGAGCGCGACGGTTTTTTGCTGCTGCGCGATCAGATCGACGAGGCATCGCTGCAGCGGTTCGAGCGCGGTCTCGCACGCAGTCCGCCGCTCGACGGCGACACAGAAAGCGTTTGGCCCGCGCCGGGTCGCTACACCTTGGCGAAGAGTTGCCTAGCTGATCCCGACCTCGCCTTCATCGCCGAACACGAACGTATCGTTCCCGCAGTAGCTACCCTCCTGGAGGACGATCCGGTCCTAATGGCGTTCATGGTTTACGACCGCACCCCAGGCGGCGGTGGCCTTGTTGCGCACCACGACTACAAACGCTGGCGCCCAATCGGCTCGTCCCTGAAGTGGTGCTTCGCGATCGTGCCACTGACGGACTTCGACGAACTGGCCGGGCCACTCTATATCGCCCCTGGCTCGCATCGCCGCTACGTGCGCATCGTAACGACTTCACAATCGAACGGAATGGATAACTCGTCTTTCTTCAGGGCATCAGCGGACTTTCTCCCTCAAGAGCTCGACCGCGTGTATGCCAATCACGAGCCACCCTTGCAGGTCAGTCCTTCGGCCCCGCCCACCGACCGGGATTTCATTGATTCGGGACTGCGACGTGGCGACCTGCTGATAAAGCACATGCATCTTTGGCATCGCGTCGCGCCGAACCGTTCGGGCAAGAGCCGCATTGGCATCTACACAAAGTACTGCGCGCAGCACTTTCCACCGGCGACCGGCTACTACCTGTTCAACGACGGCGTGCACGATGCATTGTCGCCCCGCGGCCGCTCCCTGATCGCGGTGCACTCCGACAAGCCGATCGGGACGACGCGAGCGCTGCTCGAACGCAGATGCGGCTACGAGCGCGAATTCCTGTTCCTGCCGGAGAACGATACGTGGGCACTGCCCGGTGGTGTGGCGGCGCCCGAGCGGGCAATGCCCGAGTGGGACATTGGCAACTACATCGCCTCGGCGCAGGCACACCTGCGTGAACAGGTACGCATCGATACGCCCTGGATGACGTACGTCGGCGACTACGACGAAGGCGATCACCTCTGTCGGGTCTATGCGTATCCGCTGAACGACAACGGCTACCCGGCGTCCTATGCGCCTGCGAAGTGGATTCCGCAGTCGCGGCTTGCCGGCGGCGACGTGCGCTTCGCGCACGACTATACGTTGCGCGCCATCGCCGACTGGCTGGATCCTTCCATGGTGCGCGGCAAGGGTCTGTCGCAGGCGGCGAGTCGCATCGATCAGTTCGCGTACTGACCAAGCTATTGGTCGGCCTCTCGGAGCAATTTCTTCCGTTAGGGCCGAGGGATTTGAGATGCGTCGCATTCCCAAAGTACTGCATTATACCTTTGGCATGGCGCCCGATTTTGGGGGCAAGCCTTGGAGCCTGGTCCATTACGTTTGTCTCAAGAGTGCCATCGAGCGATTGAACCCCGATGACGTGTTCCTTTATTACGAGTTTGAGCCAACTGGCCCCTGGTGGGACCTGAGTCGAAAACTGGTGACGCCGGTATCGATCGAGGCGCCTCGCGAAATTTTCGGTCGACCGCTCGTCAATTTTGCACATCGATCGGATGTGATGCGACTACAGAAGCTCATTGCGTACGGCGGCATCTATCTCGACGCCGACGTACTTGTGCAACGTGACTTTAACGATCTACTTGGTCATTTAGTTGTACTCGCGCACGAAAGGAAAACGGATTACGGATTAGGCAATGCGGTAATTTTGGCAGAGCCCGGCGCAACTTTCCTGTGCCGATGGCTTGATAGTTATACGTCTTTTCGTAGCCGTGGCTTTGATGAATTTCACATAGAGCATTCGGTGAAGGTACCGTTAAGACTCGCCCACCTGCATCCCGACGAACTTACGGTCTTGCCGCACACGGCATTTTATTCGCCTCATTGTAGTCAGTCAGACCTCGATCAGATTTTCGTATCGGGCTCAGAAATTCCAAGGAATGGAGCCTACGCCAATCATCTTTGGGAGACACGCTCCTGGAAATACCTGGAGGATCTAACGCCGGGTCGCGTTCGTTCTGTCGACACGAACTTTCATCGCTGGGCAGAACCGCTAATCGTCGACCTTCCCAACGGCTACGGCACCCCTCCGGTTGCGCGCCGGCTCAAGCTCGCACGGCAGAAGATCAAGAGCGGCGTGCGGCGGTGCGTGCACGTGGTCGGCCGCCGCGTCGCGCGGTGGCTAAACCTCATAGCACCTAGGCTCCTGCGCTTCAGCGCCTCGGTGTTAGTGAACGAACTGGAGCGCAGCTGCGATCGGGTGGTCGAGATCGCCGTGCCAACCACACCCGGCCACCTGCGGTTCACGTTGCTCGCGCCCCAGCGTTTTGCCTTAACTCAGTCCAAGATGGTTATGGACGCTTGGAGGAGTTATCGGGCACTTTCGGAAAGAGGCAAGGTGTATGAGCCGATCATGCTCGCGTGTCTTACCCGCGTGCTACACCGCACGGCGACGCCACGTTTTATAGACATCGGCGCCTTCCTTGGCTATTACGCCTGCTACGTCTCGGCGTTACTTGACAGCCGCCATGAGGTTCACGCCATCGAGAGCAACCCGCTATTTGCCGACGCGATCCGCGAGTCGGCGCGCGTCAACGGGTTCTCGCAGCTGAGGGTCTTTCAAGCGGCGCTGTCCGACCGGATCGAACGGGTCAGCGTTGAGGGGCTCACCGTGAGCCAGGACGACAATTCGCGTTGCACGACTACCACCCTCGATGAGCTCTGCGATCGCGAGCACCTTAGGCCTACGATCATTAAGATGGATGTCCACGGCGCCGAGGGCAAGATCGTGCTCGGCATGCGTAAGACGCTGGCCGAAGTTGAGTACCTACTGCTGGAAATGCATAGCCTTCCCTATTTGCAGGACTACTCACCGGGTGTTACCCGAACGGCAATGCTCGACCTGCTCGAAGATGCGGGACTGACGCTTTATTATGTAGCCGGACATCACGCTTGGGAGAAACTATTGCCCGATCTCCAGGAACTATTGGCAGGCAGGGGGTACTCATACCGCAAGCTTGACCGCCAAGCCAGGGACCTGTTGCTATTTGACCGCAGAGAGGACGAGTTCGTGCTCGCGTTGCGTCACGGCGATATCGAATCGCTGCTCGGTCCGAACGTTTTCCCAGCGAATGAGTAAATCATGTCTCGCCCGTGCTGGCAAAGGCCGGTTATGTGGGCAGCAGAAAACATTTGCGTAATGAGCCAAACTTCAGAGCAGCTAGCTTGTCGCACTGATTGAATCGCTTCTCTCGAACGTTGCTACCTGCACTTGTCACCGACGGTAGGGACTGCTTCGCTCCTCATACAAGGATTTTACTACTCCGCCAAAATTAGGACTCGAGATTAGCTACGATATGAACGCGATCCCAATCTTTGTGATTTCGTTGCCCGGTTCGTCGCGCTTCGACCGTCTGAAAAAACGTCTAATCGAATTCAATATCCCTTTCGAAAAGATCGAGGCGATAGATGGACGGGCAATTAACGAGAAAGAACTGCCCAAGCTTTACGATGAAAACCGTGCGCTAAAGAAAATCGGTCGCCCAATGACACCCGGGGAGATTGGATGCGCCTTATCGCATCGAAGGGTTTGGCGGATCATCATCGAACGCAATCTAGCAGCCGCATTGGTTCTGGAAGAAGACGCCATAATTGATGGAGCGTTCTGTTCGTTGTTAGAGGCTGCCGTAGAAATCCCCAAGAGAATTGGCTTTCTATCGCTTTACACAGATAATGGACGCGTTTTTCGGCAGGCCAGCGCTCAGATCGGAGAATTTAGGTTGCATAGGGCAGCTTTCGGACTGCCAAATGCCGTCGCATATATTGTAACGGCTAAATACGCGCGGATGCTACTTGATCGTGGTACCCGCGTCGAGCATCCGACTGACCGGCCGCAGAGCTATTTGGAGCGGGAACAATATTTAGCATTTCCTATGCCGGTCTCCCACAACTATGACGCATCAGGCCTTCACGCTGAACGTGCAACCATGGAGCGCCGACGTAAACCTATTTGCACAATCTGGCCGAGTTGGGTTCCAGCTTGGCTTCGAGCAACGGCTTACATCACCTGTGTTGTCTATCTGTTGCGACCCGACCGATATGATGGTTTCGTAGACTATTTTCGGCGTCAGATAGCACCACGGTTCAGGCATGCGATGTACGACACAGTCACCGTTACACAACTAGGTGTGGGCGTCGGGAAATATCAAAATAGCCAATCCTAGCGTCGAGCGGTTTGGCGATGAGTAGGTTTAATAACCACCTTCCAACTCAATCGCATCCGACAGCAAGCCCGATGTTGTTGGGTTCTAGCTGAGACTCGTACATGCTCCTCATTCAAAAGAAAGAGTTTATTGCACGGCTAGGCTGGGCGATATCATCGCGGTCTGGGTTCGCTGCCGGTAAGATTGGCGACAGTGAAAAGCAATGGATGCTTCAGCCAATTGCACGCCGACGATCGCAAACGGGTTCTGCACTACGGGCCTATGAACTCTCCTTGAAGCATCATATATTTGAGCAGGCCGCGTTGTTCCCGCCCGATCGCGATTTTTTTGCGCGGTTTAACGCATTCTACATCCCCCATGTCCGAAATCTTGACGCGCTTGGCCTCTTCGGAGCTTTGAGCGAGCCGATAATTATAGAACACTACGCTCTCAATGTTCCGGTAATGTCGTTTAGAGACCAAGAGCCCGACCGATCGATTCCCAACAACCCAGCCCTTTGCTACCTGCAATTCTTCCGAGACCAGCGGATCCTTATTGTCACCAGCCAAGCAGACATTCTGGTGGAGCGTGCGAACAAGGAGACGTTTGAGGCTGTGTGGCGCAAAACCGGGAAACCGTGGTTCTACCCGACAAGTGTCGAGGCTCTCTCCTTTCCTTATGGCTGGTCACCGCAGGCCCAGGCGCAGTACGGAAATTCTCTGCGACTTTTTGAAACATTGGCGGCAAATATGTCGAAGCGAGAGTTCGACGTGGCGCTCATTGCGGCTGGCGGTCTCGGAATTCCTCTCGCTTCTGCAGCAAAGAAAGTTGGGAAAATCGGCATTTCGCTCGGCGGGCATCTGCAGGCTTTATTCGGCGTAATTGGACGCCGTTGGCGAGAGCAAGAAGAGTGGTTAAAAAATTATGTGACGGATGCTTGGATTGATATGCCCGATCCTCGCTCTGATTGGAGTGTGACGGGTGCGGATCGCGGCGCCTATTGGTAAGTTTCGTACAATCGACCCCCCTCAGCACATCGGGCGAGGTCTGGGATGAGCAGTCGCTGCGGAAGTTTATCGCGGATCCTAGCGAATTTGCGCCAGGCACGACGATGCCGACCCTCGGGCTGTCTGGCAGCGAGCTCAGCAGGATCATTTCCGCACTGAAGGGAGCGGATTCAAAGTTAGACGAATCGAAGTAAGGGTTGAGTTGTCGAGGCTGCCAAGCCAAAAGTCGGCTAACCCCGCTGCGCGACTGAAGTTTTGCTGTCAACGCGCTTTCGCAAGTCGGCGAAGCCCCTGCCACGCAGTTTTCCTCAACATTGCCTGAATTCGTGCCTTGATGTTATTGGCAATAATCATCGACGCGCACGTCTGTTGGTTCATGGATTCGTAGGTTGCCACCTCGCGTTGCATTGTTTGGGAGAACTGATCCGGTGCCCGCACCAACCGTCAGCGTCATTATCGCAGCCAAGAATGCAGCACGCTATCTGAGTGAGTGTCTCGATAGCATTACGGCTCAGACATTCGACTGCTATGAGGTACTGATTGTCGATGGAAGATCGACAGACGGTACGGAAGCCATTGCACGATCATATAGAAACGTCATCTTTTTCGAACAAAGCGGGGTCGGCTATGCCAATGCCTGGAACTGTGGCCTGCGGAGAGCACGCGGCGAGTTCATGACTTTCATTGATAGTGACGACGTTTGGACGCCGCAAAAGCTTGCGCGGCAAGTTGAGCTGTTGCGAAGCAATTCTCGTCTCGAAGGGGTCATTGGCAAAGTTCGCTTTGTGCTGCAGCCCGGTGAGAATCCACCTCGCGGCTTCCGAGATAAAGTTTTACGCGGAGATCACATCGGTTATTTGCCAGGCGTTTTAATGGCCCGTCGTCGCCTGTTCGAGCGCCTTGGCGATTGGGACGAAAACCACGTCGTCGCAAGCGATACCGACTGGTTCGTAAAGCTGAAGGATAGCGGATTACCGATCGGTGTGGTCGATGACGTCCTGTTGGAGAAGCGAGTTCACAGCCAAAATCTCTCTTATGTGATGGCCGAAAACCCCGTCTATCCGCGAGAAATGTTGCGGCTTCTACACTCCTCCATTTTGCGAAAGCGCGCTGCCACAATAAAAAGTGGAATGGAGCCAGGCTCCTAAGCTTCCGCAATTAGAGTTCGCTGCGGGCCCAAATAGCGCTGCAGAAGTTCATGGTGCCGTCGATTAAAGGCATGCGTGTCGAAGATACGACACCGCCGCAGTTTCCTAATCTGTCGAATATGCCTTTTTCAGTCGCGGCCCGCCGCAGCGATACTCTCCTGCAGGTAGCGGCGAACGCGCGGGCTGTCACAGCCAAGCGCGATGCTCGCGTGAAATTCCGAAGCCGCCAAAGCAGGGCGCTGCTTTTGACGCAGAACCAGTCCCGCCCAAAGGCGAAGGTGGGGATCATTTTGATTGTGAAGACGGTATTGAAGGATCACGTGCTGCATATTTGCGCTCGATTGCGCAATCCGCAGTTCCGCCGCTTCGGCATCTATCTCGGCGGTTGCGAGAAGACTGGATCGAAAATCGGCATCACCAACACCGCCCAGCGATCGTATGAACAAACATGCTCCGCGACTTAGTCTCGCTGTCAGAGAGTCCTTGCAAAAATCGTCAATCAAGATCCGGCCACGCGGTTGCTTGGGATGCTCGATCAGTTGCAAATAGACTGCGTCAGACTGGCACGTACGTCGTTTGACGTTCTGACGCATGTACGACGCTGCATTTTTTCCGAGAATCCGACGTTGGTTAGGATTGTGGTATAGCCATTCAATTGCGGACACATACTCGCTTTGACTGGCAACTACGATGCCGGTTTTTCCATTGGCGACGATTCGGTTCGGACCTCGAACCGCAAATACTATGGGAGCAACTCCGGCATACATCGCCTCCTGTAACGAGAGCTCCGCTGTTGCAAAACTGTCGGACGTCAGTGGGTATCCAAATACGTCCAGCTGCGCCAGGATCGGTCGGACATCCTCGACGTAACCATGAAACTCAAATCGGTCAGAGACGCCAAGCTTGTGAGCTTGGTGCTTTACTTCCTGCATCGCCGCACCGTAGCCGCCGATAAGAAAGCGTACCGAGGGGACATCAACGGCAGCGCACATGGACACGAATGATTCATGAAGCTTCCCGAAATCAATATTGCCAATATAGCCGACCTGGAAGGCATCATGGGGGACCAACTTCAATCCAGAAAGGCGGGTGAAATCGGCGGTGCTCTGCACCAATACAGCAGTGGGAAGTTCCGGCGTGCGAAACGCTGGCAGATCGAGAGTGGATGCTGCAGTTGCCACCACCTTGTCACTCCGCTCCAGCAGCCATCTTGGGATAATGTGCGGTGCTGCCGCTCCGTTGACATGGCACCACAAACAAAGACGGATCGGCGGCAGATCGCCGACTAACAGCGTGTGTATCGCCGGACTATTCCAAAAATGTACCTGCACGATGTCCGCCGCGATCATAAGTTCTCGAAGAGCAGCGGCGGTCGGTTCACCGGTGTCAGCAATCCCAACCGCGGCTGCCTGTGCGCTGGCGCGATGGTCGGCCGGTCCGAGCGAGACTATGTGATGTTCAATGCTGCCCCGCAGACGAGATTGTTTCCTGGCCGCGATTAGTGCTTGAAGAGGGCCACCAGGTCTTAGTTGTTCAATGATGTGGAGTACGCGAATTTGGCGCGCCACGGCCAGGCTGCTCGTCTAAAACTGATTTCTCACATAGTGTTGTCAGGAAAACGTGTCGTTTCGGTGTCACAGTACTATGAATAGCGCGAAGTCTGGGTGTTCAGCGAGCGTGCCCCTGTAGGCTAGGTAGTAAATGAATTACCAATTCGCATGAAGTCAAACCCGAACCTATAGCTGCGCCTGCGGAATCAATTGACGACTGATTTTTCGAGAACAAAGTTACCGATGATAAGAGTGTCGATGCCTGTATCAAAAAAGCAACGAACCGCGTCACGCGGATGGCATACGATTGGCTCGCCCTTAGTATTGAATGACGTATTTAGTACAGCATATTCGCCCGTGTGGTTCCCGAACTGTTCGATCAGCTGATAATATCGAGGGTTTGTTGTTGATTTCACCGTTTGCGGCCGCATCGTGCCGTCGACATGAATGACGGCTGGTATCCGTTCTCGCATTTGTTGTTTAGCTTGAAATGAGGTGATCATAAAGTTCTCTTGGCGTCCTCCAACGAGATAGGCGTCCATTCGGTCGAAAAGGAGCGAAGGGCAAAATGGACGAAATTCTTCTCGAAATTTTACCCTGGAATTGAGAACGGCCTTATTATTTGGATCTGTCGGGCTCATCAAGATTGAGCGGTTGCCAAGCGCACGTGGCCCGGACTCCATGCGGCCTTGAAACCAGCCGACGATCTCTCCCTGGGCAAGCTTTTTGGCTGCCTCACGGGAAGGATCAGCTGTTTCGCGATAGCGAAGGCGACGCATATCGAGAATTCGGCGTACCAATTCGTTGGCGAACCCGGGACCGTAATAGAGGTGTTCCAAAGGTTTTGGCACTGCCTGTTGTGCCATGGTGTGCCAGGCATACAGAGCAGCGCCCATCGCCAATCCGGAATCGCCGGCGTCTGGAAAAACCCACTGCTCTTCGAGATCGCCCTCGTACCAGATCCGCTGGTTGACTTTCACATTGAGGAAGACGCCACCGGCGCAGGCTAGCCTCTTTAAGTCTCGAACTTTTTTCCAATGGCGGACGATACCAAGCACCTCTTTTTCCAAAACTGCCTGCGCGTAGGCGGCAACATTCTCCGCTCCGCAATCGTCTATAACGGCGCGAATATGGTCGGCATCGGGGAAATGCCAGTGTTGAACGCCTTTTTGGTTTACGTACGAAGGAGTCCCGAACGTGTGGGGTCTCGAGAGCTGTCCTTCGGAAAACGCGGGATGAAATTGCTCAAGCTTGCTGCCAACCTGGCTGGCATCACCATAGGCAGCAAGGCCCATTGTTTTGCCTTCGCCATCGCCATGTTGCCAACCGAGCGCCTCAGTAACAATGCCATAGAACCAGCCGAGCGAGGCATTGCGTCCCCATTGGGCAAGGCGTTCAATCTTGTTTCGCTCGCCGAGCCAGATTGCCGCGGACACGTCGTCGCCGATTCCATCCATCGTCACAATCAGACACCCGTCGTCGCGTCCTCTTGTAAAATAAGCCGCCGCCGCGTGGCACAAATGATGTTCAATACACAGAAGAGTGCAACGCGGTGAAAGCTCAATTCGCGAAAGGTACAGCGGTGGATCGCGCCGTTGAGGCTTGATGAGCAGCTGAACCGCTCTATGGCCTAGATGGCGAGCTCCAGCCAGTACAGCACTCTGTTGAGGTGTCAATACGAAGCGCTGTTCCAGGCCGGTGGGCAAAAAGTGACCACCGATGATCACAACGTCAATATCCCGGCTTTTAATCTCTGCTTCTTGAAGACAATAATTGATCGCTGCAGCCGGGAATTCAGAATCGTGTTTTATACGGCTAAACCGTTCCTCGGCCGCGTTGCCAACAACGGTCCCATCGATGAGAAGACAGGCGGCTGCATCGTGGCCGACGCCGACACCAAGAACGATCATTGCGCTTGTTCGTACCTTGATACGGATCTGAAAGAATTTGAATTAGCGGCACGCAAAATCTTTGGCATGCCACGATGATCAGATCGCCTATTGCGCCGATTCGTTTCTTCATTAATAACACGAGCGACAAACGACATTTCACAAATACATATCAAGCTACTGCTGGTGGCAAGCAGTGATCATTTCAGGGGCAGGAAAACTGTCCGACTCGCTGGGCGGCAATCCCTGCTGCAGGAGCGTGGAGATCACACTTGGGATTCGTTCCGGCGCCGTCCCAAGTAGCAGTTCGTAGCAGGGCACTGTTCGTACTAGTTGCGCAATACAGTGCAGAACCTCAGAGCCAGCGTTCGGGAGGAGCACCGCTGTGTTAGGTGCTGCCAAACAAAGGGCGGCGGCACGCGAGATAGGACGTAGCTTACAAGTTGTTCCACCCATTCGCGGAAGCAATATGGCTTTGAGCGGGAACTTGGAAATAAGTTTATGGGAGTAGCTTCGACTGAGAAAGTAGAGAGCCTTCTCCTGTTGGGCGGGATCGTAATCTTGAGCAAGCTCGACTAAGAAGGGGTAACGGGTCCAATCTGATGCGCGAGTTTTTCCTGTACAATAAACACTGTAGACCATTGGCGTGGTCCCAGCAGAAACCGCGCAAAAATCGTCTGACGCGTATTGCAGCCTGGAAGTAAGGCAACCAAGCGCTGTATTCGATTTGCCAGCTCCACTGCATCCGATAAGAAGGACGCCGCCTTCAGGGTCGCCGACAGCCGCGGCATGGATTAATTGGCGACCGTGCTCACGCATAAACCAGGAAAGGATTGCTCGAATGGGTTCTGCGCTCTGATAGTAGGGAATGCCGCTGGACGCGCCGACGCAATGGACGGCTTGGCGCAAGCGCGCGTCGAAAAGACTTAACTGTCTGCCTTCAACTTCGAATGCAGCGTGGAAGCGGAGACTGTTGAGACCAAGAACTTCGCCTCGTAGAGTAAATGCGTTTTTGTCCACCGGAGCTTTTGGGAACTCGGTGTCTAAGGATGCGCAATCCCAGCAATGTAGCGTCAGGTCCGGCGGACTTCGACGAACACAGATCTCCAAGTGACTAAGAGCCGGCGCAATATACGGTTCAAGCGCTTTGCCGAGAAAACGCAAACGGAGGGTCAGGCCTGCGATTTCGAACCATCGTTCCAATACTGAGCCGGCAGCCCCCTCGGCTACTGCGACTTGCGTCCAAATTTTCTCAAAAAACCCTTCAGCGTCGACCGACGTCATTAAGGATCCGTCTTCACTGCGGGCCATCCGGCGGAGTCAACATCGTGGATCGGATCGAGCATTAAAAGATCTTTCATGTCGGAGTAATGCTCGAATATTGGCGGTTCGAATGGTGTCCTGTGCATACTAGGCTGTATCGCGCCGTCCCCGCTGGCCCAAAACTCCGGGCGATCAATGACGAGTTGCTCAGCAACCAGCTGATCAATGAACGTTTTGACCTCCGATGTGATCGCGTCACGATCGCCGGAATGACGAGATTGAATGCGAGCTACGATTTCCTCGCTGCTGAAGCCATCAGCGATATCCATCCAGATCTGTGGGCCTGTCTTCGACAGACTGTAGTAATTGCCCGTATCGAGGTTGACAGCTACGATCTCCTCATCAAAGGTCTCAAAGACCACATTTGGCTCATTCACCCGGAAACGCCGCACTTGCCCCTCCAGTCCGAGTTCGCAATCCTGACATCAGTAATCATACCAGTGTTCAATGGGCAAGCCTATTTGGGTGAGGCCATTCAAAGCGCCCAAAACCAAGGCGTGGAACTAGAAATAATCGTCGTCGATGACGGTTCGACGGACAAAACTGGCGAAATAGCCCGCGGATTAGGCGAGCCTCGGCTCCGCTACTTCCGGCAGGATCGAATGGGCCCCGCCGCTGCCCGCAACCGCGGCGTTGCGCTGGCGAGCGGCCAGTTAATTTCTTTCCTCGATGTCGATGATGTTTGGCTGGCGAATAAACTTCGTTGTCAGATCGCAAGTTTACAAGCGGATGAAGGCGACATGATCTTCGCCCATATCGAGGAGTTCATTAGTCCAGATTGTGAGCAGGAACTCACTGGTGTTCGTCTCGCCAGAACGAACTTGTGCGGTCCAAGTGCCACAACTCTTCTTATTGAAGCTAAGAATTTTGAGAGAATTGGTGGTTTCGATATCAGCTGTAAAATGGGAGAATTCATTGAGTGGTATGCAAGGGCAGTTGATTTAGGGCTTCGGCCAAAAACCATTCCAAAAGTGCTCACCCGACGCCGGTTGCACCGCGCAAACATGACACGCATTGATAGCAGTCAGGCAACTGATTACGTGTTCACGATGAAAACAATATTGGATCGGAGGCGGAGCGCGATTGAGTGATAGACTAATCGGCCGTCTGAATCCTCAATCATTTTTGCCTACGCCGGAGCAGCAGCTGCTTCTGAACGCCTGCTTGCTGGACGGCGAGGATGCTATTGCCTCGTGGCGATTGTGGCGTGCCCAGGTCAATTTCGACCACATTGATTTGGGCTCCATTCGCCTACTGCCCCTGCTGGCTGACAACCTCAATCGGCTAAATGTCAAAGATCCATCTTTTGGCATTTATCGCGGGGTCAAAAGGCGGACCTGGGCGCGCAACCAAATGCTTTACTCCGGCGCTGCCACGATTGTTGGCCGTCTGCAAGCGGCTGGAATATCCGTCTTAGCCTTGAAGGGCATGGTCCTGGCGTTGAGTTATTATAAGCAGATGTCGCTTCGGCCGATGGGTGATGTCGATGTGCTGGTCAAGCGGAATGATCGTGTTAAAGCACTTGACCAATTAGAACGCTTGGGTTGGCGATTACAGTCGCCTCAGCGGCCGCGAGACGCAGCTGATTTTGCCATTCGGCACGCATGTGCTTTTGAGGATCCATCAAATTCGGAGGTTTCAGTTGATCTTCACTGGCGGCTGCTTTGGATGCAGGATTCTGAAGACGCAGAGGCGGCACTCTGGAGCCGAGCTGTCGCGCTAGAGTTCGACCGCACGCACTGTTTGGCGCCGTGTGCGGCCGATATGCTTATTCACGTCTGCGCCCATGGCGCCAGGTGGAACGACTTCCCCCCACTGCGCTGGATCGTCGATGCTTTACTTTTACTACGCTCTCACAACGTCGATTGGACATATTTGCGCGAGCAGAGTGCTCGTCTTCGACTCGATTTGCAATTGGCAGATTCTCTTACGTACTTGCATGACGTGATGCGCGCGCCGATACCGCGAGAAATTCTTGCCGACCTCGCTAATAGCGAGGCACGCCCGATTGAACGTCTGCTTTACCAAGCAGAGCTACACCCACCAGAAAAACGCAGCCTCGTGACCGCGTTGCGGATCCACTGGCACATTGCACGACAGCAGTTGTCTCGGTCAGAAGGCATTTATGGCTACTGGCGATACTTTGTAGCGCTTTGTGCTGGACGAAGCGTGCGTGAAATAGCTGGCTGGACGCGCCGCAAGCTGATCGACGGAGTCCGTTGACGAATTCAATCATATAGTAACCCTGACGACTTTGCCGATCCGCGGTATGGCGCTAAAGACGTTGCCATTGAGCGGAACCGCGATCACTTAACCTTCATCCACCAGTACCGCGTTGATGGCAGCCCTGACTTTCTGTTGTTGCCGCAATTTAAATACGTCCCACCATTTGATCACTTGCTCCTGCAATGTATCGAGCGCGCGAAGGGTGTCCTCGGAATTATCAGCAAAAGGTGCGTAGGCTTCGACGAGTTCATTCCAGTCGTTAAGCAAAATAAATGGCGGTTCATCTAAGGCATCTGCAGCATGCACAAATGGGCTGCGCAGCATGATTGGGATCGCACCTCTTTCTAGCGCGTCATAAAGCCGGATAGTCTCAGGAGAGTTTCCGCCTGGAACGAGCGCAAATCTGGCATTCGACAAACGTGCTGAATATGCCGCCGGTCCCAGACGGTCCCGCGAAGTTGGAGTAAAATGCAGGTCGAATTTTAGATTACCTTGTTCGACCGCTGCTTTCATCCTTTGACGCTCATCGGCAAGTGTCCGCATTCCGAGAGCGCCGGCAAAAAAACCAGGCAACGATCGCTGACTTGCTTTGAGAAGCGTCTTGGTAGTCGATGGGCCGACTCCCATTGCATAGCCATTGGGCACCCACACGACGTTTCGATTCGCCTGGATTGCCTCAAACCAATAATTTCGCAGTACCAACGCAACGTTTTCATAGGCGGATCGATCACTGGTCCCGTGCTCATCTCCCAGATGAAACAGCATCATTTTGCGAACGCCGCGGCGGTGAGCTTCCGCCAAATGCGAAAAAAATTCGGTCGTCATGCTGACAACAAGTGACCCCTCAAGAAAAGGGGTTTCGCTCATCTGTTCTACAGGGATAACGCGCACCGGCCGACCAAGATTGCCTAACAGCAGGTGCTCGATGAAGTAAGCCTCGGGGACGAGATCGAGCGTGCGCCGCCGCCAGATCAAATTTAGTGGTTTCGCGGTAGACATACGCCTCAGCGATTCAATTGCCGATTAGACTGGTATATTGAATTGTACTGAGCCGCACGAAAGATCAGTACAGCGCAGATCGCGTCGGGGATCAACCTGCACCAGCGTGTTGAACACGACTGTCAGCTCGGGAAACTCTTTCTGGTTCCGTGACAGCCAATGGCACAGGGGTCTCGCCCAGGCTGTTAGCTAGCGCAATGGCGATCGCCTTATCATCGCGGCAGTCGCCAACGAGCAGCATCGAGATCGTACGGATCATAATCTTCAGGTCGAGTAAAAACGAAGCGTGCTGGATATACCATTCGTCGAGAGCACTTTTCTCCTCGGTTGAAATTATTTTTCCACCGCAAACTTGCGCCCATCCCGTCAAGCCAGGCCGTACTAAAAGGCGAACTCTAGCATCGGTCGGTTGATCGGCTAGCAATAGGGGGCGTGGGCCGATCAATGACATATCGCCTCTCAACACATTCCACAGTTGCGGCAATTCATCGAGGCGCGTTTTTTGCAAGAATTGGCCAAATGGCGATGGTTGTTGGGCCTCTCGTCGTTGTTTAGTTAGGCGGTCAAAGAGTGTGTGCAAACTACGAAACTTATAAAGATGAAATAAAGCGCCGTTACGACCTATCCGTTGCTGCCAAAAGACTACCGGCGCGCCTACGTCAAGAAGAACCAGAACGGTTACGATGACTGCGATTGGAGAAAGCACTATCACTACGATAAGAGCAGTGGTCACGTCGAAGACCCGCTTCAGCCTCCAAAATGGCCGATCAAGACGTAAGGCGCTTGATTGAGTGGGAAGAACAGCATCTTCTGGCGGGATCACAGTATTATCTTGAACATACGATGCTCCTTTCAACATTAAGAGTTCTGGAAGAATTTCTATTGTGATCTTTGACATGCGACAAACGCGGCACACTTCATCCCAGGCGCTCCGCGTAAGTTCATGAGGTCGGGCCGCAATTATTAGTTTATCGATGTGAACGCCATGGATCGCATAATCTGCGACCACTCTTTCTAAATCAGCTGGGACTCCAATAATCGGGTAACCGTTTAGGGATCGATGTTTAAGGCTGGGCCGCTCATCTAATACGGCAACGATCTGATATTCGCCCGCCGCCAATTCCTCCAACATTTTTGAGAAGAACCAAGCTAACCGTGTACCTTGGACGATGATGACGTGCTCAGCTTTATCTGCTTGCGTATTCTTAGTTCGAATTTCGCGATGAGTATCGCGTAAGCGCAAAAGCATTCGAGCGCCGACTAGCCCGGACGCCAGAACCAAGAACTGTAGGACGGGTATTGAGCGAGGTGCTTCTTCGAGTCTGGTCAGCAAGAACGACGCAACCGCGGAAATTGCGGTAATTAAGAAACAAGCCTTCAGCAACTGCAGTGCGTCGCGGATCGAATAAAACCGAGCAATCGGAGAACTCGTCTGATACCACTGGAAGACGAGGACGGAGGCAAGCAACGCAATGCCACAATAGATGCCCACGCTCTTGGGATAGAAAACCGTGCCATCGCGCAGTAGGTACGCTGCAAGCGGACTGACGCCTCCCCACGCAACATCCAAAATCGCCAGTCGCGACCACAGCCGCGTATGCGATGACGGTTTATTCAGGCGCAGATTGACCTTGCCCACAGCCAGCAGCCCCGAGAAATTTACCCCCACGCCCCTAAACTGTGAATTCGTTGATTATAAGGTAACACTATCCTTTTGATAAATAGCGTGAATCTTTCGAGTTGGCGAGATCAGTCGGTTAAGATTACGGCTTCCGCCCGAGACGAGTAGCCGCCATTTTCATCGCAGCGCTGTTGAACGTAGCTGATGTTGATAGCCCCTTGACCGTCCAAGGCAGCTTTTGGGAGCATGAAACTTTCCACGGCTAAGCCACGCGCTTTCAGCCAATCTCTCTGAACGCGAAGTCGCGATGGTGCAATGACATTTCGAACGAATGGTCGCAAACCAGTAGCCCGGCTTCTTCGGGCGCCAAGCCCCCAATCTCCGCTTCAAGCCATCTCACGGTCGTCGACCACCAGAAACTCGTCGCAGTCGATCGGGAACACGCAATCCCACGGCTCGTCTTCGAGGACGGGCCCCGATTGTGCCGGCTTTGATTCGGCCGGATCGGGTTGCTGAGGTGGTACGCCGCGCCCACGACGGATTTCACGTTGACTACGTGGGCACACTTAACAGCGGAGAGCTAGACACAACAATTTTTTCAATCGTGTCGAAACTGGCTATTCCGGGCGCGAAAGCACGGTTGTTTGGCGGCGCACTTGACCCGGAGATGATGCAGGCACGTGCAGAGATGCCAGATCTATCGCGCGTTGAGATCGGCGGCTTTACCGAAAATATTGCCGAAATATTTTCGACTACAGACGTATTCGCCTACCCGGTGGCAGAAACTTCTTACGGAGGCGCCGATTTAGCGCTGCAGGAAGCGATGCTTGCCGGTTTGCCGGTTGTCATTTATGCGGACCGAGGATCAAGCCATTTCGTGGAAAACATGAAGACCGGCCTGGTCGTGGCCAACGCTGAAGAGTTCGTCGCTGCAATTGAGCGACTTTATCGAGGCCCGAAACAGGTCGAGCTATTTTCTTAGTGCTCGCCGCACCTAGCGCGAATTCAGTGTTACGACGTTTGCCCAGCAGCAAAAAAGATTCCTTGCAAGCAGCGCTGCGATAACGAGCGTGACTACGTGAAATAGTTGATGCGGCCAACACAGTAGCCAATAAAATTAGCAAATTCACTCAAAAATAGGACTATGGCATCTAAGTGTGTTTCATTACGACCAAACGATAAGCCTAGCTGTTGCGAACGTACCAAATATGAAAACACGTGACTTGTCCCCGGAGTCGCCATTATAGTAAATGTAGCGACGCGGTGGGCTTCGTCGGCTCGCACGGAAATTAATTTGCAAAACAAATTAGGATTGATGCGTAAACACGTTTGGCAAATGGACCATTGCCGGCTTCTGGCGCTACGCAATCCGATCTGCAGCGCTCAGGCTAACCGCACCGTGATTGCGAACGCGGAGCGCGGCCTTCCACTCGCCATTTAGTTGCAATGTTGACGGCGGCACTGCAAACAATCCGGCTTCCCGCTGCGGAAGATTTGGTCGGGAAATGGCGCCCTTATCCACTGTTCGCCGGGACGACTCCGGTGTGCGAACAGATGGCCTGTCATTTCTCCGTTTTGAGCGCTTCACATTGCCCGCATCCGCCTCATCAACATTTAGAAGAGGAACTGCTGATTATCCTGGACGGCGAGGCCGAGATTCTGATTGCCGATGGTCCTAAGTTTGACGGCGCACAAACCGAAATTTTGCGCGCGGGCTCGTTCGTTTATTATCCGGCCCTACAGCGTTACCACACCATTCGCAATCCAGGCGCTGCGCCGATCACTTATCTGATGTTCAAGTGGCGCGGGGCCGGCCACTGCACCGGTCCGTCGCGGAGCCCGGAATTCTACCATTCGGATACCTTTCCGCCTTCGGGCAGGCCAGGGTTCGTGACACAGCTGATCTTCGATCATCCGACCGCCTATCTAGACGAGCTGCACGGGCATCTCACCGATCTCGGGCCAGGCGCGGGATATGCAGCCCATACCGATGCCCATGACGTCGCTATTGTTGTGCTTTCGGGCCGCATTGAAACGATCGAACACGTTGCCGAGCCGTTCGACGTGATCTATTATCCCTCCGATACGCCCCACGGCATGAAGAACGTCGGTACTTCGCCGGCACGCTATCTGGTGTTTGAGTTTCACGGTTCCCGAACTGAGCGGGGGCTTGGTCCCCTCAATATGCCGGGCATAGCGTTTGTCTTGCGGGCCGCGCGTTGGTTCAGGCGATTGCTCATTCAGGCAAACGCACAGCGTTAGGGATGACGCGTTCCGCAGCAACTCCGGTAGCTTTGCGATATTCGCCGCGACGCACCGCGCCTCAATGCGCATAACGGCATCGTATTTGATCCTCTTTTCTGCACACTCAAGAAAATCAGTGGTTCCGGTATAACGGCCGTCAATAAGTAAATATATCCGTGCGGGAGGGTACATAACGATAAGGCCCAACACCGGGAAATTGCAGCACAGCTTTGGCCCGCTGCGATAAAATCCCGAGCGGCCACCACGCGTCATCTAGAATTATCATGCCGCTGTTCTTGATAAATTTTTCGGACACTGTGCATCGAGAGGGACTGATATTATGATTTAATTTCTGTCATTACGATAGGCTCTGTGCATGTTGACGACCAGGAAAAGACCAGGCCTCAACGCGGTTTTACCGTACTCTATGGCGCGGTAATGGCTCACGATAGCGAACTGTCCTTCATGACCCGCGTGTACGCGGTTGTTCGACCGCCATACATACTTTATGTGGAAATGCATCTTGATAGAATGCATACAAATGGGGCACTCACGTTCGGGATAGCAAAGTCCCGCGTAGCGTAGGGATATGGGCGGCTTTACCATGGGTGTGTTTCAGGACGTTATCCAACCTCCGTATCCTGACGATGCCTCTACGGAAACGATCTGGCAAACGCCGACGACACAAGGTGCCTTGGCTTTGCGCGACATCGTTGACGGTGCATTTCTGTGGGATGTCTGGGGTACACTTGGCTGGAACGACATCCGCCAGCGCTATCGTCGATCCAAAATTGGACCATTCTGGTTGACGATCAGCATGGCAGTTATGATTGTGTCGATCGGAGGCCTGTATTCTGGACTTTTTAACGCCGATACCGCGCGATATTTTCCCCATTTGGCAATTGGCTTTGTCGTTTGGAATTTTGTCTCCGCACTAATCAATGATGGTTGTAACGCGTTCATCGCCTGCGGCGGCATTATTCGGAACGTTCGGCTTCCGTTGTCGCTCTATGTATATCGCGTTGTCTGGCGGAACCTGCTTATTTTCGGTCATAATATTCTAATCGTCTTCGCCGCCGTGATTATCTTTGCGCTCCGTCCGGGCTGGACGGCGGTCCTTACGATCCCGGCGATCGTGGTTTTATCGTTGAACGGGGTTTGGGTCGGGCTGTTATTGGGTCTCTTCTCGGCGCGTTTTCGCGATGTACCGCAGATTGTCACGACGGCAATGCAGGTCATCTTCTTCATCACTCCCATTATCTGGCAGCCTGAGTTACTACCTCAACGAGCGGTTATTTTGACTTATAATCCGTTCTTTCACATGCTTGAAATTGTGCGAGCACCGCTAATGGGCACGGCACCGTCATTACTCTCATGGTCAATTGCCATCGCGGCGACACTCTTTGGCTCAGCCGTCACCCTAGTCATCTACATTCGCTATCGACGTCGGATCGCCTTCTGGATTTGACGACTATGGCACATATCGGAATCCAAGACCTCACGATCGAGTTTCCAATTTATCACACGAGTGCACGCTCGCTTAAAAATCGTCTTATTGGTCAAATGGGTTTAGGTGGACGTCTCGATGAAGACTCAAGGCATCGGGTGTGCGTGAGAGCGCTCGACGGCGTTTCGCTCTCCTTCGTCGATGGCGATCGCGTAGCGCTTCTCGGTGCGAACGGTGCTGGCAAAAGCACGCTGTTGCGTGTTTTGGCTGGAATCTATGAGCCAATGCGGGGGAGAGTGCAAACCGAGGGACGCGTAGCTTCGGTGTTTGACCTCACGTTGGGGTTTGATCCAGATTGCACGGGCTACGAGAATATTCTCCTGCGCGGTTTGTGTTTAGGCATAAACCGTGCCGAGATCCGAGCACGTAGAGAGGCTATTGCCGCTTTTACTGAGCTCGGTGATTATCTCGCCATGCCGCTTCGAACTTATTCCAGCGGCATGAAGTTAAGATTGGCGTTCGCCGTTTCCACTCACGTCGACGCAGAAATCCTGCTGATGGACGAATGGATCGGTGCCGGGGACATGGCTTTCACAAAAAAAGCGGAGCAATACTTTGTCGAACTGGTAGGGAATTCGGCCATTCTTGTGCTCGCTTCGCATTCAGAGCAGATCGTCAGCCGCACGTGCAATAAGGCAGTATTACTCAGCCATGGGAAGGTGGCACATGTTGGCGGACTTGACGATGTCTTGCGCGTGTATAAGGCGACGAAGTGAGGATAGTTGGAACCAAGCGCAAGATCAGTGTGAGCTGATTGATCTGCCGATGCTTAGTATTATAAGTAATTGACGGGACCGTTCCCGATCGATGATCATAATCGCGCTTCATACCTGCGCGCCATGAGTTCGCGCACCCAGTCGAGTGCGTGGGCGATGATGGTCGACAGATCGTCGAAGTGCGGTTGCCAGCCGAGGCTGCTGCCCACCCGTCCGCTAGCGGCGATGCGCGCCGGATCGCCCTCGCGCGCTGCGGAGCATAAGCGACCTTGAAGTCGACGGCGTGTCGACACGTTGATCAGCATCAGGTTCAAGGTTGATGGCTGTGGCGGACGTTCGCCAAACCTCCATTGGTCGGGCAATTGACCCCGCGGCTTGACACGGTACTCTGAAAACTGGAGATCGCGTCACCCAACTCCAGCACAAATCATGACGGCATCCAGGCAAAGTAGCGAGACCAAAATGATAAACTTTCTTTGTCGCTATTATAAAGCCTCAAGGCCATGCAAATTCAACAAAGTCGATGGCTCAGAGTGCCCAACATGCGTGCATGCATCTGAGTTTAGAGACCGGATTCTCTTTATCAAATTGGACGCCATCGGGGACGTGCTCCGAACGGCTAGCTTGCTGCCATCAATAGTGAGCCGTCATAATTCACCATACCTCGCTTGGCTAACCCGAAAGGAGTCTGTGGAACTAGTTAGCCTACTGAGATATGTGGACGAGGTGATTGAGTTATCTGAAGTCGGACTTGCTCGAGTCATGACCGGCGGATGGGATTACGTGTATTCCCTCTCCAATGATTGGCCTAGCGCGTCGATCGCGTCAGCCGCACAGTCAAAAACCTCTCCGATCGGCTACTACGTTAGAGATGGTATGCTCACGCCAAGCAATTCTGCAGCGGCGCGATGGCTGGAAATGGCAGCGTTCGACAGACTGAAAAAATGCAACACTAAAACCTATCAGGATATAATGTTTTCTATCCTTGGATTCGATTGCGCGGAGATACCGGCGCCATCCCTCGAGCTTACTCATGACCAAAAGAGGGCGGCTACTGCCCGAATAGCCACGCTATTCGGTCCCAGCACGCGACGGCGCGTCGCCATCAACGTTGGTTCGGGTGGTCGATGGCCAAAGAAGATGCTCGATGTGGACCAGATCTATAACTACATTCAGCGTTTGCGTAAGCGGATTGACGTAGATGTTCTTCTTGTCGGTGGCGCTGCGGAAAGGGAGAAAGCTTTCGCAGTTGGCCGTTTGTGCAATGTCGATCATCGGGTCAGCATCGCTATAGCCGAGACGTCGATCGTGGAATTTATTGCGATCTTAACCGAGGTGGACGTTCTTCTATGCGGGGATACCCTTGCTCTGCACGTCGCAACGGCAATTGGATTGCCAACGGTTGCGGTTTTTGGACCGACTAGTTCGTCGGAGAGCGCCGACTTCAACGGATTAGTCAAAAAGATATGGACGGATTCACTTGATTGTCTCGTATGCTATGGCGATTGTGCCAAAGAGCGCAACTGTATGTCGTTAATTGACGCAGACCGCCTCGTTGATTTGACGGAAGTGCAGCTTTCGCATCGGCTTCGCCGAACTGCAAAGGAGACGAGGATCGAGTGACTAATTTAATCCGTTCCCTACGTTATCCCCGATATTGGGGCGCGCTAACTCGCCTCCTCCTTAGCAGATTCGAAAAAACAATATGGTGACGTTCGACAATCGATTCTGGCGAAAAATGCCTTAGATCTGGCCCCGGGGGGCGTGAGAAGCCCGCCCAGGCCAGCGCATCGGAAAGCGTTTCTGGCGTAAGAGGTGGCTCGTAGATCCGGACCCAGTCCTTACCTACGATAGATTGGAGTTCCGCCATAGCCCCCCGGTTTGGGAGCAATATTGGTCGGTTATTTGTTAACGCTAGTAATGCCGACCCAGAATTGAGCACTTTACTATAGGGCGCAACGACTAATGACGCCGCAGCCATATATGTCTTTACGGCATCGACAGAAGCTGTTTGTAAATACAGTTCTATCCGCTGATCCGACGCGGCCGCCCTAACCTCGTCCTCTAGTGTTGCCTCGATCGGTTGGCCGACGATAAAAAGTCGGAGGTCGCGCTCCGATAAAACACAGAAAGTCCGAATGAGATCGGGTACGTTCTTGTATTTTCGAATTTGACCCAGAAAAAGAATGACTCGAAGATCGCAAGTCAAACCCAACTGACGTCGCGCCTCGACAAAGCTCGGTAAGTTATCGTAACTGTCGCCGAAATGCATCAGCGGGATGACTACCGAAGGACGTCGTTTAAGCAAGGGATACAGTTTGTAAGCCGCAAGCCGACCGGTATCGCTCATATGAATTGACATAGACACCTGGGCGCTTAGCCATTGGAGGAAGGCACTTTCAAGCCACGGGTGGAACTGTTCGTGACTGACTAAGTTATGCAGGGACCAAATTATTTTACTGCGCCGAACACGTGCGATCACTAAAAGGCAACAAATGTTTACTACTCGTCGAAGAGCGACAACAACCTTTAAGGGGTTGCCAACTAGAAGCTCTGGGAAATGTAAATGAAGAATCCTGTATCTGTTGATCAGCGCCCGTCGATAAGTAAACTGTGAGACTTTCCAGCCATATCGCTCGAGCCCGTCGTTAAGACGTTTGTAATAGGAGTCTAGCGGAAACTGCCGTGGCAACGCGAGAATATTACTCTGGTTTTTCGCGATAGGGTCGTACATTTTGCCTTGAGCCACCATCGCCTCGTTGATTGGCTGCTATCGGCTTCGAACAGCAGGACATGGCCTCGACTTTGGAGCTCTCGAAGACCGGACGCGGTCAGGACTTTTGATAAGGCTAGGATGAACTCACGTGCTAAACAATATCCGAGGGCCTTGGGAAAGAAGTCTCACGCACCGCGGCACCGTGGGCCTGGGCTCGCCTCCGACTTTATCAAAAAGCTGCCAGATTTTCAGCGAATATTCCAATAGGATGCCAAAGCCAACTTGAGCGGCGAACCTTGGATTGCGCCGTGCCCAGCACCTGGCAAGACCTGTAGATTGCGGCGTGTCTTTCGGTCGTAACCATTCCGACCTAGGCCGCGCAGAAGCACTTCACCTTCTGCCGCAATGTTATAGAAGAAATCAATTGGTGGGGAAATCGCGCGGGCTCGATGCCGAAGTGGCCGTATTAAGGAGTCACCAAAGCGACGATGCAGCCGTCCGGAAGTCTAAATGATTATCGAAGGACAAGTTCCTCTCTGTTGCTGTGACTATTTTTACGAGGAAAGACTAGGGGATGCGTTTGGAATTCCAAATATCGAATACAAGAGCACGTTACTAACTCCTCGCGCGCATTATTCCACACAGCGTTGCGGGTAGCGTCTGACTACACAGGCCGGCAAGGCCATCCCAACTTGTCATCAGACCAAATAATATCGTACTGTAGCGACGCCGAGGGAAAAGCCAGCCATGGCTGTATCGTTGATCCACAGCCGGCATAAGGATCGATTGCAAATCATTATCGGTTAAACGCCGTATCAAACTAATATGTACACTACCGTTTGCATTGCAACACACAAAAGACATCTTGGCCTTGAGAGACTGTTAGATTCGTTAACGAGCCAGAAAGGAGCGTCCCCTTTCGAGGTTGTCGTCGTCGATAACGATCAGAAGAAGTCGGCGCAAAAGGTCGCTCTTCGATTCCGCGACAAGATTCCATTGACGTATTTGGTTGAACCTGTTCGCGGAATAGCACGGACCCGTAATCGCGCGGTCGCGATTTCCCAGTCCCCCTTTCTGGCATTCATAGACGATGACGAATGGGCTACACCGGGGTGGCTTGCCGCACTAGAGTGCGGGCAAAACAGATCCGCTGCGGATGTTGTTATCGGTCGCGTCGAGATCGAATTCGACCCTGAAGTTTCCGAGCTCGTTCGACGTTGCGGCCTGTTCGACCCGAGTCCGCTCCCGGACGGTGCAATTGTGCCATCGCACCTTACGAGGACCAGCAACGCGTTTGTGCGACGCGAGGCGCTGCCTGATAAGGCAGCGCCGTTTTCAACGCGCTTTGATCTGACTGGCGGCGAGGACGTTCACCTGTTCAGGAGGATGATTGAATCGGGAGCTCGGGTCGTTGCTTCCACAAGGGCGGTAGTATTCGAATATCGACCCGTTTCACGAGCAAATGTAAATTGGATTTTTCGTCGTGCGATGCGAAACGGCGCAAATCGGGCTGAACTTGATCAGATAATGTCGGCCGCGAAACGTATACGACGCGGTCTTAGATTCGGATGGACGGGAGGAATGGAATTGCTTCGCGCCGGCGCCGTTGTGACACGGGATCCTGCCAAGGCGGGCCGTCATATTGTCAGTGGTGGAGATGCGATCGGTAAGCTGCTCGGTATCTTTGGTATGCGGATCCAAGAGTATCGGCACCACCCGTGACTTCTAGACGACCGATTGCTTGAAAACTGATCAAGGAACGAATGACTTGTTGGCGAATTCCTCGTTTGCGATTGGTCGAACGAGGAGTGAGATCATGGCTCGACGAGCGGTCGATTTGGCGATGACCGATGAGGAGAAGCCTGACGGCTCTGTCGCGGTCGAGGACCGAGCCGGCGAGCCGAGTATCGCGGGCACAACTACTCGCCTATCTGGAGACCCCATTGTTCTTTGTGGTGGGGCAAAGACTTCATCATCAGACGATGCAGCGCTGCGTCGAGCAGGCGCTCTCGTATAGTGCGTTGGCGTCACTCGATGACCTACCGCAGGCAAAGAGCTGGTGATCACGGCGGAGGCCAAGGCCTAGTTGGTCTCCTTGGAATGCGACAAGCCAAGGACGCAGGCAACGAACGCCATTCGGCAGTACGCTTCAGATGTTTAGGCGACCGGTCCCTCGAAAAATATTAGATAGAAGCGAAGCCTTCATTCTGTTATCTGTTCCTCCCTATGTACACCACCGTTTGCATTGCAACACACAAAAGAACTCTTGGCCTAGAGAGGCTGTTAGATTCGTTGACGACCCAGAAGGGAGCGTCCCCCTTCGAGGTTGTTGTCGTCGATAACGATCAGGAGAAGTCGGGGCAACCGGTCGCTCTTCGATTTCGCGAAAAGCTTCCATTGACATACTTAGTTGAACCTGTTCGTGGAATAGCACGGACCCGTAATCGCGCTGTCGCGATTTCCCGATCCCCTTTTCTGGCATTCATAGACGATGACGAATGGGCGACGCCACAATGGCTTGCCGAATTGGAGCGCAGGCAGAACATAGCTGCCGCGGACGTTGTCATCGGCCGCGTCGAAAGGAAATTCGATGCAGAAGTCTCGGAGCTCGTTCGGCGTTGCGGCATGTTCGACCCTAGTCCGCAGCCGGACGGAGCAATCATACCGTGGAACTACGCTTATACCAGCAACGCATTTGTTCGACGCGCGGCGCTGCCCGATAAGGTGGCGCCGTTTTCAACGCGCTTTGATCTGACTGGCGGCTCCGACATTGACTTATTCAAGAGGATGATTGAGTCGGGAGCTCGGATCGTTACTTCACAAACAGCAGTCGTATTCGAACATCGACCGGTCGCACGAGCAAACTTATTTTGGATTTTTCGTCGTGCGATGCGAAATGGCGTAACTATTGCCGAATTTGATCGGAAGGAGATGTCGGCGGCAACGCGCGTGCGACGCGCGCTCGGGTTCGGATGGGCGGGAGGATCGCAATTGCTTCGCGCCGGCACCGTTTGGAAACGAAATCGTGCCAAGGCGGGCAGTCACCTCATCCGCGGAGGAAATGAAATCGGTAAGTTGCTCCATATCCTCGGCATGCGGATCGAGGAATATCGACACCACCCCTGATTGGATATACTCGAAGGTACGTGAATCGACCGATCGACAAAAGCGCAAGCAGTTTTGATGCGAGCTATCGATATGCCCAAAAGTTATGCCTCTAGACGACTCTCCCAAACAGTGAACGGCCTGTGCTCATGGGGACAAATGGATTGGCGTAGGACATGGGCTTCAGCAAAAGCGATATCAAGACCCTGCGTGTGGCGGGCAGCAACATCCCGCCTGTGAGCTGGTGAAACTATCCTGAGCGCATCCTGCTGGCTGTCGATCCCGGCTGCTGCGATTTGCAGGTGGATGGATGGTTGAAAATATTGAGATCAAGGCGGGTAACGTTGCCCGGCAGCAGGCCGCCTCATTGCTCACAGCCGCGTTCCTCCCTGGGGCGTGGAGGGACGTGGTTTGGGCAACACCGGACCACGGCCTGCTCGCCTTCAATCGCGACAAAGAGGTCATTTGCCACGTGGGAATAGTGTTGCGCGATGGCGCTTGGAATGGCCGCGCTGTCAAAATTGGTGGCCTAGGCGGCCTAACCACAAGAGAGGATAGCCGACGGCGAGGTGTGGCCAGCGCTGTGATGCGAAGGGCGACACAGGAGATACAGGAGACCTTCAAGGCAGACTTCGGACTATTATTCTGCGAACCGCGAAACGCGTCATTTCACACAGGGCTTGGATGGCAGTCATTTAAAGGCGATGTCTTGATAATGCAGCCGCGCGGACAAGTACGCTTCGATGTCCTCGACCCTTACGTGTTTGCTCTCAAGATCGCACCGGGCACAGGTATGCTTGATCTCTGTGGCCCACCTTGGTGACGGCCGAGCGCTGCAAATGTCCGTGTCATTGACCTTGGCGGACATGACAAAATTGACCGAAATGACCCTGATGTATGGTCCGGGTGCGCCGGGAGACCGGCGGGAGGTAGACGGTGAAAGTCGTCACGGTGAAAGGCGTAGCGAGCTACACCGACCCCAAGTCATGCGCGGCAGTCCGCGAGGACTGACGCGAAGCGTTGGCAGGGGAATGTGCAGGCCAGGTATTGAGCGGCGTAAGCCAAGTTCGAGGTGCCGATGTTCTCCGGACCAGCAGAGGGCCACATGGCACCCGTCGCAGTCGCGAGACGTGTGCCAACCCCGCATCGTCGAAGACCCTGGCATGCTCACACGTCTCCTGCACGGGAACCGGGAGATCTCCATCGTCGTCCCTGTCAGCCGTGGCGGGGGCATCGTCGGGAAGGCCGGGGGCCGTAGCCGACGATGAATGCGATGGAGGGGTCGGACTCGTCCAAAGTAGTGAAGAAGCAAGCAAACAAAGCAGCATTAGCTGCTACGGAGCCTGTGGAGCGAAGGGGATTGTTGTCGAAGAAACTGAGTCGAAACAAAGAGCTACGAGCACGCACCACTAGCCCAACAGCCGCATCAAAGGGTTACAAAGCACCTCAGGAGCACCCCGGATTTCCTCTTGCTGGCTCCGCTGGCTCAGCTGATCCACGGGCACCAACGGGAAAGCCGTCAGAAAAGAGTTTACTGGTGAGTCTCTCATGGGTGCCAGGACTGATTCTGGTGAAGACGGAGCCTGGATGTGCCTCGTGTTTTTTTCGGTTCAAAAGATACCCCTTGGGACCCCCCTAAGAGGGGGATGGGGGCCCATCGTACATCCATGAATTAGGCGAAAAAAATATCGGGCAAAAATTTTCAATTCCAACGTGACCAACTGTTGCGTTTGGCCGCACGGTACACGCTTCCGATGATCTAGCTTTTGCGCGAGTTCGTCGAAGCTGGGGCCTGATGAGCTATGGACCCATATCGACAAGGTAGGCCTTAGAGACTATTGAGTTTATCATCCAAGCATTGCGGCAGATGCTCAGGGGCCTGCCTTGCTCTTCAACAGTTATGCGTTTTTGATTCTCGTTTGCTGCACATTCGCTGTCTATTACATGCCTCCGCTCTCGCGCCTTCAGGTGCCTGTTCTGATCGGCGCCAGCATTATTTTTTACTCCTGGTCTCAGCCAATGCTGCTGCTGCTGCTGTTCACTTGTCTCCTAATCAACGTCGTCACAAGCTATCTGGTCATCATTGGTCGCAAGAGTTGGCGCCAGACCCACGCGGCGCTTGGAGTAGCATTCAACGTCGGCGTTCTTGTGCTTTATAAGTATGGCCCGCTTATCGTTCACACGATTCCATTTGATACCGGCTCGATTGGCGCATTCATAGTCACGTTACCGCTGCCGCTCGGCATTTCGTTCTTCACCTTTCACGGCATAACGCTCCTTGTCGATACGTTTCACGCGCGACCCGATGCGCCGCTGCTGCATGAGAAGGAGCACTCTTTGCTGTTCTACGCGTCGAAGGTAGGTCTGTATTTTCTATTCTTTCCGCAACTCGTCGCCGGTCCAATAACAAAGGCGCGTGATTTCCTTCCCCAGATAGCTGCTAAGCATTTCGAAGACATTCAGTGGGAATACGTCTTTCGCAATGTCACCCTGGGTTATTTTCTGAAGATGGTCATTGCCGACAACCTTGCGCAGCAGACCTCCTGGATTAGGTATCCGTACTTTCTTTCGCGCGCGACATCCGACCTTTTGATCATGTTGTGGGGGTATTCAATGCAGATATTCGCCGACTTTGCTGGCTACTCTCTGATCGCAATCGGTATTGCTGCGCTCTTCGGCTATATGCTACCGCAAAATTTCAATTCTCCGTACCTTGCCAATAGCTTCGCAGATTTTTGGCGCCGGTGGCATATTTCGCTGGCAAGCTTTCTCAAGGAATACCTGTACATCCCGCTCGGCGGTAATCGTGGAGGTCACCTGCGGACCTATTTCAATCTCTTTGTCGTGATGCTATTGGGCGGCATGTGGCACGGAGCCGCCTGGAGCTACATGGTCTGGGGCGGCGCCCACGGGGTCGCCCTAGCGAGCGAGAGGGTGCTCAGAGACCGCGTGCGTCTACCCGACAAGCCTGCGATTCGAGTTGTCAGAATAAGTCTGGTTTTCGCCTATGTGACTGCCGCGTGGCTACTCTTCAAACTGCCGGATTTCGGCAACGTAGTCGATTACGTAAGAGCCATCAGGGACAACACTGACATGAGCGGCTCTGCCGACATGCGGTGGCTTATCGCCCTATATTCGATTCCGGTTGCAGCTTATCATTTTATTCGTGCCTATCGACAGAGATTCGCCATCGTTGACCGGCCCCACGTTTCAGCCTTGCTTTATGGGCTGATGATATTCCTGATAGCGACGAACAGCGGTGTACCGCAATCATTCGTGTATTTTCAATTCTGAAATCGGCTCGGCGATGAAGCTCATCAGAAACTCTGTGATCGCTTTTCTGCTGCTGCTGACCCTCTATGAGACGGTAACTCGCCATGTGTATCCTAAACTCGCTTTCCAGGGCGGTGAAAACCAATGGATCAACAATTATATCACTGCCCAGGAATACATTTACGATCACGCGGATGCGTCCGTGGTGATTGTAGGAACATCGCTCAGCATGCGATTGTATCCCGACTTGCTTCCGCGCGAGACATTCAATTTATCCTTCGGCGGCAAAAGTCCCTTCAACGGAATTAATATCGTTCTGGGCGCTAAAACTCATCCGCGCGCTCTTTTCATTGAATCTAACTTTCTGACCGCGAATTTGGACCCTGAGTTCGATCGTGGAATCCTCAGTCCGTGGCTTATGACGCCGAGGCGGTGGATGATTTCGCTGCGGGACTTCGCTCGTCCCGTGACATTGGCGAAGGACTATCTGAAGACCCGCATCGATCGCTCGTGGTCGTTTCTAGTCGGGAATTTCGCAAGAGAGACGCAAGCTGCGCCCTTGAAGGGCAACACGGACATCATCTTCGATCGATTGCTCGCTGATCTAAAGCGCCGTTACAACGCGAAGCTCGGCAAGGACGCGCAAGCGAACCTGATGAGGGAACTTAGCGCCGATGTTGCCGCTCTCGAGGAGCGCGGCATCAAGGTGGCCTTTTTTGAAATGCCGCTGAACCCCGCATTGTGCGAGACATCGTTAGAGACCGCAATTCGCACTTTGGTCCGCACGCAATTCCCCGCTGAGCCGTACTTTCGGATTGGTGACTGCAACGCAGTTAAGACCGTCGACGGTCTGCATTTATCCCGCCCAGAGGCCGAGCACGTCACACGGCAGTTCGTCCAAATTGTCAGGGAAGTAATCCACTAAGAATACCTTGGGAATTACCTTAAGTAGTCAATGTGGTTCTCTATACGTCCAAGCGTAATGCTTTTGTTGCTTAAGTCTAAGAAGATTCCTTAAGACAAAAACAAAAGACCAATTACTGGTTGAGAGTCCTTCAGCGTCGCAGTCAAAGGACCCGCCGAAGCTTGTCATGGGGCCGGATGAAACGAATTGCCGACCATTACCTGCCCCGCCCACACATCCTGCATCCGTGGCCCGAACAACGGTTCCTCGTCACCATCCAAGGCAAGAGCCCGGTGCGTTAGCAGCGCTCGCCGGGATCTGTGCGGGGGCGGAGAGCAATCTCCGTCCCTACCGCGACCCGTGCATAGCAAGAAGATTTCGACGAGCTGGCGGTAAGCAAGGATATCAGCGCGCGTGCGAGCTCGTTACCGGAAAGACCTCTAGGCGCCCAATGGGTTACCAGGGCGATCTGGGCATTTTCGCAAGGCACCGCGCAGAGACCGCCAATCCGACCGTTACCCGTCCTGAGCCAAAGTGGACAAATAACAACGACGACCATCGGGTGGTCACCGTTCACGAAGCTTCGCGTGCGACATCGCGATACACCATTGCGGTAATCTCAACGACGCGGTCCCAACTGGTTTTGCGGCGCCATTCACCTGCGAGTTCGTAATCACAGGGCATCGCAAGAGCGCGCTCCAACTGCGCGGGAAAGTCTGTATCGAGCGCCTCGAAACGAAATACGTGCGGGTGCGGTTCGTCGAGGTCGGGTATTGCCAATCGCCGCGGGATCAGTAAGGGAATTCCGTACGACCGTGCCAAGGTTGCGGCCCCCGATGTGAAGATCTCTCGATAGTTGAAAATTGTACAGTCAGAGGCACTCAGCCACAGCCGTAGCGCCTCGTCATCGAGACATTTGTTGAGCAGTCGCAAATGGACTGTGGTGCAACCTTGGGCGAGGTCATGTAGCGTACGCGCAAAGCTTTTGGACAAAATCTCTCCGATTACAACTAGCCGATAGGGTAATCGATTTTGCACCCAGTATCGAACCAACTCGTCGCTTCCCTTGTATGGACTGATCGTTCCGAAGACGAGGCAGATTACACTTGCAGCGGTTGCTCAGAAACTCTGCAGATCAGCCTCGCCGCCTGACACCACCGTTAGCGCTCGCGCGTATGGCAGTGAGTTGCTATGGTACGTTGTAATTGGCTTTTGGGGGCTGTTTTGGCTGAGCGATGAGCAATGGGAGTGGATTGCGCCTTATCTATCGAGGGATGTGGGAGTTGTCGAGCGAGTTGATGATCGCCGCGTCATCAGCGGCATCGTACATGCGTTGAAAATCAGTTGCGCTGGTGCGATTGCCCGCCCGAATATGGTCCTCCAACAACGATCTATAATCGGTTTGTTCGCGGGGCGCGACGTGGCCTCTGGTGCCGTACAGTTTAAGGACTGATTGCAAACAGAGGCTTGCAGCCAAGTGTAGGTCACTATCACTAAACCGCCCACCATCTTGACCGAACGGCGGACGCGCGAGTCAACAGATCGGGATGACCGGCGAGATCCAACACCGTTGCATAAGCGGAAAAGCCGGAGTGTCTCCGGAATGAAGAAAGCGATCCGGAATAACGCCGCGGTAATGAACCGTACTGAAACCACCGTACCGTTGGGTGGCCGATGAATTGCTGTACGGTCGAAGAGATAAGACTGTTCATGATTCCGCACGACAGATCATCGGAATGTCCTATGATATGCTTGAAGAATGCGTTATCGCCGGCTATGAGTAGATGTAAATAGCCACGCAGTCGCTTCTCCTTGAAAACCCCGAAGGATTTGCGAAAAAGCAATTCGTTTTCGGGGTGGAAGCGCGGGCGCACCGGCTCGGTGTACCAACCGCGCATAATGCCTCCTGAACGCCGCACTTTCGAGGTGTTGATGGCGTAGATATCGTCGAGGTGATCATTCCATGCAAATTCACGAAATGAGAAGCCTTCCTTTGTAGCCCTCCTAATCATATTGCGCGTTTTTGGACCGACGGCTTTGAGATAATCGTTGTGGCTAGTCGGGATCGATAACAAGGCAAGTGGTTCAAGGAGAAAAACGGCGCCAGGCGGGAAGAGGTGCGCTTTATGTCGCGCTATTCGTATGGTGCGGAATACGTTGATATAGTCTAAAACAACCTCATCGCTGACCGCGTGCGCTCCGGCATCCTTGGATTCAAGAAATGGTTTGAGAATAACGACCTTTTGCTCCTCAAGCAGTGATCGTAGTTCAGCGATCCGCTCGCGGTTTGTTGTAATTTTCTGTATCCATGGCTTAAAATAGGCAGCAATTCTGCTGCGCATTAGAACTGTTAGCGAGGCCCGGACGATATGGTGGTGAGCGCGCATCCTTGACCACTTGGAAGGGTATCGAATTGGTGACGATAAGTCAGCGTCCAATCGCTCGATATTGTCGGGTTTTCGGAAATTAGAGGGAGGCACAAGGGCTCTACGTGACCGACGGCGCCGCTTCGCAAGGCAGCCAGAACCCGACGCTGACCATCCTTGCACTCACTGCTCGCGCCTGCGATCATGCCTAGCGGACCGGACTCGGCCACTGAGAGGTTGCACAATCGAGCCGCAAGTCAAATGAGAGAAGGGCGCCGACGGGTATCTGAGACTGGGCAACCCCCAGGGCACTATGGCTCGTCCGTGTATTGTCTAGGCCGTCTCCTTCATACTTGCAGCGTGGATAAAAAACCACGAACCACTGGGTATTTTAACTGCCAGTACGAACCTAGCACAAAATCAGCTTCGTCGGGATTAAGGCGCACAAGGCCACCTTGGTGGTAGATCGTCAATTCACCTAGACGAATGCCGCCCGCCCAATCGTAGCTATCAACCCGAATAAAATCGAATCCAGCGCCCAGATGCTCGCCCAATGCAATGAGATCATCAAGTCGGTCTGGCCGCGGGAGCCGGTGTTCGTATGGCTCGATGTTTGAATAGTTTGAATACCACCCCAGGCAATTCCAATTCGTATCATAGTACGTCTCATAGCGAGTACGATCCCGCGCGATGACGTTCGTCTGGATTATTCGCACGCGGCCGTTAAACACCAACAATTTGTGTTCAAGCGGTGGTGACCCATCAGGTTGTACCAACAAACGTTCGGCCATTAGGCGCCCCGGCAACGAGAAATATCCAGGCTCGCCGGAGATGGTTCCGTAATCGCGAGCGAGGTCATGTCGGAATCGTTCTCGCGCCACCTCAGTTTCAACGGCTTCGTTGCCGGTTACTATAAAACTGTAAAAGCCTGAGCCATGGGTGCATTTGACGATATATGGTGGTTCAAGAGCATCGAATGGGATCTTGTCAGGATCATCTCCGGTCCACAGCAGATCCGGCAGAAAGCTTGAGGCCACACGAGATGCAATGAAATCGCGGACAACGATCTTATCCGAGAGAACCGCAAACAACGGATCGCGATCGAACAGCTTTCGCCATTGCATCTTTTCTGTAAACCGTTTCGGTCTCAACAGATTGGGATAGCGCCCGAATACCTGTTGGTAGTCTTTGAGGACTCGTCGCAGACAAGAGAGGTTGGGCCGTCTCAACAGCGACTTATCAACAACGGAAAGGCTTCGCTTCGTCAGCACAGTTCATGAAACATTAAAACCCGTGTCGGCGCAAGATCGGCTGCGGCCTTACCGCAAGGTCCCGGCAGGTCCGACAGTCTTGTCTTCGCTGCGTCAAAGATTTTCACGTCATTGATGTCATTGAAATCCAGCACGCGACGAAGCTCTTCGATGTTTCCGCCCCCTGCCGGGGCCCGATCTCCAAGATTTTAGCGTCGGCGGGTACCCGCAAAGGAAAGGTCCCAGCGCCTCATATTCAGCCCAACAAGAGCCGTTCTCATCAGCTTCCCAAAAAGCCGGTCTCGCTTGCGTAGGTCGAACTGTGGAGATATGCGTTTAATGGCGGCTCTGAGTTTGCGCGTCAGGGGCGGTGCGCGAAATATTCGCTCCATCTGCGAAAGACGCGGGTCGAGTTCTGGAAGTCGTTTGATACCGAAAAGACGACCGATTTTTCGCACTACACGCCGAGGCAGTCGAATTGCGGTCATATGATATTCTACACAACCGTCTGCATTGCAACGCACAAAAGACATCTTGGCCTCGAGAGGCTGTTAGATTCGTTGACGAGCCAGAAAGGAGCGTCCCCCTTCGAGGTTGTCGTCGTCGACAACGATCAGGAGAAGTCGGGGCAAAAGGTCGCTCTTCGATTTCGCGAAAAGCTTCCATTGACATACCTAGTTGAACCTGTTCGCGGAATAGCACGGACCCGTAATCGCGCTGTCGCGATATCCCGGTCCCCTTTTCTGGCATTCATAGACGATGACGAATGGGCGACGCCGCAATGGCTTGCCGAATTGGAGCGCAGGCAGAACATAGCTGCCGCGGACGTTGTCATCGGTCGCGTGGAAAGGAAATTCGACGCAGAAGTCTCGGAGCTCGTTCGGTGTTGCGGCATGTTCGACCCTAGTCCGCTGCCCGACGGAGCAATTACACCGTGGAACTACGCTAAGACCGGCAACGCATTGGTTCGACGCGAGGCGCTGCCCGATAAAGTGGCGCCGTTTTCAACGCGCTTTGATCTGACTGGCGGCTCGGACATTGACCTATTCAAGAGAATGATTGAATCGGGAGCTCTAGTCGTTACCTCACAAACGGCAGTCGTATTCGAACACCGACCAGCCGTACGAGCAAATTTATTTTGGGTTTTTCGTCGTGCAATGCGAAATGGCGTAACTATTGCCGAATTTGATCGGAATGAGATGTCGGCGGCAACGCGCGTACGAAGCGCGCTCCGGTTCGGATGGGCGGGGGGCTCGCAATTGCTTCGCGCCGGCACCGTTTGGAAACGGAATCGTGCCGAGGCAGGCCGTCACCTCATCCGCAGTGGAAATGAAATCGGTAAGTTGCTCCATATCCTTGGCATGCGGATCGAGGAATATCGGCACCACCCGTGATTCCAAAGGAACGTGAGGCGACCGATCGACAAAAGCGCAGCAGTTTTGATGCGAGCTATCAATATGCCCACAATAGGAGACCTTCAAGGCAGACTTCGGACTATTATTCTGCGAACCGCGAAACGCGTCACTCTACACAGGGCTTGGATGGCAGTCATTTAAAGGGGATGCCTGGTGATGCAGCCGCGCGGACAAGTACGCTTCGATGTTCTCGACCCCTACGCGTTTGCTCTCAAGATCGCACCGGGCACAGGTGTGCTTGATCTCTGTGGCCCACCTTGGTGACGGCCGGGCCTGCAAATGTCCGTGTCATTGACCTTAGCGGACATGACAAAATTGACCGAAATGACCCACTCCGGATATGAGCGTTTTGGGTTTACCGTATCCTCATAGTAATTCACACCGCATTGCCGCGCGCAGTTCGCAGCGCGTGATCGCATGCACGGGCGGTAAGTGCGAGGATGGTTAGGGTTGGGTTCTGGCTGCCCTGCGAAGGGAAGCAGGCGCCATCGGTCACGTAAAGCCCCTGCGCCTCCCAGCACTGATTGTGAGGGTCAAGCACTGAGTTCGCTGGATCGCTTCCCATGCGCGCTGTTCCACACTCGTGAATGGAGGCGCCCGGCGGCGCTGGGACCTCATCGATCCGGGTTAGCGTCACGCCGGCCACCTCGGCGAGCGCGCGCAGCGCCGCACTCTGCTCGCGTGCGCGGACAAGCTCTATCTCGCCATGAGAGCAGTCGATGTGAAGCACTGGGATGCCCCAGGCGTCTCGCCGCCGGGGGTCGAGCGTCACCCTGTTCTCCTTTCGCGGCAGCATCTCGGCGTAGGAGTTGGCCGAGAAATAGGAGCGCGTCTCGCCTGCCGGCCCTTGGTACAGTTGTACGCCAAAGCCGCGCCCGGGCCGCGGTGCCGGCAACTCACGAGCATCGAACCTTGGAAGGTAGAGGCAGCGACCCACCTCTGGCGGGGGCCCGGGCGCCAGCGGCGGCCCATCGCCGACGGCTTGGATTTTGACGTGATCCATAAGACAGCGGCCCAATACACCCGAAGCGGCACCTAGCCCGCTGGTGCTTCGTGATGAATGCGACAGTAGCATCACGCGGGTGGATTCCAACGTCGAGGCGCAGAGGAAGACCAGTGGAGCGGGGGTGCGCTCTGCAGTCCGTTTTCGTTGG